>Ga0181517_10003503_pt1 | contig 14937 bp, 14 predicted proteins | sample PEATcosm2014_Bin_31_FD_119748 | JGI IMG/M metagenome (GOLD analysis project Ga0181517, IMG submission 119748) | Peatland microbial communities from MTU Mesocosm Facility, Houghton, MI, USA - PEATcosm2014_Bin01_30_metaG | ecosystem: Environmental > Terrestrial > Soil > Wetlands > Peat | place... | reverse complement strand
TGTTCCCCTTCCTCGCGGCTGAGACGGGGACGCCGCCGCACCAATCCCACTGACACATCGCTCATACCTTCAGAACATCACATACACAAATCACAAAACAGATGGATTGCTCTGACGAATACCATATTACGGCCTCTACAACATGGTCTGCGGCGGCGAAACCGGGCGGCTGGAGGTTGCCCGGGAGCTGGTTCAATTACTCAAGCTTCAGAACAAAGTGCAGGTGACATCAGTCAGCTCCGAGCACTTCGCGCAGGAGTACTTTGCGCCGCGGCCTGCCTCCGAGCGTCTCGTGAACTACAAGCTCAAGCTGCGCAACATGGATTTGATGCGCTACTGGCGGTTAGCGCTCCGCGATTACGTAAGAGACTATTTTTCGGACTACGTGAAGCCGTTTGCACCCGATTATGCACCGGACAATCAGGAATCGCGTTGAGCACGCCGCTAATTGGAAAGGCCGCCATCGGTTTCTTATAAGAAGGCCGTCAAGGAACGTCTGTGCAGGTGTTTGTTTAATCCGGCGCTGTAATTGCTATGCGCTGTGGCCGGCCCGATGGGTTTGGGTTGGCGGACGGGCTTTGAAGATCAAGAGCAGGACCCCAACTCAGCCGAGTTTCTCTCAGGATGATGGCATTCGTGGGGAGGAATGGGCGATGCTGCTGACCCTTCAACCACGCATTGGCGCGGAAGTACTCTAACTTCCATCGAGGAGAACCCGTCTGCAGGCTGAATCGCCAGTCCGAAAGGTCCTGATTTACCGTCTCGGTAGCTTGGGCGATACGGTGGTGGCCCTGCCCTGCTTTCACCTGATTGCGCGTGCGTTTCCCCAGGCGAAGCGCCTGTTGCTCACAAACTTTCCCGTCCATGCCAAGGCTCCGGCCTCGGCGGCGGTGTTGGGCGAATCCGGTCTGGTGCATGGCTACATGCGCTACACCGTGGGCACGCGGGAGATCGGAGAACTGCTGCGACTAGCCTGGCAGATTCGCCGCTTCCGCCCCGATCTCATGATCTACCTCACTGTGCCGCGCGGCGAGAAGGTGCTGAAGCGCGATGCCCGGTTCTTCCGCATTTGCGGCGTTCGCCGCATCGTCGGCTTGCCCTCGGGGGATCTGGGGAAGAACCTGTACGACCCGGAGACCGGGCTCTGGGAACGCGAAGCCGCTCGCCTTCTGCGCACTGTCCGCACTCTCGGCGATGCCGAGGTGAGCGATCTGCGCAACTGGGATTTGCTGCTGACAGGCGCCGAGACCGCCAAGGCGAATCAATTGCTGGCCACGCTTGGCGGCCGTCCCTTCATTGCCTGCGGGCCAGGCACCAAGATGCAAGCCAAGGATTGGGGTCAGGAGAGGTGGCGCGAACTTCTCGATCGACTCACCGCCGAGTTCCCGCAGTATGCGCTGGTCTTAATTGGGGCCATGGAAGACTCAAGCGTAAGTGAGTACGCCGCCGCATCGTGGAAGGGGCCGGTTTTGAATCTGTGCGGGGAGGTCACGCCGCGTGAATCCGCGGCTGTGCTCCGTAATGCACAGTTGTTTCTGGGGCCTGACAGTGGGCCCATGCATCTGGCGGCGGCATATGGCGTCTCCTGCGCGATCGCCTTCGCCGCCGTTGACCGGCGCGGGCGCTGGTTTCCCATCGGCCAAGGCCATCGGCTTGTTTATCACAATGTCGAGTGTTCCAACTGCAAGCTCGCCGAATGCATCGAGAAAAAGAAAGTCTGCATCGATTCCATTTCCGTCGAAGAGATGTTTCAGGCAGCGCTCCAAGCCATCGGCCGCAAGCAAATTGTCGAGCGATGAGAGAGACCACCAAGCCATTTTCCGTGGCTTTGCGCGGGCCGGTTCTATGAGTAGACGCGCAATCAACCTTCTTTGCAGCTATATTTTATAGCCGCTCATCCCAAAGGAGAAATCACGAAATGTTAGTTGTTACCGGCGGTGCGGGATTTATCGGGAGCAACCTGGTTCATGAGTTGAATGCTCACGGGATCACCGATATTCTGGTGGTGGACAACCTGGCCAACGCGATCAAGTTCCGCAACCTGCACGGGGCTCGTTATGTGGACTACATGGACAAGCGCGAGTTTCGCCGTGCGATTGCGGAGAACTCGCTGGGAGCGGGCAAGATCGAAGCGATCTTTCACCAGGGCGCCTGTTCCAACACGCTTGAAGACGACGGCGTCTACATGATGGATAACAACTTCAAGTACACCAAGGAAGTGCTGGCATTTTCCATTCGCGCGGGCGCGCCGCTGGTATTTGCCTCCACGGCGGCGGTCTACGGTCTCTCCGGGCCGGGGCACTTTACGGCGACGATCGAGAACGAGCGCCCGCTGAATGTCTATGGCTATTCCAAGCTGGTCTTCGACCACTACTTCCGCCACCAGCTTTCTCTGGACCGTGTTCCGATTGCGGCTGTCGGTCTGCGTTACTTCAACGTCTACGGTCCGCGCGAGCTGCACAAGGGGCGCATGGCCTCGGTGATCCATCACTTTACGAAGCAAATGAAGGAGACCGGCAAGGTGCGTCTGTTTGCCGGCAGCGGCGGTTATGGCGACGGCGAGCAGCGCCGGGATTTCGTCTATGTTCGCGATCTTGCGCGGCTGAACATGTTTTTTGCGCAGATCGGGCCCTACGCGGTCAAAGCAGGCGAGCCTCGCAAGTTCTATCGCGGCGTGGTCAATGCCGGTTCCGGAGCGAGCCGCACCTTCAACGACGTGGCCAAAGCGCTGATGGCGGTGCATGGCGAGGCGGCGATAGAGTACATGCCGTTTCCTGCTGATCTCGAAGGCCGCTACCAGCACTTTACCGAGGCCGACCTCACGAGTCTGCGCAAACTTGGGTGTAGTCTCGCGATGACCCCGCTCGAAGAGGGCATCGTAGAGACCTATGCGACTCTGCGGGAGATCGGGGAGTAGATCCGCCCGGTTCGTTGAAAATCGTCCGCGGGGCGCGTGGTTGTTTGGAAAGTTGTCCACCCCCGCTACCATAGCAACAGCGAGACTTATGCCAGCCAGCCGCGGAGCTGGGCTGCGCAGGATAAGAGAGCCAAAGAGAGGGAACTATGTCCAGCGGTCCCGATGCCGCAGGCATCTTCGCCAAGGCCATTGCGGAGCACCTTGACGTGGTGCGCCAGATGGAAGAGCAGCAGCCGGTGCTGGAAGCCATCGCGCTGGCCATGACGGCTGCTTTGCGGGCGGGAGGCAAGATTCTGTGGTGCGGCAACGGCGGCAGCGCGGCCGACTCGCAGCATCTGGCCGCTGAGCTTGTCGGCCGCTTTCGCCGTGAGCGCCGCGGTCTGGCCTCGGTGGCGCTCACGACGGATACTTCGATTCTGACCTCGGTAGCCAACGACTATGGCTTCGAGGCGGTGTTTTCGCGCCAGGTGGAGGCGCTGGGGAATCCCGGCGATCTGCTGGTGGGCATCTCCACCTCGGGCAACAGCCCCAACGTGGTGGCCGCGCTGGAGACGGCCCGGCGGATGGGGCTGGTCACGGTGGCCTTTACCGGCGCGGGCGGAGGCCGGATCGCCGCGCTGGCCGATCATCTCTTCGCCGCCGCTTCGCGCCAGACCGCGCGCATCCAGGAGGCGCACAGCCTGGCCGGCCACATGCTCTGCGACTGGATAGAGCTGGACTCGATCGAGGCGCAGACTCCATCTCCAGACGCCGCCGCGGCAGCGGGAGACGAGGCGCCGCGGTGATCGAGCAACTGCATGAGGTGATCCGGGAGATCGAGCACGAATGGGGCTTGAAGCGTCTGCTGGTGGTGGGCGACGTGATGCTCGACAAGTACATCTGGGGCGAGGTGGGACGCATCTCGCCCGAGGCTCCGGTGCCCGTGGTGCGCAGCCTCCACCAGAGCCAGCAGCCGGGCGGCGCGGCCAATGTGGCCATGAACCTGGCCCGGCTGGGCGCCCAGACCACGGTGATTGGCTTTACCGGCGGCGACGAGAATGAGAAGCTGCTGGCCGAAAGTCTGCGCTCAAATGGGATTGTCCCAGGGTTTGTCGTCTCCGACGGATTTCCCACCATCACCAAGGCGCGCATCCTGGGTGGGCGGCAGCAGATGCTGCGCCTGGACAATGAACGGCTGGGCGCGCGCTCCCAGGCCGGCTATGACCGCCTGGTCGAGAACGTGCTCGCGCAGCTTCCGGGCTGCCATGCCCTGGTGCTTTCCGACTACGCCAAGGGAGTGCTGACGCCCGAGGTTTGCCAGACGCTGATACAAGCCGCCCGCAAGCAGGAAATCCCGGTGCTGGTCGATCCCAAGAGCGCGGATTTCAACGGCTACCGCGGCGCCACCACCATCTGTCCCAATCTGAGCGAACTGTCGTCGGCCACGCGCCTGGAGACGCGCGATCTGAAACTCCTGCTGGATGCAGCGGAGACCATGGTGCCGGCCTTCGATCTCCAGTTCCTGATCGTGACCCTCAGCGAGAAGGGCATTGCGCTGGTGCGGCCCGGCAACCGTTACATGGCGCCGGCCCTAGCCCGCCAGGTCTTCGATGTCTCCGGCGCCGGAGACACGGTGATCGCCGTGCTGGCGCTGTGCCTGGCCTCCGGGCTCAAACCGGAGATCGGCGTGCAACTGGCGAATGTGGCCGCTGGCATCGTGGTGGGCAAGGTGGGTACCGTGCCGGTGGAGAAGTACGAACTGCTGGCCGCACTGGCCCCGGAGATCGCCCTGCACGCCGAGGACAAGGTGGTGACACGGCAGGAACTGGTGAGCCGCGTGGCCCTGTGGAAGGCCAACGGCGAGCGGGTGGTGCTGACCAACGGCTGCTTCGACCTGCTGCACATGGGACACATCACCGTGCTGGAACAGGCCCGCCGCTTCGGCGACCGGCTCATTGTGGCCATCAACAGCGATGCGTCGGTGAGCGGACTCAAAGGGCCGAGCCGTCCCATCGTTGGCGAGAACGAGCGCGCCCGCGTGCTGGCCGCGCTCGCCGCCGTGGATGCCGTGGTGGTCTTCGACGAGCCCACGCCGCTGGAACTGGTGCTGGCCGTGCGTCCCGACGTCATCGTCAAGGGCGGCGACTACGGCCCGGAGACCGTCGTTGGCGCCCGCGAGGTTCTCTCCTGGGGCGGACAGGTGAAGATCGTGCCCACCGTCGAAGGCTTCTCCACCACCCGCCTGATCGAGAAAGGCGCCGGCAAGTAGGAACGGATACGATTCAAGGGAGTTCCGCATGAGTTGGCGAGCCGCTGTCTATAGATGAGGCGAAAAGAGCCTCCCACGACTCGCTCGCGCTTACCCTGCTGGAGGCGCTATGTCTCCGACGGTCGGGAAACGACCTCGGGAGAGGAAATCAAGCCCCAACATCCCTACGCAGGCCATTTCTACTCGAGAATCAACGGAAAATGGCGGGCGACCTTCGCCGCAATGAAATCGGATACCGGTTCGGAGCTTTCACATCTCCTTGATCTCCAAAGCCTGGTTGACTGTCAGAGGGATGCTGATATATTCAAAGAACTAGCCCCTTGGATCGGTATCCGGAGGAAGTTCTAGAGGCGGATGCAAATGCTTGCTTTCATCTTGGGAGCCGCAATTCAATTTGTTCACGGTCCTCTTCCTTTGACCGAGGAAAGTGTGGAAAACACCTTACCCAAGTGAGGAGGGCGAAGCCTTGCAATAAGCGCACATTGGAGTCTTAGGCCTGTGCGCAGTTCTACGCGGGATTGCATGTCCGGCGCACCGCTCGCGTTGAAATGGTCTGCCGTCTGCGCCTCTTCTCGCCACGCAAGGCGCGTTGCCCCGCACTTGAGCCAGAGGTAAATTCAGTTTTGTCTTCCCTTCGATTGATCGAAATGCAAATAGAGCGACGGCTCGAAGGTAACTCTTGATCTTCCGCACTTTTCCGGTAACATCTTTGTCTAGTTCGAACGGGCCAAACGCGTGTGCGTGCTGGATCTGCCCGGCGCTTTGACGGTTGTCGCCGGAACCGACTGCCCGCTCCGCGGCCGGATGCCTCGATCGATACGCTGCGATCCAGGCTTGAACTGCGGCTCGTCGAGCTGCATCCCCTGCTCACAGTGGGTCAACGGGCCCACCCTTGATCGGGTGCCTTTGCCGCGATGGAAGGCATTGAAGCGGCTTCTTCCTTAACGAAAGGCCGAACTAAAGACTCTCCGCAAGGACATTTCTACTCTGGTTTCGCGCTGGAAAGCCCACATGACTGGAATCTCCAATCCCCTGAAAGGCGATGCCGAGGCGCGCATTTTGGCTAGCGCTGCGCGCCTCTTTGCCAGTTTTGGCTACAACGGCGTCAGCACGCGCGACATCGCCTCGGGGGCGGGAGTCAATGAGGTCACCATCTACCGGCACTATCCGCGCAAGCGCGACCTCTATGTAGCGGTGCTCGATGCGGAGTTGCAGCAGGTGAAGCTGCGGGGCGACCTGCTGGCCCGGATTGCGGAGGCACGCGGCGGAAAGATGGCGCTCGCGCGCACATTCGAACTGCTAGCGGCCACCCTGACCTACAGACCCGAGCTTCTGCGCCTTGTGCAGTACAGCGCTCTCGAGCTGGGCGAGGATATCGACCCGCTGCTACGCAGGCACCTGGGCGAGTTGGTCGAGGTGGTTGCCCGTTATCTGGAGCCGTGGATGAGCAAGGGCGAGTTGCGCTGCACCAGCGCCAAGTCCCTTGTTCTCGCCCTGATCGCCATCATTCTGAGCCACCGTTCCCTTCATCGAGTGTTTTTGTGCGATGGGTCCGGCTCGGAGGCGATGTTCAAGGTTTACGCGGACTCATGCGGCATTTCAGTAGAACCACCCGAATGAACGCCGGCAATGGATTCTCCGGCTGAAGCGATGCTCACCGGCTCAGAAATACAACCGTCTTCGCGATCTGCATGCACATCCTTCACATCATCGATAGCCTTTCCCCGGAGTACGGAGGCCCGCCCGAGGCCGTGCGCCAGCTTGTAAACGCCTATCTCGAAGTCGGCGCTGGGATCGAGGTGGTTTGCCTGGACAATCCGGGTGAGACCTTCCTGGCAGGCATCTCTTGCCCAGTGCATGCTCTCGGCCAGTCTTTTCTGGGCAGGTATGCATATTCTCCGCGGCTCTGGCGCTGGCTGGACGACAATGCAGTTCGCTTCGACGGCATGGTCATGAACGGGATATGGTCTTTTCCCGGTGTCGCCCTTCGTTTCGCCGCGCGCCGCGCTGGAAAGCCCTATGGGGTCTTTGCTCATGGCGCACTCGATCCCTGGTTTAACCGAGAGTACCCACTCAAGCACCTCAAGAAGATGCTCTACTGGCCCATACAGCATGCCGTCCTTCACGATGCGACGGCGGTCCTCTTCACCACCGAAGTGGAGCGGGAACTGGCGCTGACCAGCTTCCGCCCGAGCAAGTGGAATAGCGTAGTCGTCCCGTATGGGATCACCGATCCAGAGGAGCGTAGAAAAAATCCCCAGGAGCGCAGGATAGATTCTGAGGAGCGCAGAAAGGTGCACAGGGGAAGTCCTGCCGAGCAGATCGAGGCGTTCTACGGCAAATTGCCGGAGCTTCGCGGCCGCCCCTACCTCCTGTTTCTCGCCCGCATCCACGAGAAGAAGGGCTGCGATCTCCTTATCAAGGCATTTGCGAAGATTGCGTCTTCGGTTCCGGAAGCGGACCTCGTGATTGCCGGCACCGACCAAATGGGAATGCAGGCAAGTCTTCAGCGCCAGGCCAAAAAGCTCGGCATTGCTGCCAGAGTGCATTGGCCCGGCCTCCTTGGCGGCGATCTGAAATGGGGAGCGCTGCGAGCCTGCGATGCCTTTATCCTGCCGTCTCACCAGGAGAACTTCGGTATCGCGGTGGTCGAAGCTCTCGCCGTGGGACGCCCGGTGCTCATCAGCAATCAGGTGAATATCTGGCGGGAGATCGAGGGCGACGGCGTGGGCCTCGTCGCCGCCGACACGCTCGAAGGCACTGAACGTCTGCTGCGCCGCTGGTTCGATCTGTTACCGGCAGATCGCGACGCCATGGCTGCCCGCGCGCGGCCCTCGTTCGTTGCGCGGTACGCCATGTGCCGCACTGCGATGGTCATCAACCAGTTGTTCACTTCCGCGGAACTCGATACTTAGGCTTTGCGGAGAGCCGTTAACGCCCGTGTGCCGCGCACAATTGGCGCGGCAATTCCTCCGGCTTCGTCTGAGGTTGCGTACTTGCCGGGGTTTCGCAGTCTTTCCAGATTTTCTTAGAATCTCACTGACCCGCCACTGTGCAGAACCTTTGCGAATGCACAATCCCGATCGGTCCGAAGCATACCTCGGGGCTGACGCTGCAATGGCAGTTTGAACGCGTATCAAGCAAACTTAGGAGCACAAATGTCCTTTGAATCTCAGCCCGAGCCGCAAGCCGGCCACACAGTTCATAGCCGGGCGACCGTTGTTGTCGCAGATGACCGGCTCTCCCTGATGGATGTGTGGCGTGTCCTGATGAAACAGCGCTTCATCATCCTGGGGATCACAAGCATCTCTATTGCCGCGGCGGCATTCTACGCATTCCGAACCAAGCCGGTATATGAGAGCGTCTCGCGCATTGAGATCAATCCGAACCGTGCGCCCAATATCGGGCTGCAGAGTTTGGTTGAAGAGGGAGAAAGCGGGCAAAACCCCGCCGCCTTGCAGACGCAGATACTTATTCTTCAGAGCGAATCGGTAATCCTTCAGACCGCACAGAGCCTCGATCTCATTGCCAAGGTGCGCGCTGCCGCCCATAAAGAGGGCAGCGCCCCCGAACCTCCTTCTTCCGCAGAGCTTTCGCCGGGGGAGCGGCGCGCGCTGATTTTATTCATCAAGAACGGGTTGGTCGTTCGTGCCGTGGGCGGGACGCAGATGGTCGAGATTCGCTATCGCAACAACGACCCGAAACTGGCGACCGAAGTGGTGAATAAACTGGTTGAAACCTATATCGATGAAGATCTGCGGTCAAAATTTGACCGCACCATGCATGTGTCCAGTTGGCTGCAGACACAGCTCGATGGCCTAAAGCAGGAAGCCTCGGATGCGCAACGCCGGCTCGCCGACTATCAGAAGGAACACAACATCGTAGGAACGGGAACCGACGAGACCTCGAATCTTACGATGCAAAACCTTGCCCAGATCAGCGGAGACCTGGAATCTGCCGAGGCAGACCGCATCATGAAGGAAGCGCGTATGCGCGAATTTGAAACTCAGGATCCGGATATGGTGGCGCTAATGGGCGACAATCCCGAGTTGGGTAATCTCCGTAACCAACTCACCGCTCTGCAAACCGAACGCGCGCAACTCACTTCCAAATATGGTGCACACCATCCCAGAATGCAGGAACTCAAGGCGCAGATAGACAAGGTCCAGGCCAGTATTGACAGCGAGGTGAAACTTGCACAGCGCCAGGTACACGATGAGTACGACGGCTCGCTGCGCGTGGAACCCGCGGTGTGAGCGGATTGCCAGGGTGAAGGGCGCGCAGTGGAACTCCATACCCGCAAAGCCGTCTTGAGGCAACCGGCTTCACGGCCAACGACTCATCCGGACTATCGCTCTAGGCAATCAGGCACGAGATTCCGCCAATCAAGGCTCCGATCGCATACGGCGTTGCGACTTTCCACCGCACAGACAGAGCCAGACTCTTGGCAGAGTGCTCTACAATTGCGATCGATACCGCAACTAGAATCATCCCCGACAGCAAGGCCATCACCGGCTGCTGAAGACCATTGAAGAAATGCAACAGTGCACCCAGCGGAATCATCAATCCAACCGCTGCCGCGAGCGCGAAACGTGTCTTCTCCTTGACTCCCTCAAGCATTGCGTAGGTTGCCATGCCTTCCGGCAACTTGTGCAACAGGGCGCCGGCAACGAGCAGAAACGAAATGGGCCCGGTCATGGCTGCAAACAGCATTCCTTCGCCGAGATTGTGCAGGGCCATTCCTGCAACAGCAACCGGTCCATTCCCATTCATAGGCAGGTTTCGGGATTTCTGCTTCCCGAAACGCCACACCCCAAACAGGATGAGGGCGCCCATGGCGAAGAGCGGATAGCCCATCGCGTAGTGTTCTGTGGCATCGGGAAGAAGATCGAATAGAACAATGGCGAATGCAAAGCCGAAGCCGAAACTGGTCATCAGCATTCGCAAGCCGGCACTCTTCGTTTTGAAAAACCAGTACGCTCCGGCCGCTTCTGCAACGGCAAGGATCATCGTTCCCGCAAGATTCAGACTAGTCATATCGCTTCTCCCGATGTGGATTGGTAGGGTCTGTCCCGTCCCGATTCTTGTCGTGCTTTCCCCTTCTCCATGCACGAGCATTGCCAACGCGAGGCCAATCGAGACAGTGATCGTGATTCAAGTGCAGGCCGGGAAAGGAGTTTGAGCAGTTAAGTTCATGAACCGATATGCTTTATTTCTGAATTGAGCGCTTTGCGATTTTTCCCACATGTTGAGCAGGCTCTGCTGCAGAGGCCAATTCTTTGGGAGACAGGCGAAGCGGCATTGCTTCAAGAATGTTCCGTCAAGTGCGTTCTTGTTCCGCTCAGTGCGAATTTGTACATCGGCCGCCTGTGATCCCGGGGGTCGTCCGGTGGACTCCAGGAAGAGAGATGGATGCCGCGTACGTTTTTGCACTTTTGCTGAGATGAATGTACCTGATAGAACATCGGGGATCGACGCTTATCGCCGGCTCCTGATTCCGACAAGTATACGAAGATTGAACTTCGGCACGAAATGCATAATCTTGCGGTTGCCATGTCCATGGCAACCGCAATGAATCCATCGGGATAGCGATGGCCTCGCCCGTTACCTAGACGCGACTTCAAGATCGTATGCGTCCGAAAGACAAGCTTTGGCATTCCTCGTGCATTGCACAAAGGCGAGCACAACCAAGACAGTACACTGCAACGCCCGGTCGAGCACTTTACCAACAGAAGTGTGCGAAGGGGTTGCGTGCAAGCAGAAGTCTCGGCACTGGTTCTCAACATTGCTTTGCCAACCAACAGTCAAAGAAAAGGAAAACACGCCATGAAGATGATCAGAGCGGTACTACGCCCGGAAACAGCTGAAGGTGTTGCGGAAGCACTTGCAAACGCCGGGTTTGTCTCCATGACACAGGTTCATGTCTTCGGTCGCGGGAAACAGAAGGGCATCATTGTTGGGACGGTTCGTTACGAAGAACTTCCCAAGACAATGATTCTGATGGTTGTCGATGACAAAAGCGTTGACGATGTCATCGACCTCATCAAGGACAGAGCGTACACGGGAAACTTCGGGGACGGCAAGATATTCGTCAGTCCCGTCGAGGCAGCGTACACCGTCCGAACCGGCGCCAAAGGACTCTAGGAGAGGCTTATGAAAGAGATCATCGCAATCATTCGTCCCAAAAAAGTGGGGCCGACACGAAATGCACTCGAACAACTTGGCTTCCCAAGCATGACTGCGACCGCCGTAACTGGCCGAGGACTTCAACGTGGAATCGCAGGAGAAGTCAACATGGACTGTCCTCCGGAGCTTCTTGCGCCGAACAAGCCAGGCGGGATGAAGTACATTCCCAAGCGGCTCCTGTCCATTGTGGTTCAGAGTTCCGATGTGGAGACGGTGGTTAAGACGATCATTGAAGTCAATCAAACTGGCCAGATCGGCGATGGGAAGATCTTCATCTGCCCACTCGATAACGCAGTACGAGTGCGAACCGACGAGCGGGGCGAAAGCGCTGTGTTGTAGTGCAGAAGCAACTCATGCACGGCGGTGTGGCAGTTAGCGAGAGGGTCCAACTCCAGAGTGATGGTATCGGGCCAACGGAACAGTTGTGCCGAGGATTGCGGCGCCCAATCTGAGCATTGGGCGCCAGGTCTGCCGAGACGGCAGGTCAGGCGCGGCGCATAGACTATTTCCATGAAGATGCACACTTACCGCGCGCTCGTACTCAGCCACTTGGCCTTTGAGGATCTTGGTTCACTGGAGGCGCCGCTTCGGGAGCGAGGCTTCGAGATCGAGAGCGTTGTTGCCGCCACAGCGCGCTTCCCCTTGCGGCAGGCCGGCTCCTGCGATCTCCTGGTAGTCCTCGGTGGTCCGATCGGGGTTTACGACCAGCAGGATTATCCGTTTCTGAAGGATGAGATTGCCTGCATCGCCGGAAGATTGGCGGCGCGCAAGCCGATCCTCGGCATTTGTCTCGGCGCGCAACTGATGGCCGCGGCTCTTGGCGCTCGCGTGTACCCAGGCCAAAATGGTGCGGAGATCGGCTGGTTTCCCATACAGGCAGCTTCGGGAAGCAACTCTCCTGAGTGGTTTTCCCCGCTTCTTGCTTCCGGGCTATCCCTCTTCCATTGGCATGGAGACACCTTCGATCTTCCGCCAGGTGCGCTCCATTTGGCGAAGACAGAACGCTATGCGAATCAGGCATTCGCAATTGGAGATTACGCTCTGGCTTTGCAGTTCCACCCCGAGGTCTCTGCTGCCGGCCTTGAGAGTTGGTATGTGGGCCACGCCTGCGAATTGAACCATGCCGGCATTGCCGCCGCCAGCCTGCGCTCTTCCGCTCGCGAACACGGTGCCGCACTCGAAGCGGCGGCTGCGCGTTTCTGGAAGCTCTGGATTGACACCATCTTGTAGAGCCCCTGCACCTTATCTCCCGGGTATTCAAGCTCGCCGCATGGCGACACTGGTTCCATGGCTTGCTCTGGCTCGGATTCTTGCGCCAAAATGGCTGCATTCGAGCGGCGGATCGCCGCGCCGGCGATTCAATTCCGCACAACTCCCCCATGCGCTTTCAAAGGCATCGTCATTGAACTTCGCTCATGGAGTGCGAGCTTTGCCTCCGCGCCTTTCAACATGGGCCCCCACAATGCGAGCTGTTTCTTCAAGGAATGCGCGGTCGATGGCAGTGAATGCGGCCGGGGTGTGGCTATCGATGTCAATTTCGCCAATGACGCTGCCGTGCGCGTAGATGGGGACAACGATCTCAGATTTGGTCTTGATCGAGCAGGAAAGATAGCGCGGATCGGCGTTGACATCATCGACGATCACGGTTTCTCCAGATGCCACGGCGGCCCCGCAAATACCCTCAGTGATGGGAATGCGCACATGAGGAGTCGGATCGCCCACGAAGGGACCAAGGGCCAGAGTTTCGGGCTCCATTGGGTCGAGCATGTAGAAGCCGGCCCAATTGTAGTGAGGCAGCCGTTCTGCGACGGCAGTGACGATGCGCTCTTGCAACAACCTCAGGGAGGGAGCGACATCGGCCAGCAGTCGCATCTCAGCAAGCAGGTCGCTTGCTTCGGAAGTGAGTTTCACGTCTGACATACCTGGCTACCTTCGGAGCCGGGCTCCAATCGAGCCCATGCAAACCAAGGATACGGCATCCACATCGCACTTCCGATCCGCATTCCCTCTGCTTCTCTACGGCCACGGTCTGGTCGATCGTGCGCAGGAACTTCAACAACTCGTGATGGCGATGGCGCTGCCGGCAGCAACGGCCCGTAAGATGCCTACATACAACCTGCCGTTGAGTGGTCGCAGATGGCCACAGCCGCGGCGCAGGAAGCGTGAAACTCCTACTGCTTCCCCAACCATGCCGCTGGATCTCGCGATTGGATTAGACCACTGGGTTGCCTGGGCGCATCTCGTCGAAGAACGGGGTCCCCTGCCGCTGCACACAGCCAGCAGCATAGAGGTACATGGCTGCCGACCAGGTCTGCCAATCGCGCCCGCTGGGCTTGCCGGTCTGTGCATGAATCCACTCGTTGAAACCCCACTCCGCCTCGTTTTCGTGCCACGGCTTCACCAGTTCGGTCAGCGCCAACAGTTTGCGCTCCGCTAGATCCATCTGCCCCGCCGCAACGCATGCCGCCACATAGAAACCGCAGATAAATGGCCACACCCCCCCATTGTGATAGTCGCCGGGTCGGTTATATCGCTCGTATCGCGGTAGCCAATCCGCATGATGGGGCAGGATATACGGAAACAAACAGGGCGGCAAATCCACGGCAAGTTCTCCGCGACCCCGCATAGCCTCGCACTCGGATTCAATCCATGCCACCAGGTTTCCTGCCCAGTGAGGCGAAGCAATTCCCGCCAGAATCGCCAGGCTGTTGCCCAGCAGATCGAAGCGGTCGCTGCTCATGACCTTGTAGGAGTAGAGGGCGTAGTAGGGAGCGGATGGCTCCACAAGAGCCTCTTGCTCATAACGGTTCTTCTCTTCGCCACGGACCTCCAGACGGCTCATCGATCCGCGCAACTGAGCCGCGGACTCGTGCTCGCCGTAGAGACGAAGATACGCATAAACCAGCATATTCACATACAGCCCATAACCCATTACGTACTGCTCGTCACGCCAGTCGCTGGTCGGTAACTGGCATACCATCACCCTGTCATCGGGACTCTGGTACTGCATCCACTTCAGGGCCTTCTCTGCTGCCTCGCTGAGGAACTCCGGCTGGTGAGTCGATCTTCTGTACAGTGCGAGTCCAAAGAGGAACAGCGGCGTCGTATCGCTGGCGCCACGGTTAGTCGGATCGTGCGCGAGCGAGGGAATGTGGCCGCGCTGCGTCTGATTGCTCGAGAGCGCCACCAGTGTGCGTCGCAGAGCGTCCGCGAGTTCCTCGTTGCCGGTGGCCAGAAAGCCCAGGGCTGATATCATCAGGTCCCGCGTGTAAGGTTCCGGGTATCCCCACCCAGCGGTCCGGGGCAGGCCTTGAAACGGTCCCCGTGCGTTATGGAGCAGGATGTGCAGAGCCGCCTCTTTGGCCTGCGCAATGAAAGCAAGAGATTTCTCGTCTATAGACATGGCCACCTCGATGGCGTGCAGGGTTCGGTAGACGAGCACTCGCGCCTCGTCGCGAACATTCCTAGGTCTCTGACCGTATGAATTTGTTTCTTTCGTAGCCGAACTTCTGGCGGGCTTTTTTGCGTGTGAACTGCCAGTTGATAGCGGCTCGGTCGCGGTTCATTTTCCGGTTCCATGCTTGTG
>Ga0181517_10003501_pt1 | contig 14941 bp, 13 predicted proteins | sample PEATcosm2014_Bin_31_FD_119748 | JGI IMG/M metagenome (GOLD analysis project Ga0181517, IMG submission 119748) | Peatland microbial communities from MTU Mesocosm Facility, Houghton, MI, USA - PEATcosm2014_Bin01_30_metaG | ecosystem: Environmental > Terrestrial > Soil > Wetlands > Peat | place... | reverse complement strand
CTTCCAGGTGCGCGACAGGCGGCGCATGACGGTGTAGAGGTTGGGCGCGAGCATGGGGCGCAGGGCGCGGTCGGAGTCGAGCCGAAAGACCTGCTCGCCCATCTCGCTGTGGGGCTCGACGCCCATCTTGCGCAGCGCGTCGCCGCTCACGATGGTCGGCGTGACCACTTCGACCAGGCCGGCCCCGGCGAGCGCCGCGCGCAACGACTCCTCGAGGCGGCGCAGCGCCGGCACGCGCGGCCCCGCGCGCAGCGCGTCGAGCGCCGCCCGGCCCGCGCTGGTGAGCTCGGTCGACAGGCGGCGGAAGGCGCCGTCGCGGGCCGCCGCGTCGGCGAAGCTCTGGTCGGTCGCGGCCGCGTCGGCGCCCAGCTCGTAGAGGCGCTGGAGCTGCGTGGCGGTGAAAGCGGAAGATCCGGGAGTCACGGGGAGCGGCGCCGTCGCCCTACGCGCGCGCCAGGTAGCGCGCGAAGCCGGTGACCACGGCGCGCGCCAGCCGTTCGACATAGTCGGGGCGGCCCGCGCGGGCGTCGTCGTCGGGGTTCGTGAGGAAGAGCGGTTCGAGCATGACCGCGATCGCGGTGGGTTCGCGCAGCACGGCGAAGTTGCGGCCCACGCTGCCGATGAAGCCGGCGCCGCCCAAGCGCCCGACCTCGGCACCGATGTAGTCGGACAGGCGCGCGCCGTGCTCTGAGTAGTAGTGGCTGCGCTGAAAGAAGTAGCCTACGGCGCCGCCGGCGGCGGGGCTCTGGTCGCCGTTGAAGTGCAGCGAGACGAGGTAGTCGGCGGCGGCCGCTTCGACTGCGTCGGTGCGCTCGTAGAGCGGCACCGCCGCGTCGGTCTCGCGGGTCATGACGACCCGGCTGCCCTCGGCGCGCAGTAGCTCAGCCAGGCGCAGCCCGACGGCCAGCGCAAGGTCTTTCTCGGCGCGTCCCGCGGGCGACACCACGCCGGCGTCGTGGCCGCCGTGGCCCGGGTCGATGGCCACGACCACGCCGGTGAGGCTGGCCACCGGAGCGAAGCCCTCGTCGCGGTCGGGGATCTTCTTGCTCTCGCGGCCCGTCTCGGCCTTGCGCAGGGCTTCGAGCTTGCGCAGGGTGTCGTCGCCCACGATGCCGTCGCCCTGCAGCCCGGCGTTGCGCTGAAAGTCGATCAGGGCGCGTTCGACCGCCGTGTCGAAGATGCCGCGCTCGGGCCCGGCGTTGAACCCGAACAGGTTGAGCTTGACCTGCAGGGCGAGCACGTCGTCGCCGCGGAAGTTGGGCATGCGCAGGTAGAGCAGACGGTCGCCGAGCGCGTAGCCGGCTTCGACCAGCTCACGCCAGGTGTTGGCGCCCAGCACGCCGTCGGCGAGCAGGCCGCGCTCCTGCTGGAACGCGCGCAGGGCGAGTTGGCTGCGCGGCCCCAGAAAGCCGTCGAGGCCCTCGTTGCCGAGCTCGTAGCCGAGGGCGTGCAGTCGCTGCTGCACGTCGGTGACTTCTTTGCCGCGATCGCCGAGAGTCAGTGTTCGCATGAGGGTCGTCACTTTCGTCTACGCCGCGCTTCTTTCGATCGCCGAGCCGCCAAAGTATAGCAACAGCAGCCGGACCCGCCGGCTTGAATGCGCCGTCCGGGGCTCGCGCCGCCGCTCGGGGCCGCCGCCCGGGCCGCGCCCGCCTCAGATCCCCGTGGCGTGCCGCAGGCCGGTGGCGATCACGAGCAGCAGCGCGGTGGCCACGATCAGACGGTAGGCGACGAAGATGGCGAAGGTGTGGGTGCGCAGGTAGCCGAGCACGAACCAGATGGCCACCAGACCGCTCACCGCGGCCGCCACCATGCCCACCACGAAGGGCTGCACCATGTGGGGCGGCATGCCGTCCTTGGCGAGCTGAGCGAGCTTGAGCAGCGCCGCGCCGCCCACGACAGGCACCGACAGCAGGAACGAGTAGCGCGCGGTCGACTCGCGGTCGAGCCCCAGGAAGAGGCCGGTGACCATAGTGACCCCCTAACGCGACACGCCCTGCGCCAGCGGGACGGCCCGCGCCACGCCGATGCTGAGCGCTCCGGGCCAGCGCAGGTCGTCCATCGACTTGTTGAGCTTGGCGCTTATGTCGGCCGCCAGCATGACGAGCGCGAAGGCGAACATCATGATGCAGATGAGGTAGGGCTTGCCGAGCTGGTCGGTGATGAAGCTCTCGAGGAGCACGCCGACGATGCCGGCCGGGATCGTGCTGATGAGCAGCAGCCAGGCGATGCGCTCGTTCTGCGTCTCGACGCTCCGGCGCCGCAGGCTGCGCACCCAGGCTCGCACGATGACCACGATGTCGCGCCAGAAGTAGACCAGGGCGGCGACGAAGGTGCCCAGGTGCAGGGCCACGTCGAACGTCTTGTTGAGGGCCGGGTTGTCCTGGAAGAAGTGCCAGCCGAACAGCCAGGGCACCAGGATGAGATGGCCTGAGCTCGAGATCGGCAGAAACTCGGTGAGGCCCTGGACGATGCCGAGGATCAACGCCTGCAGGATACTCATGAGCGTGGCGGCGAGAGCCGGCGGTCGGGGTCGGTCATGGCGCGCTGTCTCCTCGGTCGCTTCTTCAAGAGTCGTGGGCGTCGCGTAGGCTCGCCGGCCGCGCGAGCTCGTGTGGCCTACATCGGCTCGCCGCGGCGTGCTGGCAGTCTAGCGCACCGCGGCGGCGTGTCGGTAACCCTTGGCGAGCGGTTCGTCGGTGCGCCGGGAGTGTTTGTGGGCCTGGGCGTCGGCGCGTCGTTGGCGCCTGTAGGCCGGTCTGCCACCGCGCCGGCAACACTCGGCGCTGGATTGCCACTGTCGCGAGCGTTGTTTGCCGTGAGCCGTTTCCAGTACGATGGGCATTCCAAGCGAGGGGTATGTTCGTGGATCAGCAACACAGGCTCACCGCCGTCCTGGCCGACGGCACCCGCTACGGCATCTACCGGTCGATCGTCGAGCGGCCCGGCGACGAGGTCACCGTGGCCAGCGTCGCCACGCGCTTCTCCCTGCACCCCAACGTCGCCCGCATGCACCTCACCAAGCTCGAGCGCGCCGGCCTGCTCGCCACCTCGCTGCGCAAAGACGGCTCGGGTGGGCGGCCCGCCCGCCTCTACCGCTTGAGCGACCAGGTCTCCACCCTCACCATGCCGCCCCGTCGTTACGACCTGCTCTCCGATCTCGCCATAAGGGCACTGGCCGCGACCGGCGACCTCGAGATCGTAGCCGCGGTGTGCCGCACGACGGGCGCCGACGCCGCCCGCACCTACGTCGCCGATCACTCCGAGTTCCGCCACCCCGGGCGCGACGAGCTCGTCAAGGCCCTGCTCGACGTGGGCGAAGAGGTCGGCATGCTGCCCGAGATGGAGTGGGACGACTCAACGCTCGCCTTAGACGTGCGCAACTGCGCCTTCAAAGAGCTCTCATCGGCGCAGCCCGACCTGGTCTGCGCCATGCACCGCGCCTTCCTCGAGGGCTTCATCGAGCAGCTCGCCGCCACCGGCAGCGCGGTCGGCATCCAGGCATCCTCGGCCATAAGCCGGGGCGCCGACCGCTGCCACATGCGCGTCACGTTCGGCTGAGACGGCCCCCGGCCACGCCCGTCGTGGGCGTGATACAGTACTCGCGTTTGCGCGACCCTTCGAAGCGGGGAACCACCACCTGATGCAGCTCGACGACCTGAGCCCAGACCTGCTGAACGCCACCATCCGCCGCGCCCTGCGCCACGGCGGCGACTTCGCAGAGGTCTTCGTCGAAGACCGCCGCTCGCTCGGCCTCTCGCTCGAAGACCGGCGTGTCGAGCGCGCCGTCGGCGGTCGCGAGGCGGGCTTCGGCGTACGGCTCACGAGCGGCGACCGCACCTACTACTCGTACTCCGACGACCTCGCCGAAGCCGACCTGCAGGGCGCCGCCGACGCAGTCTCCGCGGCGCTGCGCGGCGCGGCGGGCAGCGTGGCCGTCACCAATCTCGGCGCGCTGCGCCCGGCGCGGGCCACGGCGGCCATCGCCGTGCGCCCCGACACGGTCGCCACCGACGTCAAGGCGGCGCTGCTGCGCGCGGCCGACGACGCGGCGCGCGCCGCCGACCCGGCCGTCACCCAGGTCAGCGCGGGCTACCTCGAAAGCCGCCAGCGCCTGCTCGTGGCCAACTCCCTGGGCGCCCTGGTGGCCGACGACCGCACGCGCCTGCGCTTCACCGTGAGCGCCGTGGCGCGGCGCGACGGCGTCATCCAGACCGGCTACGAGAGCCTCGGCAAGAGCCTCGGCTTTGAGATCGTCGACGAACAGATCGCGCAGGCCATGGCGCGCGCCGCGGCCCACAAGGCGGTCACCATGCTCGACTCACGGCCGGCGCCCACCGGCCCCATGTCGGTGGTCATGGGCAACGGCTTCGGCGGCACCCTGTTCCACGAAGCCTGCGGCCACGGGCTCGAGGCCGACGGCATCGCCAAGGGCTCGAGCATCTACGAGGGCAAGATCGGCGACGTCGTGGCCGCCGCCATGGTCAACGCCTACGACGACGGCACCATCGCCGGCGAGTGGGGCTCGGCCGCGGTCGACGACGAAGGTGCGCCCACGCAAAAGACGGTCGTGATCGAAGACGGCCGCCTGCGCGGCTTTCTGTACGACGGTCTGCGGGCCCGCGAACAAGGTGTCGCCCAAACGGGCAACGGCCGCCGTCAGTCGTTTCGCCACGTGCCCATCCCGCGCATGACTACCACCTGCATCGCGCCCGGCGACGCCACCGCCGACGACATCGTCGCGGCCACCGAGCGCGGTTTCTACGCAAAGACTTTGGCCGGCGGCCAGGTCGAGCCGGCGAGCGGCAACTTCGTCTTCGGGGTGGCCGAGGGCTACCTCATCGAGCACGGCCGCATCACGGCGCCTCTGCGCGGCGCCACCCTGGTGGGCAACGGCATCGACGTGCTCAAGAGCATCGACATGATCGCCTCGGACTTCGAGGTCAAGTCGGGCATCTGCGGCAAAGACGGCCAGAGCGTGCCGGTGGGCACCGGCCAAGCTACGCTGCGCATCGCCACCATGACCGTGGGCGGCACGGGCTGATGATCGACGCCGTCGACAGACTGCTCGAGCGCGCCCTCGCGCGCGGCGCCAAGGCCGCCGAGGTGTACGCGGAGCAAAGCAGCACACACCGCGTCAAAGTCTTCCGCGGCGCGGTCGAAGAGCTCACCGCGGCGCGCCGCAAGGGCGTCGGGCTGCGCGTCTTCCAGGACGGCTCGGTGGGCTACGCCTACACCTCCGACCTCTCCGACGCATCGCTCGACGACGTCGTCGCCACCGCGCTGGCCAATGCCCGCGTGGCCGACCACGACCCCGACTCCGTGCTGCCCGCGCCGCGCGACAAACCGGCGGCGGTCGACGTGTTCGACCCCGGTCTCGAACAGGCCACCGACGAGCAGCGCATCGAGCTCGCCCTGGCGGTCGAAGCGGCCGCCCTGGCCGCCGACCCGCGCGTCAAATCGGTCGACGAATCGGTCTACGCCGACGGCGACGCCCAGGTGTTCGTGGCCAACTCGGGCGGGGTGCGCGGCAGCTTCCGCGAAGGCCACTGCTACGCCTACGCCTACGTTCTGGGCGAGCAGGACGGACAGATCGAGACCGGCCTGTCGTTCACCGTGGCCCGCAAGCCGGCCGACCTCGACCCGCAGGCCTGCGGCGCCGAAGCCGCCAAGCGCGCCGTCGAGCTGCTCGGAGCGACCAAGTCGAAGACCGTCAAAACGACGGTCGTGCTCGACCCCTTCGTGTCGGCCTCGTTCTTCGGCGTGCTCTCCTCGGCGCTCACCGCCGAAGCCGTGCAGAAGGGCCGCTCGCTGTTTGCCGGCCGCGTCGGCGAGCAGATCGCCGGGCCGGGCGTCACGCTCACCGACGACGGCATCCACCCCGACGGTATGGCGAGCGCGCCGTTCGACGGCGAGGGCGTGCCCTGCCGCCGCACGCCGCTCATCGCGGACGGCGTGTTGCAGGGCTTTCTCTACAACGTGCGCTCGGGGCACCGCGACGGCCGCGACTCCACGGGCAACGGCGCCCGCGGCTCGTATCAGACCATGCCCGGCGTGGGCCCCACCAACCTGGTGCTGTCCGGGCCGCAGGTGCCCATCGCCGACCTGATCGGCGGCATCGAGTACGGCGTGCTGGTGACCAACGCCATCGGCATCCACTCGGGCGCCAACCCGGTCTCGGGCGAGTTCTCGGTGGGCATCAGCGGGTTGCTCATCGAAGCCGGCCGGGTCACCAGGCCAGTGCACGAAGTCACCATGGCCGGCGGCATCGTCTCCATGCTGCGCAGCATCGTGGCGCTGGGCGACGACGCCCGCTGGGTACCGAGCGGCAGCATCCTCACGCCGTCGGTGGCCATCGAAGGAGTCTCGATCGGCGGCGTCTGACGGCGCCCGCCTGTAGCATCCGTCGCGCGCCGCCGGCACCGGCCAGGGCGCGGCAAGCGGACAACGACACCACTGGGGGGTCACGTGAGCGGACTCGGCGACCGGCTGCTGGCAGCCAGCTACCTCGAAGGCGATTTCGTGCTGCGCTCGGGCCTGCACAGCAAGTTCTACCTCGATAAGTACCTGTTCGAGACCCGCCCCGACCTGCTTGGCGACATCGCCGCCGGTCTGGCGGCCAACCTCGCCCCCTACGAGCCGTTCGACCTGCTGGCCGGCCCCGAGCTCGGCGCCGTCGCGCTGGTGGCGGCGCTGTCGCTTTCGTCCGGAAAGCCGTTCGTCATCGTGCGCAAGGGCGAGAAGGACTACGGCACCAAGCGCCTGCTCGAAGGCCGCGCCGAAGCCGGGCAGCGCGTCGTAGTGGTCGAAGACATCGTCACCTCGGGCGGCGCGGCCCTGCAGGCAGTGCACGTGTTGCGCGACGCGGGCCTGCAGGTGCAGGCCGTGCTGTGCGTGGTCGATCGCGAGCAGGGCGGCCGCGAGGCGTTCGCCGCCCAGGGCGTCACGCTCGATCCGCTGTTCACGGCGAGCGGCCTGGGCATCAAGGTCTGAGGTCCAGCGCGGCTGGGCGCGGGCGCAGCCGCCCTGCGACCGGCGCGGATGGCCCGGCGACGCGCCGGGTGCGGCCCTCAGCTCACCTTGAACGAGGCGATGGCGCGCGCGAACAGCGGGCGATAGCTGCTCCAGCGGTCGGCCGTGGCGCCTGCCGTGAGCACGTAGATGCGCCCGCCCGACGCCAGGACGTAGAGCCAGCCGACCACCGACCGGCCGGCGATCGTCACGCCGTAGGGCACGACCACGCCCGTGAGGCCGTTCAGCGCCACGTCCGACACCGCACCCGCGCGGGCGTTCGGGCCCAGCTTGGCCACCATGGCGGCGCCCAGCGCGCGCAGCGAGGCGTTCAACTGGGCGGCCTGCTCGGTGCTGGGCGAGGTGCCCGTGTCGACCAGCGATACGGTGAGCGCGTCGAGGTGGCGGCCGCCGACGATCGCCCCCGAGGCGTCGACGAACGAGACCTCGAAGGCGCCGGCGCTCGCCACGCTCGCCGTGCGCCACTGCGTGAGGCGCCGGTCGACGTCTATCGAGATGCCGTAGGTCGCGTCGCTGAAGTGCGCGATGCCGCCCTTGGACCCACCGCAGCCCGCCACCGCGACCCCCACCGCCACGATCGCCGCGAGCGCGGCGCACACGGCGAGCGCCGTCAGGGCGCAGCGGGCGCGCCTCGCCGGCCGCGTTCGGGGTGCGTCTGGCGTGCGGCGGGGCATGCCTTGGCGCCCTCTCAGCTCACGACGCGCAGCGTCTTTAAGCTGAGGTCTTCGGGGCCGTGTACGTGCAGCTTGCGGGCGGCGGCCTCGCCCAGGTAGGCGGCGATCTCGGCGGAGATCTCTTCGCCGGGGGCGACGACCGGTATGCCGGGCGGGTAGGGGGCCACCATCTCGGCGCTCACGCGCCCCGGCGTTTGCGCGACGGGCAGGGCTTCGGAGCGGGCGAAGAAGGCGTCGCGAGGGGTCATGACCTGGCGCGTGAAGCGCGGCCAGCTCGAAAGCGGCGTTGCGCTGGCGACGGCGCCCGCGTCGCGGCGGCGGGCGGCAAGGTCGGTCATGGCGGCGACGAAGCCGGCCACGTCGTCGCGCGAGTCGCCGTAGGTGACGTTGAGTAGCACATTAAGCGGGTCGGCGGCCTCGACGGCGATGCCGTAGTCGTCGCGCAGCGTGGTCTCGAGCTCGTAGCCGGTCAGGCCCAGATCGCAGGCCGACAGCGTGAGGCGCGTGCGGTCGAGGTCGGCCACTCCCGGACGGCTCAGGACTTCGTCGGACAGTACGCGCACGCCGGGCAGCGGCGCCAGGCGCTCGCGCGCCCAGGCGGCGTTGTCGAGCGCCTGGTTCCACAGCTCCTCGCCCTGGGTGGCCATCTGTGCCCGGGCGGCGTCGATCGAGGCGTAGATCAGCACCTGGGGGCTGGTCGACTGGGTCATCTTGACGACGCTCTCAAGGCGCTGCAGGTTGAGGCGCTCGCCGCGGGCGACTAGCACCGACGACTGCGTGATGCCGCTGATCAGCTTGTGCGTGCTGGCGACCATGGCGTCGGCGCCGGCCGACATGGCGTCGAGCGGCAGGCCGCTGCAGAACCGCAGGTGCGGCCCCCACGCCTGATCGACGACGAGCGGCAGGCGGGCGTCGTGGGTCACGGCGGCGATGGCGTCGAGCGCGGCGCACACGCCGTTGCTGTTGGGCGAGACGACGAACACGGCCTTGGCGTCGGGGTGCTCGGCGACCGCCGCGGCGACGCTTTCGACGGGCACGTTCAAGGGGATGCCCCAGAGCGGGTCGATCGCGGGCTCGACGTAGTGCGGCACGGCGCCCGAGAAGATCAGCGCCGCCTGCAGCGACTTGTGGGCGTTGCGCGGCACGATGACCGAGTCGCCCGGTCCGGCCAGGCCGAGCAGCAGGGAGTGGATGCCGCTGGTCGAGCCGTTCACCAAAAAGAAGCAGCGCTCGCCGCCCCAGGCCGCGGCGGCCAGGTCTTCGGCGGCGCGCACCAGCGCCGTCGATTCGCGCGTGTCTTCGACGCCGCCGGCCATGGCCACGTCGACGGCCAGCAGGGCCGAGCCGAAGACCTCGCGCATGATCTCGGGCGCGCCCTTGCCGAGCTTGTGGCCGGGCGTGTGGAAAGGCACGATCCCCTGCGTGCGGTAGCCGAGCAGAGCGTCGATGTACGGCGTGGCCGCCTGAGCGGGTGTCTGGATCGGCTTTTGCATGCTCCCCGTCTGTGAGTCGCGCAGCGCCTTCCAGTCTACCACCGGCCTTCCGGAGTCGCGGCGGTGGTAGACTCGATAGAGTGCGCCCGGCGGTAACGACAAGGCGGTAAACATCAGTCTCGACCACACGGTGAGAGTGCGCTTCGCGCCGAGCCCGACGGGCACGCTGCACATCGGCTCGGCGCGCACCGCGCTGTACAACTTTCTGGTCGCCCGGCACGCCGGCGGCGCCTTCGTCGTGCGCATCGAGAACACCGACGCGGTGCGTTCCGAGGCGCGCTTCGAGCGCGCCATCTTAGACGACCTCGCCTGGCTCGGCCTCGACTGCGACGAGGGCCCCGACCAGGGCGGGCCGTTCGGCCCCTACCGCCAGGCCGAACGCGTCCCCGTCTACCGCCGGGCCGCCGACGATCTGGTCGCGGCCGGCTTGGCCTACCCCTGCTTCTGCAGCCAGGAGCGCCTCGACACGCTGCGTGCCGAAGCCCACGCCGCGGGTCGTCCGCTGCGCTACGACGGCCGCTGCCGCGCCCTCGAGCCCGCCGCCGTGCAGGAGCGCCTCGCCGCCGGCGAGCCGGCCGCCCTGCGCTTCGCCGTGCCCTCAGGCGACGTGTGCTTCGACGACGTCATCCGCGGACCCATCACGATCGGCTCCGAGCAGATCGGCGACTTCATCATCCTGCGCTCCGACCACCTGCCGAGCTACAACTTCGCGGCCGTGGTCGACGACGCCGCCATGGCCATCACCCACGTCATCCGCGGCGACGACCACCTCACCAACACCGCCCGCCAGGAGTTGCTGCGCCGCGCGCTCCACCCCGGCGCCGCGGCACCCATCTACGCCCATCACGCCATGATCCTGGCGCCCGGCGGCGGCAAGCTGTCAAAGCGCCACGGGGCGACGGCGGTGGGCGACTATCGCCGTCTCGGTTACCTGCCTCAGGCGATCGTCAACTACCTGGCGCTGCTCTCGTGGTCGCACGGCGACGACGAGGTGCTCGGCATCGAGCGGCTCGTCGCCGACTTCGAGCTCACGGCCCTGTCGGGCAGTCCGGCGATCTTCGACATGAGCAAGCTCGACTGGCTGAACCACCAGTGGATCATGGCCTCGGGCGACGCCGAGCACGAGCGCCTCGTCGCCGAGCGCCTGCCGGTCGGCACCCCCGCGCCCGCCGTGGCCGCCATCGCCGCCGCCGTCAAGTCGTCGCTCGAGCGCTACGGCGACGTGCCCCAGGCCGCCGCCCCGCTGCTCGAGCGCCCCGCGCTCGACTCAGCGACACGGCAGGCCGTCGCCGCCGCGGCCGAGCCGCTCGCCCTGTTTGCCGACCTGCGCCGCGCCGCGACGGCGCTGTACCTGACGCTCGAGCAGGCGCGCGAGCTGCTCGGCGAGTACCGTCGCCTGGGCAAGGAACGCTCGCTCACCGCGCGCGAGCTGCTCATGCCGCTGCGCCTGGCGCTGACCGGCCGCGAGCACGGCCCCGACCTTGCCTTCGTGCTCGGTGCCATCGCGGCCGACGAGGCCCTCGAGCGCCTTTCCCTTGCCGTGAACGCCGCGCCGCCGGCCGCGGACACACCTGCCGACGAGACCGCGCCGCCCTGCGGCGCGCTGCCCGGCACGACCGAAGGAGACCAACGGTGATCAGGCTCTTCAACTCTCTCACGCAGCGCAAAGAGGAGCTTGTTCCGCGCGACGCAGGCAAGATCGGCATCTACGCGTGCGGCCCCACGGTCTACAACCTGGTGCACATCGGCAACGCCCGTCCCTACGTGGTCTTCGCCGTGCTGCGCGCCTGGCTGACCGCGCGCGGCTTCGACGTCACGCTGGTCGAGAACATCACCGACGTCAACGACAAGATCAACGCCAAGGCCGACGCCGAGGGCCGCTCGCCGAGCGCGGTGGCGGCCGAGTTCACGCAGGCCTACCTCGACGACACCGACCGCCTCGGCGTGCCGCGCCCCGACGTCGAGCCGCGGGCCAGCGAGACCATCCCCGAGATCGTCGACCTCGTCTGCCAGCTCGTGGCCGGCGGTCACGCCTACGAGTCGCAGGGCAGCGTCTACTTTCGCGTGCGTAGCTTCCCCGGGTACGGCAAGCTCTCCAACCAGCGCATCGACGAGCTCGAAGAGGCGAGCCGCACCGAGCCCGAGCCCGGCAAAGAAGACCCGCTCGACTTCGCTGTCTGGAAGGCGGCCAAGCCCGGCGAGAGCGAGCACCTTTGGGAGAGCCCCTGGGGCACGGGCCGGCCGGGCTGGCACATCGAGTGCTCGGCCATGGGCCTGCGCTACCTGGGCGCCGGCTTCGACATCCACGGCGGCGGCCGCGACCTGATCTTCCCCCACCACGAGAACGAGATCGCCCAGGCCGAGGCGGCCGGCATGCCCTTCGCCCGCATCTGGATGCACAACGGCATGATCCGTTCGGGCGGCGAGAAGATGGCCAAGTCGGTCGGCAACATCTTCCTGCTGCGCGAGGTGCTCGACCGCTACCCGGCGCCGGTGGTGCTCACGTACTTCCTGACCACGCACTACCGCAGTCCGCTCGAGTTCTCGCTCGACAAGCTCGACGAGGCCAAGGCCGCCTACGGGCGCCTGGTCGAAGCGGTGCGCACGGCCCACTTCCGGGCCGACAACCCAGGCCACGGCGCGCTTCACGACGCAGCCGAGCTGCGTGCCGTGCTCGACCGCACGCGCGGCGCCTTCGCCGAGCAGATGGACGACGACCTGAACACGGCGGCGGCCCTGGGCGAGCTCTTCAGCCTGGGCCGCGAGCTCTTCCGCTACGTGGGCGCTGCCGACGCCGCCAGCCACTCGGCCGACACGGCCGCCCTCGAAGACGCCGAAGACCTGCTCGTGCAGTGCCTCGACGACCTCTGCATCGCGCTGCCCGACGCCGGTCCGGTGGTCGCCGCCGGGTCCGACGCCGGCACGGGCGACGCGGCGGCGGCCACGCGCCGCTCCGACGGCGAGGTCTGCCCGACCGACGTCGTGCCGCTACCGGCGGCCGCGCGCCTGGCCGACGAGGGCCGCTGGGCCGACATCGCCGACTTGGTCGACGAGCGCCTCACGTGCGGCGACGCCAGTTACGCCTGCCTGCTGCGCGACCATCTGCGCGCCGAAAAAGACTACGCGAGCGCCGACGGCCTGCGCGCGCGCATCGAGGCGGCCGGCTTCGAGGTGCGCGACACTCCCGCCGGCACCCAAGTGGTGCGCAAGGGCTGATGAGCATCGCCCCGCCTGACAGGAGCGTGGCGGGGGCGGCGGCCTGCGGCCGCCGCCCCCGCCGATGACCGTGGACTGGCTCTACGGCCGGCAGGTCGTGCGCCTGGCCTGCGCGGGCGGCGCGAAGCGCCGCCCGCGCAGGCTCGTGGCGACCTCTGAAGCCCTCGCCTGGCTGACGGCCCACAAGGTCGACACCGGAGCCCTGCGAGTCGAGAGCTCCGAGGCCCAGGACATCGCCCAGCTCACCGGCAGCCGCGAGCATCAGGGGGTCGCCTGTCTGGTGGGCGACTACCCCTACGCGCCGCCCGGCGAGCTGCCCGCTCGCGACCTGCTCGTCGTGCTCGACGAGGTCACCGACCCGCGCAACCTGGGCGCCATCGCGCGCAGCGCCCTGGCGGCCGGCGCCGGCGGCCTGGTGCTGCCGCGTCACCGCACGGCCGCGGTCACTCCGGCGGCGGTCAAGGCTTCGGCGGGCGCCACCGAGCACCTCGACATCGCCCACGTGACCAACGTCGTCGCCTTTCTCTCCGAGTGCAAGCAGGCCGGGCACTGGGTCTACGGGGCGGCCGGCGACGAGCCGCGCCCCTTCGGCGCCCTCGACCTCACGGGCAAGGTGGCGCTCGTCTTCGGCGCCGAGGGCCGCGGCCTGCGCCCGCTGGTGCGCCGCGCCTGCGACGAGCTCGGCGCCATCCCCATGCAGGGTCCGGTCGGCAGCCTGAACGTCAGTGTGGCGGCGGCGCTGTTCCTCTACGAGGCGTACCGCCAGCGCACGCCCGGGCCGGGTGCGGGTGGGGGAGCCTAGGCGCATGGCGTCGAAGGACCACGATTCGTACATCGTCGACGGCTACAACGTGCTGCACGCCTTCTTTGCCGATCTACGCCAGGAGGAGCTCGAAGACCGGCGGCGTTGGCTGGCGGAGCAGCTCGCCGGCTTCGCCGCGCTACGCGACGCCCGGGTGGTGCTGGTCTTCGACGCGCACACCCAGCCCCGCGGCACCTGCGAGCCGCTCGCCGGCACGCGCGTCGAGATCTGCTACGCGGGCGGTTCGCGATCGGCCGACGAGGTGATCGCGCGCCGCATAGCCACCGAGCCCGCCGACGCCGCCATCGTGGTCGTGTCGGCCGACTACGAGGTGCAGCGCACGGCGACCAGAGCCGGCGTGCGGCGCATGACGCCGCGCGAGCTGGGCGCCGCCATGGGGGTCGACCACAAACTAGTTGCAAACGACGAGAACACAAGTAGAATGACGACAACGCTTGAGGATAAAGTAGACCTTGAGACTTGGCGAAAGCTGGAGCGCCTGAGACGCGAAGGCGGTTAACCGCTCGGCTCAGGCTCAGCCTGGGGGGCAGACGGCGATGACACAGCGGCGGACAGCCGACAGCGGCCGAGCAGCAGGTCGCCTGTCTAACCCTCAAGTCCACTCCGAGAGTTCCGACTTCGCCCTCGTCAGCTCCTACCGCCGCGGCAACCAGGGCGCCCTGAACGCTCTCATGCTGCGCTACCACCAGTTCGTGCGCCTCAAGGCCAGTTCGTACTTTCTCGCCGGCGGCGACTCCGAAGACCTCATTCAAGAGGGCATGGTGGGTCTCTACAAGGCGGTGCGCGACTACCGCGACGACCGCCAGGCGTCGTTTCGCAGCTTCGCCGAACTGTGCATCACCCGGCAGATCATCACGGCCATCAAGACGGCCACGCGCCAGAAGCACGTGCCCCTGAACGGCTACCTGTCGTTCAGCCACACACCCGGCGACTCGGCCGACGACAACGACTGCAGCCTGGCCGACATCCTGCCGGGCTCGTCGGTCAACGATCCCGTCAATCAGGTGATCTCGGCCGAAGAGGTCGCGAGCCTCAAGCACTGCCTCACCCGCATGCTCTCGACCCTCGAGAGCCGCGTACTGGGCCTCTACCTGCAGGGCTTGTCGTACGAAAAGATCGCCCGGCGGCTCGAGTGCGACTGCAAGACGGTCGACAACGCGCTGCAGCGCATCAAGCGCAAGGTCGACCTGCACCTCGAGGGGCGCAAGGTCCTGCAGTAGGGCTCCCGGACTCCGCGGCAGGCCGCTCGGGCGACCGCGGGCGGGGCAAAAGGCGCGCGGCGCGGGCGGCGCTTGTACGGGTCGTTACGCCTCTCTAGAACGTCATCAGGCTGACGTCGTGGCCCTTGGCCTGCACGAGCAGCTTGAAATCGTGCGGGTTGGTCGAGACCTGGGCGGCGTCGTGCAGCGTGATCAGACCCTCCTCGTACAGACCCAGCAAAGCCTGGTCGAAGGTCATCATGCCGTAGAACTCGCCCTCTTTGATGGCCTGGCCGATCTGCGAGGTCTGGTCGGGGTCGAGCACGAAGTCACGGATGCGGCTGGTCATGACCATGACCTCGATGGCCGGCACCCGGCCCTGGCCGTCGGCGCGCGGCAGCAGGCGCTGCGAGATGATGCCGCGCAGCGTGCCGGCGAGCATCGAGCGCACCTGTGTGTGCTGGTGCGGCGGGAAGAAGTCGAGCATCCGGTTGATCGACTCGG
>Ga0181517_10003498_pt1 | contig 14949 bp, 12 predicted proteins | sample PEATcosm2014_Bin_31_FD_119748 | JGI IMG/M metagenome (GOLD analysis project Ga0181517, IMG submission 119748) | Peatland microbial communities from MTU Mesocosm Facility, Houghton, MI, USA - PEATcosm2014_Bin01_30_metaG | ecosystem: Environmental > Terrestrial > Soil > Wetlands > Peat | place... | reverse complement strand
TCGTGGTGGTGCACGGCGGCGGCAAACAGATGACCCGGTATCTCGCCGAGCGCGGCGTCGAGAGTCGGTTCGTCAATGGCCTGCGGGTCACTGGGCCAGAGGTTGTGGATGCGCTCCTCAAGGTGTTTGCCGGCAGCGTCAACCACGAGCTGGTCGCCGCCTTAAACGCCGCCGGAGCGCAGGCCGTGGGGCTTTCGGGCATCGACTCGTTTCTGGTGGAGGCTGAGCAAATGGATCCGGCGCTCGGCGCGGTGGGCCGCGTCACCCGCGCCAATCCGGAGCTTCTCGATCTGCTCTCTACGAACGGCTTTGTGCCCGTGGTGGCGTGCGTGGCGGGCGACCGCCAGGGCCGCATCTTCAATATCAACGCCGACCAGATGGCGGTGGCCTGCGCCAGCGCGTTCGAGGCCGAGCGGCTGATCTTCCTCACCGATGTCGCCGGCGTGTTGGATGGCGCGGGCCAGGTCCGCCCCGTTTTGACGGCTGTCGAAAGCCGGAGTCTGATCGATAGCTCCATCGCCACGGGCGGAATGCGCGCCAAGCTGGAAGCCGCTCTGGCGGCGCTCGGCGGCGGCGTGGCGCAGGTGCTCATCGCTCCCGGCGCCGCTCCCGATGTTCTGCCGCGCATCCTCGCTGGAGAAGAGATCGGCACTTCGATGGTTCTTCAGGAGGTCCACGCGGCATGATTAGTGCGCTACAGGCCGATGCGTTTGTCGAGCATGCCGGAATCGCGCCCGCCGGCCACGTGCGCAAAGCCGTGATGCACGATATCCCGGCCATCCTCGAGCTCATCAACGGCTACGCCGCCAGGGGCGTGATGCTGCCGCGCACCGAGTTCGAGCTTTCCGAGGCTATGCGCGATTTCACGGTAGTCACGCGGCCCGGAAAGCTGGTGGGCTGCGGCGCATTACACTTCTATACCCCCACGGTGGGCGAAATCCGCTCGCTGGCGGTGGATGAGCAGGCCAAGACGCAAGGGGTAGGCCGGCAATTGGTGGAGGCTCTGGTTGAGGAAGCCCAAACCTACGAGCTGGATGCGGTATTTGCCTTCACCTACGTCGTCAGCTTCTTCAACAAGGTCGGCTTTGACGAGGTGGACCGTGGCGCGCTCCCCTTGAAGGCCTGGAAAGACTGCGTGCGCCGCCCGAAATTTCAGGCCTGCGACGAAGTGGCCGTCATGCGGGTGCTACGCTCGGAGAATTGCCCAATCGAATCAGGCACTTGGACACAGGGGGCGACTTCACCCGACGATCTGCTGATTCAGATCCCGCCCGCTAAGAAGTCCTACTAGTTTGCCGGAGCGCATACCCCCAAAGTAGGGTTCTCAGGTTTTCCCCGCAAAAGACCCGAAGAAAAATTCAACGATTGTCCGTAATCCGACATAGAATCTTCATTTAAGGACTTATTAGCCTTAATCGATCTTACGATCCTACTTCTTGTGAGGCATACATGAGAGCGCAAACGGTTGATGTGAAAGCTTCAACCGGTCGGGTCCTGTGTTGTACCGTTTTCCGGCCGGGTGGAAAAAAGTTGCTGGCGAAGGGCCATGTGATCAGCGACGAAGACGTCCGCGTGCTGGAATCCGAGGGCATGGAGTCCATCTGGGTCACGGAACTGGAAGACGGTGAGATCGGCGAGGACGACGCGGTTTGCGCGGTTGCCAGTGAGATGGGATGCGGCAGCTTCGAAATCCGCCTGGCGGCCGGCGGGCGGGCCAACCTGCTGGCGACCGAGAACTGCTGCGTGCTGGTGGACGACGAGCTGCTCAGGCAGATCAACTGCACCGCCAGCGTGGTGATCGCGACGGCCCTGAATTTCAGCTACGCCGTAGCCGGCCAGCGCATCGCCACCGTCAAGAGCGCGCCCTTCGCGGTCTCTAAGGACCAGCTCGATGCCGTCACCGGCATTCTAAAGGAACGCGGACCCATCCTGCAGGCCCGCCCCGTGCGCACGCCCAGTGTGGGCGTGCTCTATACCGATCCGATCAGCGGCGAGCGCGCCCGCCAGCTTTTCGAGAACATCATGCGGCAGCGCCTGGAGCGCTTCGGCGTCAACGTCAACTTCGTGCTCTCCTGCACCGAGGACGAGAACTCCGTGGCGCGCTGTTTGCAGCACCTTCTGCGCTCGAAGCCCTGCGTGATCCTGGTGGCCTCCACTACCGCGCCGGCCGGCCCCGAGGATGTGATCGGCCAAGCCATGATAAAGGTCGGCTCCATGGTGGAGCGGTTCTTGGCGCCTGTGGAGCCGGGCAACCTGTTGCTGCTCGCCTACAAGGACGATGTGCCGGTAATTTCCGCGCCGGGCTGTTTCCGCTCGGCCAAGCCCAATGTGGTGGACCTGGTGCTGCCGCCGCTGCTGGCGCGCTATCACGTCACGGGCTGGGAAGTGGCTTGTTTGGGACACGGCGGACTGCTCGCGTAATTGATCTCCTCCACTCTTGCCGCCCGCTTCCTCCGGGTGGACGGCAAGGCTCCTCAACCGGGCGTCCTCGAAGGCGCCCGGTTTTTTTGTGCCCGCATGTTTCGACGGTCTATAGCCCCGCGTGCACCTGGGTCGCGCTGAAGGCGGCGCCGGTGCCGTGGCAGACATCGCAGCTCTCCCCGAACTTGGCGTCCGTGTTGGAAGCCGCGTGCGCGTAGGTCGATTGGTTGAGATGGCACGCCGTGCAGGCCGAGGTCACCGCCGGGGCGGGATTCTCCAGCCCCTGGGGATCGGCAACCGCGTTCTTACCGATCGGCAGCACAGCCTCCGAGCCACTGGTGTGGCACATGTAGCATTCGGCCGTATCCTGCACCGCGCCGGTCGGTCCCATGGCCGGATAGCGAACGCCGGTATTGGAGATCGAAGCCGGCACGGAAGCGAACGCCGCCCCAAAGTCGTGGTGGCTTCCGCCAAATCCCACGACAATGTAATCCTGCCCGAACTGGGTCTTCAGATTTTCGCCCGTGTGGATCTTGTGAACCATCAACGGCATGTTGATGCCTTGCGGCGGCAGAGTCGTATCGGATGCCACACTGCTCGAGGACCGCGTGGAAGCATCGGTGTCGCTGGGGTTATGGCACATCACGCAATACTGCGTGTCGTTGCGCCGCGCCCCGTGCCCTTGGAGATATACGTGACAGTCGTTGCAGTTGGCGGTCGCCACCACGGTGCGGCGAGGCTCGACGACCGAGCCATCCACGGAGAAGTACATCACCTGGTTGGGAGTGCCGGTCTCAACCTGCATTTCGATGACTGTTCCGGGCAAGACCGTCTCCAGCCGCTCGGATTCCACGGCGATGGAATAGCTTCCCGTGGCATTCGCCGGGACGGCGTGCAAGAACGTGTAGACGCAATTGCTGCTTGAGTCGCAGGTGGCCACGGTGCCGTCCTCGGTGACGTAACCGGAGGTCGTGACGTCGCTGCCGAAACTGGTATTGCCATAGTCCGAGTTGGGTCCGGCCATGGTGAAGCTGAGGTCCTCCAGGCTGGACATGGAAAGCGGATTCCCGTTCTCATCCTTCACCGTGAAGGCGACTTGCGGCTTCTGCCCGGCGAGAGTGCTGGTAATCCCAGTCATCGTCACAACCACGCTGGAAACCAGCGTATCGGGGTTGAGCGGGTAGGTGAGTTTCGTATCGGAGGCGACCACGTGCGCTCCCATGATCGAGGCATCGAAGGGCGTTCCCTGGGCTATGTGGCAGCGGGCGCATTGACTGTCGTCGCTCTGCGGTCCGCCGGGATGGTTGAGGCCGCTCATGAAGTTCACGTCGTCGTGACACGAGCCGCAGGCCGCCGCGGTCGGCGTGGTCAGCCAGGCGTTGGTCTGCGCGGCGCCGTTCTTCGGATTGTGGCAGGTCTCGCAGCGCTGAATGTTGGCGGGGTATACGACGGTCGAAAAATCGTTGACCGAATTCTGGAAGCCGATAATCTTGTAGGCGGTGCCGGCCTGCACGCTGGGCAGCGAACTGCCGGCGTGGATGTCATGGATGAAGACCTTCATGTCCAAAGAATTGCCGGTATTGGGATCGGAAGTCTGCGGCTGATGGCAGATGATGCAAAGCTGCACGCTGCGCCGCGAACCGCCGTGAGCCGCCAGGCCGGCCGAGCCTGTGGGGCTGGTCATGCCGTTCGGCAGGCCGTGGCACTGATCGCAATCCGGGTTGCGGACGATGTCGCGCGGCGTGGGCGTTCCACCCGCCGGCACGAAATCGTAGGTGGTATCGGCGTAATTCGTCCCCAGGTCCCATTCCGTGAGGTTTCGCGAGCCGTAGATCCCGATGCGGTTTGTGTCGGTGGGGTCGAAGCCCGAGGGCGCCTTCGTGCCGTAGGTGTAGATGTATTCCCCCACCGCGACGGTCCGCGTGCTGCCACCGGAATCCCCGGTCGCCTGCGTGGCGGTGGCGCCGCCCGAGACCGCGGTCGCGGTGCGCACGATGTAGGACGTGTATTGCTGCTGGCCTTTCGGGATGTAGGCGGCCAGGAAACTCAACGATATAGGACCGGGCGTGACCACGCCGGATAGATCGAGGGGCGCTCCATTAGGGTCCGTCAGTTTGTAATCGACGCTGATAGTGCCATCCGACGCGATCTTGGCTGAGACCACCGTAATGGTAAAGCCCGGCAGGACGTATGCGACCACGGCGGGATCGGCATAGTAGGCCTTCTCGTGAGTCGTGAAGCGGGAGTTGTTTTGAGCCCACAGGAAAAGAGCGGACCCAGTTGAGACCAATGCCAGAATCAGAGCACATCGCCTGGCTCTCGAAAACGCAATCGATACTCGCATAGAGCCCCTCGACCAGCGCACTACGGTGTCAAATTTGTTCAAGCATAGACCTACGGCGGGATCGGCGCGGTATGAAAGTATACGGTGACGCCGGTTTCAGGCAGAAAACTCCGCCGGGGCGGCGGGCATCGCTCCCTTTAAGGTCGCGGCTCCGACCCGAGTGGGCGCCTCGCGAGTCAGCGGCATTCTATGGAACTGGATTACGCATCGCGCCAGCGAATGCCGCGGGCCTCGAGTTCAGCCTGAATTTGCGCAGCGGATTGGAACTCGACGGCGTCGATGCCCACAGCGCGGGCGCCTTCCACGTAGGCGGCGATATCGTCCGTGTAGAAGCACTCCTCGGGGCGGCAGCCGGCCAGCGCGACGGCCTTCTCGAAGATCTCCGGGCAGGGCTTCATGGCCTTCACTTCGTAGGAGAGAATCAGCCCGTGAAAATGGCGCAGCAGCAGCGGGTAGTTGCGGCGGATTCCCTCGAAGTGGATGACGTTGGTGTTGGAGAGCAGCAGCAGGCGGTAGCGCGCCGCCAGGCCTTCGAGCATGGCGTCGGGAATCAGCGTGTCGGTGAAGATGGAGTTCCAGATGGCGCAGAAGCCCTCGTAATCCACGTTCAGTTCGAGGATGCGCGAGAGCTGCGCGACGAAATCGCGCGGTTCTATCAGGCCGGTCTCGAAGCGCTCGACCAGGTTCGAGGTCCCGATCCGCTCGGGAATTTCGGCGGCGGGATAGGGGCAGAGTCCTTCGAGGGCCTGGTAGCCCCGCTTGAAATCGAAATACACCAGCACCCTGCCGAGATCGAAGATGACGGCTTTATAAGTTCGGGTCAAATTCCACGATAGCGCAGGCCCGGGGCGGACGGGTTGGCGGATCAGGGAAGGGCGGGTCCGCCGGTCTTCGTCTTTCGGAAGACGTCGCGCACGTCCGGCCAGAACTCTTTAACGAAGTTGGCCAACGGAGCGGTGGCCATGCCTGCGCTGCCCCATTCGAAGATGGATTTGGCATTGCGGAATTCGCGCGGGCTCCATAACGTCGCGAGCGCCCAGCTTCCATATTCGTTCGCCGGGACCGACCAAGCCGGAGTATAGCCGCCATCGGGCTTGCGCGCCGCCATGGTGAGGGCAATCACGCGGGCGGTGCGCTGGAAGAAATTCCCCTGGCCCGAGCGACGGTAACGCGTATCCTCGGGGTGAATGGCCTTGACGCCATCGGCTATCAGAATGCCCACGGCGAACTGCGCGTAAAGAGAACCGGTGCGCTTCTCGAATCCCAATCGTTTTCTGCCCCATTCATCGGGCCAGTCATGCACCTGCTGCAAAACTGCGCCGGGTACGGTGGCCCCCAAAGCCTCGAGGCTGAAAAGACGTTTGACGAAAGATTTGTTTGCCGGGAAGGTGTCAGCCGGCTTCGGGTCCGCGACTGCTGGAATCGGGGACGAATGCGCCGGAGATAGCGCCGCATCCGCGCTCGGGTCTTGCGCCCGGCATTGAGCCCCTGCGATCGCCAGGAAAACGCAGAACGCCGCAAGGATTTGCTTCACTTGAAGATGCGGCGGACAATACTGCACATCGTGCTCGGTCTATAGATTAACTGCGGCGAAGATTCCCGACGCCGTAAAACAAGGGGAACATTAATTGTACTACGCCGCTGGGACGATGTACGGCGAAGCTCAGCCGAAGGCGGCAACGCGCTTCACGATGCATTCGCGCAGTTCATCCGGCCCGGCTTGCCAGGGGTGCTCCTCGGGGGGCTTGAGATCGCGTCGGGCGACCTCGGGGAAGCCCAACCAATCGGCCATGCGGCAGGCCATGCGGATCTGGTCGGCCGTATCGCCCGGGCGGCCCACCACGGGATCGTGGTGGAGCGTGAGAGAGGTCAGCAAAGGGACCGGAAAGCCCCATTTGGCCCCGACCATGGCCCCGGCGTCGCAGTGCGTGATGCCGAACTGGATCTTCTCGAAAGCGTTGGCCTCGGCGATATCGGCGAACTCCTTGGACAAGCCTTCGTCGTATGAAGGTCCCACGGCGCGGGAGAGCGCCAAGCGCCCCAGATCGTGCATCAGACCCGGGGTATAAAGAGATTGCGATTGTCCCGGCGATTCCGCCGCTTCGGCAATCACGGCTGTAGCGATGCTATGCGCCCAGACCGTGCGGAGGTACTCGGACGGCGGCATATTCCGAACAAAGAACGAAAACGCGATGGTGCAGCCGAGGGAGCGGACCCGCTCGAGCCCCAGGTAGGTGAGCGCGTGCTTGATGGTTTCAATGCGCGCGCGCAGCCCGAACTGGAGCGAGTTGGCCACCAGCAGCAGGTCCGCGCTGAGGGCCGGGTCGGATTTGAAAATCTGCTCGAAATCCTGCATGGCCGTGCCGCTCTCGACCGATATGTTCAATAATTTCAATGCTGCGGGGCGGAACGGCGGCAACTTGGAGAGTCGCACGTAGACGGCGGATTGCTGGCCCGGAGGGGTGCAATCCTCTGCGGACGGACGAGCGATCAAGGAAGCAGACAATAGGTACGGGCTCCTTGATCTTCTTATCGACAGAATCCGCCTCGGTCTTCAGTCAAAATGCGAGTTATTTCGCCGCGGCGATCGATTCCACCTTGATCGTCTGACCCTCCAGTGTCCCCACCACCGTCACTTTCTTGGCCGCAAATTTGGCGGGCGTCTGCTGGTCGCTCAGCAGGTAGGCCTTTTTGCCGTCCCACAGCTCGTACTTGGCCCCGTCCTTGACGCATTCGGTAACGCACTTGTCGTCCGTCCCCATGTTCATGGCCTTGTGATCGCGGCCGCACATGCTGTCGGTGATGGTCCCGGTGAGGGTCTGTTTGCCGGAGGCCGCGAACATCAGGGCGGCGCCGGCGATTAAGATGGCAATCTGCTTTTTCATTGGATTCTCCTGTTTCGTTTTTCGATTTCCAGCCAGAGCTGGTTGTAGCGAGCTTCGTCGAGGGGCTGCTTCAGTTGAAAGTTAAAGTCCTTTTCGAGAGTTGTGACGGTCAATTGAAACGGCCCGGAACTGCTGATGCGGAAAATATCGGCGTAGCGCCATGTGCGGGATTCGCGCTTCGCGGGAGTGGCGTAAACGATGGCGTCGGGGCCGAAGGCGAGCTGGCCCTGGGATCCCCCGAAGCTGGTGAGGTGCTTGACTGGCAGGACCGTACTGGCCGCGGCGGGCGCCTCGCCGAGGGCGGCCACCAGTCGCTGGTCCATGCGGCCGCGCAGAAATGCGTACAACTCCTCGGCCGGGATATCGCCGGTGAATTCGTAGGCGCGGTCGGCGCCGGGCAGCATGCGATTGTTCTGATACGTGAGGACGCGGATTTCGTGCGACCCCACCTTCAACTGCTGGATGTCCTCGAACTTCCACGTCCAGCGATGGCCCTTCTCCCCGGCGAACGAGACGCCGCGTTCATCCACCGTCATCGCGCCCGTGCAGCTCTTGCGCAGGTGCTCGTGCCGCACCGTGAATTGGGCGGCGGAAGCCAGGGCCGCCGCCAGAATCAGGCAGCCTGCCGTTTTACGGTATGCCATTTCCAAACCTCGTAAAGAGCCGGATAGACCACCAGCTCGAGAATGAAAGAAGTGAGAATCCCGCCAATCATCGGCGCGGCGATGCGCTTCATCACATCCGCGCCGGCCCCCGTGGACCACATGATCGGCGCCAGCCCCACGAACATGGTGGCCACCGTCATGAACTTGGGGCGTATGCGTTTCACCGCCCCGTGCACGATGGCCGCCTGCAAATCTCCGGCATTTCGCATCAGCCCGGCCAGCTTGCGCTCTTCGTAAGCCAGGTCGAGATAGAGCAGCATGAAGACGCCGGTCTCGGCATCCACGCCCATCAGCGCGATCAGCCCCACCCACACCCCGATGCTCATGTTGTAGCCCAGCAGGTGCAGCAGCCATATGGCGCCCACCGCCGAGAACGGCACGGCCAGCAGGATCATGATGGTTTTGGCCGCCGATTTGGTATTCAGATAGAGCAGCAGGAAGATCAGGAACAGGGTCAGCGGCAGAACGATCTTGAGGCGCTCGCGGACGCGCTCCATGGCCTCGTATTGCCCGCTCCATGTCAGCGTGTAGCCCGCGGGCAATTGCAGGCCGTCGCGCACGGCGCGCTTGGCCTCATCCACGTAGCTGCCCACGTCGCGGCCGGCCACATCCACGTACACGTAGCCGCTCAGCATGCCGTTTTCGTTGCGCAGCATGGATGGGCCGCTGGCGAGCTTGAGGGTGGCGATCTCGGCCAGGGGGATCTGCTGCTTGCCATCCATGACCGGGACCAGAGCGCGCGCCAGCCGGCCGAGATCGCTGCGGGAATCGCGGTAATAGCGCACGTCGATGGGGTAGCGCTCCAGGCCCTGGACGGCGGTGCTCACGTTGTCGCCGCCGATGGCGTTCATCACCACCATCTGGGCGTCGTCCACGCTCAGGCCGTAGCGCGCCAGTTGCTCGCGCTTGAGATCGAAATCGAGGAAGTAGCCGCCGCCCACGCGCTCGGCGAAGACGCTGCGCGTGCCGCGTACACGCGGCAACAGGCCTTCAATGGCGGTGCCGAGCCGCTCGATTTCGGCTAGATCCGCGCCGTAGATTTTGATCCCCACGGGGGTGCGCACGCCGGTGGTGAGCATGTCGATGCGGTTCTTGATCGGCATGGTCCAGGCGTTCGAGACGCCCGGGATGCGCAGGGCGTCATCCATTTCGGAGACCAGGCGATCGGTCGAAATGTTGTCCGGGGTGATGTGCCCGGCGATAGCGCGGGTCCAGCGTGGCCAGCGGTCGTACCAGGTGGGCACCTTGCGCCACTGGGATTTGGGCTTGAGCAGGATGACGGTCTCCATCATCGAAAATGGCGCCGGGTCCGTGGAGGTTTCCGCGCGGCCGGCCTTGCCGAGCACGCGCTGGACTTCCGGGAAGCTCATCAATATTTGGTCCTGCGCCTGCATGAGCCGCTGGGCTTCGGCGATCGAGATGCCCGGCAGCGTGGTGGGCATGAAGAGCAGCGCGCCTTCATCGAGAGGCGGCATGAACTCGGAGCCGAGATTCCGGTAGACCGGCACGGTGACGGCCACCAGCGCCAACGCTCCCGCGATGACGAACCATTTCCAGCGCAGGCTCCAGGCGACCACCGGCTCGTAGAGGCGCATCAGCACGCGGCTGATGGGGTGCTTCTCCTCGGAGTGGATGGTTCCCACCAGCACGCCGTTGACGATGGCCCCGAGCCAGCGCGGCCGCAGGCGGAACTTGTCCTTGCGGAAGAAGAGCAGGCGCAGCGCCGGATCGAGCGTGATGGCCAGCACCGCCGCCACGATCATGGCGAAATTCTTGGTGTAAGCCAGCGGCTTGAACAGGCGGCCCTCCTGCGCTTCGAGCGTCAGCACAGGGAGGAAGGAAACCGCGATCACCAGCAGCGCGAAGAAACTCGGGCCGCCCACTTCCTTGACGGCCGTCACGATGGCGCGCTGGTAATCGCCGGTCGACCAGGAGGCGTCCGCCGATTCCAGTTTCTTGTGGGTCTGCTCCACTACCACGATGGCGGCATCCACCATGGCCCCCACGGCGATGGCGATGCCCCCCAGCGACATGATGTTCGAGCTGATTCCCATAAGCCGCATGGGCACGAAGGCGATCGTCACCGCGATGGGAATGGTGAGGATGGGGATCAGCGCGCTAGGCACGTGCCACAGGAATACCATGATCACCAGCGCCACCACGATCAGCTCTTCGAGGAGCGTGTGCTTGAGATTTTCGATGGAGGCCAGGATCAGCTCCGAGCGATCGTAGGTCGTTACCACTTTCACGCCCGGCGGCAGCCCCGGTTCGATCTCCTGCAGCTTGGCCTTCACGCGCTCGATGACGGCGAGTGCGTTTTCGCCCTGCCGCATCACCACGATGCCCGAGACCACTTCGCCCTGGCCATCGAGCTCCGCGACGCCGCGGCGCATATCGGGGCCCAGCGTGACCGATCCGACATCGCGCACCAGGATGGGCACGCCTGTGGCACTGGCGCCCAGCGAGATATTGGCCAAGTCGTCTGTGGAATGCGCGTAGCCGCGGCCGCGCACCATGTACTCGCGGCCGGTGAATTCGACCAGGCGTCCGCCCACGTCGTTATTGCCGCCGCGTACCGCAGCCACCACTTTCGAGATCGGCACGCCATAAGCCGCCAGGCGATTGGGGTCCACGTTCACCTGGTACTGCCGCACGAAGCCGCCCAGCGGCGCCACCTCGGCCACACCCGGCACAGCCTGCAACTGGTAGCGCAGGAACCAATCCTGGAGCGAGCGCAGATCCGCCAGGTTCTGGCCGCCATGGCTGACCAGGGCATACTGAAAGACCCAGCCCACGCCGGTGGCGTCCGGCCCTAGTTCGGTTTGCACGCCTTGCGGTAGGCGCGCCAGGATCTTCGAAAGATATTCGAGCGTGCGCGAGCGCGCCCAGTAGATATCGGTGCCCTCCTCGAAAATCACGTAGACGTAGGAGTAGCCGAAATCCGAAAAGCCGCGCACGTCTTTGACCTTGGGCGCGCCCAGCATGGCGCTCACGATGGGGTAGGTGACCTGGTCTTCGACGATATCGGGGCTGCGGTCCCAGCGCGAGTAGACGATCACCTGCGTGTCGCTGAGATCCGGGATGGCGTCGAGCGGCACGGTGTGGATGGCCCACCAGCCGGCCGCCGCGGCCGCCGCCACGAACAGGAAGACCAGAAAGCGGTTGCGCGCGGAGAACTCGATGATGCGGTCGATCACGGCCGGGCTCCCGCCGCGGCCTTCAGACGGCTCTCCGAATCGATGAGGAAGTTGCCCGAGGTGACGATGCGCTCGCCCGGGGCGAGGCCGCTCAGAATCTCGATGCGCCCGTCGCTTTGCGTGCCGATGGTCACCGGCCGCGGCTCGAACTGCCCGTTGCCGCGATCCACGAAGACCGTCTGGCGGTCGCCCGAATTGAGCACCGCGCCCTCCGGCACCACCAGGCTGCGCTGCCCGCCGGTCTGGAGTTCCACCTCGCCGTACATGTCGGGCTTGAGCAGAGTGCCGGGATTCTCGAATTGCAGCCGCACCTTGAGCGTGCGGGTCCCGGGGTCGACCTGCGGCAGAATATAGGTCACCTTGCCTCGGAAGATGCGGCCCGGCAGGTAATCGAGTTTCAGGGCGGCCGGCTGGCCTACGCGCACGCCCGCGGCTTCATACTCGAAGACGTCGGCCAGCACCCACACCGTCGACAGGTCGGCCACCGTGTAGAGCACGGTATCGTTGGTCACGCGCTGACGGGGGAAGGCGTTGCGCTCCGTCACGAAGCCGGAAACCGGCGAAACCAGCGTCAGATTCTTGAGGGTCTCGCCGGTATGCTCGATCTGCGCGATCTGGGAATCGCCGATATCCCAGAGCTCGAGGCGCTTGCGGGCGGCCGCCACCAGGCGATCGGTCGAGGCGCTCATCTGCTCCATGGCGCCTTCGTGCGCCATCCCGCGCGCCTTGAGCGCCAGCAGATATTCCTGCTGGGTGGCCAGCGCCTCGGGGCTGTAGATAGTGAGCAGAGGTTCGCCGGCCTTCACGGCCTTGCCGGTGAAATCGACGAATACCTTGTCGATCCAGCCTTCCAGCTTGCTTTGGATTTTGGCGATGCGGGTCTCATCGAGCGCCACGCGGGCCGCCGCGCGAATGGAGCCGCTCATGGCGCGGGATTCCACCGTGCCGTACTCGACGCCGATGAGCTGCTGCTTCTCGGGCGCGATCTCGACCGTTCCCGGCGGCAGGTCCGGCTTGGCCTGGTGCTTCGATTCGTCGCCCGGATAGACCGCCACGAGCGTCATGCCGCAATCCGGCGCGATGCCGGGCTTATCGGACTTGTACCAGGGATGCATAGGGTCCACCCAATAGAGCGGGCGGCGCTCGGCGCTTGCGGGCTTCCCGTACCAGCGTCCGTATCCATAGCCGCCTGCGAATGCCGCGGCGACCGCGAGAATAATGGCAACCTTCTTCATAGCGCCTTCATTCCTCTGGGCCCGTCATTTCTTCCAGGCGGGCCAGCGCGACGTGAAACTGCATGACTTCCTCGTGGTACATCAGCTCGTAATCCACCACGGTCATGAAATTGGAGAAGACCGGCAGAAAATCGATGGCCGAAGTCTCGTAACTGGCGAGCGACGATTCGAGAGCCAGGTTGGCCGACGGAAGCACCGATTTCTGGTAGAGATCGATCAGCTTGCGGGCGGTTTCGGCGGTGGTGTAATCCTCGCGGATGCGCGCTTCGAGCGACACATCGGCGGCTTCGTATTCGTGGCGGGCCTGGGCGCTGGAGAATTCCTGCTCGTTGACGGCCGCCCGCTGCTTGCGCCAGAAATAGGCCGGAACCTGGATATCCACGCGGACCTGAAACATGGGCGGCATGGCGCCCTGGTTGAAATAGCCGCCCGAGACGGTGTAATCCGGGTAGTAATCCTTGCGCGCCAGGCCGGCGGCCAGCTCGCCGCGCTGCACCATGGCGCGCTCGGCGGCCAGCCCCGGCGCGTGCAGGCGGGCGTGGGCCAGCATCTCGTCGAGAGTGGCCGGCATTTCTCCGGACGCCAACTCCTCCGGCACTTCGATGGGGCCGCCGGTTGGCCGGTTGAGCAGCGCATCGATCTCGATCTGCTTGCTGGCGCTCTCCTGCTTATAACGCAGCATCTGGGCCTCGAAGATGGCGAACTGCGTCTGGGCTTTGAAGACATCCTGCTGCGCCGCGTGTCCCGCGGTGTAGCGCGCTTCCGAGATGCGCAGGATGTTCTCGAGCAGCGCCTGATAGCGCGCGACGAAGGCTATCCCCACGGTGGCATGGTGCAGCTCGTGGTAGGCCTGTTTCAGCCGCGCCACCACGTTGAGCCGCACCGCGAGATACTCCTCGAAAGCGGCGTCGGCCTCCTTGCCGGAGATTTCGGTGCGCAGCTTCCGCTTGCCGGGAAATGGCATGGGCTGAGAGACCATCAGGCCGGCGTTGCTGGTGACATCACGCCCGATGCCCGCCACCGGGTAAGGCCAGCCGTTGGACGTATAGCCGAGCGAGACCGTGGGATCGGGCAGCGCACCGGCCTGGCTGGGCCGCTGGCGGGCGGCCTCATACTTTTTCTGCGCCGCCAGAATCTCGCGATTGTTGGCGAGCGCCTCTTCGATCAGAGACGCGAGCGGCTGCGCTCCGGCCAGCGCCGGCGCGAGCGCCAGCGCCACAGATATCCAGATTCGAAAGTACATTTCCTCCTCGCAGGTGGGGCATGCTTTAGCCTGCCCAGGCTCTTATCGAGCCGGGCCGGGGCGCCGCGCAGGGAGCGGCCTAGATGCGCAGTGAGGAGGTTAAAGAGAGAGGATCGGGCGGCGCTTCCGAGAGGTGCACCGCGAACTGAAACGGCTCGGACGGCAGCGCAACCGCAGCCGGCTCGATCGCCTCAGCCGTCGCGGTTGTGGGTGAAACCTGAGTGCGGACCTCGGATTTCACGAAGTGCTGCAAGTTCTGGGTGTCGCACTGAGCCGTCACGGGCTTATTGTGATGGCAGCAGCGATGCGCGTCCTGCACCCACATCTGCGGGCAGGAAAAGCAGTTCCCGAACAGCAGCGCCATCACGACCAGCGCCGCCATCACCGAACTGGCAATCGTCCGCATGGATAGTTCATTTTATACCAAACAGGTCCATCATTGCAAAATTGGTGGGGCATCCTTTAGGTTCCCCTGATCCTAGGCTGCTCTGCGCCGCGTGTAGTACTCTGGTGATTGTTCCCGCCTATGCGCGCCCGTAGCTCAGTTGGATAGAGCGGCTGGCTTCGAACCAGTAGGCCGGGGGTTCGAGTCCCTCCGGGCGCACCAACTCATCTCAAAGCCAATGGTCTAGAGGTTCGCGATCTGCCCGACGAGCGCACCTCCGGCCAGCAGGTCACGCATGTGTTTCAGACTGTCAGGGGAATGAAGTCGGGGAGGGAAGGGAAGTACGCGGCTCAACGGATTGCGAGTGAGACCTTGTAAATGTGGAGCGTTCCCGAAATGCGGTTGTCAAAACGCTGAGAAGGACGACGCTCGAGTTGAACTGCCAAGGCCTCCGTCTTTCGTGTCACCGTGAATTCCACGCTAATCCGCGATCGCATTACCGTGCCGTGAATGGCGGCCGTTTCCACGCTCAGAGCGCCTGGGTTGGCGGGATCGAAAAGCCGGAAGTAGGGCC
>Ga0181517_10003497_pt1 | contig 14951 bp, 11 predicted proteins | sample PEATcosm2014_Bin_31_FD_119748 | JGI IMG/M metagenome (GOLD analysis project Ga0181517, IMG submission 119748) | Peatland microbial communities from MTU Mesocosm Facility, Houghton, MI, USA - PEATcosm2014_Bin01_30_metaG | ecosystem: Environmental > Terrestrial > Soil > Wetlands > Peat | place... | reverse complement strand
TAGAGCTCATGCTCAACGCCGTCAATTTGACCTTTGTGACGTTTTCCCGCATGCTCAACGATCTTGGTGGACAAGATGCCGTGTTTTTCATCCTCGTCGTGGCGGCCGCTGAGGTCGTCGTGGGCCTCGGCATCATTGTGGCCATCTACCGGCGGCGCAGCGGCGCCACGGCCGACGACATCAGCTCGTTGAAGGGCTGACGAGCCATGGTAAATGCCGCCTACGCAATCGTCGCTTTCCCGTTGCTCGGCTTCATCATCAACCTGGTCGCCGGGCGGCGCCTCGGTGAGCCGGCGGCCGGGTGGGTGGGCACGGTGGCCGCGGGCGGCTCTTTCGTCTCCACGCTCATTGTCTGGGTGACCATGCTCGGCCGGCCCGCCGACAACCGCTTCGCCGACCTGACGATATTCACCTGGTTCCCGGTGGCCGGCCTGCATGTCAACGCCGGGATCCTGGTCGACCCGCTGTCCATGACCATGGCCTTGTTCGTGACCGGGGTATCGACCGCCATACACATGTACTCCATCGGGTACATGCACCGGGACCCCGGCTTCGACAGGTTCTTCGTCTACCTCAACCTGTTCCTTTTCTCGATGATCGTGCTCGTCCTGGCCGACAACTTCCTCTTCTCGTTCCTGGGCTGGGAAGGCGTGGGCTTCTGCTCCTACGGGCTCGTGGGCTTCTGGTTCCAGCGCCAGACGGCGGCCGTGGCGGCCAAGAAAGCCTTCGTGACCAACCGGGTCGGCGATGTCGGGTTCCTGCTGGCGATGTTCTTGATGTTCGCCCACTTCGGTTCTTTGAACTATTCCTCAGTGCTCGGGACGCTTTCCCACGGCCACGCCACGGGCCTGTTGGCGGCGGCGCCCGGAGCCATAAGGGGCACCACGGCCACCGCTATAACGCTGCTTCTCTTCCTCGGCGCCGTCGGGAAGTCGGCCCAGATCCCGCTGTACATCTGGCTGCCCGACGCCATGGAAGGCCCGACGCCCATATCCGCCCTCATCCATGCCGCCACCATGGTCACGGCCGGCGTCTACCTCATGGTGCGGGTCGCCCCCCTGCTCCACTACGCCCACGCCACGTCATGGGTCATCGCCTGCGTCGGCGCCGGCACCGCCCTGCTGGCGGCGACGATCGCCTGCAGCCAGGACGACATCAAAAAGGCCCTGGCATACTCGACGATCTCCCAGCTCGGTTACATGTTCCTGGCGGTAGGCGCCGGGGACTACGTCGACGGCGTTTTCCACATGCTCACGCACGCCTTCTTCAAGGCCCTCCTGTTCCTCGCCGCCGGCGCCGTGATCCACGCCCTGGCCGACCACCAAAACATGAAGGAGATGGGCGGGCTGAGAAAGTACCTGCCCATCACCGCCGTCACCTTCGGTGTGGGCTGGCTGGCCATCTCGGGCATACCGCCGCTGGCCGGTTTCTGGTCCAAGGACGCCGTTTTGTCCTCGGCGTGGCAGATGAACAAGGTCCTCTGGGTCATCGGCGTCTTCACCGCCGGGCTGACGGCCTACTACATGAGCCGCCAGTTCGCCCTCGTTTTCACCGGTCAGGCCCGTTGGCAAGAAGCCCGCCCCGCCGCCGTCGCCAGCCATGAGCACCATGAGGCTGCGGGCCACGGCACTGTGGAAGGCCACGAAGCCACCGGGCCCGGGCTGCCGGCGCCCTCCCATGCCGAGGCCCGCCCCAAAGACCCGACCTGGACCATGTCCGTCCCCCTCATAGTGCTGGCCATCGCGGCCGTGCTCGGCGGGGGGATCAATTTCCCGGCCTGGCACATGGACTACTTGACCCGATTCCTGAGCCCCCTGTTCCCGGCGGGCACGTCGGTCACCATAAGCACCGGCACCAAGTGGGCGCTCTCCCTGCTGACCACTGCTGTGGCCCTAACCGGTCTCGGCCTGGGGTTGTCCACTTGGAGGACAGCCGAACACCCCCGGCTCGAGCCGAATTTCCTGCGTCGGGCATGGTACTTCGACGCCCTCGTGTCGGCTACGGTTTCCGGGCCGCTGCGCCTGGCCGCCTCCGGGCTGGCGTTCGTCATGGACAGGAAGGTCGTCGACGGGCTGGTCAACGGCACCGCCCGCGCCCTGGGGGCTTCCGGCCGGGCACTGCGCCATCTACAAAATGGCTATGTCCGCGCTTACGCCTTGGGCATCGGCGTAGGACTGGTCGTGCTGCTCGCCTACCTCACTTTCCGAGTCGGGAACTAAGCCATGAGCTTCCCGATCCTCGACCTGATCGTCTTCCTGCCCCTGGGCGCCGCCATCGTGGTCGCTCTGTTGCCCAAGACGGCGCCGAGCAATGCGGTGAGGGTGTTGGCGGTTGGCGCCGCCGTGGTCGAGCTTGGCGTCGCGCTGTGGATGGTCATCGCCTTCAAGACCGGGGACGCTCACGCCGGTTTCCAGTTCACCAGCCATCAGTCCTGGTTGGCCCCGCTCAGCATCTCTTGGTACCTGGGCGTCGACGGCATATCCCTCTTCCTTGTCGCCATGACGGCCCTGCTGTTCCCGATCGCCATGGCGAGCCCCCCGGGGCAACGATCGTCGAAGTCCTACCTGGGCTGGATGCTCCTGCTGGAGTCGGCCTGCATGACGACCTTCCTGTCCCTCGACGCCTTTTTGTTCTTCGTCGCCTTCGAGGTCACCCTGGTACCGGGCTACTTCCTCATCGTCAACGGCGACGGCCCGCGGCGGGGCTACGCCGCCACCAAGTTCTTCCTTTATACCTTCGCCGGTTCGGCGTTCCTGTTCGTCGGGATCCTCGCCACCTACGTCCTCGCCTCCGCCCACGAGCCGTCCGGCACCAAGGCCTCCTTCGACATCATCGCCCTCGCCCGGGGGACGGTCCACCTACCCATCGCTGACCAGGAACTGCTCCTGCTGGCTTTCGGTTTGGCGTTCGCCGTCAAAATGCCGCTGGTGCCCTTCCACACCTGGATGCCGGACGCCTACACACAGGCCCCCACCGGCGGGTCGATGGTGCTGGCCGGCATCCTGTTCAAGCTCGGTGCCTACGGCATCCTGCGCTGGGGCATCTTCTTGTTCCCCCGGGCGGCGGTCAACCTCGCCCCACTGGCGCTCACGCTCGCCGCCATCGGCATCATCTGGGGTTCGGTCGTGGCAGCCATGCAACGCGACCTGAAGCGCCTCGTGGCCTACGGGACGGTGGCCGGGGTCGGTTTCATCGTGATCGGGCTGTTCGGTTTTACCAGCGAGGGGATCACGGGCGGCATCGTCGAGATGGTCAATCACGGCCTGTCGACGGGGGCGCTCTTCTTGCTGGTCGGGATGGTCTGGGAACGCAAGAAGAGCTACAGCTTCTCCCAGCTCGGGGGGTTGCAGAGCGCCGTGCCCATCCTGGGATGGGTCTTCATGGCCGTCATCATGAGCGACATCGGGCTGCCAGGGCTCAACGGCTTCATCGGCGAACTGCTGGTCCTGCTGGGCACGTTCATCACCCATCGCTGGTGGGCAATCGTGGCTACGTCCGGAGTGGTCTTCGGGGCCGTGTACCTGCTGTGGGCCTACCAGCGCGTCTTCCACGGTCCCGCCCAGGCCGTAAACCAGGGACTGCGGGACATGACCTGGGGGGAGAGGGCGGCGGTGGCGCCCCTGCTCGCCGGCATCATTTTCATCGGCGTCTACCCCCAACCCGTACTGAGCCGGATCGAGCCTGCCGTCGACCACCTGGTAGCGCACATCGAGTACGCCGACCCCAGTTTCAGGATCCCATCTCAGGGAGTCGGGCACGGCACCTTCGCCGTACCCGCCAACCAGGTCGTGGACATGCCCCCGGCCACGGCTAGGGCGACGGCGGCGGGCACGGGGGCTAACCCATGAGCGGCGCCGTGCAGTTGGCCGCCGGTGCGGGCTGCACCATCGACTCGGTCACGGCCAAAGTCACGGGCCTGTGCACGGGCAAGGGCTCCATCACCCTTTCGGTCAATTACGCCTCGATAATGCCGCTAATCGTGCTGGCGGGCGGCGCCCTCGTCATCCTGCTGGTCGCGGCCCTGATACCCAAACGCCGGTACCCCGGGCTGTGGGCGGCGATCACGTTCCTCATCGGCACAGGGACGGTCGTCGACGGTTTGGTGCAGTGGAGCACCCTAAACGGTTACACGGGTGTCCCGGTGACCCTTGGGGACCAGATAATTTACGACCACTTCAGCGCCTTTTTCGTCATATTGTTCGGGTGCGCCACCGCCCTGGGCGCCGCCACATCGGACAGCTACCTGGTGCGGGAAAACCTCGACGGCCCCGAACCCTACATCCTGCTGTTGCTGTGCTCGGCCGGGGCCGTGCTGATGGCGGAAGCGGCCGGCTTCATAAGTCTTTTCCTGGGCCTGGAGATCCTGTCTATATCGCTGTACACGATGTCGGCATACCACCGCCGCCGGGCGGCCTCGGGCGAAGCCGGTCTCAAGTACTTCATCCTGGGCTCTTTCTCCTCTGCGATCTTCATCTACGGGGCCGCCCTCATTTACGGGGCCACCGGTTCGACTCAGTTCGTCGAGATATTCAGCTTTCTCGTCGCCAACACCCTGACGCACAGCGGGGTCCTGCTGGCCGGTATGGGCCTGGTGATCGTAGGCCTGGGCTTCAAGGTCGCCGCCGTTCCCTTCCATTTCTGGTCACCCGACGTCTACCAGGGAGCGCCTACACCTTTCGTCGGCTACATGGCCGCCGTGGCCAAAGCCGGCGGCTTCGCCGCCTTGGTCCGGGTGCTCATGCTGGCACTGCCCACCGAAGCCAGCAACTGGCGCCCCGTCATCTGGGTGCTGGCCGCGGCGTCGGTGCTCGTCGGCTCCCTGCTCGCCCTGGTCCAGTCCGACCTGAAGCGCATGTTGGCTTATTCGTCGGTGAGCCAGGTCGGCTACGTCCTCATCGCCCTCCAGGCGGGGACCACCCAGGGCATGACGGCAGTGTGCTTCTACCTGTTCACGTACACCTTCATGGTGATCGGCACCTTTGCCGTCGTGAGCGTCCTTCAGGGCCGGGGCGAGACCCGCAACGACCTGAGCTCGGTACGGGGCCTGGCCTCGCGCAGCCCATGGCTGGCCGGGGCCATGCTGGTCCTCCTCCTGGGACAAGCCGGCATCCCCCTTACCAGTGGCTTCCTCGGGAAATGGGTCGTGATATCGGCCGCCATCGCCAAAGGGCAGTACGTGCTGGGTTTGATCGGCATGCTGGGCGCCGCCGCTGCCGCCTTCTTCTACCTCCGGGTCGCCCTGCTGATGTACATACCGGGCGCCGCAGGGTCGCCCGCGGTGGCGACGGGAGGCCCGGGGGACGAGAGCGATGGCGCGTACGGGGGCTCCGACCTCACGGCCATAGCGAGCGCGGGGTTGTCAGTCCGTGACTCCGCCGTGGCGCTACGAGCACCGTCCACTACCCGGCTGCGGGTACCGGGGGCGACGACCGCCGTGCTGGCTATCTGCGTGGCTTTCACGATCTTCGCCGGAGTGTCTACGCCGGTCCTGTCCCTGGCCCACACGATCACCCTTCCCTGGATGCCCTGATCGGCCGTCCTCAGGTCGCCTAGCCCTCTGGCGAGGAAGGGTCGGTCAACTGGGCCTCGAAGATGACCGCCCCGGTGGCGTTGTCCCGCACCAGGAAGAGGAACGGGTGGTCGAAGACGATCGTGACGGGCGGGGGAGCGGGCATCGCCGTGGGCGTCAGGCCCCCTCCCGTGGCGGCCGACGCTTCTGTCCCCTTCTCGCTCACGTTCATCTGCGCGTCGTGGACCACGAAGGACAGGTCCAACGACCGCGGAGACAGGGGAGAGAAGTCGGCCTCCGGGGTGAAGGCCTGGCCCATGCCCATGTCGCTCAGGACCTGGTTGAGCCGGAGCGACGTCGCCAGCCTGAACCTCGGCAGCTTGATGTCAGCCCGTTCCTGCTGCAACGCCGAGACGGTCGCGCTCAACCCGGCCGGGGTCAGTTGGCTTTCGAAGGTGCCCAGTTGCCCGAGCGGCGGCATGAGCACGACCGCCGACATATCGTCGCCCTTGTAGGGCAGTTCCACCGCGTCTAGGTCGGCCGTGGCGGAGACGGGTACGTCGAGGGGCTGGGAAGTCGACATCATCGGGACGTTCGTCGTGGTCCCGGGGGCGACATGGAACGGTGCGGACCTGGTCAGAGAGGGATCGAAGGGCGTCTGCCACGGGGCGTCCATATAGACGGCGTCCACCATTACGGCCACCACGTGCTGAAGCTCCGACGCCGTCAGCAAATTGGTTATATGGCCGGCCGTACGGCTGGCGACCCAGTTGTCGATGACGCGGGCCGACCCCGCCGGGTCACTGTCCAGATCCTGCTCCTTGACCCCGGCAGCGAAATCCGCGGTCACTAGCGCCAGGTAGGAGGAACGCACCGGGAACCCGCTCTGGAGCCACAGTTCGTTGGCCGTGTCCAGCACCACGTGGTCAGAAGCGGCCTGGCGGCTCAGGGTGTTGTTCAATGAGCGCCAGGCCAGGGCCTGCTGTTGGGGGGACAGGGCCCCCGAACCCAGGGCCTGCGCTATGCCGGTCTCGGTTGGCCCGGCGGCCCCTGGCTCCAGCATGGCCAGCAGGGTGGCAATGCTCGAAGGGGACAGCACCAGGTTGGGCCGTCCCGGCGCCAGCCGGTGCAGCAGGTCAAGTGCGAATGCCTGCTCGGCGGCGCTGAGGGCGGGGACAGGCGCGGCAGCCGGCGCCGCGCCCACGGGGCTGCTCAGGCCGGTCACGGCCGCGGCCGCGGCGAGGAGCGCCGCCGCCCCGGACCGAGCGGCGCGGGCCCCGGTCCGCCTGGAGATCGACCACCAATGCACCGCCCGAAGCCTACGTGGCGCAGTCGTCTACCCGCCGCCCGCGGCGGCCAACTTCGCCAAGTTCGTAGGACCGGCTCCTAGGCCGGGGGCCCAGCGGCCGTGGGATCCAGCTGACTTGGGAACTAGCTGGCAACCTTCCCGGCCCCGGCCGCCTCCACCTGGCGCTGAGCTGAGGGGACCAGGAAGCGGCCGATGAGCGGCAGTTCCCAGATGGACTCGGCCCGGGCCACGGCGAGTGCTATCGGCAGGGCGTGCTCAGGGGAGTCGTAGACCGCATAACGGGGTTGCCAGTCGGGGTCGAACTTGGCGTTGAACCGCCACAAAGACTCGATCTGCATCGAACCGCCCATGCGGCGCACCAACCAGGCCTGGGCCTTCTGGGGCAGGCCGTCGCCCGCTTCCCCGGCAAGTACGGCCCTCATCGTGGCGAAGTTCAACCCGAGGCCTTTGTAACCCCGTTCCCGTAGGTAACGGATGGTCTCGACGATGGCGAAATCTATGAGACCGTTGGGATGTTCGGCGTTGTCGCGGCGCATTAAGTCGAGCGAGAAACCCTCTATGGCCGGCGCCGGGACGTACTGGCAGAAGGCCACCGCCGGCCCCGGCCCGGGCCCGTCCTCCGGCCCGTGGACGACGGCCAGCAGCAGGCCCGTGTCGCGCGGGTCGAATATGCGTCCCAAGGTCATGGAAAAGCCGCGCTCGACCCCGCCCCGGCGGCTCTTGGTCATGACCTCTTCCAGCTCCCGAGCCAGGCCCGGGGCCACGTGAGCCGGGTCATGGAAGCTGATGGTGTAGCCGTTGCGAGCCACACGGTTGACGGCTTGGCGCAAGCCCTTGGACTTTCCGCCTCCGAGGGCGAACCGCTCGGTACAGACGACGGCCTCGTCGCCCACGTACAGGTCATGCATGCCCGTGGACCGGTAGATGGGCAACCAGTCTTCCGAGGCCCCGAGCAGGCCCAGGCTCCAGCCCCGAGAATCGGCGAACTCGCGGAAGCTCCGCCAGGCACCCTCACGCTCCGCCGGCGGGCCGACAGGGTCGGGCGAAACCAGGCAGACGCCGCTGTAAACGGCGTAAGCCACAACTGTCCCGCCCCAGAAATAAAACTCCTTGTCAGAGCGCAGCGTGAAGTAATCGAGAGTCCCGGCTCCGTACCGCCTGACGACCTCCCGGGCCCGCTCGAGCCCTCCACTACCGTGGCGAGGCCAGCGCGCCGCGACGGGCCGGAACACCATCCATGCCGCGACCAGCACCAGGCCGGCCGTCACCGAGAACATGGCGGGAGAAAAGAAGTCGTCCAGACGGTCGGGCAAGGCGACATGCTTCACCCCGACCATACGTTCGACGGTGGCCTGAAAGGCTTGTACCCACCCGATCCGGGCGGACCGGCGGTGGTGCACCGTAGTGGTGACCCAGGAGGTGCCCTCCAGCGCCAGGGCCCCGGCCACGATCGCCGTCACGGCCAGGCCAACCAGGCGAGCGAGGGCCCGGCCGACCGGAGGCGCGTCGCTGCCGGCCCGGAACGAGCCGCGCCGGAGCCACAGGAACGCGGCGACGCCCAGCGCTATGACAGCGCCGGTGACGCTGCCCCCGCCTAGCAGGTGCAAGGTGGCGACGGCCACCAGGGTGGCCTGGCACACAAGATAGGCCCGGCGTTGGCCGCGTCGGATCCCGCGGGCCAACATGAGCAGCCCCAACCCGCCCAGTGCCGCCAGTGCCCCCGCGGCCTGGGGAACGGCCAGGGGCAGGAGCTGGCGCAAGACGTTGAGGTAGTGGGCGACCGGTGCCGACAGGTCCGACACCAAGGAGAGGAAGCCGGCGGCGGCGACTACCAGCGCGGCCAAGCGCCGTGAGCGCCGGTGCGGTACGACGCGTCCGGGCACGGCCGGCCAGGGCCGCCCATTCGGGAAACTGGCCACGACCACGGGGTGCGGCGATACCGGCGGTCGCGTCAGGGCCCGCTCGGCCCAGGTCGCCCCCGGCCCCAGGACCTGCCCGAAAAGAAGCCGGGCGTGCAGTTCGGTCCCCGTCTCCAGTTCGATCCAGGCCAACTGACGGGTAGCCAGGAAGGCGGACGGCAGGCCGAGACTGGCGCCACGCGCCGAGTACTCGCTCACGACATCTCCGCAACAACCGGCATTGGCGTAAAAGCCGTTGCCCACCGGGCTCAGCTCGGCCCGGCTGGTGGCGCCGGTGACCAGTCCGGCCCAGCCCGTGCTGGCCAGCTCCCGGCCGGCGGCCCGGGCCGCCTCGTTCAAGTCGTGCGGGTCGCCGGCGCGCCCGGAGAAGGCCAACCAGATCTGGCGCAGGGAGACCAGGGCCAGGGCCAACAGGACCGCCGACTCCACCACCGCGGCGCCCAGGGTCGTGGCCAGCAAAATGCCGGAGACGTGGCGAGCGGGCCGCAAGAACGCCACCGGGAGGCGCAGTAGGAGAGCGAGCAGGACGGGCACGGCGAGAAGCCAGGCGCGCCGGCCCAGCTGGCGGTAAACCAGGCGCGAAGCGATGAAGCGGCTGGCCGCACCGGGGTCGTCCAGCTGGCCGAGCCCGGCCAACCATCCACTGGTGCTGCCCCGCCACAACCCGGGCAAGACATCGGCCAGACGCTGGCGGCCCACGTCGGGCAGACCGCCGGCGCCCTCCGGTACGGGCGGGCCAGCCTGGAGGCGGTCCCCCGGCTCAATGCGGACCTTGCGGACGCCACCGACCGTGACCAGGTCGGCCACCACCGCGGGGGCAACCTCTGCCCCTATGCTCGCCCTCACGGCGGCAACGGCGCCGGGCTGGGCCAGCCAGGCATCGCCTTGGCCGGGGAGGACCACGGTCCGCCGGCCCGGGACGGCGGCAAAGTCCCGCAGAGCGTCGCGTAGGACGGCGTGGGCGTCGAGCGCGCCGGCCATGTCGTCCTGCTCGGCCGCCAGCTCGAAGGACCCCCCTGCCAGTACCACGGCTCCCGGCCCGCTCCAGTAACTGATGGCCCGGGCGATCTCGGTGGCAGCCAAGCTGGAAGCGGGCGTTGCCGTAGACGAGAGGTGAAGGTTGGCGAAGACCAGCAGCCGGGCACCTAGTGGCAGCGGGAACACCAGGTCGTCTGCCACCAACCTATTCTGACGCCATGGAAAGGGCCACAGCCGGTAAGCGAGCGCCCGGGGCACCCGAAGACGTCGGCCGCGCCTCGTGGACCTGGCACAACGGGCCCGCAGAAGGGGCGGCGGTGGTTTTCGACCTAGATGGCGTGCTCTCTAACGCCGCCGCTCGCCAGCACTACATAAAGGCGCCTCGCCCTGACTGGGAGTCGTTCTTCTCGGCCTCGGCCGAGGACCCCCTCGTTGACGAAGTGGCCGCTCTGCTCGAGCTGTTGGCTCCGGAGCTGGCCGTGGTGCTGTTGACGGCCCGGCCCGCCCGCATCGCCCGGCTCACCGTCGATTGGTTGGCTCGGCACGACCTGCGCTGGGACCTGCTGGTAATGCGGCGCGACGGCGACTACCGGGCGGCGCGGCACTTCAAACAAGAGGCCCTTAACGACATCCGCAGCCGCCGCTTCGTCCTCAAGCTCTGCCTCGAGGACGACCTGCGAAATGTGGAGATGTTCCGGGCCGAGGGTGTCCCCTGCCTCTATATCCACTCCGGGTACTACGACTGAGTGACGGTGCTTAGCGTCTTTTCAGCTCAACTATGTACATTGGTTCACAGAGGTGTGAGCGCATGAACCGCAACAACATCAAGACCACCGTCCTATTGGCCCTGCTGGGTGCGCTGTGCCTCGGCATAGGAGCCTTTTGGGGCGAGGGGGGCCTGATCATCGGGTTGGTCGTCGGGCTCGTTTTCGTCGGCGGGTCCTATTGGTTCTCCGACACGATCGCCATCAAAGCCGCCCGCGCCGTTCCGGTGTCGGAAGCTCAGATGCCCCAGTACTACGAGATCGTGCGCGACCTGACGGCCCGGGCCAAGTTGCCCATGCCCAAGCTTTATGTCTCGCCTGCCGCCCAACCCAACGCCTTCGCCACAGGCCGCAACCCCAAGCACGCCGCTGTAGCCGTCACACAAGGCATCCTGCAGATCTGCACCTGGTCCGAGCTGCGGGGGGTACTGGCGCACGAGATCAGCCACGTACGCAACCGCGACATCCTGACTTCCTCGGTGGCCGCCTCCATCGCCATGGGCATCACCTTCTTGGCCCGGATGGCCGCGTGGAGCAGCCTGTTCATGGGCGGCCTGGGCGGCGCAGGAGGAGGCCGGCGCAACAACGACGAAAACATCTTCGGCTTCCTGGCCATGATCATCCTGGCGCCCCTGGCCGCCACGATCTTGCAACTGGCCCTGTCCAGGAGCCGGGAGTACGAAGCCGACCGGGACGGCGCCCGTTTGATCGGCGACGGTGAGCCCCTGGCTTCGGCCCTGGCCAAGCTCGACGCCACGTCCCGGCGTGTGCCGATGAACGTGCCCCGGGAGATGGCCGCCATGTACATCGTCAACCCTCTGGCAGGCCGGCGGGTGAGCTTTGCCAACTGGTTCAGCGACCACCCTCCTACCGACCAGAGGATCGCCCGGCTGCGGTCCCACGAGTGGGCGCACCGCTTTTGAGCGTCACCCGCTCCTGAGCTTCACCCTCTCCCGGCGTCCCCCCGCCACAGCTGTCAGTCCCTGAAGTTCTCGAACTGTCGCCGTTGAGATAGTCAAAGCGCCAGGGTCAATAGGGTCGGCACAAGGGTCACTCGGTGGTTCGATGCGGCCACCCGACGGCTTCGAAGACCGCGATCGGGTCGAGGTAGTCGCGCCATCGGGTGACCTTGCGGTCAACGATCGTGAGCACCGAGATGTACCGGTTTGCGTAGGAAGCTCCGGTGGCGACGACACGACCCTCGGAGGCGTACTCAAGGACGACCACCCCGGATTCTCGGTCGTGATGGACGGCCAGGTCAAAGCATCGGTGGAGCACGAAGGTGCCGCCATAAGGCCGGTACAACTCAGCCACCGCCGAGCGACCTACGACGTGCCGTGGGTAGCCCGGGACCGTGATGACGTAGTCGAAGACGACATCATCGGCAAGGAGGTCGAAGAAGTAGTCCCCCTCGGCGAGCCCGCTCAGGCCCTTTTCGACGATGCGGAAGAACGGGCCGAGCGCAGCGAAATCGTCCAGGTCGTTGATGGCCGTCACGGTGCTCCATCTCCGGTCCTCGCCGCTCCCGTACGTCTAGCGAAGTCGCCGAAGTTCCTAGGCGGCGCCCCGGTCACCTTCTCGACCTCGTCGTTGGGTCGTGAACCGTGACCGGAGGCGACGGTCTCGGTGAGGAACTGGAGCATCTCGCCGTACTCGGCGGGGGCCCCCGACGCGATAACGCCCTCGACCCAGGACCGCCGGTCGATGTCGACGTGCCGGACCGGTCGGCCCACGCGCACACGTGCTCAGTCGGCTCGCGGCGAGTCGGCCATCGCCAAGCCGGCTGACTCCAAGCGCTCGAACACCAAGCGCACGGCCATGGAGCCCTCGCCGACGGCTGCCGCGACCCGCTTGATTGAGCGACTTCGGACATCGCCAACGCAGAAGATGCCCGGCCTGCTCGTTTCGAGAACAAGCGGCATCACGTCTGCCCTGTCTTGGTGGTTGGCTGGAATGTCCGCACCTGTGAGCAAGAACCCGTGCCCGTCTTCGGCGAGCCGTCCGTCGAGCCAGCCGGTACAGGGACTGGCCCCAATGAAGACGAACAGCCCGCAGACCGGGAGAGTGGATGTCTCTCGGCTGGCGTTGCTGCGCAGAGCGACACCCTCGAGCTTCTGTTCGCCGACGAGGCTTGTGACCTCCGTTCGGGGCGAGACGTGAATTTGAGGATGGCGCTCGATCTGATCAATCAGGTAGCGCGACATCGAGCTGGCGAGCGATGGACCGCGGATGACGATACGAACCGTGGAACACGTGCGGGCCAGGTACAGGGCCGCCTGTCCGGCCGAGTTACCACCCCCCACGATCACCACCGGCCCGCCCCCGCATGCTTTTGCTTCTATCTGCGTGGCGGCGTAGTAGACACCAACGCCCTCGAAGTCGGAGAGCCGATCGAGTGGCAGTCGGTTGTAGCGCGCACCGGTGGCGATGATCACCGAGTTGGCGGTCACCGTCTCGCCGTCATCGAAACGGACGTGATGCAGCCCAGCGCCCGATGACAGCGCGACCGCACTCGCGCCCAGCTTGACCCGGACGCCGAACTTCTGGGCTTGCAAAACAGCTCGGGCCGCCAGCTCCTCGCCGGAGAGCCCGGCAGGAAAGCCGAGATAGTTCTCGATCCGGGTCGAGGTCCCTGCCTGGCCTCCGAGGGCGGTGCCCTCGGCCAGCGTGGTCGACAGTCCTTCCGAGGCCCCATAGACAGCGGCGGCGAGCCCAGCCGGCCCCCCACCGACCACGAGGAGGTCACACACCGCAGATCGATCTTCCAATGGCCCCGCCGCCAGCCCCAGCGCGTCGAGGAGCAGCAGACTGGTCGGATTGCGAAGGAGTGAGCCGCCGGGGAGGATCACGATCGGCAGCTCCGCGATCGGCACGTCGAGCTCGCGAAGGAGCGCTTCTGCTTCGGGCGAGCCCTCCAGCTCTAACCATCTCGACGACAGTCGATTGCGGGCGAGCACTTCCAGGAGCCTCCGGGTATCGGCGTCGAAGCGCGAACCGACCAGGACGGGACCCGACCCTCGGTTGGTAAGTCTTGAGTGCCGGAGGAGGAACGCCCGCAGGATCAGCTCGCTTAAGTCGGGCTCCTCGGACATAATCACCTTGACCTGTGCCACTGGTATTCGCAGGACACGGCCGTGGGTGGTCGCAACCGCGCTCAGATATACGGTCTGGCCGGTGAGCAGGCCCATCTCGCCAATGAACTCGCGCTGCCCATAGCTGACGATCACGACCTCATCAGGGTGGCCGTGGTGCTCGATGATCTCGATCGAGCCGTCGAGCACGACGATCATGTCATAGGTCTGATCGCCGTCGGCGAACAAAACCTCCCCATCCGCAACGCGCTCCTCTCGACCATATCGCCGCAGGGTCGTCAGCTGCGACTCGCCCAGAAGGGGCCGAAGATCGGGATCTTCCGGACGCGGTCGGCGCACCTGGTCTGCCGGCAGCTTCATCAAGGCCGCGTCCATGTTCTCCTCCGGGTAAACCCAGGGGCCCCGATCTCAGCAACCCAAAACGGGCTCCGGGCCAGCTGCTTGGCCGTGAGGCCCTCCTCCACGCCGCGCTTCAGCGAGAACTGCGCGTACAGGTACTCGCACATCAGGCCGTGCTCGAGCTCGCACGCCTCGCCGAGAAGATAGACCAGCTCCTCTCGGTTTCCGACCTTCAACGCCGGCTCAGCGTCCACGAACATCCTCCATTCTCAGTGTTTAGACAAACATCACCACTAATGGCACCTCTATAAGTCCGAAAGTGTCCCGACGCTCAGGCGACTCCCCTGAGCGAGGAGCAGAACGCCATCAGGACTGGATGAAGGCGAGCAGATCGGCGTTGATCGTTTCGGCTTGGGTGGTAGGCATACCGTGGGGGAACCCGGGGTAGGTCTTCAGGATCCCGTTCCGTACTAGCTGCGCGGATAGCGGGCCGGAGTCAGCGTACGGGACGATCTGGTCGTCGTCTCCGTGCATAACCAGCACGGGAACGCTGATCTTCTTGAGGTCCTCGGTGAAATCGGTCTGCGAGAAGGCCACGATGCCGTCGTAGTGGGCCTTCGCTCCTCCCATCATCCCCTGCCGCCACCAGTTCTCGATGATCGCTTCCGAGGGCTCGACGCCGGGCCGGTTGAAGCCATAGAACGGCCCCGACGGCAGGGCCCGGTAGAACACGGACCGGTTGGCCGCCAGCTGGGCCTGCAGATCGTCGAACACGCTCTTGGGCAAACCCCCGGGGTTGGCATCGGTCTGCACCATAAGCGGCGGCACCGAACTAATGAGCACCGCCTTGGCCACGCGAGCCTCGCCGTGCCGCGCGATGTAGTGGACGACCTCGCCACCGCCCGTCGAGTGGCCGACATGAACCGCGTCATGGAGGTCGAGATGTACGGTCAGGGCAGCCAAGTCGTCCGCGTAGTGGTCCATGTCATGGCCACCGTCGGTCTGCGTGGAGCGGCCGTGCCCACGACGGTCATGCGCAAT
>Ga0181517_10003496_pt1 | contig 14953 bp, 12 predicted proteins | sample PEATcosm2014_Bin_31_FD_119748 | JGI IMG/M metagenome (GOLD analysis project Ga0181517, IMG submission 119748) | Peatland microbial communities from MTU Mesocosm Facility, Houghton, MI, USA - PEATcosm2014_Bin01_30_metaG | ecosystem: Environmental > Terrestrial > Soil > Wetlands > Peat | place... | reverse complement strand
GTGCTGGCGCGGATGCTCGCCCTTGCGATCGGGCGAGTACGCGAACCAGACAGCGGGCGGGGTGTCTTCACCGGCGGGCCGGTCGTCGCGCACATAGGTCCAGAGGCGGCCGGTCTTGGTCTTCCCGTTGCCGGGAGCGAGCACCGGAATCGGTGTGTCATCGGCGTGGAGCTTCGATGCTGCCAGCACATGCTTATGCAGTGCGGCGACCAGCGGCGAGAGCAGCTCGCTCGATGCGCCTACCCAGCCGGCCAGCGTGGAGCGTTCGATCTCAACGCCCTGGCGCGCGTAGATCTCCGACTGCCGGTAAAGCGGCAGGTGATCGGCGAACTTGGACACCAGCACATGCGCCAGCAGCCCCGGCCCGGCAATGCCGCGCTCGATGGGACGTGAAGGCGCAGGAGCTTCGACCACGCGATCGCAACCGTTGCAGGCGAACTTCGGCCGCACGTGGCGAATGACCTTGAAGCTCTCTGGAATGTACTCCAGTTGCTCGGTCACATCTTCGCCGAACTGGCGCAGCGCGCCGCCGCAATCGGGGCAGCAATCGCCACTGGGAAGATGGGAGACAACTTCGCGCGGAAGATGACCGGGCAAGGGCTTGCGCGCCGGTCTGGCCTTCTGTTCTCTGACTGGGGTGTTGGCTGGCGCGGCAGCCTCAGCCATCGCTTCCGCCTCGGCCTGCGTGGACTCCAGATCTTCGAGCTGGAACTCAAGCTGCTCCAGTTGAACCACGACCTTCTCGCTTTTCTTGCCGAAGATCATGTGCCGCATCTTGTCGACCAGCAGCTTCAGGTGTTCGATTCGCTCGCTGCTCGATCGCAACTGTTCGCTCTGCGCGGTGAGTGTCTGGCGATGCTCATCGAGTTCCGCGTGTAGCGCGGCAAGCGTCGCGCGCTGTTCCAGCAACTGGTTGTGTCCTGCGATCAGCAGCGCCTTCAGCGCTTCGGCGTCGAGCTGGTCGAGGTCTGGAAGAGCAGCGGCAACCATGAGCGCAGTATGCCATGAAACGATGTGGAAACCGCACACAAAAGGCGCATGAACACAGGCGATTATTACGATCCTCTATACGGCCGCGGGCAACTCGAATGTCCGCTCGGGTCGGCGCCAGTCAATGCCTTCCAGAAGCATCGACAACTGCGCGCGGCTCAGAGAAACCGTTCCGCTCTCGGCCTTCGGCCAGATGAAGCGGCCACGTTCCAATCGCTTCGCAAACAGGCAGAGCCCGTCGCCGTCGAACCAGAGGCATTTAATAATGTCGCCGCGCCGTCCGCGAAAGACGAAGACGTGGCCCGAGTAGGGCTGCTGCTCGAGCACCGTCTGCACCTGCGCGCTCAAACCCTGAAAGCCGCGGCGCATGTCCGTCACGCCCGCCGCCAGCCAGATGCGAGTGCCTGCGCGTAGTTCGATCACCGGCTCAGACTCTCAAGAATGGTGCGCAGCAATGCGCGATCCGCGCCGCGCTCCACGCTGATCGTGGCACGGCCCGGCAACTCGATGTGAATCGCTCCTGAGGGCTGCGCTGGATATGCATCCGTCGACGCAGCCTGCGCGATCCCCGGCGCTGGCTCGATCTCTGCAACCGTGGCTGCCTCGGCTCCGATCACCACCGGCAGCAGAGCGGTGGAAGTTGCCAACTGCAAATCCCCGTTGTAATACGCCCGCCGCCACTGGAACACCTGGTTCGCGTTCACGCCCTCGGCCTGCGCCACCTGAGCTACGCTCGCCCCAGGCTCCAGCGTCAACTCCACAATCCGCCGCTTCTCCGCTACCGGCCACCGCTTGCGTGCCTTCCCCATGAACCAAGGGTCAACCGTCGGCACACACCTATGCCAGAGGGGAAGACAGGACGCTTACCTCGCAGGATCCAATGGGAATTCCGAAACACAAACGAGAGCGCCCTCCGCCTTCGACGAGATTGCCGGAGGGTTGGAGGGCGCGTGGGTTCGTCCGGGTTAGCGGGAGGGCCGAGCCTAGCGAACGACCTCGAGCGTCAGAGTCATGGGAACTTCAACCGGTTTGTTGTCGAGGGTAGCGGGCTCGAAGCGGAACTTGCTAACCGCCGAGAGTACAGCCTCATCCAAATTGGCGTTCGGAGACTTTGTAATCTGGATGTTAGTGGGCTTGCCAGTTTCGTCGACCTTCAGGCTCAGGACGACTTCCGCCTGATGAAAGGGAGCAATGTAGGGGGTGAGGGCCGGCAGTTCAACCGACGCAGACGAGAGAATCTGGGCGGGTTTGACGCCGGTAGAAATCGGGGTTGAGGCAGCATCATCGGCAAAAGGCTGGCTTGCGACTGCAGCTGCGCTGAAGAACAGAGGGGAGAGCAGAACGCTTGCAAAGAGAATACGACGCATAAAATACCTCCATGGGTCAACTTGTACCCATCACCACTATAGTACCAACATAATACGATTGTCAATTTAATTAATTAGTCTTTTTGTTTTCAATGGTTTCATCTGCGAGACATGGCAAGTTTGCTTTCAAGGCTCCGGAATGTGGGATGGTTCTTCCTCGTTGCGGCCCGAGTAGCGCAGGGCTCAGCCGGCACCGTCGCTCAGCGATCGGGCTCGCCAAATGTATTGAGTTGAGGAGACTACACGAGGAAAAGGTCCAGGACCGGGCGGGGAGGATTGGCGGCCGCCGAAGTTCCTCAAGGGCAGTTCGAAAAGGCCGGGTTGCTGAGGCCTGCCGGTAACCGGCCTTGAAGCGTCCTATCACCGAGCTTGAAGCATCTCATCCAGCCGCGCAATCACGCGGGCCAATTGGGTGTCGTTGTCATAGCCGGAGCGAATTGCCCGCTCCCGTCCGCTTTGGGCAATCTGCTCGCGCTCTGCTGGGTGAGCAAGATAATAGCGAATCTTGTCGGCGCATTCCTCGACATTCGAGAAGAACTCGGCCTCCTTGCCCTCTTCAAAAGCGGCCTGGTGTGCTGGCGTACGCTCTGCCAAAAGGAATCCGCCACAGGCGGTGATCTCAAACGCCTTCTGTGCAACGTCGTCTTCATTCAGCCTGGTGACAAACGCCAGATTGATCTTCGACTGCCAGATTGCTGCGCGATACGCTTCGTCCTTCAGGAAGGCGCCGCGCACAAAGAGCTTATGTTCCTCTTCAGTCAGAACCCGATTCCATCTCGGCCCGGAGATGGTTACGGGAAGCTTGTGCTCGAGGATCAGCTTGCGCAGAAACGCGGGCCTTTCCTCGTACGGGCTTCCAATGAACGAGACTTCGCGGGTGCGGTCTCCATCGGACCATCCTGGAGGCGGCGGAAACTGCTGTGCCGAATCGAAGTTGAATTGCAGTTCAATGAAGTTCTTGCCCCAGCCCTGGTAGCGCTCGACGTCTGTCTTGCGGAAAACGCAGTGGAGATCGAGGAGTGGATGAATCCGGTAAAACTGCAGCCAGCATCCATCGTTGCGGGGACCGAACGGATTGTCCTGGTTGTAGCAGACCGTGAGAGCGCCGGTTTCCTTTATGCGGGAGAGCGTCGGCACCGTGAAGACGAGCGGCTTGTCGAACCAGACCACGTCGGGCTTCGCAGTATGCACAGCATCGACAAGGCCGGCATTAACCCGAGCAATCAACGGCCCCACCGGCAAGCGGTACTGCAGCGCGTTGAGCTTATCCCATCGGAAAGAGTACTCAGCAAGATTGAATGGAACCACATCCTGCTTCAGCCGCAGCAGGGAGGGATAGCGGTAGAGGCTCGATTCGCCTCCAACCAGCGGCGCGACATAGAGAATTCGACGGGGCATCGGGCCTGGCTTCCTTTATGGCAAAGAACGGCCCGCTCCTTTTGCTGGGGCGGGCCGTCGTTGCGAATGCGGTTGAATCAGGCCTTCGCGGTCAGTGCTCCCAGATCCGCAGCCAGCTTTTCGGTGGAGAAGGCTTCGATGAGGTCGCCTTCCTTGATGTCGTTGAAGTTGCCCAGTCCGATGCCACATTCCATGCCATTGGTCACTTCGCGAGCATCGTCCTTAAACCGCTTCAATGAAACGATCTTGCCTTTGAACATCTGCTCGCTACCGCGGACGACCTTCACCTCGGCATCGCGGCGGATGACGCCGTCCTGCACGCGGCAACCGGCGATGGTGCCAACCTTGGGAATCCTGAAGACGTTTAGCACCTCTGCGCGGCCAACGTAGTTTTCCTTGAAGGTCGGCTCGAGTAGGCCCAGCATCGCGAGCCGCATCTCGTCCTGCAACTCGTAGATGATAGAGTGCAGCCGGATCTCCACTTCTTCCTGCTGCGCCAGTTCGCCCGCCTTGCGCTCGGGGCGGACGTTGAAGCCGATGATGATGGCATTTGAGGCAGTCGCGAGCAGTACATCGCTCTCGGTGATCGAGCCCACGCCGGAGTGGATCACCTTGACGCGCACCTTTTCAGTGGACATGCGCACCAGCGAGTCGGCAAGCACTTCCACCGAGCCGGTCACATCGCCCTTGATGATGAGCGGCAGATCCTTCACGCCGGCGGTGCGAATCTGCTCCGCCAGGCCCTCGAGGGAGACGCGCGAACTCTTCGCGAGTTGCGCGTCGCGCTCCTTCATCTTGCGGTACTGGGCGATGCCCTTTGCTTTATCGCGATCGGCCACCACGAGGAACGTGTCGCCGGAATCGGGCATGGCTTCCAGGCCCAGTACTTCCACGGGCGTCGAAGGGCCGGCTTCCACCAGGGCGCGACCACGATCGTCAAACATCGCGCGGACCTTGCCGAAGGTGTTGCCGACGATGTAACTGTCGTTGAGGTGCAAGGTTCCATCCTGCACGAGAACGGTTGCCACGGCTCCGCGTCCGCGGTCGAGCTTGGCTTCGATGACCGAGCCCACGGCCTTGCGGCCAGGGGTTGCCTTGGGCGCGCGAATATCGGATACCAGGCAGATCATCTCAAGCAGTAGATCGAGGTTCTTGCGCTTCTTGGCCGACACTTCGACGAAGACCGTACCCTGATCGCCGGCGCCGGCCCACTCTTCGGGAATGAGCCCGCGATCGGCCAACTGCTTCTTGACGCGGTCAGGATTGGCTTCCGGCTTGTCGATCTTGTTCACGGCCACGATGATCGGCACGTTGGCCGCCTTGGCGTGGTCGATGGCTTCGAGTGTCTGCGGCATGACGCCGTCGTCGGCCGCAACAACGATGACCACAATATCGGTCACCTTGGCGCCACGAGCTCGCATGCGGGTGAAGGCCTCATGGCCCGGGGTGTCGAGGAAGACGATCTCGCGGCCCGATGCCGGGGAACCTTCCTTGGCAAATTTCACCTTGTAGGCACCGATGTGCTGTGTGATGCCGCCTGCTTCGCCGGCGGCGACATCGGTTTCGCGAATTGCGTCAAGCAGCGAAGTCTTGCCGTGATCGACGTGGCCCATCACCGTGACTACAGGGGACCGGGGGACTTCGAGCTCGCCGGTGTTTTCGGCTTCGAGGACTTCTTCGATGGCCTGGTTGGCGATCTCTTCTTCGTAGCTGATGACGGTGGCGGCTGCGCCGAACTTGGCGGAGACGTCCTTGACCATTTCGGCGTCAAGAGACTGGTTGACGGTGACGAAGATGCCGGTCATAAGGAGGGTGGCGATCAGGTCCTTGGCGCGGACTTCGAGCTTTTCCGCGAGGTCCTTGACGCTGATGCCCTCGGTGACAGTGATTTCGCGTGTGATGGGAAGGGGTTCTCCGCCATATTGCACCCCGCCATACTTCGGCGGTGGCACAAAGCCCTTCATTGGGCCTTCCTTGGTCTTCGGATACTGCTGCCTGCTGCCGCCCGGTCGCTTGTTTGGCGAGCGCGGCGGACGTGCACTCTCGGTCGTGGGCGGAGCTCCGCCTGCGCCGGGACGCGGCGCGCCAAAACCGGGCCGTGCGCCGAAACCAGGTCGTGCGGCGAATCCAGTCCGTGTGCCCAGAGCTCCGGGTGCACCACTGGCAGATCCACCCATCGGCGTGCGCGTGGGATGCTTGGGCCGAGGACCGCTCGCGAATTGGCCCGGTGCGGAGGATGGACCACCTTGCGGACGGGGCGGATAACCGCCAGGCCCACCGGTTGGACGACGATCGAAGATCGGCTTGCCGCGCTGGATTCCAGCGCCAGGAACTTGGTTGCCCGTTGCAGCCTGAGTCCCCGCCGGAACAATTGGAGCTTTGTAAACAGGCCGAGGCCCGGTCTGCGGCATCACCATGCGGCGTACCGGCGAAGCCGCTGGCGAAGCGTCGGGGGAAGCCTGTCCCAGCTCGGCCGGAGCCTCAACGTTGTCAGGCGTCTCAGCAGCTGCCTCAATTTCGTGCTGCTTCGCAGCGGATGGCGTTTCTGCTCGGGGCGCCTTCGCAGCGGGCCCGGAATCAACCTGCGAGGTCGCGGGCGCCGTGGAGCGCAGCGGCACAGCAACTTCCGCAGGGACCAGACCGGCGGTTTCCTGAGGAGCGGGAGTGGCCGGCGTAACGGTTGCCGGCGTCTTTACTACTGCAGGCTTCTCGACCGCGCGCTGCGGCTCCTGTGCGGGCTGGTCCGGCTTGGTTGCGGGCGTCGCAGGAGGCTTCACGACGACGGTGCCGGCGGGTGGCGCTACCACCACAACCGGACGCGTTCCCGCTGCAGAACCCGCTGGCGGCCTGGCGACCACGGTTCCTGCCGGTGGACGCGAAGCGATTGCCGGAGTGGATGCAGGCGCCACAACAATGGGAGGCGCCTGTCGTGTGGGCGGAAGGATCTTGCGCGGTTCGGGACGAGGCGGCGATGCAGCCCCTGGTGTTGCGGCAGCCGCGGTCGGGGTTGCGGGCGCAGGCTTGGCGGGCGTTGGCGCCGAAGAAGCGCGCGCCGGAGCATGGCTTTGCCGAGCGTCCTGCTCTTCCTTCTTTTTAGCGGCGAGAACCGCCTTCAGCGCGTCACCGGGTTTGGAGACGTGGGAGAGATCAATCTTGGGCGTAATCGTCTGGGAGGCACGCGAGGATGTGCCGCTGGCATGGCCGGTGGACCTCGAGCCGCGACCGAGATGCGTGCGGACCTTTTCGGCCTCGTCCTCCTCCAGCGAGCTGGAGTGGGTCTTGCCCTGGGCCAGGCCGAGTTCCGTCAATATGTCAAGGATCTGTCGACTCTTGACTTCCATCTCGCGTGCAAGATCGTTAATTCGAACCTTACTCATCCGCCTCTTTTCGATTTTTGCTTCTCAAAGCCGTTAGTTGCTCATAGCTGCCTCGTGGCATTGGCCGCTGCTGATGCTTCCATTATTGTCTGATTTGTCTGAAGAGACGCGGTGCATACTACGCGCCGCTCTCTTTTGACCCATCTTCATCCGCTGTTGCATGTTCCGTTTCAATCTTTTCGAGCAATGGTTCCCCGTCGCTCCGAATGTCTTGCTCGATCGCTTCCGCCGGTGCATCTTCAAGCGTTTTCACTTCCGCTTCGTCGGCGGGAGGAACATCCTCGATGGCGCTTTCAGCCGCCGAGCTGGGTTCGGTTCCTTCTTCGGCAGCTTCCACTTGTTCCGCTTCCCTGATGACGTCGGCGCTGTTTTCCGCCTCTGCCTGATCTGTTTCCAGGACCGATTCGCGTGTTACTTCGCCGACCTCGTTTTCCGCGCCTTCCACCGCTGCGGGCTCGTGTCCCTCTTCGCCTTCTTCAAACTGGCCAAAGTAGTGGCGAACCGCAACGCTTATCTTCTCAAGAGTCTTCTCGCCGATGCCCGGGATTTCTTCGAGCTGCTCCGGTGTCATGTCGGCCAGCGCTTCCACCGTGGTGATGCCCGCGGTCACGAGCTTCGCCAGAATGCCTTCACCCAGCTCCGTCACCTGCTCGATCGGCGTCGAGGGACCGCCGGAGAGAGCCTGCATCTGCTGCTCCACTTCCTGGCGCTTCTCCTCTTCGCTCTTAATATCGATCTTCCAGCCCAGCAGCTTGGCGGCGAGTCGAACGTTCTGGCCCTTTTTCCCGATGGCCAGCGAAAGCTGCGTGTCGTCAACGATCACTTCCAGTTGCTTATCGGTAAGGTCGGTGATTGATACGCGGCTCACTTTTGCCGGCTGCAGAGCCTTTTCGGCAAACGTCGTAATCTCATCGCTGTACTCGATGATGTCAATTTTTTCACCGCGCAATTCGCGGATAATCGACTGCACCCGCATGCCCTTCATGCCGACGCACGCGCCCACCGGGTCCACGTCCTTGTCGCGGCTTTGCACGGCAATCTTGGTGCGTTCGCCGGCTTCGCGCGCAATCGCCCGAATCACCACGGTGTTGTCGTAGATCTCCGGAACCTCAGACTGGAACAGGTTCTGCACCAGCTCTGGGGTCGCGCGCGAGACGATCACCTGCGGCCCCTTGGCTGCACGATCCACCTTGAGCAGCACCACGCGAACGCGTTCGCCAACGGAGAACTGCTCAAGCCGCGACTGCTCGCGCTTGGGGCAGCGGGCTTCCGCCTTGCCCAGGTCATAGATGATGTCCTGGCCCTCAATGCGTTTCACGGTTGCGTTCAGGACTTCCTTTTCTCGGTGCGCATACTCGTTGAAGACAGTGTCTCGCTCTGCTTCGCGAACCTTCTGGAAGATCACCTGCTTGGCCAGTTGAGCGGCAATCCGCCCCAGCGGGCTGGTGTCGCGATACATCCTGATTTCGCTGCCGGCTTCCACGCCGGGCGCAAGTTCGTTGGCCTCTTCGAGCGTAATCTGGTTCAGCGGGTCCTCGACTTCTTCTGCGCTGGCGACGACCGTCTTGTAGATGTAGGCGCTGATCTCGCCGGTTTCCTTGTTCAATTCCCCGCGCATGTTTTCCTGCGTCTTGTAATACTTGCGCGTGGCCAAGGCGATGGCCTCTTCAACTGCACCCACGACGATCTGGGGCTCAATGCCCTTCTCGCGGCTGAGGAGATCGATAATCTGATACAAAGCGCTGGTGCCCATACTCTGCATGCTCTCCTCTTGGTTTGCTTGCGGCCGCGGCTTAAAAAGAACGCTGCGCCGGTTTTGCCCCGTTTTTGGGAATTGGCTAGCGGGACCTTGTGAGCGGGATGGGGATTTGCTGCTCCTCCTCCCGGTGTTCGATGTGTCGCCCCTTCGAGGGGGGCCGTCTTAAATCTCCGGCACGATGTGCGCCTTCTCGATGTTCGAAAGCGAAATCTCCACCGTGTTCACACCTGCCTTGCGGCTCTTGCTGTTCTGCTTCACTGCGGCCAGGTCCAGTGTGATCGTCTCCAGCGCATCACCGGCAGCCAGCCGGCCTTGCCAGTGGCGATTGTTCCGGATCGGTTCGAAAGTCTGGATCTTCACCAGACTTCCAGAGAACCGCACATAATCTTCCCGCTTGCTCAGCTTGCGGTCCAGGCCGGGCGAGCTCGCTTCAAGAAAGTACTCTGCGCCGGGGACCAGGTCCTCAACGTCCAGCAATACTCCAAAGTCCCGGCTGAATGCCGCGCAGTCTTCATGCGTGACTCCGGAAAGCTGGTCAACACTTAGGGTCCCTTCGGACAGCCTCTCGGGCAGGTCCTGGCTTTCTCCTGCCAGGATCGCCGCTTTCAGACTGGCTCGCTCCTCGGCATTCTTTTCCAAGTAAATCCTGAGGGTGCGTTCCTTCGCGGGCCCCACAAACTCAATTTCCACCACGTCCAGCCCGTGTGAGGCGGCCACTTTCTGCGCCGCTTGCCGAATTTCATCCAACCTGACTGCCATCGTTCCCTGTCGCCAACCCGGAACTGCTTCCCTCGCGAAGGCCCTTTGTTTTCAATGGGCTCCGCTTGGGTTTCCGTGTGAATCCGTTCCAAAAATGCCGCAAATAAAAAGTGGGCTATGAGCCCACTCATCTCTCCGCCAGCCGGTGTGGTCACGGAAGTCCCGGCGGATAAACTCGTCTGCATTCTCATGATACGGCGATTTGGATAGAAATTCAATGCCCAGGGCGGCGGCGAGCCTTCCATGGATGAATCTGTTCTGATGGCGATGCCCGCTCGAAGGCACCGAACACGGCGTCCACGAGGGGAGACTCGGCAATCCCGCCCCGGTGCTAGACTCACCACTATCTATGAGTGCACCGCAGTCTCCTCATTCATCCCATGTCTCGGCCTCCCGCTCGGGTCATTCGTCTCCCGCCGGCGCTTCAGTGGCCGAGGCGCGCACTGCGCTGCTGAAGCGGGCTGCCCGCGACGCAATGGATTATCTCGGAGAGGTGGACGCAAGGACCGTTGCGCCTTCGCCGGAAGCGATCACGAAGTTGAGCGCACTGCGTGGGCCGTGGCCGCCCGGCCCCACCAGCCCGGAGGCCGTTCTCCATCTGCTCCATGAATTCGGCTCCCCTGCAACGATGGCGAAGGCCAACGGCCGCTTCTTCGGTTTTGTCACCGGCGATTGCCTCCCCGCCGCCCTCGCCGCTTCCTGGCTGGTGAGCGCATGGGACCAGAACGCCGCCCATTACGCCCAGTCTCCCGTCGCCGCACAGCTGGATGAAACCGCCATCGATTGGATTCGGGAGCTTTTCAGCCTGCCCGAAGGGACAGGTGGCGCCGTCGTCACCGGCGCCACCATGGCCAATTTCTCTGGACTGGCAGCGGCGCGGCACACACTGCTTCAACGCGCCGGTTGGGACGTCGAAGCCGACGGCCTCTTCGGCGCGCCGCCCATCACCGTCGTCGCCGGGGATGAGGTGCATCAGTCAGTCCTCAAGGCCCTCGGCCTGCTCGGAATGGGCCGCAAACGAATCGTGCGCGTCCCCGTCGACGGCCAGGGCCGTATGCGCGCCGACGCCCTCCCGCATCTCGACCCCATGACCATCCTCTGCCTTCAGGCCGGCAACGTAAACACTGGCGCTTTCGACCCCGCCGCGGCCATCTGCCCGGTTGCCCGCGCCGCCGGAGCCTGGGTCCACGTGGACGGAGCCTTCGGCTTGTGGGCCGGAGCTTCGCCTCTGTACCGCAAATTCACCAGTGGATTTGAACTCGCCGACTCCTGGGCCACCGACGGCCACAAATGGCCCAATATCGGCTACGACTGCGGCGTTGCGCTTGTCCGTGACCCCAGCGCTCTGCGTGCCGCCATGTCCATTCAGGCCGCCTACCTGGTCCACGCCGAGTTGCGCGATCCCTCCAACTACAACCCCGAACTCTCCCGGCGTGCGCGCGGCGTGGAACTCTGGGCAGGACTCCGGTCTCTTGGCCGCTCCGGCATGGCAGAGATCGTCGAGCGCACATGCTCTCACGCGCGCCGCTTTGCCGACGGTCTCCGCGCCGCCGGCTACACCATCCTGAACGAGGTGGTCATCAACCAGGTGCTGGTCTCCTTTGGCGACGCGGAGAAAACCCTTCGCATCATTGACCTGTTGCAGCAGGAAGGCACCTGCTGGTGCGGGTCCACCGTCTGGCAGGGCCACACCGCCATGCGCATCAGTGTTTCCTCCTGGGCTACCACGGCGGAGGATGTCGAGAAGAGCCTCTCCGCTATCCTGCATTTGGCACGGGAGTAGGCGCTTGGCCCGCGAAGCGGTGTGGCTCATGAGTAGAAATGCCCGCAAGTTTCCCGTTTTGTCGGGGTCAGTCGCAAAAGGGATAGCATCGAACGACAATCGGCACCCGCTCTGCAAATAGCCCTTGCCATCCAGGCGATGCGGGGAGTATTTGTCGGGAGAAAGTCCGTCAAAAACCGTGTAAAGTTGCCGAAGCCCGTGGAGGTGGATCGGCCGGTGCCCAGAATCGGAAAGCGCGTCCTCATTACAGTCCTGGCGACGGCGCTTGGAGCGGGGTGTGGTGCGCTTGCCGGGTTCATACTCGGGCGCATTCTGACCATCCATCACACACATCTGCATCTCAAGCCGTACTGCGACCGAGTCCTGCGCGAGGGCGAGATCTCCGCTGTCGAAGCGCGGAGCGTCTTGGCGCAGATCAATGCTTCTCCCTACGCATTCTGCTCTGACCAGGAGGTAGCGTGGATTCGGACGCGGATCTTCCAGTCGGAGTACCTGAAAGAAGGCGGCAGGATTCGCGGAGGCCGCATACAGTGTTCAGCAACACTCGGCCGCGTGGAAAAGCCGCTTGCGGAGGCAGTCCCCGACTTCACGCAGCCCAGCGGAATACGGCTCTATCGCAACCTCACGCCCTTTCTCATTCCCGGAAAGACCGTGATTACAGTTCAACTCGGCGAGTCCTTTGTCGTCTATAGCCCCTGGAACCTGAAGGACCTGGGCGCGGCGCCGATGCACTTCACCGTCACCGAGCAGGACACTCTAAGTCAGCGGAGTGGCCTGCTCGTCGGGGAGCAATCCACGGCCTCGGAGTCCGTTCTCCTCAAGGAAGGGGGGCGGAGGCAGGATGGGCAGACATACTTTACCGAGTGCTCGTCCAGGTTCAATGCCTGCTTCACCACCTACATTTCTGACCGGGAAGTGCTGGAGTGGAATCGCGCCGAGTTCACCGCTTACATCCTCCTCGGATCGCTCAGCGGGGGACTTCTCGGTTTTGCGTTCTCCCTGTTGTATCGCCTGCGCCGCAGCCTCGCCTACCAGCTTCGGCGTTCCATTGCACACAACGCCTTGGGCGTGGTCTATCAGCCCATTGTGGACCTGGCCACAGGCCGGATTGTGGGCGCCGAGGCGCTGGTTCGCTGGACGGACGACGAAGGCCGCAAGGTGAGCCCGGAGGTCTTTGTGCGCATCGCCGAAGAGCGTGGGTTTGTGGGCGAACTGACCGCGCTTGTCGTGCGACGCGCCTTGAGCGACTTTGCGGGGACGCTCGCCCGGCGCCGGGACTTTAACATCAGTATCAATGTCACGGCAGCCGACCTGGCCGATGACAAGTTCCTGCCAATGCTCGAAGATGCCGTAAGACAAAACAAGGTGAAAGCCCAAAGTGTGACGCTGGAACTTACCGAGGGTTCAACCGCCCGCCACACCCTGGCCTACGATGCGATTCAAGACCTGCGGCAGATGGGCCATCGCATTCACATTGACGATTTCGGAACCGGATATTCGAGCCTTTCATACCTCAACTCTCTCTCCATCGATGCCATCAAAATCGACAAGTCTTTCACGCGCTCGATCGGTACATACTCGGTCACGGTGGGTATTCTGCCGCAGATTCTTGCCATGGCCGAAACTCTCAAGCTGGCAGTGATTGTCGAAGGAATCGAAACCGCCGAGCAGGCGAAGTACTTCGGCCTCATGGAGCAGAAAATTCTCGCCCAAGGCTGGTTCTTTGGGTACCCCATGCCCGCAGCAGAGTTCTATAAGCTTCTCGCGGAGGACGAGAAGAAGGAAACTCCTCCGGCAACCGTCGAATAAGATTTGGCCGCCGGCACTCCTCGCATTTGCCGCACCGCTTGACACAGGCGGCAGCGGGCTTGAGGCTGATTGCATGAGAAGATCCTTCCGCGTGGCCCTGGTGATTACCCTGGCTGTTGCATCCATTACTTCGGCCGGCCCTCTGGCTCACTCTCTCACAAAGCAGCCGCCATCTGTCTATCGTGCGCGGCGAGTGGCCCTGGCGGACAAGCTTCATGGCGGCATCGCGGTGTTGTTCGCTGCGGAGGAACCTGCGCTCGACCTGATGCCCTACCGGCAGGATGAGGACTTCTACTACCTCACGGGCTGGAATGAGCCGGGTGCGGCGTTGCTCGTTGTTGCACCGTCTCCGCAGGCGAGTTCCTCGCGATCCTACAAAGAGATTCTGTTCCTGCCCACCCGCAATCCGCGCATGGAGAAATACACCGGCGAAAAACTCGGTGCAGACTCGCCCGACGCCGCAGAGAGGGCGGGTGTGGATCAAGTGCTTCCGTTGACCGCTTTGCCGGCGGAGTTGAATGCGATGCTCGCAGTCGACCGGCGCCTCAACCAGTCGTTGTGGACTCAACCCGCATCGCCGCAGGCGCGATCGCTGCTTGGATTTGTTCGCACGTCGCTTGGCCAGGACGCAGACGAATCCGCCCGCGATGTCACCGGCCTTACCCAGCAACTGCGCGTCGTCAAGGATGAAGGTGAGATCGTGTTGATTCGCAAAGCCTCAGAGGCCTCCATCCAGGCACAGTTCGCGATGATGAAAGCGATCAGGCCCGGAGTGACGGAGCGGGCTCTCGCCGGCGTTCTATGGAATGGCTGGCTCAGTGCGGGCTGCGAGCGCGCAGCCTATGCGCCCATCGTCGGCTCGGGGATCAACTCCACAATTCTTCACTACTCCGACACCACGGCCACGCTCAACGACGGCGACCTGCTCCTTGTGGACGCTGCCTGCGAGTACTCAATGTATGCATCGGACATCACGCGGACCATGCCCGTCAGCGGCCACTTCACCGATCGCCAGCGCGAGATCTACAACATCGTTCTAGGCGCGCAGCAGGCTGCCATCGACGCCTTTGTCGCAGGCAGGTCCAAGATCAACGATCGCGATCGAAATGACCCCGATTCGCTCGATCAGGCTGCCTATAACTACATCAACACCCACGGCGAGGACCTGCACGGCAAGCCCCTGGGCCAGTACTGGCTCCACGGCCTCGGCCACATGATGGGCATCGATGTACACGATCCGTCCCCGTATCCAGCCGTCCTCAAGCCGGGCATGGTCTTCACCATCGAGCCCGGCGTTTACATCCCCGAAGAGAAAATCGGCATTCGCATCGAGTGCGACTTCCTGGTTGGTCCGGATGGGAAGCTCATCGACCTCGACGCCGGGCTCCCGCACACGGCCGAAGACCTTGAGAAGGCCATGCGTGCGCGGTAAGGATGGCTATGGACTCGAACGAACCAACTGAAAGCGAGACGCCGCAATCGGATCCGTTCGAAGCGTTGGCCCGAGCCTTCAGCGATCAACTCCTGGCCTGCCTGGACGAATGCGCGCGCGGCCGCAAAGGGCTGTTCTCAAACACCGCGCTCGACGATGAAGAGGTGTGGCCTGAAGCGGAGCGGCTTCGCGAACTCGCCCTTGCGCTTCCGGATGTCTTCGCGCAGCAGGGCGAACGGAATGCGCTGTGTGACGAGTTTCTCGATCTCTGCTCGATGC
>Ga0181517_10003493_pt1 | contig 14960 bp, 5 predicted proteins | sample PEATcosm2014_Bin_31_FD_119748 | JGI IMG/M metagenome (GOLD analysis project Ga0181517, IMG submission 119748) | Peatland microbial communities from MTU Mesocosm Facility, Houghton, MI, USA - PEATcosm2014_Bin01_30_metaG | ecosystem: Environmental > Terrestrial > Soil > Wetlands > Peat | place... | reverse complement strand
GGTCAGCAGCGGCAGGAGCGCGCCCTTGATGCACGATTCGCCCGAGCCGATGAATACGGAGTGGGTGATGTAGCGCCCCTCGTAGCCGAGCGCCTGGATCACATGCGTCATCTGGCCGGGATTGCCGTAGAGCAGCACGGTATCCGGCACGAACTCGGTTTTGGTCAGCGGCGCCACGAGCATCGCGGCGTGGTCGGCCAGCTTTTTCCGGTTTCCCTCTTCCATCAGCGGCCCGTAGTAGGTCGCCCCGATGGAAAGCTCCGCGTCCAAATCTTTGTGCCACAGGTTCAGCACCTGGCTCTGCACCATGTCCGGCAAATCCACGTCGATGAACCGGTGCGCGGCGGAACTTGGCAGGCAGAAGTTGTCTTCCCCGGTCATGGCGACGTTCATTCCCCAGCGCCGGGCGTGCGTGAACGCCTGACAAAGGCTCCACTTCTGGCCGAGGGCGCTGGGCCGGGTGAAACCCTCTGGGATCGGCTCGCCAATTTTAAGGTACTTCACCGCCACCGGCATTGTGTACAGGCGCAGCCCATCGTGGATTTTGGCGGCGGCTTCTCGGTATTCGTTCAACGATCTCATTTCGAACCTCTGTATTCCTGGAATGCGGCGGTTGGCTTCAATGACCGAATCGCCAGTTTCACGGTCGGCTAACGCACACAACGCACACTGGTGGCGACGTCGACGCCGGCGAAGTAGACGATGCCAAAGTAGAAACCGACGTACCATTCGTAGCCGTTGGCGTCCGCGACCGCCGAGGACGACCAATAAGAACTAATGTCGCCTGTGATTTCCGGAGGCCAGAATGCGCCACCCGGCCCGGGACCGCTGCCGGAGCATTGAGCACATGCCGCGTTCCGGCATCTGAGATCCAAGCAGTTGTCCGTCACGCCGCAGGCCCCACCCGACTCCGTGTCCGTGCACCCCCGAATCAGGCTGCGAAGCGCGTCGATGTCCGGCAACCGCCAATCGCTGTAACCGCACCAAGTCAGGCTGGTGCAGTAAGTCTTCGCATCCGCCCAAACGTAACCGATCGTCCCGACCGTTGGGCCGTTCTGCCACATCAGGCCCGTGGTGGGGTCCGTACAGCACGTCCCGTCGGGGTTGCAATTCATTGGGGCCGAATCATCGTTATCGTCGTCGTTGTCATTATCATCGTCATCATCGTCATCGTCGCTGTCGCGCGCGCACCGAAAACCGACCGCGCCGAGGGCCGAGCCCGGATCGAGCCAGCCGCGCGCAGAAATTCGCAGCGTGGTCGCATCATCGCCGAAGCTGCCGCCGCGCACGACGCGATCCGTGCCGCTCGATGGCCCCTGCGGATTGTTCTGCGGCGATGAGGCATAGTAGTTGGGGTCATACCAGTCGTTCACCCACTGATCGACGTTGCCGAGCATGTCGCACAGGCCCCAGGCGTTCGGTTGCAACCCGCAAACCGGATGAGTCGTGCCGCCGGAGTTCGCCGAATACCACGCAATCGCACTGAGGCACGAAGGGTCGTTGCCGCAGTAGTAGATTTCGTTCGTCCAGGCCCGCGCCGCGTATTCCCACTCGGCCTCGGTAGGCAATCGACCGCCGACGGCCTGGCAAAAGGCGAGCGCGTTCGCCCAGGCGACCGTCTCGACCGGGCAATTCGCGCCGCAATTCGCGAAGCCGCTCGGGTTCTGGCCTGTCGTGGCTTGGTACTGGCCCTGCGTGATGGAGGTCTCGGTAATTTGAAATGCCGAGATCGTCACCGCATGGCGCGGGTTTTCGTCGCCTTGGCAATTCGTGTCGCCGGGAATGCAGCCCATGTCAGCCGTCCCGCCCGGAACCGACAGCCACACGATCCCCGTTGAATCGTCATTGTCGTCGTTGTCATCGTTGTCGTTGTCGTCATCGTCAACGGGTGGCGACGCGTCGTCGTCGTCATCGTCCGCGGCCGTGTCGTTGTCGTCGTCGTCATCGTCGGGCGACGCGTCGTCGTTGTCGTCGTCGGGCGACGAGTCATCGTCATCATCCGGCGATTGGTCGTCGTTGTCGTCATCCTCGGCGGGCGACGTATCGTCGTCGGCCGGATGATGTACGCTGCTGCTGGCGTTGCCGGAGCCGCCGCAGGCGAGCAACGCGAGCATCAATGGAAGCAAAAAGACGCGACGACTGTGTTTCACGGCAACTCCTCCGAAGGTTCCGGGAAAACCGTTATTCGCTTAACAACTACGCGCCCTCTTTCCTGCCGTCAAGTTATTCGCCGACGGACCTGACCCACAGCGCGCCGATCGGCGTGGCCGCTGATCGTCCGGAAGCGTTTGTCGGTTTCGGGCAAAGCGGCGGCCCGGCGCAAGACCATCGCGCCGAGGCAACAGACGGGGCGGCGATCGCCCGGCCTGAGCGCACGTCGCGACCGAGCAATGGATTTGGCGGAAGAAGAAATCGCCGCGCCGCCTGCCGAGCGGTCGCGCCGCGATGCGCGCAGCTACGCTGCCGCCAAACCGGGAAGTCGCTCACGCCGAGTGAGACACACGTAGCAACGATACCACCAATATTCGCGCAGGACGGGGGCGTCAATCTGGCCGCTCTTTAGGAGGTAGCATCGGTAGCTTGCCTCCATCTGCAACAATTCGCCCAACACCCAAACGGTTCCCGCATTCACGGCTGACTCCCACATTTTCTTCCTCCGTCTTAGAACGCCTTCCTTCGATATTTCAAGGATGGCGCCAGACCGGTTGTGTCGTCAATTCCTTACAAATTCAAATACTTAACGATAAAATACAAAACAAATACAGCGCGCAGGCCGGTAGAATCAACCTGCGCCATTACATTTCGTGGACTCGCGTTTTGCCGTCGAATGCTCCTTTCGCCTTGACGCGCCCGAACATTCTGGCCCGCGAATTCACCGCGCCGCGCCGCTCGACGGACGATGTAGTCTCTTCCTGACTTCGGCTGAGGCCGACTTGCGGCGCTTTCCGCTTACTTCGCTTGCACCCTCCTTTCACGCCCAAATCCAACGCGATTTCACCGGTGGAGATGGCCGTTCTTCTTCCACGTTCGCCTGAGAGAAACGCAAGCGGGGCGCCATCGTGCACGCATGGGAAATATCCTATTATTTCGAAGGCTTATCGAATAATGACAAGTGGAATGGAACACGCTATTGCGGTGACGTTGAAACCAGGAATTACAATTTGTAATTCGTGCGCCAGCAGGGCTGCTGACCCGAGCTATTCGTTTGCCGCATCATGCAGATCAGCGGTCAGTTCAGGCGCTTCTTGCCGGCCTCGTATACCAATATGCGACCCCGAACTGCGCCACCAGATAGACCTTCAGTATCGCTCCCCACACTAGCCGGGCGCCGGTCATCAAGTTCGCGAAAACGAAGAAATATCCGAACAACTCGAACAGGATCGAGATCAGGAGAAAGACTCCGGTCAGCAGCAGCAGCCCCCTTCTTTCGAGCGGCCGGCGACTGCCCCAGTACAACAAGGCCGTCCACGCCGCCATGAAGAGGGCGGCGATGCCCATGGCGAATTGATAATCGCGCCCCTGCCCGACGAAAAAGCTGGGGATCGCCGGCAGCCCCGCGGCGCCTAGGCTGATGCAGAACCACTCGATGGCGATCAACCCGTCGCCGATCGTCCCGACCCAGAAGACCGTCTTGGCCACGAGGAGTTTTCGCCGCTGGCTTTCGGGTTGCATGGCGGCGCTCATTTCGCGGTCAAATCCACGATGCAGTCAGCGCAGCCTTCGGCCGTAAACAAACTCACGGAACTGTTTTTTTCGGCCAACGTGTCACGCCCCTCGACTGCGCTCGGGACAGGATCGGACGCGGAGACCGCGGAGAAGACACGTGGCCGCATCAATTCCCTCCTCGACCTCCGCGCCTCCGCGTGAACTTCTTATAACTTGCACAATCTTTTCATTCAGGCGCCGCGCGCCCCTTGGGTCACTTGCCGGTGGTTCCCCACAGCGAAGGATCGCGCACGATGTCGCAATCGACCAGCGGCGCGGTCGCCGGGTTGAGCAGCGGCGAATAACAATACTCGAGGAAAAACAGCATATTTTCCCAGCCGGTCACCGACCCGGCGGGGGCGCCGTTGCCGGGCGTTTCCGGGACCGGGCCGTCGGGCACCGAGGGGTCCCACGGGTCCCAGTAGGTCCAGGTCGCGTACCAGTTCGCGGCGTTGGTGTATTGGGTCAGGATCAACTGCGCTTCTTCCGAGGTCAGGGGCAGGCCGGTCGCGGCGGAGGCGACGAGGAACTCCGCGGCGTCGTTCCACCAACTCCCGACGGTGTTCCGGTTCGGATCGGTGTGCATCATGTAATCGGCTCGCTCCGCGAGGCCTTGCAGCAGGTTGTACGCCGCGGTGTTTTCGTTGGCCATCAGCGCGTTGTAGAGCGCCGCGAGGTGGAAGTAGCGCACGATTTCATAATTGTAGTAGTGCGAAGCGGTCGCGACCGTCTCGTAGACCCAGCCGATGCCGCCGCCGCAATTGAGATCGAGAACGGAACCGTAACCGATCAGCGCCGACGCCAGCTTCGGATCGCATTCCGCGTTCGGAATCAGGTTGGCGTAGTTCATGAAACTCGACATGTCGTTGACCATGTTGTTGCTGTCGACGGGCACTTGTTGATTGCCCTCGGCGTCCTTCGCGCGGATGTAGTAGCCGGAATCGACGATGTCGCGTGCGAAACTCTGCAGGTACTGCAGCGCCGTGGCGACCGTGGCGCGCACGTCGGGGTCCGCGCCGTCCTGCGCGACGCGCATCAGCATCGGCACGGTGCGCAGGATGTGCGGCACGTCGTCCTGGCTGCGCTCGGAGCGCACCCACATGTCGCCGTAATCCGGGTTGTACTTGTTCTCGACCAACAGCGCGTTCCAGTCGTCCTGGACGTGGCGGACGCCGCTATAGTCGACGTGGCCCCGCCGGCCTTCCTCGACGAAATCGTTGTCTTCCGGAAAGGGCGCGCGGGAGAAGATCGAGTTTTCGGGATCTTGATCGGTCCACAGCATGTCGCGCATCAATTCGACGTAACCCTTGGCGAGTTTCGTCACCAGGGGCGCGATCGTCGCGTCGCCGGTCAGCAGGTAATACGCCATGACGTTGTTGAAGACCTTCGAGGTCGGAATCGTCAAATTGTCGTCGGTGCCGTTGTGCGCAAACGTCAGCAGCGCGCCGTTCTCGTCGGTGCTCTTGGTCAGATTCAGATCGTCGTAATGCAGGCCGTAATCCGGATAGCCGTTGCCCGTGCCCATGCCGTGGGCCGTCCATAACTGCCAGTGCAAATAGTTCGACGTTTTCCAGAAGCCGGTGACTGTCGCCGTCAACTCCGAAATCTGCTCGGGCGTCAGCGGCGTGCCGACGGCCGGACGCGTGAAGACGAACGGCAACTTGCTCGGATAATCCTTCGCTCGGCTCGTCTTCGGCGGGCGTATCGGCGCGGGCGCCGGCGCGGGGGCCGGCGGGAACTCGGCGGCCGCGGCCTCGCTCGCGCTCAGCGTGCGCACAACGCGGAAGCCGATGTATTGCTTGCGGTAGTCCGGTGTGTCCACCGCGCGCGCCGCCGAACGCGTCCGCGAGCCGCCGTCGAACCGAATCGCGGCGCCGCGCACCACTTTGAAGTAGCCGGTCGCGGCGCCGGCCGGGTCGGTCGCGTCGCCGCCGTAATCGCTCTGATACCAATCCCAGGTCCATTCCGCGGCGTTGCCGAGCATGTCGTAGAGGCCCCAGGCATTGGGCGCCTTGCCGCCGGGTTCGTGCATCGTGTCGCCGGCGTTGCCGCAATACCAGGCGATCTTCGTCAAATTCGGATCGACCGGGGTGCATGGCGTTTCGGTGAGGTCGCCGTTGTACAAGGCGGTCGTGGAACCGGCGCGCGCCGCGTACTCCCATTCCGCCTCGGTCGGCAGCCGGTAGCCGGCGCAGTCATAAATCGTCGCGGCGTTCAACGCGACGGTCGCGCTTGCGATGCCGTTGTCGTTGCGGCAATACGCGGTTGAATCGCCCGGCGAGCCGTCGACGCAGACGATGTTGGTCAACGTGAAGCAGGGGTCGTAGTTGTTGAGCGTCGACAACCTGTTGGCGAAGGCCAGCGCGTCGTACCAACTGACGGTTTCGACCGGCAGCTTCAGGTCCTGGCCGATCCAGCCCGGATACCAGCTCGGGTTGAAGCCGACCGCGCCGAGGAATTTTGCCTGCGTCGTTTCAATCGCGCCGATTTCGAAATCGCGCGTAATCGTCACCGTGTGCTGCGTTTCGTCGGGCCGGCGGCCTGGCTCGGTCGTGGGGCTGCCCATGACAAACGAGCCGTGCGGGATGGGAACGAAGACGTCGAGCGGCGAGGCGTCGTCATCATCGTCGGGGGAGGCGTCGTCGTCGGGCGAGGCGTCGTCATCCGGCGAAGCATCGTCGTCGTCGGGCGACGCGTCGTCGTCCGGCGCGACATCGTCGTCCACCGGGACGGTGTCGTCGTCTGCGTTTGCCGATTTCGAACTGCTCGAATTGCTGCTGCAGCCGACCCAAAAGACCGCGGCGACCAGCACGAGCAACATGGCCAGATAAATGTTTCGCGGCATGTGAATCTCCCCCACTCTTGGTTGCCGGGGAATGCTACCGCGTATAGCATACGGGCGCAAGTTGCGACGAGAATTGGGCAGGAATTTCCGCGGACGAGGTCCTAAATGACCAAACTAGCGTGCGAATCCTGCGGCGCGCCGCTGGACGTCAAGCCAGAGGACGCGGCGGCTGGCACGTGCACCTGTAGTTTCTGCGGCACGGTCATGCAATTGCCGCGCGACGAGCCCGCGGCGCCGGGCGCGTGGAGCGCCGCGCTCCGCACCCGCTTCCAGGATGCGTTGGACGCCGGCGTCGGCGCCTCCGCGAAAAAGCCCGCCGGCTGCGGCATCCAGCTCACGCAAACGCCAGGCATCGAATTTCACGCCGAAATTCGCGGCAACCGCGCCGACGTCGGCACGGTCGTCGGGGTGCTGGTCGGCGGCCTGGTCGGCGGCGTCGGCGGCGGCGTCTGGCCGACGCTCGGCCTCGCCGCGGCCTCGACGCACGGCGTTTTGTCCCTGGTTCTTTGGGCGCTGGCGATCGGCATCACGGTCATCGCCGTCGTCGCCGCGGCAATTTGGCTCGCTTATCGCATCGCCGGCGTCGAGATCATCGACGCGCGCGACGGCGCCCTCACCGTCCGAAAACGCGCGCTGGCGCTGAGCCGCCGCAAGGTCTACCCGTGGGAGAAAATCCTCGCGGTCGCCCACGAATCCACGGGCTGGTCGGTCAACAACGTCCCAACGACGGGCGTTTATCTGAAGCTCGCCAATCAACGCCGCGCGCGCATCGCGAGCCGTTCCGAGCCGGACGAGCAACCCTGGCTTGTCCACGAACTGTCGACTTTCTTCGCGCCGATCGTCGCCAAGCGGGGCGGCCAGTGATCTGTTCTGCCGTTCGCGAAATTCTTCGCGTGAAAAAATGATTTCCACTCAAACCGCCGAGGTCGCCGAGGACGCGGAGGTTTGGATTTGATTTGATCAACAGAACCTTAATGCTTATTACCCGGCGACTCGCCGCGGTTCGCGCGCCTTCTCCGCTGGGGCGCGCGGTCCCCGCGGTTTTCGCTTGCCGTCGGCCGCACACGGTCCAAAGAGCACGTTGACGGTATGTTCGCGCTGGTCGTTGATCAGCTTAAGGGTTCCGTCCGGCAACGCTTGATCGTCGAGCGTCAGCCGGATGGGCCCTTGGCGCAATGGATCTTGCGTAAATATGAGATGATAGAAGGTCTGATAATAGCGGTAATGCAGTTTGAAATGGGTCCACGTGGCCGGCGCCCGCGGGCGGAACCGCAACGTATCCACCTGCCGTTCGATGCCGAAGACGACTTCGTGCAACAGGCGGTAGAGCCAGGCCGCCGAACCGGTGTACCAGGTCCAGCCGCCGCGGCCGACGTGCGGGGCTTGGCTGTAGACATCGGCCGCAATCACATACGGCTCGACCTTGTAGCGTTCGACCGCCGCCGGGTCGAGCGCGTGATTGATCGGGTTCAGCAGCGACACCAGCGCCGCGGCCTGATCGACGCGTCCGGCCAACGCCAGGGCCGTGGCCGCCCAGACCGCGCCCTGGGTGTACTGCCCGCCGTTTTCGCGCACGCCCGGCGCGTACCCCTTGATGTAACCCGGGTCGACGGCGGAATGATCGAAGGGCGGCGTGAGCAACTCGACGATTTGCCGATCCGGGCGCACCAACTGATTCCACATCGAATCCAGCGCCATCCCGCGGCGCGCCGGGTCGCCGACGCCGGCGATCGTGGCCCAGCTTTGCGGCAGCAAATCGATCCGGCATTCTTCATTTTGCGCCGAACCCAGTGGCTCGCCGTTGTCGAACCAGGCGCGGCGATACCACCGGCCGTCCCACGCGTGCTCCTCGATGTGGCGGGCGTACTCGGCGGCAGTCGCCAGGCAACGCGCGGCAAAGGCCTCGTCCCCGCGCTGCCGCGCCACGACGGTGAACTGCGACAGCACCACGTGCTGGAAGAACCCCAGCCACACGCTTTCGCCCCGCCCCAAATGGCCGACGCGGTCCATCGCGTCGTTCCAGTCGCCTCCGCCCATCAGCGGCAGATTGTGCACGCCGAACTTCAGGCCGTTGAGGATGGCGCGCGTGCAGTGTTCGTAGAGCGTTCCCGTCTGGCCGGAACGGCCCGGCAGGTCGTAGTAGCTTTCCTCGCCCTCGTTGAGCGCCCGGCCCGTCAGGAATGAAACCTGCTCGTCGAGGACGCCGGTGTCGCCGGTAAACGCGACGTACCGCGAAACGGCGTAGGGCAGCCACAGGAAGTCATCCGAGCACCGGGTGCGGACGCCTCGCCCGCCCGGCGGATGCCACCAATGCTGCACGTCGCCCTCGACGAACTGCCGTTCGGCGCAGCGCAGGAGATGCTGCCGCGCCAGGTCGGGCGCTTCGTGCAGCAGGGCCACGCAATCTTGAAGCTGATCGCGGAAGCCGTAGGCGCCGCCGGATTGGTGGAAGCCGCTGCGGCCCCACAGGCGGCAGGACAGCACCTGGTACGGCAGCCAGCCGTTCATCAGCACGTTCATGGCGGCGTCCGGCGTCTCGGCGTAGAGCACACCGAGTTTTTCGTTCCAGAATTTCCAGACCTCTTCGAGCGCGACGCGCGCCGCGCCGACGCCGCGGTAGCGCTGGATCAGCGCGACGGCTTCCCCGGTGTTGTCGCCTGCGCCCAGGATAAACACGATTTCCCGCTCTTCGCCCGCGTCGAGGCGCACTCGCGCCTGCATGGCGGCGCACGGGTCGAGGCCCGGCCCCAAGCGCCCGCTCAGTTGCCGCAAACGCATGGCCGCCGGGCTCGACGGGTCGCCGTTGCGGCCCAGAAACTCGGCGCGGTCGCCGCTGACGCTGCGCACGTCTTCGCTGCACTCGAAGAACGCCACGGTTTCCGAAAACTCGCTGTTGTAGCGGTTATGCGCGAGAATCGCGCCGGTCAACGGTTCGAGTTCGGTGACGACGTGCATCGCCTGCCGCGGCCGCAGGTCGCCCAGCGCCAGATCGACGGATGCGAAAACGCTGACGCTGCGGCTGCGCGCCGTGCGATTTTTGATCGTCAACGCCAGGAACTTCACCGGCGCGGCGACCGCCACGTAGGTCGTCAATTTCGAATCGAGCCCGTCTTCGCTGTGCTCGAAAATGCTGTATCCAAAACCGTGCCGGCAGGCATACGTCGTGCTGCTCGTGCGCGGCCAGCGCATCGGGCTGAAAAATCGGCCGCTCGCCTCGTCGCGAACGTAGACGGCCTCGCCGCTCGGATCGCCGACGGCGTCGTTGCTCCACGGCGTCAGGCGGTAGAGTTGTGCGTTGCCGAACCAGGTGTAGGCGCTGCCGCTTTCGCTGACGACCGTGCCGAGCCGCGGGTTGGCGATGACGTTGACCCAGGGCGACGGCGTGTGCCGGCCCGGCGGCAGGTCGACGATGTACTCGCGGCCGTCGCGCGTGAAACCGCCCAGGCCGTTGGCGAAGAGCAAATCGTCGCGCGGGAACATCGGCCCGTCGCCGCGGTCGGGCGCCGGCGCCTCGCGGCCGGGCGCGAGCAACGAGGGCCGCGGCGGCCGCATGGCCCGCCGCCATCGTTCCAGTTGTTGATCGAGGGGCCCGTCGACGTCGCGGATGGCGATCCGCGCCACGGTTTGCAGCAGCACGCGGTCTTCCTCGGGAAAGTTGTCGATGTGCCGCACGAACACGCCGCCCGGCCTGTCCACCAACTGCGCTTCGGCGCTGCCGGCAATGAGCCCGAGGATTTGATCGTTGAGCACGCGCCGGTAACCCGAGGCGTCCTCGTTCCAGATCACCAGATCGACGGCCAAGCCGCGCATCCGCCAATAGGCGTGCGCCCGGAGCAGGTCGCGCACCAGGTCCAGGTTGTCGGGGTCGCTGACGCGGAGCAGCACGATCGGCAGATCCCCCGAAAGCGCGTAGCCCCACAACCCCGATTGGCCCTTGCGGTTGCGCCGCAGAATGCTGCTCGGCGCGCGGAAGGCGCTCACGGGGAAAATCACGGCGGACGCCAACTGCGCGTACTGCTCAAGTTCCGCTTCGCTCGCGCCCAGTTGCCCCAGGGTCGCGCGGCTCTGGGTCGCCGCGCCTTCGAACACGCGGTCGGCCATGCGGTGATCCTGGTGCTTCGCAATCAGCGCCAGCGCGGCCTCGCGCGTCGGCGCGGCGCCGACGATCAGGTCGAGTTGCGCGGCGCCGTCGACCGGCAAATCCACCTGACGCCGGAACGCCGCACAGGGATCCAGCGCCGATCCGGCCGTTCCCGACAGCGGGCCCCAATCGTCGAGCGCCGCGGGTTGGCGCGCGCTGCGGCCGCGCCCGATGAAACGCGCGCGATCCGTTTCGTAGCTGCACGCGCCGATCTCGGCGGCCGACGCCAGCATCATGCAGAACACCCACGGCGGCCGTTCCGCCGCCGAACGCGGACGGCGCGTCATCAGGATCGCGCTGTCGCCCGGCAGGATTTCCGCGTGCACGAACAGGTTGCTGAACGCGCGGTGGAGTTCGTCGGTCACCCCCGGCGCCAGCACCGACTCGGCGTAGCCCGTGACCAGCAACGACCGCGGCCGATTCGACCGATTGGCCAGCGTCAGACGGCGGATTTCCACATCGTCTTCGGTCGAGACCGCGATCTCAGTGTGCGTCTCTACGTGGTCGTCCTGCCGGCGAAACTTGGCCCGGCCCGGCGTGAACACGGCTTCGTATTGCCCGCCGGCGTGCAGCGTCGGCTGGAAGGTATTCGACCAGCCGTGGCGGGTGACGGCGTCGCCGACATAGCAAAAAATTCCGAACGATTCGGCGGTGGGATCCTCGCGCCAGCGGGTGATCGCCAGCTCGTTCCAGCGGCTGTACCCGCCGCCCGCGGCCGACACCATCACGTGGTAACGGCCGTTGGAAAGCAGTTGCACTTCCGGGACGGGCGTATTCGGGTTCGTGAACACGCGCATCGACGTTTCCGCCGCGCCGACCAGCGCTCGGCGCGAGGCCTGGGCCTCCCGGGCGTGCGGGTGCATGAGCGGGCTCGCTTTGGGGATGCGCTCCTGCAACAGCAGCGCCGCCGCCCGGAAGTCGGCATTGCTCAGGAAGCGGGCTTGCATTTGCGGACCCAGCACCGCCTGCCCCAGCGCGAGCAAGCTCATGCCGTGGTGGTGGGCCATGAACGCGTGCACGACCGTCGCCCGCTCGCCGGTCTCGACGCGGGGCGGCGTGAAGTCGACGGCTTCGTAGAAACCGTACGGGCCGAGGTAGGCGTCGGCGGCCAGGCGCCGCAGGTTGGCGCAGGCGCGTTGTGGATCGGCGAGCAGCGCGAGGACCGTCGAATACGGCGAAACGACCAGGTCGTCGGCGAGGCCGCGCTGCAGACCCAAGCCGGGCACGCCAAAGGCGCGGTATTGATATGTGCCTTCGACGTCCGTCGCGTTGTAGCACGACTCGGAAATTCCCCATGGCACGCCGCGCTGCCGGCCGTATTCAATCTGGCGCGCCACGGCCGTGTTGCAGGTCTGATCGAGCAGCGTGTCGCGGAAACCGGGCATCACCAAGAGCGGCATCAGGTACTCGAACATCGAGCCGCTCCAACTCAGCAGCACCTGCCGGCCGCGTGCGGTCGTCAAACGGCGGCCGAGGGCGAACCAATGATCGAACGGGAGTTGGCCGGAGGCGATGGCGACGTAACTCGCCAGGCGCGCCTCGGAGGCCAGCAGGTCGTAAAAGCTGTTGTCGAGGCGGCGATCCGTCACCCAGTAGCCGATCGCCAACAGCTTCCGCCGCGGGTCGTACAGGAACGAAAACTCGGCATCCGCCAGTTCCACGCACTGCTCGGCCAGGGCGTCGATCTGCCGGAGACGCGACGAGATGCGCTGTGCGCCAAGTCTAAAATCCTCGGCCAGGCGGCTTTCCTCGTCGGTCGCGGGGGTCGCGGCGAGCGCGTCGGCGGCCTGCCGCGCCAGGACGCCGAGTTCCTGCAGGCTGCGCGCCCGGTCGACGTCGTCCACCAGCCGACTCGTTTCGCGGTCGTACGAATCGGTGTCTACTGCCAGCCAGGGCGCCAGTTCCAGCAGGTCGTCCAGAAAAGATCGCACCTGGCGATCGAAAGCATTCGCCCACCAGGCGGCCTCGGGATGCCGTTGGCGATCGATGGCTTCGGCCAGCGGGGCCGCCGCGGCGGCAAGCTCTTTCAACCACGCCGCTTTGGCCGTGAGGGAGTCGATCTCTTCCGCCAAAAGCCGGGTGACGGAATCCGCCGCCACGCTCGGCCCGATCTGGTCGGTCAGAATGCGCAATGTGTCTCGCAGCCCGGCCAACCCCTCGCTCGGAAACACCGGCTTCGCGGGCAGTTCCAACAGTCCGCTGCGCAGCACGCGGATATGCCCAACCAGGTTGCCGCTATCGACCGTGGAGACGTAAAAGGGCCGCAGGGCCTTGCGGGAATTGGTGTCGTACCAATTCAGGAAGTGCCCCCGGTGGCGCTCCAACTGCTCCATCGACTCGAACGTGCGCGCGGTGCGGTCGAGCAACTGCCCGCCGCTCAGATACCCCAGATCGTGGGCGGCCAAATTGGACAGCAACGACAGGCCCATATCGGTCGGGCTGGTGCGATGCGCCACGCGCCCGGCGGGCTGTTCTTGGAAATTGTCCGGCGGCAGCCAATTCTCGTGCGGCCCGACGAACACTTCGAAATAGCGCCAGGTGAGCCGGGCGATTCGGCGCAGAAAATGGCGGTCTTCGTCGCCGAGCAGCAGCGAGCCGGCGCGCAACGGCTGGCTGATCCACCACGCGATCACCGGCGACGCGAACCACAGCAGCAGGACCGGGCAAGCCGCCGCGCCGGCGCGTTGCGCGCCCATCGCGATCAACAGCCCCGCGGCCAACGCGGCCAGACTGGGGCCGACCCACATCCGGCGGAAGACGCGGCCGATGCCGGTCGACGCGCCGCTCTCGACCGCCGCGGCCGTCTGCCATTCGAGCAAACGTTTGCGGGTGAAAAGCATTCGCCACAGCGTGCGCACGGCGGCGTCGAGGGCGACCAACGCTTCGAACGGGAGAAACGCCAACCACAGCGCGATCTTGCTCAGCCGGCGCGCCGACGACTGGATCACGGCGCGCAAATGCAAGAAAAGCGGCAATTTCGGCGGGCGGCGCACCAATTCGGCCAGGCCGGGCAGAAATTCGGGAACGAAGAGCAGCGACAGCACCGCGAGCGTCCACGAGAGGCGCGCCGGCAACGCCATCCACCCCAACGCCAGCAAGATCGCGTAGGCCGGCGCCACGAGCGACCGGCGCAGGTTGTCGAAGATTTTCCACCGGCCCAGCACGGCGGTCTCCGGATAGATCCGGTGGCCGGTGGCGTCGCTGACCCGCAGGCCCAACCACGGGGCGGTCTGCCAATCGCCGCGCATCCAGCGGTGGCGGCGGCTGACGTCGGACAGGTAGCCCGAGGGCGAATCCTCGATGAGTTCGACGTCGCTGCACTGGGCCGACCGCGCGTAGCACGATTCGAGCAGATCGTGGCTCAGGACGGCGTTGTCGGGGAAGCGCCCGTCCAGCAATTTGCGGAAGGCGTCGACGTCGTAGATGCCTTTGCCGACAAACGAGGCCTCGGCGAACAAATCTTGATATACGTCGGAGACCACGCGCGTGTAGGGGTCGATGCCTACTTCGCCGGCCAGCAGTTGCGAGTAGCGGCTTTGCACGGCGCTGCGCGCCGAGATGCTGACGCGCGGCTGCAGAATCGCGTAACCGTAGACCAGCCGCCGGCCCTCCGGATCGATCGTTGGGCGGTTCAGCGGGTGGGCCGCCGCGCCTACGAGTCGCCAGCCGGCGCCCCACGGCAGGTCGGTGTCGGTGTCCAGCGTGATGACGTAGCGGATCGAGGTGAGTTGCGACACGTCGCCGACGATCCGGCTGAAGCGGCCCCGATCCTCGCCGCACAAGAGCGCGTTGAAGTCTTCGAGCTTGCCGCGCTTGCGCTCGCGGCCCATCCAACAGCCCTCTTGCGGGTTGTAGAGCCGCGGCCGATGGAGCAGGAAAAACCGGCCGTGCGCGCCGTTGCCGTATTTCCGGTTCAGTTCTTCGATGCCGCCGGCGACCAGCGCGAGCAGCGTCTCGTCGCCCTCAACCTGTTCGCGATCGGCGTCGGTGAAATCGGTGAGCAGGCCAAACCACAGGTTGGCGTCGCGGTTCGCCAGATAGCGCAGTTCGAGGCCTTCGATAATCGCCGTGACGCGCCGGGGCGCGGTCAGGAGCGTGGGCACGACGGCCATCGTGCGGCATTCGTCGGGGATGCCGTGCTCGAAATCGAGCCGCGGCAACGCGCGCGGCTTGAGCACGAGGGAAGCGAACCAGTTCACCACGGAGACCGCGCACTGCGACGCCGCGAGGGCCGCGCAGAAAGCCAGAACGAGCCACGCGAATCGGGGC
>Ga0181517_10003490_pt1 | contig 14966 bp, 12 predicted proteins | sample PEATcosm2014_Bin_31_FD_119748 | JGI IMG/M metagenome (GOLD analysis project Ga0181517, IMG submission 119748) | Peatland microbial communities from MTU Mesocosm Facility, Houghton, MI, USA - PEATcosm2014_Bin01_30_metaG | ecosystem: Environmental > Terrestrial > Soil > Wetlands > Peat | place... | reverse complement strand
AGATTGGGTACACTCTGTCATAGCAAAAGCCGCTTCTTCGTTGGTCCTAACTGCTGTGTGGAAACTCAGTTATGCCATGAAAGGCGGCTTTTTGCCATAGTGCGATGAGAAATCCGGGTTAGTGCCCACACCGCGTGGTAGACCGGATGGGCAGCCGCAAGTTGCGAAAATCGAAATAACAGCCCGGATCAAGTACGACAGATCGGCTTTGCGCCGTCCAGTTCGCGTGTTTCGACAGGGTCCGCTTTCCACCGGATGGAAGGGAAGATGCGGAGCAGAAAGGCGAGCGGCGGCATCAGGCACAGCGCCAAGAATGGTTCGCTCCCAGCCCGGTACCCGATTGCGTTTGCCAGCATTGCACCCAATCCGAAAAATAGCGGCATCCGGACGAGGTGGAACAGGGGACCATGTCGTCGCAACGGTTCGCTGGCTATGACTGGGAACCGCGGCGGCCCCAATTGGGAAGCTGAGGGTGGGAAGGACCCACTGGCTCGCCATTCTTGCAGCCGGTGGTGCAGTGCGGCCGCCTCGCGCTGGAGCGAGCCGAACATGCGCAGGGGCGGCAAAATCAGGGCGAAGACGCCGCTCCGGTCGCCCTCTTGCCAATCGATGAAGATCCAGTCTGGGCTGAACCAGCCTGCAGGAATACGGCACAGACGGACGGCGGTCACGTCGCGGGGCGCCAGCGAGAAGGAAATTCGCTCGCCCAGGTAGGTCATCATTCCAGGGGCGAGCGAGCAGAACCCGACGTCCCATTCGGTGAAGCCATCGTGAACGCGCGCCTGCGCGCCCGGCGACAGTTCAACGAAAAGCGCGCCGTCCTGGGGACGCAGCTTCTGGTACAAACGCCTGCGCATCTGCCCATAGCCGATGAAGTGGGCGAACTCGTTAATGAACATCGAGATGCCCACCGTGGCCACGGTCCCGGCGGCGTAGGCCAACAGCCGGATCGGAAGAGGCCAGCCGCTGAACGGGACCGCGTGGGCCAGAAACTGCGGAAGGAGGATAAGAAGCGCGCCGCCGACAATGCCGGTGAGCAGGATGCTCCTTCGAAATGTTAGTGAGAAGATGTTTTGCTCCTGAAGGGGAGCCTCTTCGCGCCGGCCAGCCGGGCGGATGCACTCCGGCTGAGGCGTCGCGAGCGCGGCCGGCTGCGGAGTCGATGGCATCTCCGCGATCTTGCGCAGCCGGCGCGAGAGCCCGGGCGACAACTCTGCATGCGTACGGCTCCAGTTCCACGGCGGTTGCTGGAGCAGGGCCAGCTTGGTAAGAGCCTCGCTTAGCGTGCCAGGATCCGCTGTCAGACGGGCCGCACGAGTGTCTGCCCGGCGCTCGATCCATTTCCAGAATATCCGGGCGGCGAGCAAAGAAGCGGCCAAGGCTACGAGGCCTGCAGCCATGGGGGTGGGAGTCGGACGCGGAATCCTGGCTATCGTCAGCAACAGCAGAAACACCACGCCCGCGACAATGGCGATGAGAAAACCGGCTAGGCAGGACAGAACGGTAAGTACAACGAAAAAGACGCTAGGGCGGCGCCGCGAGGGATAAGACCATTTGTGGGCGATGATGGCCTCCGCCTCGGCCGGCGCGAAAACATCGAGCGCGTATTGCGAAAGCCAGATCGCGTCCCGGTTCACTGCAAATGAGCGCGCGCCCGGACCGGCGTCCGCCGGCGCGTAGTAAACCTCGCGCAAGAATACGCCCAACCTCTCGGCCAGGGCGCGGAGCCGACCGTGTAATTCGCCGGCAATCAGAATTCTCGCGTGGCGATAGCGCACCGCTGCGATCATTTCGGTTAGAAGAAAACGGCTGGCGACAGCCAGCCAGAGCGAGCAGCCGGCCAGGACCCAGAGTCCCATGGTCAGGGCTCCGACGGCTTGGGCGGCCAAGTACAGCGGAACGAGAACCGCCACTTCGGAACCGCCCATTGTCTGAAAAGTGTCTCTAAGACGCCAATGCCCAACGTGCAAACGAACCAGCTCGGCATGCGAGACTAGAATGCACAGAGCATCCATCAGGGCCAGTGGAACCAGATCGATCAGCACTTGCGCTATGAACCCGACATGGTTCCACTCGAAGAAAGCTGCCAGCGGCCCATATGCAGTTTGGGCCAGGATGCACGCCGCCGATGATCCGATGACGATCCAGTCCACCCAGCGGATATAGGAGAACCATAGAGCGCGCGGGTCGGCCGGGGACGCCGCAGCTCTTCCGTTCAACCAGAGCACCAGCGCGGGAGCCAGAAGCAACAGCGCCAGCAGCGGCGCCAGTGTGGTCAACAAGTCCTTAGGGCGGTAGCCGAACGCGAAACGCACGGGCTCGATCTTGCCCTCCAGATCGAACTCCGCCTGCTGGACCGTCTTTCCCAACCCAGGAATCTTCTTCCAGAGGCCCCCCGGCGACTCCTGGTAGGCGGTGTTGGGATGCTCGAAGCGCAGCCGAAGCCGTTCGTATCCGAGATCTCGGAGCGGCACCGCCAAAAAGGTGACGTCCATTCGGAATCGGATGATCCCGTCGCGGCGGGTCAGCGATTCCGAGCAATGGCCTCGAAGCTGCCAGAAGGTCTCATCCGAAGTCGATTCCACGCCGGCTAAAGTGCAGCCGAGGGTCTTTCCGAGCGCCGGAGCAAGCCTAATGGACGGGCTCTCTGGCAAGTACACAATGGCGGAGACGGAACCGCGGGAATCCACCGCCACAGCCAGGTAGGCGATGTCAGAGTCGTCAACTTCGGCGGAGGCCGCGAAGGCGGGGGCGCAGAGCAATAAGAGACAGACTGCCGGTCGCAGCACCATCGGGGCTCAGACTCCTGTGAAGGGCTTACGATAGCATGAGGCTCCCTCATCCTCGCTTACCCCGTTGGGTGCAACCGGTCGAGTCGATTCCTCGACCGCGCCTCCGCCATCCAATTCAAAACAGAATGATGAAACCAATATCAGAACATCCTCACAAGAGTACGGTCAAAAAGTCGCCGGTTCAACCTGCAAGTCGATCGATCCTTTTGGCTCGACGTGGATCGGACGGCCGGTCGCCAGGTACTTTCGGATTGCCGCTGGGTTGCCGAACTCCAGTCTCCAATCGGTGGTAACGAACAGGATGTAATCGCCCGGCTTGACCGCCGTATATGTGAAGCTGCCGTCGCTCTCGGTCTGGTAAGAACGGTAGTCGTTGAAATTGGCCGAGTCCACGCGCGGGGCCAGCACGACGCGGGCTGGGGCCAAGGGTTTGCCGTCTGCTCGCGCCTTGCCGGCCACCCGGCCTCCGTCACCCGACAGTACGATGTCGAGCTTCACCTCGCCGGTCTCCGGCACATCCACAATTCCATCGACAACGCGCGTGTTCGCGGATGTGACGCTCTTGATGTAGAGGCCCCGGGTTGCCAGCATGAGTTTATAAGTGCCTGCCGCCATGCCGGGTATGGTGAGCGTGCCACCGGGCCCCACCGCGCGGGCATGCGTCTGGTAGCCTCCGTCGGCGTGCAGGAAGAAGGTGGCGCCGCTCAGCAACTTAGCATCACCGTCGACCAGTCGCACTTTGGCAGTCACGGATGGCGGATCGGGAAAGGGTACCTGCACCGTGACATCTCCGGTGCCAACCTCGACGCTCCGGGAAGATTGAGTTCCAGTCTGAGCGTCGAACAAGGTCAGCTTGTAGCGCCCGGGCTCGATGTTATAGAAGGTGCTGCCTTCGCCGGGGCCCAACTGGGCCATGACGACCTCCGAACCGTGCGGCCCTTCTGCGTAAAGCATCGCGGTGGAGGAGCCGGTCTCGCCGGAAATCTGAATGGAGACGCCGCGGCTGCGGCGAAGGACGAAGTCGGCTTTGTATTCCTCACCCGGCTTGAGGTCGAGCTGCGTGGCGGTTCGTGGATCTGTTGCATTCGAGTAATACGTTGGCGCAAATGTGACGGGAGGCTGGTCCGGTGCCGTGGGTGGCTGTGGGGCCGCCACGGCCAGGAGGTAGCAGGGCACGGCGGGCAGATCCCAAATGCGGTATTCGCCTTCCACGTCAGTAGCCGCATTCTTGATCATTTGATACGTCCTTCTTCCAGTTTCGAGCTGCAGGATGATTTCGAGCGCGGCTGGGACGGGATCGCCAGATTCGTCGATGATCTTGCCGGCGACGATGGCAGGTGCGTAGGTGCGGAAGGTCAGTCCTTCGGATGCGCCGCCGGGACCAGTGGCTATCTGTGTGAGGGAATCGGGGACTCCGGGACGCTCGCCGTAGCCCTGGCGCGGGAAACCCTTGCGCTCCGCAAACAGGCCCCAATAGCCCGCGGGGAGCCCTTCGAACACAAATCGTCCGTCGGCGCCTGTAGTGGTTTCCGTTTCCTTCGAGGGCTCGCTGACGGGAACCATCACGACGCGGACACGCGATAGCGGCGTGCCAGTAGCGCCGTTCACAACCACGCCGGAAATTCGATATTTCGCCGGCGGCGCAGACTGATCGGGCTGTGCGGACTGCGCGCCGGCGAGCATGACGAAGGCGCATGCGACGGCGAACGATCGGATAACTGGCTTCACTGGGGCTCCTCCGACAGGGTATGCAATTGAACTTTAGTATTGGCGGCTGGCCGCACTTCGACTTGCGTGCCGCTGGCGGCGAGCTTGCTCAGAACCCGCTGGGAGTTATACTCCACCTCCGCGCTGATTTTCCACGCGTGCAGCCGGTAGGAACCGGGGGCGACCGAGCCGATCTCGAAGCTGCCGCCGTCTGTACACGCCGCTTGCGGCGGCCGGCGCGAGGATTCGGCTATCAGGAAGACGCAGACCGCGCCGTCACGTGTCATTTCGGGCGCCAGCATTCCTTCGATAGAGCCGCCATCGGCGCGCAGCACAACCTCAATCTCGGGCGGCGGCCCCGAACGGAGGACAAGCTCGGGATCGGCGAGCAGATCTATGTCGCCGCTTCTGGCGGAAGCGACATACAAAGGTTCGGACGGCGCGAAGCTGACGCGATATTTGCCGGGCATCACGGATGGAATCCGGAACGCTCCATCCACAGCCGGCTCGGCAAGAAAGCTAAGTCCCTCTGGTGCCGAGAGTGCCAGGAAGGGTTCCTGGAGGGCCTGCTGCACGGACTCTGCGGCCGTCTGTTCGTCTGGCCCCTCGACACGCACGGTGCCCTTGACCGCGAATCCGGGGCCGAGCGCCAGCGAGACGCCCGTGACGTCGTGGCCGTTGATCTGTATCTCTTGCTCGGCAACCACGGGCTGATCGTCGGCGCCGATGCCTTTCACGCGCAGGCGATAGGAGCCGTCGGCCACGTTGTCAATTGTGAAATCGCCAGTGAAGAAGTCGAGAGAACTGCGGTTGAGACCAAGGTCTTCGTCACCGGATAGCAGTTGCAGCACGGGCTGGGTATGAGGCTTAATGTTAGCCAGGTGGCCGGTAAGGCGATGGCCGGCCTGGAGGGTCAGCGAGAAATCGGCATGCGCCTCGCCGCCGGGAGTGAGCGGCACGAGCAGCGCCGAGTCACGGTCGCGCGAGCCGTTGAAATAGACCGGTGCGAACGTATCGTGGCTCCGAAGCGTCGCGACAGACTCACCTGCGAAAGTGTGCTCGTTGTAGCCAGCGGCCTGGACCAGATATCTGCCGGCAGTGAGCCAGGGGATGCGATACTGTCCACGATCGTCGGTTACGGCGCTGCCTGCCGGTTCATAGCTCCGCCAGCCGTCCGCAACCTGGGAGCGCAGCGCCACCACGGTTACGCCGTCGACCGGTTCGCCTTCGTCATCGGTAATCCGGCCGCGGACGGAGGCGAGCGGCGTGAGGCGGATCACCAGGTCTGCTCGCGAGGCATGTAGGTCGACAGCCACTCCGTCGTCCTCCTCGAAGCCGGCTTTGGCAGCCGCGACCGCGTATTGACCGGCTGCCAGATGGGAGAAATGGAAGGCACCTGCGGCATCGGACTCGACCTGATCGCCGGTGGAAAGCTGGACGCGCGCATTCCGCACGGGAGTTCCGTTGAGACGGTTTACGATGGTGCCAGCGAGTGAAAATTCCCCGGCAGCGGGCTGTGCGGATGCGGCTGGTGGCAGCAGGAGGAAGGATGCGGCCAGGATCAGGGCGAAGCGCATTGAGAAGATATTCTAACCCGGTGGTCTGAAAATGGCCATACTATCTCTCGCAAGCCGCTGAGAGGACGCGCGGTAGGCCCCCGGGGGGCCTCTGTCCGGTTTGCGCTATTCGGCACTCATCCGGATGAGGAGATTGAACGAAGGACGGCCGAAGTGGAGGCCGTGAAGAAGAGATGAATCGGCGGGGATCTGGTTGGATCTTCGCCTACCAGCCCTATTGCAGCACTTCCGTCCTGCCTCGTGCTGCAGCCAGCCACGAAATCGCACCTGCCTCTTTTGCGACAATCAGAACATGTGCGGCGAGATGCTCGTGGATCGAGTCCCGATTCGCGCTCTAGAGTGCCACATCGTCGACCACTGCAACCTTCGCTGCGAGCACTGCTGCTCGTATTCGCCGCTGCTCAAGCCGTGGTTCGCAGACCCGCGGATCGTGGAGCGGGATCTGAGAACCGCGCGCGCGGTGTTGGCGCCGGAATTCCTCAAAATCGCAGGCGGCGAGCCCCTGCTGCATCCCGAACTGGAGCGACTGTTGGCTATCGCGAAGGAGTCGGCCGCGGCGCCGTGTGTACAACTCACGACGAACGGGTTCCTCTTCGAGCGCCTGACGCCGCACGCCTGGGAATGCCTGGATACTCTCACGGTCTCGCTCTATCCGGAACCCGCGCTCCCGAAACCAACCATTCGTGCCATTGCCAGGACAGCAGCGGCGCGGAATGTCCCGGTCAATTGGAAGGTTCAGGATCGTTTCCAGTGTCTAAACCGCACGACGCCTGCCACCCCGACAGAGGCAAGGGAGGTATTCGACCGCTGCTGGATCCGGCGGCGCTGCAACAGTATTCGCGATGGACGGTTCTACTGCTGTACCCGTCCGCAGTACGTGCAGAAACTCGCCGCCGATCCGCGGCTCTTTCTGGAGGACAGCGTGGAGCTCGACGCCGCACGGATCCGCGAGTATCTGGATCGGAGTGAACCGCTGCGCACATGCCATCTCTGCGGTGGCGGCGACGCCCCGTTCGCTATCAACCGGCAGATGAACCCACGGACTCTCCGCGCCTGGCGGACCTTGCTGAACTCCCTCACTGGTCGGGGCAGCACCGCCCGATGCTAGACTGGCGCCGAAGCTACCAGCACTTGCGAACCGGCGCATGGGCACCCACTATCGCAGCACTGTGGCCGCTCTGCACTCCGGAAGAGCGCCGGCCATCGCAAATGTACCTCGCTCGCTACTCGAATGGCCAGGGTACAGGCGGACTCACCGTCCTCGAGGGAATCGCCGAAGGTCCGGGCCCAATGGAGGCTCTGGAATCGGTAGCGCGATCCAGTGCCGCGGGAGGGGACCTCGACACGGAGTTGCGAGCGGCGCTGGGGCGCACGGACACAATGGATATCGCGGTCAGTGGCGGAATCGATGCCTGGCTGCTTGCCGCGCTACTTCACGACGAGGGCCGCCCTGTCCGCGGGTGGTATCTCGAGAGCGACGTGCCCGGTTACTGCGAAAAGGAGCAGGTCATGCGAATGGCCGATGCGCTTGAAGTTCCATGCGAATTCGTCCAGGCGAGCGCCGCGGATTTTCTGCAGGCGCTGCCGGAATTCGTCGCCACCACCGAGAGCCCCATCTACAATCTGCATCCCGTCTCCAAGTTGCTGTTCGCCAGGGCTGTCGCCGCGCGCGGCGTGACGACTCTGATCAGCGGCGACGGGGCGGATCAGGTGATGGGCTGGGACTGGCATTGCGATCTGCTGCCGCTCACCCTCACCTGTTTTCAGGCGGCCGGGGTGCGGTTGGAGACGCCTTTTCTTAGCGAGGGAGTGGCCGCTCTATGCTGGGTGCCGCGCGCCACAAAAGAACCCGTCCGCGAGTTGGCGCGGCGATATGGCATTCCGGACGTACCGAAACGCCCAACCCTGTTTCCTCCCCCGCCAGGCATCGATATCGCGGCGCACTCCACGGAGCTATTGATCACCTACCTGCAAAGAGGACGGGCCCAGTGAATATTGCCTTCGCACTGATTCCGGAAAAGGGACACATCAATCCTTACATTGGTCCGGCGCAGGCTCTCATGGATATGGGACATCGCGTCGTGGTGGCGGCGCCAGGACCGATCGGCCCGCAGATGCAGCGAGCCGGCTTGGAGTTCTGTCCGGACCTGATATCGGACACGCCACCGGAGCGCCCCACAAGTGGCGCGGAACTGGTGGCGCTGATTCAGGACGCCGGGCGTCTGGAACAGTGGATCGAGCAGTTGCTGCTGGCTGATCTAACGGACCAGGTGCGCCGGGCATGCGCGTGGTATCGGAAGGAACGCATTGACATCGTGGTGGCGGACCCGCTGTACTACGCCGGCGTGATCGCCGCGGAGCAGTGCCGGTTGCCCTGGGCATCCGTCTCCAACTCCCTCAATCCCGTAGCGCCGCCCACGCTGGACAGCGCTCTGCTTCGCACACTAGCGAAACTAAGAGAACGGCGCGACGCGCTCTTCCGCGAGTTTGGCTGTGAGCCCCGCTTCTGCAGTTGCGATGCGCTCTCTCCTTATCTCACCATCGCCTTCACCACCGAGGCGCTGGTCGGTCCCCCGCCAGCCGGAGTCACACTCGTGGGCCCCTCTTTTCCATTGCACGCACGCGGCGACGAAGTGGTCTGCGTTCCCCTGCCGGCGGACCGGCCTTCCATCTACGCTTCTTTCGGCAGCCAACTGTACTATTGGCCGGAACTATTCCGCCGACTCCTGGAAGCCGGCAGGCGCGTGGGGGCACACATGGTCCTCTCGATCGGCGACCTGATCGATTGCCCTCCGTGGAACGGTCCCCTCGAAGACTGCGACGTCTACCGCTATGCTCCCCAGATTGCGACCCTGCGGTACGCAGCGGCCTTCGTTACCCACGGAGGCGCCAACTCCGTGATGGAAGCGGCCGCGTGCGGCGTCCCCATGCTGATCTCGCCCATGTGCAACGACCAGTTTCACCAGGCTTACTTCGTTGCGCGCGCTGGCATCGGGCGCGTCGAGGATCTTACGCAGGCAGGCGTGGACACCATCGCGGCCCACTTCGACCGCCTGCTGCAGGACCCGGAAATCCGGCAAGCGGCGCGGCGCGTGGCGGAGTCCTATCGGAGCAACGGCGCGCTGGACACGGCGCGTCTGGTCGCTGGGCTGGCATGACTCTCTATGAGGAACCGGGGCTCGCCGGCCTGGAACTCTGGCATGGCATCGTGGACGGGCAGTGCCTTGCGGACATGCCCACCACGGCCCCGGCCTACTTCGACGCTCTCTGCCGCTTTCTTCTGGACATCCACGCCGGCACTGCAGTGACACGGGACCCGTCAGACACTCAGGCACTGAGGCGTGCGGCGCGGTTCGCTCATGTGGTTTTGTCCGGCGGCGACGCATCGAGCCCGCCGTTGGTCTCCGTCCTTTCCGCACAGGCACTGCCCTTTACGTGGGAAGTCGACGACAGCGGACCGTTCGCGGCTCGACGAGGCGCTCTCCGAATTTTCACCAGGAAGGGCTGGCATGAGGGCGTAGCGCTCGATTTAGGTCAGACGAGTCTCAAGATCATCACGCCGACCGGATGCCGAATCATTCCGCGCGATTGGGACAGGCTCCCGCTCGGCGCCGGAGCACTCGATTCCGACACGGGCCGCGTGCGCCTGCGCCAGTTTTTCCACGACGCGCTGGAACCCCATGCCGGGACGGACGGCGTCGCGCTTGGCTTGCCGGTTGCGCTCGATTCTGCGGGCTTGGCCAGGCCGGCCACGTATCCGGGGCTTTCGGGCGCCGTGATTTCGTGGCTCGCCGATTTGTTTCCTCCGGACTCAGTTGCACTCAACGACGCTGTTCTGGCTGCCGGTGGATTTCCGCCGCCCGCCGGACAGAAACGACTGGTACTTACCCTCGGTTTCGGAATCGGAGGAGCGCTTTGGGACCGGTAATAGTAGCCCTCTCGCCGCATCTGGACGACGTGGTCCTCTCGTGCCCGGTCCACCTTCAGCGTCTGCGCGCGCAGGGTCAGGCAGTCGTCGTCGCGACCGTCTTCACCGAGGGTGACGAGAGCGCGGTGGAACAATACCGGCAGCGGCGCGCCGAAGATCGCCGCGCCTTGCGTGCGCTCGGTTGCGCGCACCACCACCTCGGCTTCCTGGATGCCCCGTTCCGTTCTGCGGCGTACGGCGATTTCTGCGGCATCGCATTCGGCGAAGTGGATCTGGCAACACAAGGCGCTGTCGCCGACCGTATTGCCCGCCTAACAGCGCGCCTGAAACCCGAGCGTGTGTTCGCGCCGCTAGCCGTTGGCAATCATGTGGATCACCGTCTGGTTCGCCAGGCCGCACTAATGTCCGTGAGCCACGAACGCCTCGTGTTTTATGAGGATCGCCCCTACGCCTTCATACCTTCTCAAGTGGAGCGTGTAACCGGCAAGCCGGGGCCGCTCGACCCGCGGTACTTCGATGCCGCCTATGTGCGCCATTACCTGGGTAACGCCAGCCGCGAGGTCGTAGAGGCCAAGTGGGCGGCTATGGCTCCACTTCCCCTGCGCTTTGAGAGCTTCGGAACCTGTCGGGCCGCACCCGAGGAACTGCGGCAATTGCGCGAGGCGATCTACTCTTATCCAAGCCAGGTACTCGATCTCTTTCGCGACGAAGCAGAACTATTGGAACTCTATGCCCGCTCGCCGGAGACGATCTGGAGGCTTAAATAGCCGCAGCCTGGTGTAACGCGGGTTCCTGCTGTGAGGACCAGTCGGACGCGTCCTGCGAACCGTCGTTCGGCCGTCAACTTGCCGAGTAACGCGTTGCTCACATTTGTTGGGACAGCGAGGTAGGTCATCACTGGCGCCGTTGAGTTTACCTCTCCACTGGTCGACCGATCCCGCGCGCTTTGGCTGACTGTCTGTGCAACTTCTGCAGGGCCAACAAGGAGACGAGATGATGCTGCTTATGCGGCGTAGCCACGAAGATTGGACCTGTGCTTTCATTGCGCAGCTCGGCATCCGTCAAAAACGCGGAAATGGCCTTCTTTCCACGGCCGGGCTCTTAAATGGGAGATTTGGTTCTGGCGACCGTCTCCACGTCGCTGCCTGGAAGACCAAGAAGCGAGTCATCAGAACCGAGGACGGCGAAGACGAGAAGACCATTATCCGTGAGCGCGAGCAGTTCGTCCACGAACTGGCGCTGGCGTTCGCGAATGGAGAAACGGCGCTGATCGAATGAAGAACGCTCACGAACGTTTTGGTTTTGCGGAGTTTGAAAAGAGACTCAGAGACACTACCACTCGAATTCGGCTTACCGCAGACTGCTTCATCGGCGAGAGAGAGGCGAAAGCCGGCCCTTCCCATGGGCACCTGCTTTCGGCGTTTGGTACTGATGTTGAGGTCGCGGCGCTTTGGGCGGCAATCCTCGAAGAAGAACCGATCAGAGTTGGCGGCCAGAATCTAAAGCCGTATATGGTTCAGTTTGGCGAGCGCCCAACGGTGTATCGTGGAACCCAGACCGTGCCCGGGCGGAAGCGCCCAGTTCGACACCTGGTGGCGGTCTCCAGGCAACTCCGTGCCGAAGGCAACCAAGCCCGCGTCGTCGTCAAAGACAATTCCTCCGATCTGATTCTGCGAGCCGTCGCAGACCTCCACGGCTTGCCTCTACTCTCCGACTGGAGCGAGTGGTTCCGTATTCGCCTTCAGAAAGCGGGCCGTATCCGTCCGTTGTCCGGCCTGAATTGCGCCCCGGTGGCAATCCAGGGCACAAAGCGGGAGTTCCTTGAATGGATCGGGGCCGGTCTCAAGAGCGGCCAGATCCAAATCCCTCCACCGTAGACCTGCGCCGGAAAGCCGTGGGTCCACATCCACTTGGAGTCAGACCCATGGCCATCACGACACTCGAGGAGTATCTTAAGGAGTTTTCGGTCGAGATTGGAGACCGCATCCTAACGAGTTTCCCTGCTTTACACACGCCCGGTGACCCTGTCCCGCCAATACTGGGAAAGCTTCTGCGAAAACCATTCGCCGCTCAGACTGTCGCCATAACCGGCGCGGCCCAAAAACTCCGCAAGGCAATTCGGTCGCAATCATTGCCGAAATGGGCACCGGAAAAACTCTAATGGCGATTGCGCTTTCGTTCGTTTTCGCCGCCGGACGCCCATATGCCTGTCTCTTCTTCTTCTTCTTCTTCTTCTTTTTTTGTCGTTCCGCCGCAATTACTGCAGAAGACGGCGCGCGAGATTCCGCAAACGATCCCCGGCGCCAGGACATATGTGATCGACAGCTTGCGGTCGCCGCGACCAGGTCAATCTGGGCCGCAAGGCGTTAACGAACTAAGGCTCCGGAATGGCCGGATTGTCCGCGATGGCGTTCACACCACCCTCACCGACATGAGGCTGCGCGGCAAATACAAATCTCCATGGGACCGCTGGGTTGCTGAGCATGGGCCAGGGCCGCATTTCGTCATCTGCGGCCGTGATAGGGCGAAGCTTGGAAACTTCTGGCGACATAGCTACCAGATCGCCAGATGCGGGAATCACAACGGTTCGGTAGTCAACCCGGACAGCGGCCGTCCTGTCGTTTTCGAAGACGAACGCCTGCTGCGCGACGACTTCGGCAAGCAGGAGCGATTCGCCGAGACTCTGGAATCAGTTGCGCTGTGTGGCGGCGATAGGACCAAGCCCCGGAAGGCTCTCTATAGCCCCCTTTGGCAGGCTGACGGCGCCAGAATCCACCGCTACGCACCCATTGAATTCATCGGGCGATACGAGCCTGCGACATTCTGCATCACCTCGCTATGTGTCTGAAAAACCTATCCGTGAAGATCTCGATTCCATGTTCACGGGGACGGTCGATGGGTGATTCATTAGAGCGCCCGGGGGCAAGGCGCGCAACTCCAGAACCGACCGTAATGTGACGGACATTGCTAGTGATTATGCCATGAGGCAGCGTCTTCTGCACAGACGCATTTTGCGTAGGTGGGCCGCGGCGGGCTGGGCCTGTACAGCATTTCAACATTTGTACCTTCTCGTATTTCAACCTCGTATTTCAACTTCAGGAAAGGGCGATTCCATGCCGGCTCCAGCCTCGATCGCAACATACTTGCGTCAGTTCGCCCCCGAGTTGGGCGAACGAATTCTGCAAAGCTATCCTGCGCTTCAAAAAGCGGATGATCCTCTCTCGCCCCGATTGGCGACCTTGCTTCGAAGACCGTTCCCTGCACAAGCTGTCGCCGCGATGGCGGTTGCGAAAAAGTGGGAGAGGGGACGCAGTGCCGCCGTGATCGCAGAATGTGGGACGGGCAAGACGCTAATTTCACTCGCGGCGCTGCAGATCCACAGTGATGGACGGCCGTTCACCGCGATCGCGATGGCGCCGGGCCATATCACGCTGAAGTGGTGCAAGGAGGCGCTCGAAACCATTCCCCGGCTGAGAGTGTTTCTGATCGATGGGCTGCGGGATCGGGTCCGGGACAGCAGCGTGCCATGCGGCGTCAACGAGGTGAGACTCCGCCGTGGACAGATCGTGCGTGAGGGCTTGCACACCACCCTCACCGATCTTCGCCTGCGGAAGAATTACAAGAGCGCTCGTGCGCGCTGGCAGCAGGAGATCTGCTCAGGGCCAGCGCTGTTCGTGGTCGGGCGGGACAAAGGGAAGCTGTCGCACTTTTGGCGGCATGCATACCAGACGGCGCGATCCGGTCGTTACCTCGGGAGCGTGACCAATCCGGACACGGGCGTGCGAGTGGAAATGGGCGAGCATTGGCTCACCACTGCCGACTTCCGAAAAGCGCGGCTCAGCGAGGTGGTCGGCGGTGCCGGTGAGGAGGATGAAGGCGCCAACCTGAAGCCCAGGCGTCTGATCTACAGCCCCCTCTGGCAAGCCGATGGCAAGAGAATCCGCCGCGTGGCACCCCTGGATTTCATTGGGCGCTATATGCCGAACTGGTTCGACTACGCCATATGCGATGAGGCCCACCAGTTGGCCAACGATACGGCACAAGGGAACGGCTTGGGAACACTGGCGGCCTGCGCGGATCGCACGGTGATCCTCACGGGAACATTGCTGGGCGGCTACGCCAGCGATGTTTATAATCTGCTTTTCCGCTTGGAGGCCGGCAAGATGGTCGGCCATGGGTACGAGTGGGGTGAAACCGGGCTGCGGTCCTTCGCGGAAACGTACGGCGTACTGGAGAGGATCACCACCATCGAGCCGGCGGACAACAGTTGCTCGAAGGCTCGCACCACCAAGCAGATCAAACGCAGGCCGGGCGCCTCGCCGTTGCTGTTCAGCGAGTTTCTGATGAGCTTGGCCGCGTTCGTTTCTTTGGAGGACATTTCAACAGAGTTGCCTCCATATACTGAAGAGGTAATCGGCGTGCCCATGGATGCGCCCCTTCAGTCTGCGTACAAAAGACTGGAAGAGGACATTAAGGACGCGATCCAGCAACACCACATGAACCATTCGGTCGTCAGCGTCGGGTTGAATGCCCTGCTGCTCTACCCGGATCACCCCTGGAACATCGGAGATCTTTATGGTTACGAATACGATCCCGAAACGCAGCGCCGGGAACGGTTCCTGATCGCCCAACCGGAGGATTTAGATCAGGAGTTCGTGTACGCCAAGGAAAGGCGGCTGATTGAAATCGTAAAGGCCGAACTGCAAACGGGCCGCCGCTGCTGCCACGTGTATGCCGTCTATACCAGGAAACGAGACGTAACGCGGCGGCTGGAGAGCATTCTGGCGCGGGAAGGGATCCGCGTGGCCGTGCTGACATCGGACGTGCCGCCGGAAAAGCGGGAAGGCTGGTTTGCGCAGAGACTACGAGAGGGAGTTCAGGTTACCATCAGCCATCCCAAAATCATCGAGACCGGAATGGACCTTCTGAGCCACCCCAGCCTGATATTCTTCGAATCGGGTT
>Ga0181517_10003489_pt1 | contig 14970 bp, 11 predicted proteins | sample PEATcosm2014_Bin_31_FD_119748 | JGI IMG/M metagenome (GOLD analysis project Ga0181517, IMG submission 119748) | Peatland microbial communities from MTU Mesocosm Facility, Houghton, MI, USA - PEATcosm2014_Bin01_30_metaG | ecosystem: Environmental > Terrestrial > Soil > Wetlands > Peat | place... | reverse complement strand
CCGAGCGGCAGGAAAGGGGGAAAGCGTCCGACCGGTTCCTTGCATGGGCGGCGCCCCTACACGGGATGCGTGTCGGGCGCAACCCCCGCGGGTGCGACGGGTCTCATTATTGGTACATCACGCCACGTTTCAGTCGGTTACCGGGCCGCTATCGGTTCACAAATCCGACATCTCGGCGTCCAGCGTGCGCCGGAGCAGGATGAGATCGGCCCAGGCCTCGCGCTTCGCACCGGCGGTTCGCAGCAGGTAGGCCGGGTGCAGCATGGGCAGGGTCGGCACCGGCGCCGGCAGGCCCGGGATGGTCACGTCGATCCAGCGTCCGCGCATGCGCCGGATGCCGGTCGCGCTGGCGGTGACCGCGCGGGTGGCCAGCCCGCCCAGCAGCACCAGGCGCCGCGGCGCCACCAGCGCGATGTGGCGCAGCAGGAAGGGCAGACAGGTCAGCACTTCGCTGTCGGTCGGGTTGCGGTTGCCGGGCGGGCGCCATGGGATGAGGTTGGTGATCAGCAACCCGGTTCGATCCAGGCCGATACTGGCCAGCATGCGGTCGAGCAACTGGCCGGATGGGCCGACGAAAGGCTTACCGACCCTGTCCTCCTCGGCGCCCGGGCCTTCGCCGACCAGCATCAATCCGGCTTCGGGGTTGCCGTCGGCAAAGACCAGGTTGGTCGCGGTGGCGGCCAGCGGACAGCCGTCGAACCCGGCGAGCGCGGCGCGGAGTTCCGCCATCGTGCGGGCGGCGGCGGCGACCTCCTGGGCGCGCAACACCGGGCCCGGCGGCGGTCCGGACGGCAGCGGCACCGGCGCGCTCGCCGGCCGCCGGGTCGAAGAGCCCGGGGGCTGACCCTGCCGCGGCCCATCGGCGTGGGCAAAGCGGTCCACCGGCGCCTCGTCCAGCGCCTCGTCCACCCCCCACTCGATCTGCAACCGCAACGCTGCCCATGCGTCCATGCACTACTCATCGTCAAACCGGCGCTTTCTTGCAACCGCTTCCCCCTCCATAACGGCGTCAGCGGCCCCATTTGGGGGGACGGAGGTTGCCTGATGTCCGACACAGCGGTGCGGGAGAGGATGGAATTCGACGTCGTGATCGTCGGCGCCGGCCCGTCCGGCCTGTCCGCCGCCATCCGGTTGCGTCAGGTCGCGCCCGACCTCACGGTCTGCGTGGTCGAGAAGGGCAGCGAGGTCGGCGCCCATATCCTGTCCGGTGCGGTGATCGAGCCGCGCGCGCTCAGCGAGTTGCTGCCGGACTGGCGCGACCGGGGCGCGCCGCTCAACACGCCGGCGCGCGACGACGCGTTTCTGTATCTGACCCGGACCCGCGCGGTGCGCCTGCCGACGCCGCCGCAGATGCACAACCACGGCAACTACGTGGACAGCCTGGGTGATTTGTGCCGCTGGCTCGGCCAGCAGGCCGAGGCGCTGAGGGTGGAGATCTATCCCGGTTTCGCCGCCGCCGAGGTGCTGGAGGAAGGCGGCCGCGTGGCCGGCATCGCCACCGGCGACATGGGCATCGAGGCATCGGGGCAGCCCGGGCCCAATTTCCAGCCCGGCATGGAGTTACGGGCGCGCTGCACCATCTTCGCCGAGGGCTGCCGGGGCCACCTCACCAAGCGGCTGATGCAGCGCTTCAACCTCGGCGCCGGCCGCGATCCGCAGACCTACGGCATCGGCATCAAGGAACTCTGGGAGGTGGCCAGCCCCGTCCACAAGCCCGGCCTGATCGTGCACACCACGGGTTGGCCGCTCGACAGCGCCACCTATGGCGGCTCGTTCCTGTACCATTTCGGCGCCGGTCTGGTGGCCTACGGCGTGGTGGTCGGGCTCGACTATCGCAACCCGTGGCTGTCGCCATTCGAGGAGATGCAGCGGCTCAAGACGCACCCGGCCATGCGCCGGCATTTCGAGGGGGGACGGCGGATCGCCTACGGCGCGCGGGCGCTCGCCGAGGGCGGCTTGCAGTCGTTGCCGCAGCTCAGCTTCCCGGGCGGCTGCCTGGTCGGCGACACCGCGGGATTCCTCAACGTGCCGAAGATCAAGGGCACCCACACCGCCATGAAATCCGGCATGGTGGCGGCCGAGGCGGTCGCCGAGATGCTCGCCGAGGGGCAGAATCAGCCGGCCTCGTATCTGCCGCGGCTGCAGGCGAGCTGGGTGTGGGACGAGCTGTACCGCGTCCGCAATGTGCGCCCGGCCTTCTCGAAATGGGGTTTCTGGGGTGGCCTGGCGAACGCCGCGCTCGATACCTACGTGTTCCGCGGCAAGGCGCCCTGGACGCTGCATCACGGCGAGCCCGACCACCTCGCCCTGCGGCCGGCCGGCTCGGCGCCGAAGATCGACTATCCCAAGCCCGACGGGGTGCTTACCTTCGACCGCTCGTCCTCGGTGTTCATCAGCAACGCGATCCACGAGGAAAACCAGCCCGCGCATCTGCGGCTGCGCGAACCGGCGCGGGCGATCGCGGTGAACTGGGAGTCCTATCGCAGCCCGGAGACACGGTATTGCCCGGCCGGCGTCTACGAGATCGTCGGCGCCGAGGCGGGGGATCCACGGCTGCAGATCAGCTTCACCAACTGCGTGCATTGCAAGACCTGCGACATCAAGGATCCCACGCAGAACATCGACTGGGTCGCGCCGGAGGGTGGCGGCGGCCCGGTCTATCCGGGTGGAATGTGATCCGCCGATCCCAACACTTCGCCATCGTGGCGAAGCCCGAACGCGACTGATAGGGTACCCTGATGCAACATGGTCGTTCGTTCCGCCGGTCTCTCTTCCTCGTGCTCTCGCTGTTGTCGGCGTGCGCGGCGTCCAGTCCATCGCCGTACGAGGCGGGGGCCGGGGCGGCTGGGGCGCACGACGGCAGGCAGGCGGTCGCCGGCGCATTCCTCGCCGGTCGCTTCGCCGCCATGGAGAGCGACCTCGACTTCGCCGCCGATGAGTTCCTGCGCGCGCTCGCGATCGAGCCGGACAACCCCGAGTTGCGCCAGCAAGCCTTCCTGGCCTGCCTGATGGTCGGACGACCCGACGCGGTCCGGTTGGCGCAGGGCCAGCCCGATGACGAGACCGCGCAATTGCTGCTGGCCGACCGCGATGCCGCCAGCGGCAACTGGGCGGCGGCCGAGAACCGCTTCGCGGCGCTGCCGCGCCAGGGGCCGACCCAAGGACTGACCCAGCTGTTGCAGCCGATGCTGGTGGCCTGGGCGCAGCAGGGGGCGGGGCACACCGACGCCGCGCTGACGACGCTGCATCCGTTCATCGAAGGTCAGCGTTCCCGCTTCATCTATGCCCTGCACGGCGCCCTCATCGCCGACCTGGCCGGCCGCACGGCCGAGGCGGGGCGGCTGTACCGCATAGCCCAGACCGAGTATGGCCCGCCGACGCTCGAACTCGCCCGGGTGATCGCCAGTTGGCAGGCGCGCCAGGGCCATGCCGCCGAAGCAGCGGAGACGCTGAAGGCCAGTGCCGACCTCAATCCCGAGCTCGCGATCGCGCTGCCGGCGCTGCAGGCGGTGGCGGGTGAACGGGTGATCCGTCGCGCCACCGACGGGCTGGCGGAGGTCTATCTGGTGCTCGCCGCCGCGCTGCACCAGCAGGACGCCGGCGCGCTGTCCATGCTGATGTTGCGGCTCGCGATTGACCTCCGGCCCGACGGCACCCCCGCCCGGCTGCTCGCCACCGACATCGCGGAGGCCACCAAGCACCCGGACACTGGTCTGCTGCTGCTGACCCCGGTGACCGCTGACGATCCCCTGATCGGGATCGTGCGCCTGCATCGCGCCACCCTGACCGAGGAGATCGGCCGCCCCGAAGATGCGCTGCACCAGATGGAACAGATCGCGCGGGATTATCCCGACCGGCCCGAGCCCTATATCAGCCAGGGCGACATCCTGCGTGTCCAGCATCACTACACCGACGCCGTCGCCGCCTACGACAAGGCGATCGCGCGGGTGGGCACGCCGACACGGCTGGACTGGCCGCTGTTCTACGATCGCGGCATCGCGCTGGAACAGTCGAAGGATTGGCCGCGGGCGGAGAGCGACTTCCTGACCGCGCTCAAGCTCGCCCCGGATCAGCCCTACGTGCTGAACTATCTCGGCTATTCCTGGACCGAACAGGGTCACAACCTGCCCCGCGCGCGGCAGATGATCGAGCGCGCGGTGGAGCAGCGGCCGAACGATGGGGCCATCATCGACAGCCTGGGCTGGGTGATGCTGCGCCAGGGCGACACCGCGGGGGCGGTAAAATCGCTGGAGCGCGCGGTTGAACTGATGCCCGAAGACGCCACCCTCAACGGCCACCTGGGCGACGCCTACTGGGCCGCCGGCCGCCGGCAGGAAGCGCTCTACCAGTGGCGGCGGGCGCTGAACCTCAATCCCGAGCCCGAGGACGTGCCGAAGCTGGAGGCCAAGCTGCAACAAAGCGAGCAGGCCCTGGGCATCGCCGCCGCACCGCGGACCCCGGCCGCCAACCCGGTTCGCTAGGCTGCTGGCGTGCCGATCGCGGAGACCGCGCCGGCCAAGGTCAACCTGTTCCTGCACGTCGTCGGCCGCCGGCCGGACGGCTACCATCTGCTCGACAGCCTGGCGGTGTTCCCCGCGGTTGGCGACACCCTGCGCGCCGCGCCGGCCGAGGCGTTTTCGCTGGCGCTGGAGGGGCCTTTCGGCGGCGCCTTGCGGGCCGTCCCCGACAACCTGGTGCTGCGCGCCGCCCGCGGGCTGGCGGAGTTGGCGGGGGTTCGCGGCGGCGCGCGCCTGACCCTGGTGAAAACGCTGCCGGTGGCCTCCGGCATCGGCGGCGGCTCTGCCGACGCCGCTGCCGCGTTGCGGTTGCTGGGCCGGCTCTGGGGCGTGGCGCCCGCGGCCGAGGCACTGCGGGCGCTGGCATTGCGGCTCGGGGCGGATGTGCCGGTGTGCCTGACCGGGCGACCCGCCCGCATGGGCGGCGTTGGCGACGTGCTGTCGCCGGCGCCCGATTTGCCGGCCTGCGGACTCGTGCTGGTCAATCCCGGGGTCGCGGTGTCGACGCCGGACGTGTTCCGTGCCCGCTCCGGCCGCTTCTCCGCGCCGGCCGCGTTGCCCTCGGGCTGGCTGGATGCGGTCGCGATGGCGCGCGACCTGGCGGCGCTGGGCAACGACCTGGAGCCACCGGCGGTGACGCTGTGCCCGGTGATCGGCACGGTGCTGGCGGCGTTGCGGGCCGCGCCGGGCTGCCTGCTGGCGCGGATGAGCGGCTCGGGGGCAACCTGTTTCGGTCTCTTCGCCGACGCGGTTGCCGCGGCCGCCGCGGCCGAGGGAGTGCGCCGTCCGGGCTGGTGGGTATGGGGCGGGGCTTGCTGAGCCTGGCCGGTGCCACTAATCAGCAGGTGCGGATGGGGCGTCGCCAAGTGGTAAGGCAACGGATTTTGATTCCGTCATTCGGAGGTTCGAGTCCTCCCGCCCCAGCCAGCCATCCTTCCGACGTTGACTCAATGGGTTACAGCTAACGTTTGCGGCCTGATCTTGTTGCGGCGACCCGGCGGCGGGAAATCGTGCTGGCGCCGGGCACCGGGGACTCGCGTGTCGCGCGGCTTCCGGCGAGATTGACATGACGGTGTCGGCAGGAAAATCAAGACCGCTGGGATATTGCAAGTTTTTTTGAGAAATGTTATTGGAACGTCTTGGAAAGGATTCGCGGCGATGAGGCAGGATGGGGAGGTCAGGCTCGCGATTCGGCGCTGGCTTCCTGAGTCCATGAAGCGTTACTTGCGGCTGGTGAAACTTGCTCTCTCCCCCATTCCACCAAGTGCGCCAAGTATTCCACAAATCCAACTCAACGGCTGTGTTGTTCTTGAGTCGCGTCTTGCGATGCTGGACATGTTGCCAAAGGGTCTGGTGATGTGTGAGGTCGGTTCCGAGACGGGCGCTTTTGCGAGGGAGATACTGGTCAGGTGCCGTCCGAGAAATTTGCACGCCATCGACATCGATGTGTCCAAAATACCGACAGAATTACTCGATATGCCGAATTTTTCCATGCATAAGGGCCTGTCCCATGCCGTACTGAGGTCATTCCGGGACGAAGAATTTGATTTCATCTATATTGACGCCGACCACAGCTATGCGGCGGTCCGTAACGACATCGACGGTGCCGTGCCAAAGCTGAAGCCCGGCGGTCTGCTGGCGTTCAACGATTTTGCCCGGATCGTTCGGCCGGGTTTCGGTACGTTCGGCGTTCATCAAGCGGTTTGCGAGTTCGCGGTGCGCAGCGGGTGGGAGGTCGTCTACTTTTGCCTGAACGGCGAAGCACTCTACGACGTGGCGCTCCGCAAGCCGGCTTGATACGCTCAGAATCAACGGTCACCGGCTTGCTGTCCCGCCCCAGCCATCGCCGCGGCGGGTCCGTTTCATCCTGCCCAGATCGGCAGTTCGGCCCCGTCGCGCAGGAACAGCGGAATCCGTTCGAGCGGGGCCGGCACGGTGACGCGCTGGCCGCCGGCAAAGCTCTGGCCGGTCCATGCGCAGGTCCAGGTGGCCCCCGCCGGCAGATAGACCTCGCGTTCCCTGGCCCGATAGTGCTGCACCGGCGCGACCAGCAGGTCGGGCCCGAACATGTGGCAGTCCTCCACCGCGGCGGCGGCGGGGTCGTCGGGAAATTCGAACAGCAGCGGGCGCATCGGCGGCGCGCCGGTTTCGCTGTACGCCCGCATCAGGCCCATCACGTAGGGGCGCAGCCGCTCGCGCAGTGCCAGGTACCGGCAGAGGATGGCGTAGATCTCTTCTCCCCAGCTCCACACTTCGTTGTCGCCGCCGGTGTCAGTGAACACCAGGACGGAATCCTTGCCGTACGGCTTGGCCGGCTTGTCCTTCAGCCTGGCCACGTCGTTCGGGATGCGGAAACCGTGCAGGCGGAACACCGGGCAGAACGCGCCCCATTGGAACCAGCGCACCAGCAGTTCGCGGAATTCCGGGTCCTCGCCGTTGCCTTCGTAGAAGCCGCCGATATCGGTGGTCCACCAGCCCACGCCGGACAGGCCGATATTCAGCCCGGCACGGATCTGGGCGCGGAAGGATTCGAAGCTCGAGCGGATATCGCCCGACCACACCAGCGCGCCATAGCGCTGGCTGCCCGCCCAGGCCGAGCGGCACAGGAACATCGGCTCGCTTTCGCCCACGGCCTGCATGCCTTCCCAGAAGCCGCGCTGGTGAAAGAACGGATACGCGTTGAGAAGTTCCATGCCGCCGCCGAGATGCAGCCGCATCACCTCCGGATGGGTCGGCCGGCACTCGGGCTCGCAGGCGTCCAGCCAGAACGCGCGGATGCCGTATTGCATGTAGTTGCGCCGCACCACGTCGAAGACGAAGGCGCGCGCATCGGGGTTGGTGGAATCGTAGAAGGCCAGCGGAACCTTGTAGAGCGCGCCGGTATCGGTATCGAGCTGGATCTTGAACGTCGGCACGCCGCGATCGGCGCGGATGAGCCAGCCTTCCTGCAACATCGTCGGAGCGTTCTCGCTGTTGAGGTTCACGGTCGGCCAGACCGAGACCATCACCTCGATGCCGAGGTCGCGCAGTTCGCGCACCATGGCGGCGGGATCGGGCCAGGCCACCGGGTCGAACTTCCAGTCGCCGTGCCGCGTCCAGTGGAAGAAGTCGATGACGATGCAGGCCATCGGTAGGCCGCGGCGCTTGTGTTCACGGGCGACGGCGAGCAGTTCCTCCTGGTTGCGGTAGCGCAGGCGGGACTGCCAGAACCCGGCGGCCCAGGCCGGGAAGGGCGGCGCGTGGCCGGTCACATCGGCATAGCCGCGCATGATTTCGGCGGGACTTCCGGCGGTCACCCAATAGTCGAGTTGGTGGGCGCATTCGGCGCGCCAGCGGGTCAGGCTGCGGCCCAGCTCGATGCGCCCGATCGCCGGGTTGTTCCACAGGAACCCGTAGCCGCGGCTGCTCAGCGCGAACGGGATGTTGACCTCGGCATTGTCCTGCAGCATCGGCAGCACGCAGCCCTTCTGGTCGAACAGCCCGTGCTGGCGCTGGCCGAGACCCCAGAAACGCTCGTCATCGTGGGCGCGGAAGGTGGCCTCGATCTGCCAGGTCTCAGCCGAATCGGCCTTGAAGTGGCGCGGCGGCGGCCAGGCGAAGTGCGGCCGCTGCTCGGCCAGCAGTTCCTTGCCGGTACGCCGGTCCTCGAAGCGGAGGTTGAGTTCCTGCTTCGGCTCGCCATGGGTGTTGACGATGAACACCTCGCAGGCCAGCCGCCCGTTCTCGATGCGCGCGCTGTCCGGCCCGGTCGTCACCTGGCCGCGGCACCGCGCCTCGGCGAGCAGGGCGGACAGCGCCTCGTCGCGAAAACCCTGGGCGACGGTGGCGCGAACCCGCAACCCGTCCGGTCCCCAGGCGTCGATGCGGATGGCCTCCGCGTTGTAGCGGCACAGCAGGGCGCCTTCCTGCTCGGTGAAGATCGGGCCCATCGACGTTCTCCCCGCTCCAAAATCGATTCTGGCTATCGCATACCGCGGGCGACCCCGTCAACTGCGCCGGCCGCTCCGCGCGGTTGCGGCACGGGGCCGGAATGTTGCCTGTGCGCCGGTGACGTGCTGGAATGCGACCGCCATGGAGGTGGCGTCCATGTTCCTCGGGATCGATTTCGGCACCTCGTCCGTGAAGGCGGTGCTGGTGGATGGCGCGCAACAGGTGCTCGGCAGCGCCGCCGCCCCGCTCACCCTCTCCCGTCCGCTTCCCGGACACAGCGAGCAGGACCCGCAGGACTGGTGGCAGGCCCTGCTGGACGTGCTCGACGCGTTGCACGCCGCGCATCCGGCCGGGCTTGCCGCGGTTCGCGGCATCGGCCTGTCCGGGCAGATGCACGGCGCGGTGCTGCTGGATGCCGCCGGCGATGTGCTGCGCCCCTGCATCCTCTGGAACGACGTCCGCGCGACCGCCGAGTGCCGGGAGCTGGAGGCGGCTTTCCCCGACCTGCATGCCATCGCCGGCAATCTCGCCATGCCCGGCTTCACCGCGCCCAAGCTGCTCTGGGTGCGCCGCCACGAGCCCGCGGTGTTCGCCCGCGTCGCCCATGTGCTGCTGCCCAAGGCGTGGATCCGCTATCGGCTGACCGGCGAACTGATCGAGGAGATGTCGGACGCCTCCGGCACGCTGTGGCTCGATGTGGGCCGGCGGCAATGGTCGCCGGCCGCGCTTGCCGCCGGCGGTCTCACGCCCCAGGCGATGCCGCGCCTGGTCGAGGGCAGCGCCCCGGCCGGCGTGCTGCGCGGCGAGTTGGCCGGTCGCTGGGGCATGCGGCACGACGTCGTGCTGGCCGGCGGCGCCGGCGACAATGCCGCCGGCGCGGTCGGGCTGGGCGCCATCCATCCCGGCGATGCCTTCGTCTCGCTCGGCACCTCGGGCGTGCTGTGGGCCACCACGGACCGTTTTTCCCCCTATCCGCAGGCCGCCGTGCACGCCTTCTGCCATGCCCTGCCCGGCTTGTGGCACCAGATGGGCGTGACCCTGTCGGCGGCGGCCTCGCTGGCCTGGTGGGCGGGCATCACCGGCCGGGACGAGGCGACGCTGATCGCGGAAATGGGCGCGCCGCGCACGCCCAGCGCCGCCCTGTTCCTGCCCTACCTGTCGGGCGAGCGCACGCCGCACAACGACGGCGCCATCCGCGGCGCCTTCGCCGGCCTGTCGCACGACACCGCACGCGCGGCGCTGACCCAGGCCGTGCTGGAAGGCGTCGCCTTCTCCATGCGCGATTGCCTGGACAGCCTGGTCGCCTCTGGCACGCGCATCGCCGCGGCCGACGTGATCGGCGGCGGCGGCCGGTCGCGTGCCTGGGTCGTCCTGCTGGCCGCCGTGCTCGGCATGCCGTTGCACCGGGTGGCGGAGTCCGAGCACGGGGCGGCCTTCGGCGCCGCCCGGCTGGCGCGGCTCGCGGTGACCGGCGAAGACCCCGGCGCGGTGTGCACGCGCCAGCCACGGCTGGAGACGATCGTGCCCGACCCCGCGCTGGCCGCGGCCTACGCCAGCCGGCTCGCTGCGTACCGGGCGCTTTATCCGGCCATCAAGGGCGCCCTGCCATGACGGGCGCCGGAGCGCGGCGGGGAGGGGCCGTCGGAGGTGCGCACGACGAGTTCCGGTGTCCAGACTTCCTGTAGTTCGGCGGCCGGCCTACCCGCCAGGGCCTGCATCAGCATCTCGGTCACCCGCTGCCCGGCGGCGCGGAAGGGCGCGCGGAAGGTGGTGAGCGGGGGGTTCGCGTAGCGGGCCATCGGAATGTCGCCGCAGCCGATCACCGCGACGTCGCGGCCGGCCTGCATGCCGGCCTCCTCCAGCGCCCGCAGCGCCCCGAGGGCCAGCACGTCGTCGCCGCAGATCAGCGCCGTGGGCGATGGCGTGCGCGCCAGCAGGGCACGCGCGGCGGCCTGGCCGGCCGCTTCGGTCATTTCCGCATGCAGCACCAGCGCCCGGCTGCGCCGCCGTCCCGCGGCCAGCAGCGCCTGTTCGTAGCCCTGGCGCGCATGGGCGCTGTACATCAGCGCGGCTGGCGTGTTGATCAGCGCGATGCGCTGGTGGCCGAAGCCGACCAACCGCTCGCAGGCCGTGCGGGCGCTGGCGGCATGGTCGATGTCGAGAAACGGAAACGGCTCGGGGGTTTCGCTGCGGCCGATGGTGGCGAACGGATAGTGCCGGCGCAGCAGCCAGATGATGCGCTCATCGGTGCGCCGGGTGCGGCACAGCAGCACCGCCTCGACCTGGCGTTGCTCCACCATGCGGCGCAGGCAGTCGAACTCGTCCTGCTCGGATTTCGCCGTGACGACCACCAGATGGTAGTCGCTCGCCCGCAGCGCCTCGTCGATGCCGGCGAGCATTTCCAGTTGGAAGAAGTTCACCGAGGCGCCGCGCGGCGGGGCCAGCAGGAAGCCGATCGCCTCGGCGCGTCCGGTGCGCAGCCGGCGGCCGACCGCGCTGGCGCGATAGCCGAGACGCTCGGCCGCTTCCTCGACCCGCCGGCGGGTTTCCGCGCTGACATCGGCATAGCCGTTCAGGGCGCGCGAGACGGTACTGGCGGACAGGCCGATGGTGTTGGCGAACTGGGCCAGATTCATGGAGAGTCCTTCCCGGCGGCGACACTACTCCAAAATCGATTCTGTTGACAACACGCGGCGGGGTCCCTATGGATCGGGCAAACGTCCAACGCCGCCCAGCCTGCCCCAACGTCCATGCCAGGGCCGGGCGCAGCGCGGTCCGGCCCGGCCGGGAGGAGACATGGCGAGCGTTAGCCTGCGCGGGCTGGAGAAGCATTTCGGCGGCCTGCGCGTCATCGAACAGCTCGACCTCGACATCAACGACCAGGAATTCGTCGCCCTCGTCGGCCCCTCCGGCTGCGGCAAGTCCACGCTGCTGCGCATGATCGCCGGACTCGAGACCCCCACCGACGGCACCATTCTGATCGGCGGCCGCCGCATGAACGACGTCCCGCCAATGCACCGCGACGTGGCCATGGTGTTCCAGAGCTACGCGCTCTATCCGCACATGACGGTGTTCGGCAACATGAGCTTCGGGCTGCGCATGCGGCGCCAGCCGCGCACGGTGATCGACGCGGCCATCGCCGAGGCGGCCACGGCGCTCAATCTCGCCGGCTATCTCGAACGCCGGCCGAACCAGCTCTCCGGTGGCCAGCGCCAGCGCGTGGCCATGGGTCGCGCGATGGTGCGCGCGCCGGTCCTGTTCCTGTTCGACGAGCCGCTCTCCAACCTCGATGCCAAGCTCAGGGTGCATATGCGTACCGAGATCAAGGCGCTGCACCGCCGGCTGCAGGTCACCTCGATCTATGTCACGCACGACCAGATCGAGGCGATGACCATGGCCGACCGCATCGTCGTGCTGAACGGCGGGCGCATCGAGCAGATCGGCACGCCGGAGGCGCTCTACGACCGGCCCGCCAATCTCTTTGTCGCCGGCTTCATCGGTTCGCCGTCGATGAACATGCTGCCCGGCACGGTCGCGCCCGACGGCGGGTTCGTGCTGGAACAGGGGCTGCGCCTTGCCGGCCTGCACGCGCCGGCGGCGCCCGGCCAGGCCGTCATTCTGGGCGTGCGCCCCGAACATGTGCTGTTCGACGCGACCCCGGGCAGCGGCGCCGGTGTCGCCCGCGTGCTGGAAGTGCAGCCGACCGGCGCCGACACCATCGTGGTGTGCGATCTCGCCGGCCAGCCGCTGGTCGCCAGTCAGCGCGACCACGCGCATCTCGTTCGCGACAGCGACGTGGCGGTCGCTTTCGCGCCGAACGGGCGGCATTGGTTCGATGCCGCGACGGGAACCGCACTGCGACCACATTGATGGCGGCGCGCGGCCTTTTGCCAGCGCGCATATGGAGGATCGGCGCATGAAACGACGTGTCTTCTGCACTCTCGCGACGGCGGGCTCGGCCGCTCTCGCGCTCGGTTCCCGGCCGGCCCGGGCCGCGACCACGGTGTCGCTGTGGCACATCTTCGGCTATTCGACCGAGCCGGGGTTGATCAACATCGCCCGCTTCAACCAGACGCGGACCGATGTGCAGATCGACGGCAAGTCGGTTCCGTTCGGGCAGTTGTCGCAACAACTGGTCAAGGCGGTCGCCACCGGCGACGTGCCCGACCTGATCACCATCGACAACCCCACGGTCGCGAGCTTTGCCGGCCAGGGCGTCCTCGAGGAAGTCGGCGCCAGGGTGGCGGCCTCGAAGGGGCTTGCCAAAAGCCGCTTCTTCCCGGGTTCCTGGGCGACCACGATTCTGCAGGGCAAGCAGTTCGCCGTGCCGGGCGAAGTCAACACGCTGATGTTCTACGTCAACCAGGACATGCTGCGCGCGGGCGGCGTCGATCCATCCAAGCCGCCGCAGACGTGGGCGGAGCTGACCGCGGTGGCGGCGAAACTCGCAGATCCGGCCAAGGGAAAATACGGCATCGGCGTGTCGGCGATCCAGACCGAGGAAGGCACGTTCCAGTGGCTGCCGTTCCTGCAGCAGTCCGGTGCCGGCCTGAAGACGCTGAGCTCGCCGGATGGCGTGGCCGCGTTGCAGCTTTGGGTCGACTGGGTGCAGAAGGGCTACGCTTCCCACGACATCCTGGTCAAACGCCAGTCGGAAATGACCGACGCCTGGCTCGCCGGCAACTCGGCCATGTCGCTCAGCGGTCCCTGGGAATTGCCGCGTATCCTGCGCGACGTGAAGTTCAACTGGACAGTCATTCCGATGCCGGTGCGCGAGGGCAAGAACATCCACGCGACCGCGCTCGGCGGTTATGTCTGGGCGATCCCGAAGGGCGCGAAGAACGTCGACGCCGCGTTCCAGGTGATCGAATACATGCTGGCCCCCGAGCAGGCCGCGCGTTCCTTCGCCGGCGGTCGGCTGCCGGCCGTGCAGGACGTGCAGCCGCCCGCCGATCTGCCGCGTGGAGAAGTCTATGCGGGCTTCGAGAGCCAGTTGCAGTACGCTCGTCCACGCGGTCCGTCGCCGGAATGGCCACGGATTTCCGAAGCGTTGCAGCGGGCGATCCAGCAGGCGATTACCGGCCAGCAACCGGCGCAGCAGGCACTGGCCACCGCCGAGGCCACGATCGCACCGCTGTTGCAGCGTTATCCGATCGAAGGCATGTGACGACGGCAAGCGGCGCGCGATGTCCCAGCCCCTGCGTCATACACTGGATGCGACACCGTGGCGGATGTCGCGCGACCGCTTTCTCGATTCATCGACGATCTGGATGCTGCTGATCGGCGCCGCCGCCTTGTTCCTGTTGCTGCTGGTCGGTTACCCGATCGCCTACAACCTGGTGATGAGCGTGCAGGAGGTGACGCTCGGCAACCTGCCGTCGTTCAGCCGGCCCTGGGTCGGACTGCAGAACTACCGCCAGTTGCTGGCCGATCCGCTGTTCCTGCTGGTGGCGAAGAACACGCTGGTTTTCACCGTCGCCAACGTGGCGGTGCAGTTCGTGCTTGGGCTGGGGCTGGCGCTTTACTTCCAGCTCAGCTTCCCGGCGAGCAGCTTTCTACGCGGACTCGTGCTGGTGGGCTGGATGCTGCCGCCGCTGGTGATCGGCGCGGTGTGGAAGTGGCTGCTTGGTTCCGACAGCGGCTTCGTCAATTACGCTTTGCAGGGCCTGGGACTGATCTCCGGAAAAATCTACTGGCTGGCCGACCCGTCGCTGTCGCTGCTCGCGGTGACGATCGCCAACATCTGGTTCGGCGTGCCGTTCAACATGATCCTGCTGGCCGCCGGGCTGGCGGGAATCCCGGCCGACATCTACGAGGCCGCCGCGCTGGACGGCGCGGGCCCGGTGCGGCGGTTCATCTGGATCACGATGCCGTTGCTGCGGCCCACCATCTACGCGCTGCTGTCGCTCACCACCGTCTACACGATGCGTGCCTTCGACCTGATCTACACCATGACGCATGGCGGACCGCTCGATAGCAGCAACATCTTTCCGGTGTGGTCGTACCGGATGTCGTTCGAGCTGTTCGACTTCGGCGGCGGCGCGGCGATCGCCACCGCCATGTTCGCGCTCGTGCTGGTGGTGGCACTCGCCTACGTGCGCAGCGTCAACGCGGAGCGTCCGATGTGAGCAGGCAGGGTTCGGCCGGGGATGGCATGCGCCGCGCGCTGGCGCCGCTGCGGCCGTGGCTGCTGACCGCGGGCGGTATCGCGATCGCGGCGGTGTATCTGTTTCCGGTGTACTGGATGGTCATCTCGTCGCTGAAGGCCAATCCAGAACTGTTCGCCGCGACCCCGACGCTGTATCCGCACGCGCCCACGCTGGCGGCCTTCCGTTGGATATTCGCCCGCGAGAACGTGGGGCTCTATCTGCAGAACAGCGCGATCATCAGCTTCAGCGTCACCGCGCTCACGCTGGTGCTGGCGACCGGCGCCGCCTATGCGCTGGCCCGCATCCGCACGTTCTGGACCGCCGCGATGGTGGTGGCGATCATGGCCGTGCAGGTCCTGCCGCCGCCGCTGCTG
>Ga0181517_10003487_pt1 | contig 14980 bp, 12 predicted proteins | sample PEATcosm2014_Bin_31_FD_119748 | JGI IMG/M metagenome (GOLD analysis project Ga0181517, IMG submission 119748) | Peatland microbial communities from MTU Mesocosm Facility, Houghton, MI, USA - PEATcosm2014_Bin01_30_metaG | ecosystem: Environmental > Terrestrial > Soil > Wetlands > Peat | place... | reverse complement strand
GGATGGTGATGCCGCGCTCCCGCTCCAGTTCGTTCGAGTCCATCACCCGGTCGGCCACCTGCTCGTTGGCGCGGAATGTGCCCGACTGCCGCAGCATGGCGTCCACAAGCGTTGTCTTGCCATGGTCGACATGGGCGATGATGGCGATATTGCGTATCGTCTGAGTCACAGGGGAGCTTTTCCTTTTGGTTCGGGCCCCCTCGGTCGGGTCGGGGGACTATGGGGTTGGGGGGCGCCACCGCGGCGAATTGCCACACGGTGCGGCAGTCTTCATTCTACCAGCAGCGCGATTCTTGCCTCCGAACGCGCCGCCGCATGCCGTCTACCCCCCGCGCAGGAATAGGAAATGGATTAACATTCGCAGTGGGAGTTGGCGTGTGCCGGATGGGAGGAGCGCGGTGAAAAGCCGACTTTATTGGATCGTAGTGGGCGGGCTTTCGTTCTGGTTTCCGGCGATCGTTCTCAATGCTGCTCTCGATCAGAGGTCGAGTCTTTGGACGCTGAACGTTGTTCCTCTGGCAGGAGTGACTTTGCTTGGAGCGGCAAGTTGGATAACCACCAAGCACCTGCCTAAATGGGCATGGGTTTTGGCGGGGGTTTATATCCTCGGGCCTGTCTCCATGCTTTCCCCATTGGCATTTGCCAGGATTCCATCCTCTCCAGCCGAATTCGGCGGATACTTCATAGTTGTTCTGCTCTGCCTATTTCCACCAACAACCTTATGGTTCTCATTACTGAACGGGATGCTTTTTTCGGTGCTAATTGCTACGTTGATACTGCCTTTTCTAGCGGCATATCTAAAGGGGCCGGGGCTACGGCCAGGTTCTCCAGTTTTGTAGTGCAGGCCCGGCCGGAATCAATTGGTATGGTGACTAAGTTGCTGAATCGACGGAGCTTTGCCGGCGCGGCGCTGGCTACGCTCGGGCTGATCATTTTTGCGCGCGGGGTCCCACAGGCACAGTCTGGGAAGGCCCCGGCAACGCAGACCACGCCAGCGCACGGCTCGGTCGAGGCCGGCGCCTACGTCGATCCCCGCTTCGGCCTGCGCTACATCTTTCCGGATTCGCTCGAAGTGCAGACCTCGCTCACCGGCCTACCGGTCGGCACCGGCCAGAAGGATGGCAACAGCGAATATCTCTTTGCTGCTCTGGAGAAGCCCACCGGCAAGGTGCGCAGCGGCGTTTTCATCACGGCCGATCCAGTCGGCGCACTTGATATCACAGACGTCTCCCAGTTCATGCGCCTGACGATCGGCCGATCGCCCATTTTCAAAGGCAAAGTCGAGCTCGAACCGGTGCTCATCGCCGGCCGCACCTTTTATCGGGCCAACTCAGGCGGGGGCTCAGGCGGAGACATGCCGGCTCGCTTCTACGGCGCGCAGGTGGGAACCTCTTGCAGCGGCCGTTTCCTGATCTTCTGGTTTTCCGGAGCCTCGCGTGCGGTGATCGATCAGCTGGTCCACTCCATGGATAGCATGAAGCTGACCTGCCCGGTCAGTTGAGCCTGACCCGCGCGTTGACCCCTGTGTTTGTTCCGTGCGCTCCGACCAGCGGGAATGAGCGCGGGCGGTCGGTTCAGTGCGTAGGAGGGACGAATTCGCCGGGCAGCGCCGAGCCGGAGCCGAAGAAGAAATCTTCCATCTGCTCGACCAGGAACTGCTGCGCCTGCGGCGTCCATGGCTGCAGCCGGTACTCATTCAGCAGCATCTTCTGGCGGTCGACCCACTCGCCCCACGCAGCCTTCGAGACATTCTTGTAGATCTTCTGGCCAAACTCCGAGTCGAAGGGCGGCTCGTCCAGGCCCTCCATCTCCTTCTTGTTGCGAACGCAAAAAACCATGTGTGCCATGCGTAATGCTCTCCAAAATTGCCGGTCCAAGCCTCATTGTATTGGATGAAGGGGAGCCCCGCCGCGGACCCTTGATCGACGGGTTGAGCCGCAGACGCTTGTCGCGCGGTATTCTGGCTGAGTATGTGCGGCCGTTTTGCCCGTCGATCCACGCAGGAGGTTCTCGCCGACTGGTTTGGCGTGGAACTCGAGGACATGCCGTGTTTTGCGCCCACCTTCAACGCCGCTCCGCAGAGCACGCAGCCCGTGGTTCGTCTCAACCGCGACTCCGGTGGCCGCGAATTCGCTCTCATGCGCTGGGGCCTGGTGCCCTTCTGGGCCAAGGACCCCAAGTTCGGCTACTCCACCTTCAACGCCCGCGCGGAAGAGGCAGCCACCAAGCCCGCCTATCGCGAGGCGCTCAAAAAGCGCCGCTGCCTGGTACCGGCCGATGCCTTCTATGAGTGGCAGCGCATCGACCAGAAGAACAAGCAGCCCTATGCCATCGCCCTCACGAGCGGAGAGCCCTGCGCCCTGGCCGGCTTGTGGGAGAGCTGGAAGCCGCAGGAGGGCCCCCCGCTCGAGACCTTCACCATCCTCACCACCGACCCAAACGAGTTGATGCAGTCTATTCACAACCGCATGCCGGTGATTCTCGAGTCGCGCAATCATGAGCGCTGGCTCGACCCGGGTGACCCAGCCAGGCCGCCGGTCGATCTGCTGCGCCCCTACCCCGCCGAGAAGATGCAGGCGTGGCAGGTGAGCCAGCGTGTGGGCAATGTGCGGAACAACGATCCGGAGCTGCTCGAGCGGGCCGCTCCCGATCGGCTGTTTTAGGGCCTGCTCATACCACACGCTGGGCCAGTGGGAGCAGGCACTGGCCATTTCAGGCCATTGTCAATGCACAATCCGTTGCACGGGCGCACCTTGACATTGAATTCGATCGAGGCTTTCCTTGATGTAACCCAAGCAAGGCCCATCGTTTGCGCGCCTGTCCTTGCCTCGTGTTGTGCTGAGCCCTGCGTGGCTCTGAGCTGGGCTCGAATAGAGCGCTCTCGATTCCGCTCAGCCATCTTGATTGCGAAAGGAACCATCATGTCCGAATCGATTCAGTCTGGTATCACCGACAACGGTGCCGGAGGAATAGCCTACGTCACTCCCATTCCGGCGATCATCCTTCTGATGATCGACCCCTACAAGACCAGGCCGTATATCCGTTTCCACGCCTTCCAGTCCATCTTCCTTTTCCTCACGGCGTTTGTGTTCTGGATCGCCGTCTCCTTTGTGGTGGTGTTTGGCATGGTCTTCGGTACTCTGCGGGCCGGAGTCATAGCCCCCCTCTTCTGGATGGCCGTGATCATTGTCTTTGTGCTTTGCGCGGTAAGCGCCCTGAACGGCAAGTACTTCAAGCTGCCCATTATTGGGGCTATCGCCGATCGGCTGGCCAACAAGTAAGAGGGCCACGCCCTCGCGGATCTCGGATCCGTCTTCGCGCATCGGCAGCCTCACGCATTCCTGACGAGCGGCCCCGCCCGGTGGCCGCTCTGGTCCAGCCTTTCTCCCTGCTCGTTTTCCGTCCCTTTCCGCAATTCCTTCGCCCTTCCCGCAATTCTTTCTTGACAACCCATCCTGTCGGCGGTTTCCTTATCTTGTTCCGTCCAGTCCCCCAAAGGTCGCATTTCCCCAGCCGGGACACCCCAGGCGAACTTTTCCCATCGAGCGAAGTCCAACTGCGTCCGCTCGATCCAAGCAAACGCTTCTCCAACCCTGCCATACCCAAAAAGGAGCTCCGATGACCGATGCAGCCCCTCAAACCGGAATGAACGAGAACAGCACCTGTGGCCTGGCGTATCTGACCCCCATCCCGGCCATCATTTTTCTGGTCTCCGCGCCCTACAACCAGAATGCCAACGTCCGTTTCCACTCCTGGCAGTCGATTTTCCTTGCCATCGCAGCCATTGCCGCGATGTTCCTGCGTATCGTGCTGATGTTTGTTCCAATTATTGGTTGGTTGATCTCCATGCTGATCACCCTTGGTTTCTTCATCCTCTGGCTGATCCTGATGATCAACGCCTTCAATGGCAAGCGGATCAACATTCCGTTGCTCAGCGATCTGGCGGCAAAGCAGGCTGGCGCGTAATCAGCCTCGCGCAACCTGACAAGCGGCCCCGCCCGCGGTCTGCTCAGCTCCTACCTTGCCCGCCGATCCTTTACGCCCCCCTTGCAATTCCTTCTTGACAACCCAGCATCTCATCGTTCTTCTTATCTTGTTCCAGATCCACGCTCTCGGTTCAAGTCCCATCGCCGGCGCTTCCCAATCCCCGTAAAGCCGGCGCCGAGCGCTCAAAACCCGGTCGTACAACCCAGCCTCGACTGAAAAGGAGTTGCCGTGCCTGACGATACCGTGCAATCCGGACTCAATGACAACACCGCGGGCGCCCTTGCCTACATCACCATCATCCCGGCGATTGTTTTCCTGGTCGCCGCTCCGTACAACCAGAACTCCTACATCCGTTTCCACGCCTGGCAATGCATCTTTTTGAGCATTGGCTGGTTTGCCATTTGCATCATCGCAGTCATTCCAATCCTCGGATGGATCGTCTTTGCCGTTGGCGCGATCGCGCTCCTTATCGGCTGGATCATGTGCATCCTCAAAGCGCTCAAGGGTGAGCGCTTTAAGCTGCCATTCATTGGGGACCTGGCGGCAAAACAGGCAGGCGCCTGATCGGATTCGGATGTCCCCGAGGTCCTTTTGCTCAGCGGCGCTTTGGCCATCCTGGCCTCAGCGCCGCCTGCCCTTTCTGTGGAACTTCTTCTTACCCTTGGGCGCGGACAGTTCGTCCGTGCGCTTGTTCTTTTTCGGTTTGCGCGGGGCTTTGGCTGCGGGCCTGCCGGTGAGCGGAATCCCCTCTTCCACCAGCGAGAACTGCAGTCTGCGCTCCTGCGCCAAGATGCGATCGAGCACCACCTGCACGCGATCCCCGGCTCGAAACCGCCGTCCCGTCCGCTCGCCTATGATTTCGTGCGAATTCTCGCGCCAGGTGTAGCGATCGTCGCGCAGTGAGTCGATCGGGACCAGGCCCTCGACGAACAGGTCCGTCAGTTCCACAAACAGCCCGAATTTTGCCGGGTTCAGAACCAACGCGGCGAACTCCTCGCCCACGCGGTCCTGCATGAACTTCACCTTCTTCCACTCCACCAGTTCCCGTTCCGCCTCGGCAGCTCGGCGCTCGGTGAGGCTCGTCTCTTCGGCAATCTGCGCAAGTTCGGCCTCCGGAATGGGCGGCTCGCCCTGGTAGGCGTAGGCCTGGTTGGGCGACTTCCCGCGGTGAATCACAATGCCGCCGAGGCCCTCATTCGGGTGCGTCCACGGCGACGCATGACGACCATGCGCAATCTCGCCCTCGCCGCGCACCCCGGCCCGGAGCAAGGCCTTCGTGATGCGATGAACGATCAGGTCAGGATAGCGGCGGATCGGCGAAGTAAAGTGCGTGTAGGTAGGCGCTGCAAGAGCAAAGTGTCCCTCGTTGATCTCGGAGTAGCGCGCCTGCTTGAGCGAGCGCAGCATCAGGTAGCTCAAAATCCGCTCTTCCGGCTTGCCCTCGATGCGCTTGGCCAGCTTCTGATACATGCGCGGCGTCACGGCGATGTCTTCGGCTACCTCGTGCGTCTTTACATTCCGTCCCGAGCGTTGGGATTCGCGCCGGTCGCCGCGGGTTTGGATTCGTTTCACCGGGAGCGCACCCAGACCCAGCGAGTAGCCAAACGAAGCTGCCAGCTCCTCGAACTGGACCACACGCCGCGCCTCAGGCTTCTCGTGGATGCGATAGATCGACGGCACGCCCAGGTCCTCAAGCCATGTGGCGACACACTCGTTCGCGGCCAGCATGAACTCCTCGATCAGCCGGTTCGCCCAGGTTCGCTCGGCGCGGGTAACGCCGCGCATCTGGCCCTGCTCGTCAAACTCAATCACCGGCTCCGGCAGGTCGAAGTCGATGCTGCCGCGCTCCTCGCGCCGGTCGTTCATCAGCGCTGCCAGCTTGCGCATCCGCTCGAAGTTCGGAACGAGCTCCGCGTAGCGCGTGCGAACCTCGGCATCGCCCTCGAGGATTGCGTGCACCTCGGTGTAGGTCATCCGCGCAGCCGAGCGAATCACGCCCTCCACGATCTCGTAGCTCTCGATGCGGCCAGTTGCGTCCAGCTGCATGATGCAGCTCAGCACAAGGCGGTCCTCGCCGGGCCGCAGGCTGCATATATCGGTCGAAAGCTCCTGCGGCAACATCGGAATTGCGCGATCCGGGAAATAGACGCTCGTTCCGCGCAGTCGCGCTTCAAAATCGAGATCTGTTCCCTCGTTCACATACTCGGCCACGTCGGCAATGTGGACCTGCAACTCATACCCGTCGCCGCGTTCGGTCACCAGCACGGCGTCGTCAAAGTCGCGCGCGGTCTCGCCGTCGATGGTCACAATGGGAAGATCGCGAAAGTCGCGCCGCTGCGCCGCTTCCTCGGCATCCAGATGTGCCACGGCCCGGGCCTCAGCCAGGACATTGTCTGGAAACGCCCGCGGAAGCTGGTGCTTGCGGATCATCATCTCCACGTCCACGCCAAAGTCGTCCGGATCGCCCAGCACCTCGATCACGCGGCCAATGGGCGAACGCGTCGGCGTGGGCCAGCTGGTGATCTCCACATCCACGATCAGGCCTTCCAAATCGTCGTAGGCTTTGCTGCTTGCTGCCTCCGCCCCCAGCACCCGGTGCGGCGTGGAACTCTCCGATCCCGTTGGCACCTCTGCACCCGGCGGAATCAGAATGGGCTGCGTCATCCGTTCGTCGAAGGGAATCACCGTGTTCCCCTGCGCACGAGCTGAGCGGGCATAGCGGAATGTCCCAACCACCGTGGTATTGCGCCGCTCCATAATGCGCACGATCCGGCCCATTCTTCGGCCATCCGCCTTGGGCGGTTCCACCTCTACCAGCACCTGGTCGCCTTGCATCGCGCCGTTGATCTCGTTCGGCGGAATGAAGATGTCGTCCGATCCCACTGCCTGTCGCGCATTGGGCCGCACAAACCCGTAGCCGTCCCGATGCAGATCGAGCCTCCCGGCGGCCAGGTTGTCGCGCGTCCCCGCGGCTGTTCTGGGAATCGCCCAGTGCTCGCGGTCCAGCTTCACCAGCGCGCCCCGAGCCGTCAGCCGGGCAAGCTGTTCCAGCAGCAGGCGCCGCTCGCGTCCGCCACCCAGGCTCAACTCGCGCACCAACTGCTTGTACCCGCCTTTCTGGCCCGCCGAGCGGGCAATCTTTGCCAGCAGCTCCTGATCGGTCATAGCTCAAGGGTACAGCGTGGTTGGCCTCGTGCGGCTTCTCAAGGGCGATCGCTCAGAGGCGACTCACCGAGCCGGTCGCGCCGCATCTCTGGCAAACAACGCTCGTCCTGTTGTCAGAGTTGGCTACAGCATTGGGCTGTTTTCCGGCCCATTCGTCTTACCCTACCGCGGCGGTCTAGAATAGCCCCATCGGACTGTCGCGGCGCGCGCGCTGAGAGTGCTTCGCCAAGTCGAACTGTGGTATTTCGGCCGAAGTCTGGCCCTTTGGCAATTCACTGTCATACAACTTCCGAGTTGAAGGCACGATCGCCGTCCATTCAACCCAGTCCCCCGACGGACAGAAAAGGATTACACCGTGAGCGCAATGTGGAAACCAAACCAACCCGGACCCATCACCCCAAACCCCACCCCGGAGCCTGCGCGGCCCGCCACCCCAGCCGCAGCCTTCGAGGCCCCCGGACGCGCCGCACCGGCAGTTGCCGATCAGGCCACTATCGGCAAGGGCCTCTACATTAAAGGTGAGATATCAGGCTCGGAGTCGCTATTCATCGATGGCAAAGTCGAGGGCAGCATCAATCTTCCCGGCAACCGCGTCACCGTGGGACGCAACGGACAGGTGGCCGCCAATGTTACCGCGCGCGAGATCGTCGTGCTCGGCAAGATCCGCGGCAACGTCGTCGCCTCCGATCGCGTCGACATCCGCGCTGAGGGAGCTCTTACAGGCGACGTGGCCGCAGCCCGCATCAGCATCGAGGACGGTGCATTCTTCAAGGGCGGCATCGACATTCGCAAGCCCGAAGCCAAGGCCCCAAACTCGGTGCCCCCGGTGACGGTTTCAGCGCCTGCTTCACCGCCTGCAGAACAGGCCAAGTTGATCTAGGGCTTCCTTGTCGACTGCACAGAATCCCCCTCGCTACCGGAGGATTTTGTGTTTGGCAGGCAGTGCCAGGGAGAATTGAGACTGGGCGGGTTGACTGTGGGCTGATTGGCGCTGATGCTGATCGGCGCTGGACGCAATGCACATCCGCGCCGGTTCGCCCTACCTCGTGCCGCCTAGCGCAGCCCCAGCCGCTTCATGGCCACGCGCGGAAGCGCCGACCCGGTCTTCTCCAGCACGAAGACCGCAACCAGCATCCAGACCGCTGAGCCGACAACGAGTTCTGCCACGTCAAAGGTTCGGGCTTCCAACCGAAGGTGTGTTCCGCGAGCCGGCCCGACCAGCGCATGCAGTCCGAGCATCGTGCCCCACACTGCCGCACCCGCAGCGACAGCCGCCAACAGGCAGCGGCCCATCTCGGCATAGTCCAGGCTTGCCAGCGAAACCATGCGCCGCTGGTGCAGCAGCAGGGCAATCGTCAACGTCTGCAAACCGATCCCGATATTCGAAGCCATGGCCAGCCCCATGGCTCCATTCCAGTGGTTGAGCGAGGCATAGATAGGCCACGAAACCAGCGTCACCACGGTTCCCGCCGCCATCGGCGCAAACATGTTGCCCGCGGCATAGAACGCTCGCGCATAGATTGCCTGCGCACACCACAGAAACGTAGCCACAGAGAACACCGCGAAATAGGTGGCGCATTGACGCGAGTCCTGCGCGGAAAACCGTCCGCCCAGATACAACAGTTCCACCAGCGGCTGGGCCAGCGCCACCATTCCCGACGCAACCAGAATTCCCAGCGACGCTACCCGTGAAACTGAGTCCGCCACACTCGTGGCAAACTCATACCGCCGCTGCTGCGACCATAGGCTCGCAAAGAAAGGCATCGACGCCGCACCCGCGGCTTGCGCCAGTACCGAGATCGGCACGCTGAAGAGCTGCTTGGCATAAGTCATCAGCGAAACTGCACCGGGAGTCGCCGAGGCAAAATGGGCAATGATCCAGCTGTCGGCCGTTACGAGCGAAACGCCCACGATGAGCGGCAGCGAAAGCCACACCCACTCGCGCAGGCCTGCATCGCCAAAATCGAGAATCGGCCGGTAGCGAACCCCGGCTCGCCGCGCATAAATGTAGTTCAGCAAGAACGGCCCGAAGAATGCTCCGGCCACCGTGCCGATCGCCAGCGACGAAACTCCAATCTGCTTCACCAGCAGCAGGCCGCCCACAATCGGGCCCAGCCCGTAGATCAGCGGCGTCACCGCCTGCAGAGTGAACTGCTTGCGCACCAACTGCACCGCGCCAAATACCCCGCCTGCAAAAAAGAGGAGCTGCGCCGGCATCACGATCCGCGTCAGCTTCACGCAGAGGGCAGCCTTGTCTGCGTCGAATCCGTATTCCCAGCGGTGAATGAACCACGGCGCATAGATCTCCGCCACCACAATGGCTGCACCCAGCACCAGGTACATCGTCGTCAAAATCACCGAGAGCGAGCGGTGGCCCTCTTCTTCGTGTCCCTGCTCGCGATAGCGCGTAAGAATTGTGACAAATGTGATGGAGGCTGCCCCGCCGACCAGGAAGTACGAGATCATGTCCGGCAACACAAAGGCTGCGTTCAGCGCGTCGGCAGACGTCCCGCTCCCAAAGAGCCACATGATGTACTTCACCCGCACCAGCCCGATGATCCGCGAGAGGAACGTCGACGCCATCAGCAGGACGGTCGCCGTGAAGGCCGTGTGTGCGTGGGATGGGCTAAGCATCCTCAGCCCGCGCGCCCACCGTGAGCCCGGAGTCGCTGTTACCTGGTTTGGAGTCGTTTCAGCCACTGCAGTTGATTCTATCGGGGATGCATTTCTACCAGTGTCTCCCATTTCTGCTACTTTGCCTGAATTCAGAGCTTCGACTGAATGCAAAACCCCAATGCGGAAAAGGTCCGTCAAACAAAGTGCAAACTCCCGTCTCTCCGGTTACCCTTGCCGAAGGAGCCATTCCGTGCGCCGTTTCTCATATTCAGTTCTCGCGTTCATGTTCAGCCTGGCCACGTCGGCCCAGACCATTCATGGCCGCGGCGGCATCGTCCTGCCGAGCCCCCCGCCCACTGAGGCCTCGCCCGTCGTCGACAACTACTCCGGCATCAAGATTGCCGACAGCTATCGCTGGCTCGAAGACGCGAAGAGCACCCAGACGCGCACCTTCATCGATGCGCAGAACGCTTATACCGAACGTTATCTCAAGCAGGCAAGGATTCGTCCCCAGGTTGTGGACGACCTCTCTGCGCTCGTCGATGTTTCAAGCGCCCAAGTCCCCACTGCTTGTGGCGGCAGCGAGTTCTTCATGAAGCGCCTCCAGGGCGAACAACAGTACTCCATCTACGTGCGCCGAAACTGGTCTGGATCGGCAGCCCCCGCCAAAGACGAGCGGCTTCTCGATCCGGCCAAGCTCACCCGCGATCCCAACACTTCCATTCAGATCAACGACGTCTCACGCGACTGCAATCTCATCGCTTACCAGGTGCAGAAGGGCGGCGCCGACGAGGCGGAAATCCACGTATTCAATGTGAAGACCGGAAAGACGCTCGAAGATGAGCTACCCACGGCGCGCTACTTCAGCCTCAGCTTCGCACCTGGCAACAAGAGCTTCTATTACGCTCGCTCCGACAGCAAGGGCACTCTGGTTTATCTGCACCAACTGGGTGCACGCGTCTCTCGCGACCAGCTAATCTTTGGGCACGAATTCCGCGGCGAAGACCTTGGCCCGGACGATCTCATCACCGCCCAGGTCTCCGACGATGGACGCTACCTGGTTGTCGAGATCGACCGCGGTGTGCCTGCCAAGCGCGTCGACATCGTCTTCCGCGACCTCACCAAGCCCGGCGCTCCTTTCGACGTCCTCGTCTGGGCAATCGATAACCGCTTCAGCGCGGCCTTCTATAAGGGCGCATGGTACGTAAAGACCGACTACAAGGCCCCCAAAGGAACAGTCATGAGAGCCGACGCCGGCATCATGCCCGATGTCTGGAAGACGATTGTCCCTGAGGGGACGGATGTCATCAATGACTGGGCGATCGTCGGCGGGAAGGTCTACTTGGACCGTCTAAAGGACGTGAACACCGAGACCGCCGTTTATTCTCTCGACGGAAAGCCCCTGGGCAAGGTCGATCATGGCGTAATCGGCTCCGTCTCCGGCATCTTTGGCCGCACAACCGACCGCTATGCATTCTACGAGTTCTCGTCGTTGATCGTGGCGCCCACGGTCTTCCGCCTCGATACCGTTACCGGCAAGCGCGACACGTTTTTTCAGCCGAAGACGCCTTTCGACTCGAGCCAATACGAGTTGAAGCAGGTCTTCTTCAAGTCAAAGGACGGAACCCGCATTCCCATGTTCATCGCAGGCAAGAAGGGCCTGAAGACCGACGGCACCGAACGCCTGCTGATGACCGGCTACGGTGGTTTCGATGTGTCCTACACCCCGGAATGGTATTCCCTCGCTGCCTGGTGGCTTCAACAGGGAGGGTGGTTTGCCCTTCCCAACCTGCGCGGCGGCGGCGAGTATGGTGAAACCTGGCACGAGCAGGGCATGTTCGAGCGGAAACAGAACGTCTTCGACGACTGGTTTGCAGCCGCCGAGTACCTCATCGCCAACAAGTACACCTCACCGCAGCACTTCGCCATTCTCGGCGCCTCCAACGGTGGACTGCTGATGGGCGCATCCTTCACCCAGCGCCCAGAGCTCTTCTCCGCCGTCCTCTGCGGCTATCCACTTCTCGACATGCTCCGCTTCCAGAAGTTCCTGGTTGGTTCCTTCTGGACCACTGAGTACGGCTCCTCCGACAGCGAGAAGCAGTTCCCTTACCTGCTCAAATACTCGCCTTACCAGAACGTGAAGCCGAACACCGCTTACCCCGCGGTCATGTTCTTCACAGGCGACGGCGATACCCGCGTGGACCCGCTCCACGCCCGAAAGATGACTGCTTTGCTGCAGGCCGCCTCTTCAAGCGGCCGGCCGATCCTGCTGCATTACAGCGTTGCCGGCGGTCACAACGGTGGCATGGGGGTCGATCAGGAGGTGCAGGACGATGCCGATGAGCTCACCTTCCTTTGGACCGAAACGGGACCCGCGGGACGATCTGTCTCAAAATGATCAGCGCTGGACGATTCCGCTGCACCAACTGCTCTGAATTTGCCCAACTCCAGCGATCTGTTGAGCAAAAGTCATTTCCTTCGGCTGGTCCAGTACTCACCGCGATAGGCCTGCCGTAACCTGATGCCCTACGTAATCTCACCCGATAAAGGAGACGCGGGACCCGAAGGGCGTTCCGCATGGAGCGCTCACACGGGCGCCTCCCGCGAGCACCGGAGCCATGAACTGGCCAGAAAGCTGATTCCTCCCCCAATAGGGAATGGTCAGTCGCGAGCCAGCTTTTCCGGCTAAAACCACGGGGTCGCGCAGTTCACCGGGCCGGAGTGAAGATGCCCAAAGCGCAGTTGGCGACCGAGACCATGGAATCCGAGTTGGAAGCGACGCGCCTGGCCGCGCTGGCCTCCACCGGAATTCTGGACACCGCTCCGGAGTCCTGCTACGACGCCATTACCCGCCTCTGTGCTGAGTACTTCAAAGCCGAGACCGTCCTGCTCGGGTTTGTCGACGAGAGCCGCGTCTGGATCAAGTCCTATGCCGGCCAGCCGATCCGCGAAATCCCGCGCCGCCACTCCGTTTTTGAGATGGTTCTCGCCGCTGATGGCCCAGTTGTCGCCTCCGATACGTCTGTCTTTCCGGAGCCCGAGAGGTTGCTCATCCAGTTCCGGAAGCCGGGTGTCATCTCTGTTGCCAGTGCACCTGTCCGTTCAATCGAAGGCTGCATCCTCGGTTCGCTGACGATCTACTGTCGCGACTCGCTGCATTGCATGAACTCAGATCAGATCTTCATGCTGGAAAACCTTGCCAACATAGTTGCCAGCCAGTTGGAGCTGCGCCGGATCCGGAACTCCTTCAGCCAGCAGCAAAACCGGGAACCTCGCCCGGCCGTCGCGCGTTCGCCTCGGTCGCAGATCTGGCCGCGCAGCCAGGACCTGCGCCGTGCTCTCGAGCAGCGCCAATTTGTCCTCTACTACCAACCCGAAGTCGAGCTCGCCACGCGCAAGGTCATCGGACTCGAAGCGCTCATCCGCTGGTGTCATCCAGAGCGCGGCCTTATCCCACCCATGGACTTTATCCCCCTTGCCGAGGAAAGCGGCCTCATTCTCCCCATCGGCGATTGGGGACTCTCTGAAGCGTGCCACCAGATTCAAGAGTGGTGCCGACAGGATCACCGCTCCAGTACCCTCCGCGTCTGTGTCAACTTGTCCGCCCGCCAGTTTTCGCGTGAAGGCCTCGCCGACCATGTAGAGACCCTGCTCCTGCAAACCGGCGTTTCCAGCCGGCAACTTGGCCTTGAAATGACCGAGTCCAGCCTGATTCCAAACGTGAGTACCGCGCTCCAGGTCCTCGGTAGTCTTCGCCGCCTCGGAGTCTCCCTGCTCATGGACGACTTCGGCACCGGCTACAGCTCGCTCAATCATCTTCACTCGTTCCCCTTCGACGTCCTTAAAATCGACCGTTCCTTTGTCGGGCGCATTACGGAGAGTGAGCAGTCCCTTCAGATCGTTCGAACCATCATCGAGCTTGCCCGCGTGCTGGGGATGGATGTCGTTGCCGAGGGGATTGAAACCGTTGAGCAGTATCAGGTGCTGCTCAAGCTCGGATGCCGCTTTGGCCAGGGCTTCCTCTTTGCCCGTCCCATGACCGCCGAGGCGGTTTCAGAACTGCTGGCACTGCCGGACCGGATACTTCCCGACCCGGCGGGCTGAACCTCGGGCTCGGAACCCCGGCCCTGAAACCTCGACCCAGGCCGCTCGCTCTCCGTGGCAAACGCCAGTTTGGGAATGATTCAATGGCCTTTCTCAATTCGGGAGAGCCCTTGGCCCCCGAATCAATAAGGTCACCTGGCCGCGCTACCACTCGGAGTATCCTCCAGGGCATGCAGATCCCAGTCTCGTCAGCCTCGTCGCCTCCTGCCAGCTTCGCAGGCTTCCTCGCCGCTTTGGCGCAGACGGATCGCGCGCCTGAGGATCGAGCGCCCGCCCAGGCTCCAAGATGGACCGATGAGCTCCTCGCGGAGGATGTCGCTACGATCAGCTACGAACGGGCTCTGCGCACCCACGGGCGCTACCATGCCGATGACCCGATCGCCGATCCTGGAGAAGCCGCGCCCCCTGCCCCAGTCAATGTTGCCGTTCCCCCGACCGAGGCAGTCCTCACCGTCCCGTCCGCTCCTGAAAAGGTACTCAAAGAAGCCAGTATCACCATTCGCCTAAGCCGCGAAGAGGACGCGCAACTGCGCATGCGCGCTGCCGAAGCCGGACTCACCGTCTCCGCCTACATTCGCTCCTGCACCTTCGAAGCCGAGGCTCTGCGCGCGCTGGTCAAGGATACTCTCACCCAGTTCCGCACAGTCGGCCCACACCCCCAACAGAATCCCCCGAACCGCCGCCGTTGGTCTGCATTCTTCTGGCCCGCTCGCCGCGCCGCCCGCGCCACCGCCCCGAACCAAGCCTGATGCAGAATGCGTGCGAGAGCGAGCGGCCGCGCGGCTCTCGGTATGTGCCTGCCGCTCTACTCCACTTCTAGCACCAGGCACTTCAGGTACTCGGTCTCCGGCAAAGTCAGAACCACTGGGTGATCCAACGCCGCGCCGCGCCGCTCCAGCAGACGCACATGCCTGCCCGCGTCCGCTGCGGCCGAGGCCACCGTGCCTTCAAGGTCGGCCCAACCCACCTGATGCGAGCATGAGCAGGTCACCAGGAGCCCGCCCGCCCGCACCATCTTCAGCGCACGCAGGTTCAGCTCCTTATAGCCCCGCAGCGCTCCCTCAACGGCGCGCTTGCTCTTTGCAAACGCCGGCGGGTCCAGCACGAT
>Ga0181517_10003484_pt1 | contig 14984 bp, 10 predicted proteins | sample PEATcosm2014_Bin_31_FD_119748 | JGI IMG/M metagenome (GOLD analysis project Ga0181517, IMG submission 119748) | Peatland microbial communities from MTU Mesocosm Facility, Houghton, MI, USA - PEATcosm2014_Bin01_30_metaG | ecosystem: Environmental > Terrestrial > Soil > Wetlands > Peat | place... | reverse complement strand
CGGGTCGGACGCTTTTGTGTTTGGGGCCCTGATCGGCACAGAGGTGATCAACGACTTCGCCTCGACCGACTCCATTCAGTTCAGCAAGTCCGACTTCGCCAGTTGGTCGGCGCTGCACAGCCATATGTCCCAGTCGGGCGCGAACACGGTGATCACGCTCGACGCAAACGACACGGTGACCCTGACCGGCGTGACGGCGACCAGCCTGACCGCGTCAGAGTTTAAGTTCGTGTGAACTGGTCGCGCTTACGAAACGCGAACACGCCCCGCCGCTCGAAAGCCAACAAGGCCCACATGGCGCGCAATGGCTTCGCCTCAAAGGTCGATTGTCGGCGCGCGCGAGGCGCTAACCGGACCCTGCCGCATGCCAAGGCCAACGCCGCCCGGATGGTTTGGCTCCACGAGCGAACCGTGTGCGCATGACGGCGACGGGCGGGCGAAGGGCCGGTTCGCGGTGAAAGGGTCGGCGCCGTCTTCGCGCGAATCAATCCTTTCAAACCTTTGCGACGCGCTTTTCTTCCGCGTCGGCGGCAGGTTTTGCAGTCGGCATTGCGGAGCGCATACGGCCGTGGGAAAGTGCGCGGCGCATGTCGAGACGAGCGTCACGAAAGGCTTGATCGCCGACGCGGTCGATAAGACGTAGGGTCGCCGTCAGCGATTGAGGTCGTGACCGTGGCAAAAGCGTTAATTACTGGGATTACCGGGCAAGATGGGGCCTATTTGTCGCAGCTGCTTGTCGGCAAGGGCTACGAGGTCTTCGGAGTCATTCGCCGCTCGTCGCATCGCGGCGTCGAAGATCACCGCCTGCGTTGGCTGGGCGTCGCCAATCGTGTGACCTTGTTGGACGGCGATCTCAACGATCTCTCGAGTCTGGTGCGCATCGTCAAAGAAACGCGACCTGATGAAATCTACAATCTCGCCGCCCAATCTTTTGTCGCCTCCTCCTGGCGGCAGCCGGTGCTCACCGCGAGCGTCACCGCCGTCGGCGTGACGAACCTGCTCGAGGCGATGCGCGCGGAAAAGCCGGACGCTCGATTCTACCAAGCGTCGTCGTCCGAGATGTTCGGTCTGATTCAGCAATCGCGACAGAACGAGGGCACCCCTTTCCATCCGCGCTCGCCATACGCGGTCGCCAAACTCTACGGCCATTGGATTACCGTCAATTATCGCGAAAGCTTCGGATTCCACGCCTCCTCGGGCATCCTGTTCAACCACGAAAGCCCGCTGCGCGGGATCGAGTTCGTCACGCGCAAAGTGACCGACGGCGTCGCCCGGATCAAGCTCGGCCTCGCCGACGAATTGCGCCTGGGCAACATCGACGCCAAGCGCGATTGGGGTCACGCGCGCGACTATGTGCGCGCGATGTGGCTGATGCTGCAGCAGGACCGGCCGGACGACTACGTCGTCGCCACCGGGCGCACGACGTCGGTGCGCGACATGTGCCGCATCGCCTTCGATTATGTCGGGCTCGACATGAGCAAGCACGTCGTCATCGATTCCGCCTTCTTTCGTCCCGCGGAGGTCGACGTGTTGCTGGGCGACCCGGCCAAAGCGGTACGAACGCTCGGTTGGAAGGCCGAGATCGGCCTTGAACAGATGATTCACGAAATGGTCGACGCCGATCTTGAGCGCGTCAAGGCGCACAAGGATCGCGCTTGAGCAAACTCCCGCTAAAGACGCCGTCTTTCCGTCGCATCCTTCTCACCGGCGGCAACGGCTTCGTCGGCGGCTACCTCGCGCCCGCGCTCTGGGCGGCCCTGCCCGGGGCCGAAGGGCTGCTGCTGCGCCGGCCGGGAACGACCGGCTGTCCCGAGGGCTGGGGCCTGGCGGAGGCGGAAATCTACGATCGCGAAGCGGTCGCGGCGATCGTCGCGCGCTTCAAGCCGGATCTGGTCGTCCATCTGGCCGGCCAGACGTCGGTCGGCGACGCCGAAAGCGCGGCGGAGGAGACCTGGCGCGTCAACTTCGACGGCGCCTTCGCGTTGGCGAGCGCCTGCGCGCGCGCCGCTCCGGCGGCGACGTTCTTTTTCGTCAGTTCCAGCGAGGTTTACGGGCGGAGTTTTCTCAGCGGCTCGGTGCGCGAAGACGCGCCGCTCCAGCCAATGAACGCATACGCCCGCTCGAAGGCGGCGGCCGAGCAGGTCATCGCCGACGTGCTGCCGGCGCAGGCGCGCCTGATCGTCGCGCGATCGTTCAACCACACTGGCCCGGGCCAGGACGAACGCTTCGTGCTGCCGTCCCTCGCCGCGCAGATCGCGCGGATCGAGGCGCATCGCCAGCCGCCGGAAATCCGCGTCGGCAACCTCGACGCCGAGCGCGATTTTCTCGACGTTCGCGACGTTTGTCGGGCCTATGTCGCGTTGATCAAGGCGGCGCCGGCGCTGCCCGCCCACAGCGTCTTCAACGTCGCGTCGGGTTCGTCGCGCTCCATCCGCTCGCTGCTCGAAATCCTGTCGCGGAAATCGTCGGCCCGCTTCGAGGTGGTCGTCGACGATAAACGGTTGCGCCCGATCGAAATTCCCAACGCGGTCGGACGCAACGACCTTCTGAGAGCCGCCATCGATTGGCAGCCGATCCACCCAATCGACGAAACCCTCGTCGCCCTCTTGCAACGGGCGCGGGAGAAGATTGCGTGAGACGGGGGGTGGCTGGACGTCAGCGCCCGGGGTGCGCCACTTTCGCGCGCGATGGTTTGCTTTCAAGGGCTTGCGAGACAATTTTCCGCCGCGCCGGCGCAACGAGGGTTGAAACGAGAAGAATAAATAGCGAAAAGAGTGACTGTCACTGTAATCCGCTATTATCAAACGTTCTATTAAAAGCAATCTCTTGAGGCAGCAACGATCGTGAATGATAAAGGTTTAAGGATCGCCATAATCAGTTCGCCTCGATGCGGAAATTCTTGGATTCGGTCAACCTTAGCGGCGGCTCTTCAAATAGAGGAGATCGCAGTTCATAATTATCTCGATGCTCCCACCGAGTTGCCAGAGAAGTGTATTTTACAGATTCATTGGTATAGAGAGCCGAACTTTCAGGCGTGGCTTAAGGCACACAATTTCAAGATCATAACCATAGCGAGGCATCCGCTTGATATTCTTGTTTCCGCTCTGTATTTTATACGGCACGAACCGCAAACGGCGCGCTGGTTGGAGGGGAATGCCGGTTTGCCTGGCAATCTGATCGGCCATGCTCCTTGTTCCCAACAGTTTCTTGATTACGCACTGAGTTATCCCGCAGAAAATCTTCTCTCGATTAGTTATCAATGGTGGCATGAACCGCAAGCGTTGAAGCTTCGTTACGAGGACGGTGTTCACGATCCTGCGCGCGTACTATCCGAACTCGTAAAGAGTCTGGATATGAATTTGGGTTCCATGGATCCTTGGCTTGGGCATGCCAGTCTGGATAAAATGAGATCGACACCAAACCGTCACGGTTGGCAGGCGCGACCCGGTCTGTGGCGAAGTCTCATAACGCCACAAGATGCGGTTCGTATTTTCTGGCGGCATCGAGTAATCTTTCACAAGCTGGGCTATTCCGTTGGCCCCTATCTATTGTCCCGTAGTGCTGCATTACGGAATTGGAATGAACTGACCACACCTGTTTCAGGTCTCCCAAAGCTATCGGATGCTGTCCGATAGAGAAATGAGCGCCTAGCAGCGGAATGCCGGGACGCATCACCGCAATGAACCTAATGCCAGTCGCCGCTTGAAGGCGCGCAAGGGGGCCGTGACGCGCCACGACGCCGAGCGGTAAACAGCGTCCAATTCCCGCTGGAGGGCCTCAAGCTGAGCGACAGCTAGACGTAGCTGGGCTGGCTCGGGATTAGCCTGACTCACAGGCGCCGACGGACGGCTGGCAGGTCGAACTATGGCTTCCGAAGTTGGCGCAACATTGACCGTCGCGCGGCGAGCCTCCCACACCGCGGCCCACCCTATATCCGAAAATACGTGCTTCTCCGCGCTCCAGCCCGCCCGAGCAAGAGCCTCGCGAAAGTAATTCTCGTTAAAACCAAGCTCCAGCCATCCGTTTTGGCGGATTGCCCAGAGCGACTCGCCATCCATCCGCAAACCCCAGGGCAGCGGAAAATCTGGAACGATGGGCTCTGCGGCAAAATATACACGACCGCCTGGCTTCACGGCTGAATCGAGCGCCGCCAACAGGCGGCGATGATCTGAGCAATGATGGAAACACTCGAAGAACAAGACGGCGTCATATGGCTCCGTCACGGTCTCCGCCCACATGAAATCCGCATTCACAACCTTGATGTCGAGCTCCTGCCGCTTCGCGCGCAGCCGCAACAGGTCGCAAAAGTCCGGCTCGATATCGACCGCCGTAACATCCAGGCCGATCATCGCCATGGCCAGCGTGGTGTTGCCCCACCCCGCGCCGAACTCCAGCACCCGCGCCCCGGGAGCCAAATCCATCGAGTACAACAAGAAGCCCACCCCCATTGTAAAGAAGCCGCTGGTTCGGCAACTTCCTGTATAATAAGGAAAGGGGCGCCTGTCGGCTGCCGCAACGTCGAATTTGGTCTTCTCGTTTTCTGGTACGTAGCTCTTTCCTGATAGGCGCCGGTACAACGCCATCTGGAACTCCATGTACTCTGCACTGAACGGATCAGTCGGAATCTGCGTAGAGAAGTCCATCCGAAACGATGCGAACACGTCCCGCATCGCCGCGTCCGACTTCTTTAGAGCCTCATCGCATTCAAGAAGTTTGTCGTCCAGTGCGTCAAGAGTCGTAATTACCTGCATAACGGCTCCCAATGTCCGGAATCGCCTGCGGTGATTTGCCAGTTCTGACTCATTGGTCATGCAGGCAGGCGCGTTCCCTTATGCACAATGAATCCGATCGACGTACAGTCGAAACTCGCAATTCGTAGACGGAGGTGCAGAGGCGTACTGAAATAGGGCGGAAGGTCGATGAACCCGTCGGCAAAGCCATGGCCATGGTCCCAATCGAAGGGTTCAACAAAATGGCCGCTTTCCTCCAGCCGTTTCACCAGCCCCTCAAGGTCACGCCGACGGTATAGCGACAATTCCGGCAACTCCAGCGTCTCAGCGTTGGAACTCATATTGTACTCTGTTGTGTGGACCGCGATGCCGCCGGGCTTCAGGGTTTGCATCGACGCTTCGACGAAGCGCAGGCCGCGCTCCAGCGACCCCAGATGCTCCAAGGCGCAGGATGACCAGCAAAAGTCGAAGGCGCCTGCTACGTCAGGCGGAATGTCGTTCATGTCCATCACGCGGAACCGGACACGTTCGCTGAAGGCTGCCTCGTCGCAGACGCCACGCGCGTTGAGCGCCGCCAACTCGCTCGCATGCTGCCCCGTCTTGGCCCATCCTGCACTGCCGGTGGCCTCAAGAGACATGTCCGTGGCCAGAACGTTGCAACCAAGCGAGGCGAACAGCGCCGACAAGGGCTCCTGACCAACCCCAAAGCCAATGCCGCTGCTGGCTTGCCGCAGCACGCCGCGCTGATACAGTGCGTCCGCCAGAAAGAACCACTCCCAAATCTTCCGCTGCATCGCCACCGGCTGCTTCATTTGCGCCATCCAATAGCGAAAGGCGTCGGTGGAGAAATCGCTCTGCCGGCACATTCGGGAACTTCCCTTGATACCCTGTGGGGGCGATACAGGAACGGGCGGATTGCCGGTCAGGGTGGTGTAATCCAGTGAGGTGGCCGGCGGCACGACTGCGGTCGCCTGCTCCGGCCGGGCCGGCAACCCGGACGCTCCTTGCACATGGCCCGGGGCTGGCGTTGTCTCTCGTTCGGCCTTGCCTCCATCGATTTCGGCCAACTCCCGGCCTAGCCCACCCGTCCCGCGCAACGTCGCATCTGCCTTTGGTCCGGAGGAGGCACGCAGACCCAGCAGCATCCCCGCCATACGACGCCCGAGTGGGCCCCAATCATTTTCCTCAAGCCAGCGTGCACCGGCGGCCTTCAGCCGCACCCGCGCCGGATGGTCGCGCAACAATCCATCAACACCGTCGACAATTGAGGCAACGTCCACCCCCGTCAATCGATGAACGGCGCCGCCAACATCATCAAACTGAGCGATCGGTGTGACGGCGAGCGGGACGCCGCTCGCCATGGCTCCGCGCAGCGCGGCGCTCGACGACTCTCGGGAATGGTCATACGGCATGACCAGAAGGTCGCAGCCACTGAGTTCGCGCATCGAGACGTCGTTCGGGGTGAACTCCGTTCGCCATTCAATGCTCTCGCTCACACCAAGGGACTGCGCAAGCGCGCGGCATTTGGCGATCTCCTCGGCCGACGCCAAAGCCGGATACTCGGCATTCACCAGCCGCAACCGCAGCTTCGGCCAGCTTTGGCGCAAACAGGCGAAGGCCTCCACCAACTTGGGAATGCCCTTGCCAGGCAGGAAGAATCCATAGCACCCTATGATCGGCGTGGATTCCGCGGACAATTCGCGTACCGGCAATGGCGACGGCAGGGCCAGGCCCGGCGCCCCTTGCGGAAACAGCGTGACGTTCGACGTGAGCCCGAATCCGCGGAGCATGTCCAGATCTGAAATCCGATGCACGAGCACACGCGTCGCGCTGCCCAGCGCGGCGAGCACGCGCGATCGTTCTGTTTCTGCTACATCGAGCAGATGCGCCGCCGCATGCAGAGTCACGACCGTCAAACGATCGGAGAGCCTTCGGTCCTCGAGCAGATTGGCCAGGGCGCGCCATGGGATCAAGCCGGGCTGGTGCTGAATGACGACGGCGTCGGGATCCTCGTTTGCCACGGTACGAGCCAGTTGAGCCATGCTTTCTGCCACGCCGACCCGCCACGCCGGCAGAATGCGAACCGCTTCCTCATGGCCTGACACGGCCGTGCGCTCGTCGGTCAGGACGATCGGCGGCGCCATCCGTGAATCGCGGCGCTCCAGCATCGCAGCGACCAGATAACGTGAGTATTCGGCGACGCCGCAAGCGACGCCCCAGCTCGATACCCAGGCCACCCGCAGCGGCGGCGGCGGTGCGGCGAGCAGTCCATCGATCGCGCTGCGTGTGACGCGGTCGGCCCAGTTGTCCGGATCGAGTTGGGTGCGGATTCTCTCCCTGGCGGCAAGTGCCCGCGCCATGGAGACGCCCCCACCGGAGGTGATGTCGGCGAACACATCCTTCAGCGCCGCGGTGAGCTCGTCCACATCGGGCTCCACCCATACCGAACCCGCAGTGGCCAAATGGCTGCCCGACGGTGCGAAACGGAAATCCAGCAGTCGGGCGTGCTGCGCCCCACAGAAGTCGAGGTGTCCACCGAACCCCGTCACTATCAGAGGGACCCCGGCTGCCATAGCTTCCGCTGCCGGAATGTTGAAGCCCTCACCACGCGTCGGAAGAACCATCGCGTCGGCCTGTCTGTAGAGATCGAGCATGGCCGTGTCGTCCAGCTCCCGATCGATCATGACGATCTCCGCCACACCGGGATCGCGCGCCCGCAACCGTTCGATTTGCTCAGCGACATCGTTGTGCGGGTTTGGGAAGCCCTTGATGATCAACCGGACCGCGTCATCCTTTCGAAAGGCTCGTGCATAAGCTGCCAGCAGGAGATCGACGCCTTTGCGCGGGAAGCACGAGGAGACATGCAGGAAGCTGAAGGCGTCGGCGGGACGCTGGCGCGGCCGCTCGTCGGCAAGTTTGAAGAAGCGGCACAAATCCGGCACAAATCCGACCGTCTCGACGTTGATCGGCACGCCTGAGTCAATGAGTGCTTTTGCGACGAAACGGCTTGGCGCCAGCACCTTCCCAAAGCCTTTGCCTAGGGTGGTCACCATTTCTTCGGGCAGCAGGGACTCCTCCCAGAAGGTGAAGGCAAGGGCCAGGTCAACGGGCGGTTCCGGAACCAGCAAAGGGTAGTTCTGGCTGATGACGACTTCGGGTCCAGTCGGTGGTCTGTCTCTAGAAGCCATCGCGACGACCTCGCCCAACCGCGCGGCGGGCGGATCGTTCTGCGGCGAGGGCTCTTCGGTGATGATGCGCGTTCGGCCTGGCCGGCGACGTTCCAGCGCGAGCGCCATGGTGCGATTGACGGTAGCGAGGCTATAGCTGCCATAAGTATGGCCCGTCACGGCCATGTGCATATTGGCGTTGATGATCCGGCGCGCTTCGATGTGTTCCGGCGGCCTGGCGCCGGCCATGATGAGGGCCTCGATCAAACGCGGCGCCTGGCGGCTCAGTCGAAACCTCTCCAGCACTTTCAGCTGCCGCTCGACCATTGCGGAAGCCAACGTCGGGTTCTTTGCCACCTGGATTATGGACGCGGCAACGGTTGCCGGGGAACGGTCCGCGAGCAGCACCGCTTCATTGCCATCCTCATGCCCGAGCGTATAGGGCACGGCACCCGCGGGCCAGGCAATGACAGGCAGATGATGCGCCATGGCCTCGACCAACGGAACACCAAAGCCCTCGTGTCGGCTCAGCGAGACATAAACGTGGGCTTCACGATAAGCGGCATGCAGCTCCGCGTCCGTAACAAGCCCCGTAATTGTCACTTGTTCGTTGAGCCCGAGCTGTTTGATGCGTCGGCGGACCTCTCTTGGGTAAAGCGCGTCGGCAGAGCCGGTGTGGCCAACCAGCAGCAGCCGACAGGGTTTATTCCACATCCGGCTAAACAGCCCAAACGCTTCCACCAGATCCGCTTGGCCCTTGGACTGCACCATCCGGCCGACGAATAGCACTGTGAAAGGTCCATCGTCCGTAGACTTCCTGCGCCCAGCGGCACGGCTCATTAGGTCATCGACATCGAACAGGAACGTGCACGCGGCTGGTGACGCGTACCCCGCAGTTCGAAGCTCCATTGCGTTATATTCGCTGTCAGCTAAGGCTGCCTGCGTATGCGGGCGCATTTGTTCAAGTTGCCGGCGTCCAAGCTCGGCATAAGGTCTGGCCCAAGCGACGTCGCCCAATAACGCAGGTGGAGTGATGTTGTGGTAAAGTAGAATTTTGCGTGCGGGGAGCGTCAGGATACGCTCCATGGCGTTATGGCCCATGGAGTGGTGAACGATCAGAATCATTTCAGAGGTGACGGGCAGGTCGTCTATCAGCAGGACGCGACCGCTGAGGGCGGGATCTCGGTGCTCCACGAAGATTTCGCTATGGTAGCCTAGGCTGCGAAGATAGGTGCGCAGTAGCAACATCCCATTAGTGATGGCATCTCCTACGGCGGAGCCCGAATGGAACTGGTGCACGGTCTGGATTCGCTGCCCACTGAGAGGCGGCAGGTGTGCGATCCGCGCCTGCATCTCACTTGGCGCGCGAACAAAGTCCGACGACGCGGGCGCCTTCGATGCCGCAATTGCCTGGTTGTGGGCGCGAGCCAGCGCGCTTTCCTCATCGAACGTTCCTGGGGGGGCATACTTCTGAGCGCGGTGAATCAGGCGATCAACGCGACTCGAAGACAAAAGCGGCGACAAGCGAAGCCAAAACAGGGCCGCCTTCCAACGGATGTACATGCGATAGTTATGGACAGGCCGAGCGCGAGCGCTTCCGAGCGCGTCTTCCATCTTGGCCAGTGCGGCGAGGGCGGACGAGTATTGGTTGTTGGCGACGGCAAGCCGCTCGCTGACGGAAGTCGCCTCGGCGCGCGACCTCGTGAGGTCGCTCTCCGCGCGCGCCCTCCGCTCGTTGGCGGCGGCAAGCCGCTCGGTCGCGGATGTCAGTTCAGCGCGCGTTTCGGCCAGGACGTCCTCGGCGAGCGCCCTCCGCTCGTCGGCGGCGACAAGCCGCTCGGTCGCGGACGTCAGTTGGGCGCGCGCCTCGGCCAGATCACCGTCCGCGAGCGCTCTCCGCTCGTCAGCGGCGGCAAGCTGCTCGGTCGCGAACGTCAGCTCGGCGCGCGCCTCGGCCAGATCACCGTCCGCGAGCGCCTTTCGCTCATTGACGACGGCGAGCTGTTCGGCGGCGGCGGCCAACTCGACGCGCACTTGCTCCAGGCTTGCCTGCGCTGTCTTCAATTCCGATTTGAAAGCGCTGGCAAAGATGGACGTTGCATAAGGGCCGACGGCGAATTCGTCAAAAACGTTCGGCGGCGCCTGAAACGCCGCCATCAGCTCGTCGTGCGCGAGGGATACGTAGAACCTGTTCAGGCCGTCGAAATACGCAAATCTGTAGCCGAGCGTGAGCAGATCGCTTTCCCAGTCGAGAAACGACGGCTCCAACGATAAGGGTTGCGTGCTCTCGATAACTACGATCCACGGCCGGACAAGAGACTGCCCCCACCCGGCGATGACGTCCTTCTCCATCCCTTCGACGTCGATCTTGAGCCAGTGAATGTCCGAATCTTTGAAGCGATCGAGCAGGCGCTCGAGCCGGATCGACGCAACCAGCCGTCTTTCGACGGCGAATCCTGCGGCGCGATGGCGCTCGGCGATGTCCGCTTTTCCGGTGCTGAGACCGGTGTCCTTGATTTCGTAGATCTCGAGCAGGCCGCCCTCGGCGCCGACCGCGGCTTCGACGACGTCTTCGTCAGGCCGCGCGCTGCGAAGCTTCGCCGCGTATTGCGACGCCGGCTCGACGTGGAGCCCTCTCCAGCCCAGGTTGTAGAAGGCCAAACTTACGGAATCGACGATCGGATCCTGGGCGCCGATGTCGATGTAAACGCCTTTGTCGACGTGCTTGAGCGCGCGGTGAAGCATGACGTCTTCGAAATTCTGCGCGTATGAAATGAACATCATTGCCGCCCTGCGCAGAATGTACGTTTGTCGCAGGACTCCGAAGTTCGTCGAGGAGTCAGAAGCGCCGCCCAGACGGCCCAGCTCCGAGGCGGAGAATTGAAGCTCATCGCGTCGTTCATTGCGTTACCCGGCGACTTCCGTTTGGTCCGCATGCAGAGTCGGCCAGCCGGCCAAAGCGCGCAGGGTATCAGGATCGATATCCGCCCACTCGAACCCACCCTGCCCATAATGCCCCGTCCAGTCGCGATACCGTATCATTCGGCAGGGGACGCCGGTGTAATTGGCGAAGCGTGGCCCGTACTCCGCGTTCGCCGACCAGTGTGTGGCGACGACGCGCTTGCCGAGCAGCAGCGCCTCGTAGATGTTGAGGCCGAACCCCTCGGCGCGATGCAGCGACAAATAGAGGTCGGCCGCATGATGCAGGGCGGCGATCTCGTCGTCGGTCATCTCGTCCGCCACCAACTGGATGTTGGTCGCCCGCCCGATCAACTCGCGCAACTCGGCGAGCACGATGCGTGTGCGTTTGCCCACGCGCAGCTTCATCACCAATATTGCGCTGGGATCGTCGCCGAAGGCCGCCTTCCACGCGCGAACATGCGCCCACGGGTTTTTGCGCTCCGGGCAGGAGCGGATGTCCATGATCGCGAGGCCCATGAAGGCGTCGGGGGCGACGCCGAGACGCGCGCGCATGTCGATGCCGGGATCGAGGGGCGCTGTAACGGCGTAAGGGACGACCCGAACGGGCAGGTCGAGCGCGGCGCGAAAGGTCGCGGCGCAATATTCCGAAGGCGTCCAGACCTCGTGGACCAGTCGCTCGGCGAAGCGCCAGGCTTCGGGAAATCGCGGCGTCTCCCAAACCCAGCCGCCGACGCGATAGGCGCTTGCGACGTCGCTCGGCCGCAGCAGGCGACAGACCGTCCCGTAGGTGTCGGGTTGGCAGAGAAAATAGACGTTCTCGATCGGCCCGCCGAGGTCGAGCGGCTCGGGAGCGGCGCCCGCGAGATAGGGGCCAATGTCGATGGCCGTGACGGAAGTGTGCCGCGCGCGCAACGCCTGCAAGTCGTACGCCGCCGCGCGCCCGAGCCCGTGCGCGCCCGAAAACTCGCCGAAGGCGATCGCCGGCCCCGCCGTCGGCCGGGCGGCGGGACCCTTGGCGAACGCCTTCGTTCGTTCGATGTTCTCCCGCGTCCAGCGACGCCGGCGAATTGGCAAGCGCGAGCGATACCAAATGTGCTTGGCCGTCCAGCGCCGCAGCGTCCACCGCGCCGCGCGCAACGCTCCGCCGATGCGGGATTCGCCATCGGCGGCGAGGCGCTGCGCGCCAGCGTCGCGGCCAAACGTCGTTGTCCGCCCCTCCGCCTCGGCAGTCTCGCGGCCAGCGTAAGAATTCATGCCGTCCTCGCGCCGTCGCCGAAGAGCCCTCCACTCCGCGCATGCCTCTCCATCCTACCATCCCGTCAAAATGAAAATCCGCGACCGGCGCCCCATCGCCAAGGCGGCGGCGTAGGCCAAGCCGTCGGCGCGCCGCCGAAGATGTGGCGGCGGAGGCAGTCGTACTTGAAGAACTGGAAAGGGAACTCGAACCCCATGCGAAGGAAGGCGACGCGGTTCGGCTCGAACTCCCTCCCCGCGTCGCAATTGCCGGCAGCCGATCGTCTTCGTGAGGATATGGGCGAAGTCGCCATAGCTCCTGTGCAGAATGTCGCCCTTAAGCTGCACGACGTCGGCCGTCGGCGCAACCACATCGTGGGCGAGCGAATCGCGCAACCGCGCCGTCGTCCGATCGTCCAGCCTGACGTAGTTGCGGAAGTGGGTCAACGGCGACGGAGCGGCGAGGATCGCCCCCGGCTCGGCGCGCAAGTCGTCGCTGAGCGCTCGTCGGCGTCGAGGTCGAGGATCCAGCCGCGGCTCGCCACGTCCTCGGCGAAGCGCTTCTGCGGCCCGAAGCCGTCCCGCGGATGATGGACCACGCGCGCGCCGAGCCGCCCGCACTACGCCTCCGTTTCGTCGGCCGAGCCGGAATCGACGACCAATGTTTCGTCGACGAGGCCGGAGACCGAACGGTTGGCGCGCTCGATGCGGTCCGCTTCGTTGTAGGCGACGATCGTGCAAGCGACCGGACTGAGCCTGCCCGCCGGCGTTGGCGCGCCGGCTGCGCGGAACAATGACGACGGGCTCAACACGGCTTAACCCGCTGCGAAGCGCCGCGGCGCAGAGGCGGCGCAACTCGCCGAAGCGCGGAGTCACGCGCCGATGCGGGCGCCTGCCGCGTCGCCGCCGAAAAACTGCCCGACTTGAGATGCGGCCTCACTCCGCTGACCAAGAGTTTCGCCCCCGTATCCTAAGCCGCTATTGGCAGGCGCAGCGCCAGGCGCCCGCGGCGCGGCAGGATTGCGCGCTTGTGAAGCAGGCGTTGCAAGGCATCCTGCGACGCCCTTTGCGACAGCCAACCGGCGACGCCCGGCGCGCTTGTATTTCAACGCCCCTCCTTAGGCAAGTTCTCGTCATCGTCACCGCCAATCGAATCGCGGCAAAAGTCGACGACGACGTCTTCCCTGCGGATGATGACGGAACGAGCGAATTTTGGGTCGACGGTTCATCTTTCGGCTAGCGCCTGCCTAACCTGACTGTGTCGCAAACTGTTTCGAGGCGTCTTGTCGATTCAAGCCTGGTTCGGAGAGGCCTGCGGATCAAAGCGCCAGGGGAGCCGAGAGCGACTCTCGGTTCGCGTCCCGCCGGGTCTCACGGCATTCCCGGACCGAACGCCGCCCCGATGTCATGTCGGGCTTAGCGGCGCTTCGGCGAGCGCCGGCGCGGGCTTTGCGCTCCCGCAGACAGCTTACGCCCGCGAAACGTTGGTCGCGGTCACAGGAGCGACGGATAGCCGAGCATCGGAAGCAAGCGGCTTACGATCGAGCCCAAGCAAACCAGCGCGACGAGGAGTTTGAGAAGCTGTGCGAGTCGCCGATCGGGACAGAATCTGTCGATGACCCAGAACAGAATCGCCCCGATGACGATGGTGATGAGAATGCCAATTGCGAGCGAAATCATCGCGGCCTCGCGCTTCCCGATCGACGATTGCAGGAGGTTAGAGCGTGCGCTCGATCGTCGTCAGAATCGGAAAATACCTACTCGCCGCGCCGGTCGACCTTGACGGCGGCGCCAGAGCGGGTCTCGGCGCCAAGCCGTCATGAGTGATTTCCGATTCTCCCGCGCGGCCAGGGCAGGGCTGCGGTCAGCCTCGGGCCCGGCGGCGCCGGACGGCTTCAGCACGCCGGCCTCAAAAGGAGCCTCTCCCGGATCCCGACGCAAGAGCGTCGGTGAAGTTGAACGTCCGGCGCGGTGTGGCGGTCGAATATTTCGCATGATCGACCGTCATGAGGTTAGTGCGCGAGGCGCTTTCCCCCGTCGGCGCAGGAATTGTTTCGGCAGGCGTTTCGGCGGGCAAGCGGCGGGCGGCCCGAAAACCGACCGACAATGCGCCACCTGTCTCAAATGGCCCCAAGCAACTCGACCGTCCGAAAGTCGCGCGAACGCCGAAGAAGAATCGAAACTCGCCGCCGCTTGGGCGCCTCTCAGCGGACAAATTCCACATCGAGAATCAAGGCGAACTCGTCGAGCCATGTTCCCTCGGAGCGCGGCCGGAAGACGAAAAATCGCCAGCATCCTCCCAACGCCGCGGGAGTTTCCAGGACACAGGCCGGTTTGCGCCGACCGCGTCCCCCGCCACCCTATTTTCCCACCATTGACTTGATTTATGTTTCGGCCGCCGCGGCGTCGTCCTGCCGCGGAGGTGGGGGCGCTCTTTGTCGCCTTCCGAGCGAGGCCGTGCGAACACGCGCCGCCATCCGCCTGGCAAAAGAATTCCGCGGAGCTTTGACGCGACCGCGACCCGAGACGGTCGTGGCTCGCCGCACAGTGAGACGGCGCAGATGAGCTGTTGGCGGGCCTGGCGTTCGCTCACGAGCGAGGACCGGCTGGCGACCAGCCAACCGTTCAGCCGATTGTCGCTGCGCCCGGGAAGCGGGCGGTGCGGAGACGGGTCCGTTCGGCTGCATCGGGCGGAATTCGGACCTCCAGGGCCTTGCTCGATCTCGACCGCGGAAGAGCCGCCAACGCCGACCGCGCGGCCGGGGCGGAGGCGAAATCGTCACTCCATCCGCCGGCGAAACAGCCACGTCGCCGCCGTCAGCGTCGCCAACGCGATCAGAACCAGCGGCAGCGTCTGGGAGAGGATTTCGCCGATTGACATGTCGCGCAGGAACACCCCCCGCACGATGACGAGGAAATAGCGCAGCGGATT
>Ga0181517_10003479_pt1 | contig 14999 bp, 12 predicted proteins | sample PEATcosm2014_Bin_31_FD_119748 | JGI IMG/M metagenome (GOLD analysis project Ga0181517, IMG submission 119748) | Peatland microbial communities from MTU Mesocosm Facility, Houghton, MI, USA - PEATcosm2014_Bin01_30_metaG | ecosystem: Environmental > Terrestrial > Soil > Wetlands > Peat | place... | reverse complement strand
TCGTTGTTGGCAGTAGGATCACTCATGGTCAGCCTCCCTTTTTGGGCCCATAGAGCCCGGCTCTTCTTGGGGACCTCACGGTACCCCGTGGGAGGCTGGCCTTCTCATCCCATCTGCTAGACCAGTCGAGAACCTTGAGCCCAGAGCACTTCCGGCGCCCGTCCTCGACGGCGGCCGGACTCTTCTCGAAGCGTTGAAGATGAGACGCACGTCGCGCGACATCAGCGGCGAGAAGATCCCTCTGCAGACCCTGTCGGACATCCTCTGGGCTGCTCAGGGCGTCAATCGCACGACAGGACCGTTCGGAGATCCCGGGAGAACGGCCGGATCGGCAAGCAACTCAAGGGAGATCCGTGTCTACGTCCTCATGGAGGAGGGCACCTACCTGTACGAACCCGAGCAGCACCGGCTGATTCCGGTCGCCGCCGGTGACATCCGTCGTCTTGCGATAGGGCGCGGGCAGCAAGACGCCGGGGCGCAAGCTCCAGCGCGCCTCGTCTACGTGGTCGACGTTGAGCGATTCCAGCACTCCGGGTTCCCGGAACCGGGCCTCTACGATCCGGAGATCCAGAAATCCTATTACTTCGTCGACACCGGCCTCGTCGCGCAGAACGTGTATCTGGCGGCGGCTTCGGCGGGTCTGGGCGCCTGGTTCCACAACTGCGACAAGGAAGCGTTCGCGCAAGCGGTCGGGTTGGGACCCGATCTAAGGCCTGTCTTCGGGCAGACCATCGGCTACGCCAGCGAGTAGCCGATCCAGACTCCAACGAGAACCTTTCAGTCAAATGCTGGATCCGAGGGGCCTGGACTCCCGTCAGGGGGCTCGCTGTGGGCCGGAGCGTTCACTTGGCTGTGCGCGGACGGCCTCTATCGATGTCATGGCGTGGCCTCGCCGGCGACCTTCTCGCGCGGCGTGCGGCGCAGCGCCATGTGTGAGGGCAGCAGAAGCGCGGGCACGACGGCCAGCGCAGCGAGGGCGACTGACCACCAGAAGGTGTGGGCGAAGGCCAACGCAAGACCTGCCGAACTGCCCGCGTGAGCTGCCATCTGGGTCTGCAGAATGACGGCCAGCACCGCTGTGCCAAACGAGCCCCCGATCTGCTGCACGAGGCGCGTGGTGCTACTGGCGTGAGGGATGCGGTCGGGACGCAGGCCCAGGTAGGCGGTGGCAGTGGCGGGAATGGTCATCATGCCGACGCCGGCTCCCCGCACGATAAGGGTGCAAGCCAGCAGCAACTCGCTGGTGTGAAGGCCGGCCTGCGTATAGGCAAGGGTGCCTGCGATGATGAGCGCCAGGCCGACCAGCACCACCGGCCGCGCGCCGATACGGTCCGTGAGACGGCCCGACAACCCGCGCGTCAGCAACGCTCCGGCTCCTTGAGGGACCAACAGCACCCCCGCCACCAAGGCGCTCTGACCGCGCAGCTGCTGGTAGTAGAGGGGCATCAGCAGCAGCGCCCCGTACAAGGCAAAGCCAGACAGAAAGAGCAGGCTGCTGGCCGCCGCAAAGGAGCGCTTGCCAAAGAGCCGCAGATCGATGAGCGGCTCGCGCGAGCGCAGCGCATGCAAGACAAACGCCACCAGCAGCACGACGCCGAGCGTGATGGGCGCAAGGACGGCGCCTTGCGCAAAGCCGCCCTTCCTGGCGACCTCGGTAAACCCGTAGATCAGGGCCGCGACGCCCGGGGAGAGCAGGGCCACTCCCAGTATGTCGAGGCGCTGCGCGACGACCCCGCCCCGGCCAGCTGGCAGGGCGCGCCAGGCCCACCACAGGCCGGCCACACCGAAGGGGACGTTGACCCAGAAGATCCAGCGCCAGCTCAGATGGGTGATGATGAGTCCCCCGACGACGGGTCCCAGCATGGGACCGATGAGCGCCGGCAGGGTGGCCAGGGCCATCGCCCGACCCAAGGCTCGCCCACCGGCCGCCTCGACGATGAGGTTCTGAAAGATGGGCAACATGAGACCCGCGCCGGCGCCCTGTACGATGCGAAAGGCGATCAGGCTGTCCATGTTCGAGGCCACGCTGCACGCCACAGAGCCGACGACGAACAACCCCAGCGCGACAAGCCACACGCGCTTGCCGCCGAAGCGCCCCATCGCCCAACCACTGATCGGGATGACCATGGCAAATGCCAGCAAAAAGGCGGACATCACCCACTGCACCGTGGCAACCGAGGCATGCAGGTCGCGCCCGATGGTGGCGACCGCGACGTTGACGATGGTGAGATCGAAGACAGGCGCCATGATGCCGACGAGCAGGATGGCGGCGAGCTTGACGAACGCCGGGCCGAGGCGTTCGTCGTCGGGTCGGACAGTCATGAAGCGTGCTCCCTGGATTGCTAAGAGACTGAGGCGGCTCCAGAAGGACCTGCCCTGACTACAAGAGACGCAAACGTACCTAACGGGATGGTACACTGAGCCCATTAGGGACGCAAGCGTCTCGTGAGGATCGTCGATGACAGAGACTCCACCCCCGGAAGGCAAGGGCAGGCGGCGGCGCGGCGCGACGCTCGAGGCCGCTCTGCTGGAGGCCGCCTGGGACGAGCTGATGGCGGTCGGCTACGACTCGCTTACGATGGAGGGAGTGGCTGCTCGGGCCCGGACCAACAAGACGGTGCTCTACCGGCGTTGGCCCACCCGACCCGAGCTCGTGCTGGCCGCGGTGCGCCAGCACAAGAGCTCCATCGAGGTTCCCGACACCGGTAGTCTGCGCGGCGACGTGCTTGGGCTGCTGCGCTTCGTCTCAGCCCGCAACGTCGAGCTCATCGGGATACTGAGCGTCCTGCAGGCCGACTACTACAAGGAGACCGGCCTGTCGCCGTCGGCCCTACGAGAGCGTACGCCCGGCGGCGGCCGCGAGATCATGGAGCTGCTCCTGCAGCGAGCAGTGGCGCGCGGTGAGATCGGCGCCGGCCGCATCAGCGCGCGCATCGCCCGGCTGCCCATCGATCTCGTGCACCACGAGCTGCTTATGACGTATGTGCCGATGAGCGACGCCGCGCTTGAAGAGATCGTCGATACGATCTTTCTTCCGCTCATCGGCAGCTAGAGGCAGGGGGCGCCGTCATCAAGACCAACAGAGCCGCCGTGTCGCGGTGAACATCGCCCCCCCTCCCGCAGAGGCACACAGCTCTCAGGCGGCGCGGCGCAGCTCCTGGCGCTATGCCTAACGACGACGGTTCCACTCCGCGTGTGTCGCCAACCGTTGGAACGGCGACTGCCGCGGAGTGACGCCGAGCGTCATGGTCGGCCACCAGGTGTGGCCGCGGGGACAGTCGGAGCCGGCCTTACCCGCGATGCAGACGCCAACACCCTGCGCGTTAGGCGCTGCTGAGCCGGGGGTAGGTTGGCGCGTACGGAGCCTGCCACCAAGGAGGTCACGTGCACCCGCTACCCCCGGAGACGTTGCACAGCGTCTCGCACTTCACTTTCACGCTGTTCAGCGTGCCGTTCACCATCGGCTGGCCGAACCTGATCGCCTGGCTGCTCGTGATCGCCGTGTTCGTCGTCGGCGCCTGGGCGCGTCTGCCCCGCTGGATCGGCTGAGGAGGGTGCGGTGAACCTCACGACAGGCGCGCAGCGAAGCTTGAGGAAGACTCTGACCCTCGAGGACGCGCTGCCCACGCGCATGCCTGTCTACGTCAACTCGATCGCCTACTTGTTCGGCGCCCTCACCCTCATGTCGTTCGTGATGCTCATCGTGTCGGGTGTGCTGCTCGCTCTGGGTGGACCGTTCTGGTACCACACCAACAGCGTCGGGCGGTTCTTCGACGAGCTGCACTTCTGGGCCGTACAGCTCTTCTTCGCCGGCCTCGTCTTGCACCTCGCTACCAAGTTCTTCCTCGGCGCCTGGCGCGGTGGTCGCTGGCTCACCTGGATGGTCGGTGCCCTGCTGTTTGCTGCCGCCATCTTCACCGGGCTGACCGGCTACCTCCTGCAGACCAACTGGGATTCGCAGTGGATCGCCACGCAGGCCAAGGATGCCATGAACGCGGCCGGTATCGGTGCGCTTTTCAATACCATGAACACCGGCCAGGTCCTCATGCTGCACGCCATCGTGCTGCCGCTCGTCATCGCTGTGGGGATCGGCATCCACCTGCTGCTCGTCCGTCGCGACAGCCCCGTACGGCCCTACGATGACTGACGGCGTGGACGAGCAGGGGGCACAAGAACAGCGGGCGACGACCGACGGCGTCCTCGATCTGAGCACTGCCGGCCCGCGCACTCAGAAGAACCTGGCCGGCATTCCCCTCAAACCCTACGACCTGCTGCGCGAGGGCGCCGTCGTCTTTGCCTTCGTGCTCGTCGTCGTGGTCGTCCTCTCGGTCGTCTTCAAGGCGCCGGACTACCCGACCATCACTGCGCAGAACGTCGCCACGCAGCAGCCAGTGGCCTTCCTGCAGACCGCGGCGGGCATCTTGGCAAACGACGGCTCCGTCTCGGCGGTATCAGACTACGGTCCGCCCTACGACTCAGACACGAGTGCCGCGCAGCACATCGGGCCGATCAGGCCGGCGGCCTGGGCCAAGGACATCTTCGGTGTCACCACCCCGATCGACCCTCCGCAGGACCTCGTTATCGCGCCGCTGCGCCGCGCCGCCGTGCTCGACCTCGCGCTGAACGCGCCGCTTGCCGCCTTCGAGGCTGCGCCCCCTGCCCAGCAGTCGGCGTGGCTTGTCGCCTATCGCAAGGCGCTGGACTCGGCGACGGTGTCGGGGGCCAGCGTCACGCTGCCGGCCGGCGACTACGGCCCCGTGGCGCCGCTCATGGACGGCATGCTGCGCCTGGGCCGCTCGGGACTGCTCGAGGGCGCTTTCGCCGCCGAGGGCAACAGCTACTACCCCTACAGCTTCGACTTCACCAAGGCGCTGCTCTTCTTTGCCATCGCAAGCCCCTACACCGACGCAGCCGCCCACCTGCAACAACTCGGCAATCCGCAGTGGGGCATCGTCCACGAGACCGGCAACTACCCGGGCGCCTGGTGGCTCGACGTCTACCAGGTCTGGTATGAGGTGCCACAGATCGCCAACAGCGTGAACGCCGACCTGATCGTCGTGACCATCATGACCGTGCTGTTCGCCGTGCTCCTTCTGCTGCCATTCATACCGGGCCTGCGGCGCCTTCCTCACGGCGTCAAGGTCTACAGGCTGATCTGGCGCAGCTGGTATCGCGAGTATGGTCACGCAGAAACTCGGTGACCTTTAGACCTCTGTCCTCAACGCCCGCGGCCGCTTGCCCGCCTTCGCGCGCGATCTGCCCAGGAGCGTTCTTGCTGGATTGCATCGGGGATCGGATGCTCCGCCTCGTCGACGACATCAGCCGTCCAAGCCACGCCGTTCCAGAAGCGCCGGGTGTGACGTCCCGAGGGGTCGGGATACCAGGCAGCCGGCCGGCGCGAGTCGCGACCCGACAGAGAAAACCAGCGTCGTGCCGGCGGACCGAAGAGCAGGGCGCAAGCGACGAGCACGACCGCCAGCTCAGCGAGGGTCCGCAAGGGAGCCGAACCGACGTCCTGCAGGTGCCAGAGCGCCGCGACACCCTGCGCGAACAGGCCCAGGCCGAACAACCCCACGACCGCGTTGCGCGCCCGGCGGCTGCCGCGCGCCATGGCGCCGATCAGTCCACAGGACGACACCAGTACAACGGCCAGCAGAGTCCAGGTCTGGATGGGATGGTCGAGCGCCTGCGGCGAGAGCAGCAGGCTTGCGCTGGCCAGCAGCAAGGCCCCAAAGAGCAGCGTGGCGGCCAGCCTGATCGGCCCGGGCGCTCTGGATCGTGAGTTTGTCGGCACCACTTGTCCTTGCTTGATCACGGCGTGGAGGAGTCTCTCGGCCTCGATGGCCACGCCCGGGCAGTAGGGCGAAAGGGCTCCGCCGCACCACGCCCACTCACTATTTCAGCGCGATTGCGCCCGAAACCTTCCGTTCGCCCATGTCGCGCAGGCTGGTCCACCGGCACCTCGCCCGAGCGCCCATGATGCACTTCGGGCTTGAGTCTACTGCGGCAGAGTCGTCGTGCTCGACGTGGGCGTCGGTGACGGTGTCGGCGTCGGCGTCGGCGGAACGACCGTTATCGTGGCGGTCGGGGTGGGCGACGGCTTTGTCGAAGCGCTCGCCGATGCCGATGGGCTTGGCAGCGGCGATGCGGTGGCGTGAGCTCCGTGCCAGGGCGTGAAGCCCCAGCTGACGATGGGAAAGTCGGGATGCGCGCTGGTTGCCAGGGCGGCGGCTGTGAACTGTGCCCACATCGGCGCACAGTAGTACTCGCCGAAGGCGCCGTTCATCGGCAGGTTCGCTTCCATGTCCCCCATCCAGACGCTGGTGGCGAGCTGAGGCGTGTAGCCGACGTACCAGACGTCCCAGCTGTTCTCGGTGGTGCCGGTCTTGCCGGCGCGCGGGTAGGGAAAGGCCGCCGCGGTGGTGGAGCCGGTACCCCGGCTGGCCACCTGCTCGAGGACCTGTGTGACGGTCGACGCTACGCCGGCCGCAATGGCGCGGTCGCCCCTGGTCGACGGGTGCCAGAGCAGCTTGCCGTTCGCGGCGACGACCTTCACCACAGCCTGCGGCGCGTGGTGCACACCACCGTCGGCCAGGGTGGCGTAGGCGTCGGCCATCTCGAGCGGCGTGACCGACGACGTGCCCAGCGTGATGGAGGGCACGGCCGCAAGCGGACTCGTGATGCCCATGGCGTGGGCGACCCTCACGGTGTTCTCAGGCCCGACGTCGACCGACAGGCGCGCGAAGACTGCGTTGTCTGAGATCGTCATGGCTTGGGCGACCGTCTCGGGCCCGCCTGGGCCGTCGCCGTGGACCACCCAGGGTGCGGCGAACGGCCCCATGGGGATGGTCACCGGACTCTGGGAGGAGTAGTAGGTGGTGAAGGGGTCCATGCCCCGCTCGACGGCCGCCGCCAGCACGAACGGCTTCATCGCAGATCCCGGCTGACGTCGCGCCTGCGAGGCAAGGTTGAACTGCTGCTTGGCAAAGTCGAGGCCGCCGACCATGGCGCGGATGTAGCCGTTGGCGGGGTCGATGGCCACCATGGCAGCCGACGGCTTGAAACCGAAGTCCAGCGGCGTGACGGTGTTCCTGACGACCCGCAGCGCGTCGTTCTGCCAGGGTGAGTCGAGGCTCGTGTAAACGCGCAAGCCACCTTCGAAGACCTCGCGAGCGCCAAAATGGGCGACGAGCTGCTGCTCGGCGTAATCGACGAAGTAGGCGGCCGAGGGCAGCACACCGGGAGGTGTCGTGCGAAGCACATGCAGCTCGCTCTTTAGGGCGGACTGCTCTTGTGCCGGGGTGATGTAGCCCTGGCTGGCCATGTCATGCAGCACCACATTGCGCCGCGCCAGGGCCGCGGCGGGATCGTAGACCGGCGAATAGCCGTTGGGGTTCTGCGGCAGGCCGGCCAGCAAGGCGCTCTGCACCATCGTGAGTTGCGAGGCGTTTCTGTGGAAGTAGGTCTCGGCGGCCGCCTCCACCCCGTAGGCTCCGTCGCCGTAGTAGACGGTGTTCAGATACGCCGTCAGGATGCGGTCCTTCGACCAGCGGTCGGTCAGCTCCCAGGCTAGGATCGCCTCGCGCAGCTTCAGCGTGAGGGTGCCGTCGTAGCCACCAAGATAGGCGTTCTTGACGTACTGCTCGGTGATCGTGCTGGCACCCTGCACCGTGCTGCCCGCCTTGAGATCGGCGAGCGCTGCCCTCGCTATTCCCGACAGGTCGATGCCGTGGAAGTCTGAGTAGAAGCGCTTGTCTTCGACGGCGACCGTCGCCTCTTTCAACGAGAGCGGCAGCCGCGAGCTCGGTACGATGACCCGATTGACGGCGCCGTGCAGATGAGCGATGGGCTTGCCGGCACTGTCGTAGATGACTGTCGTCTGCGCGGGCACGGCCTTGAGAAGGCTCGCCATGGCCGGGGTGCCCCGCGCCAGGTAGAGGACCGCCACCCCAAGGGCCGTGACAAGAGCGACGACCAAGACCAGGACAAGCACGAGGCTCAGAGCAAACCAGCGCGGCCAAGCTCTTCCGCTTTGTCTCCGAGAGGCAAGAAGCCCCGCCTCAGCCTTGGCAGCGTGCCCGGTCTTTCTCACTATCCCGTCCTCCGCGGCGACGTGTCACACACCTTACGCCTCCACACCCCGCGTTCGCGACTCCGCAGAGAAAGCCGACTTCAGCTACATCCGAGAGTCAGGGGCACACTCGCGCGCAGCAGCATCCGCTTGTACCGGGTCGTCCGAGGCTTGGCACGGCAGGCAACGCAGACGCCTTGCGCAAAGGAAGTACCCAGACGGTGGGCGAACTACAAAAGGCAAGCACCACGCCCAATGTTCAGGAAGCACCGTGAGAGACATCGTTCCCACCAGTCGTACCCGCCCATCACCCAGGGCCATGCTGTGACTCCATCCAAGAGCAGGCGAGGCAGCGACAACCGTTCGCGCCGGGGTAAGGCGAAGGCAGGTCGCACCAATGCGAAGAGGATCGACGGCCGCATCCGCGTCCTGGGGGTCGTTGCTCTGCTTTCCTTTGCAGCCCTCGGGGTGCGCGCCACCGCTCTTGCCGTCGCCCCGGGGAAACTTGTCTCGCTGGCCCACCAGGAGCAGCAGAGCGAAATCGCACTGCCGGCGACCCGCGGGGAGATCCTCGACAGAAACGGAGCCCCGCTCGCCGAAGACGAACAGCAGCAGACCGTCTTTGCAACGCCCTATATGCTCAGCGACCCAGATACGGCGGCGGCAAGGCTGGCCACTCTGCTGCATATCCCGCAACCGCCTCTGCTGCGCGCTCTCTCGGACAAGAAGAGTGGCTTCGCCTACGTCGCACGACAGATCGCCCCCAGCCTTGCGGCCAAAGCCGTCGGGCTGGGCCTTCCCGGCGTTGCCTCCTACCCTGAAGACAAGCGCATCTACCCGGGCAAGACCCTGGCGACGCAGATCCTTGGTCTGGTGGGCAGCGACGGTCAGGGACTGGCGGGCATCGAGTACGCCGAAAACAGCAAGCTCTCAGGCAAGCCCGGCCAGGAGACGGTGATCACCGACCCGGCCGGCCAGGCGCTGCACACGGTCAGTAGCAGCCCTGCGCAACCCGGCCAGAACGTGCACCTGACGATCGACGAGGCCATCCAGCTTCAGACCGAGCAGATTCTCGCGTCGACGGTGGCCCGTTACCACGCGCTGGGTGCCACAGCGATCGTCGAAAACCCGAGCACAGGCGAGATCTATGCCATGGCCAACGCGCCCCTGGTGAAGGCGAGCGCCTTCGCCAGCCATCCTGCCCTGGCGCGCAACCGCGCCATCACCGACGTCTACGAGCCAGGCTCGACGTTCAAGGTCGTGACGATCGCGGCATGTCTGGCAGACGGCGCGGTCACCCCGAGCACGTCCTTCGTGTTGCCACCCTCGATCAGGGTGGGCGGCTACGTCGTCCATGACGCCGAAGCGCGCCCCACGGAACGCATGACCGTGACCCAGATTCTCGCCAAGTCGAGCAACGTCGGCGTGGTGACCCTGGCGGAGAGGTACCTCGGCAAGGACCGGCTGCTGCAGTGGACCAAGAGGTTCGGCTTCGGGCGGCCTACCGGCATCGATTTTCCCGGCGAAGCAGCCGGTCTGCTGCCGACACAGTGGTCCGCATCGACGATCGGCAACGTGCCGTTCGGCCAGGGCATCGCCGTGACCCCGATCCAGATGGCAGCCGTCTATGCGGCGATCGCCAACGGCGGGGTCTGGGTGCGGCCACACCTGACCGCTCAGATCGGGACTCAGCCGGTCGGCAGCGCAAAACGACGCCTGATCTCTCCCCAGGTCGACAAGGAACTGACGGCCATGCTCTCCAACGTCGTCGCCGACGGCACCGGCACCGAGGCTCAGATCCCAGGCTATGCAGTTGCCGGAAAGACGGGCACGGCGCAGAAGGTGCTGGCCAACGGCCGGGGCTATTCGAACACGGCCTTCGACGCTTCATTTGTCGGGTTTGTGCCCGCAAGCCATCCGCAGCTCTGCGTTCTTGTGATGGTCGACCAGCCTGATGTGATCTACGGCGGTTCGGTGGCGGCGCCGGCCTTCCGTGACATCGCTAGCTTTGCCCTTCAAGATCTCGAGATCGCACCGTAACGACGCGCCGGAGCGGGCGGTCGAGCAACGTCGGGAGGCGCTGGCGTTGGCGAACACACAGCCCCTCCCACTGGCCGGCTGCCCCCGGCGGAGGTTCATGATGGCATCCCGGCGGGTGTTCCGGCCGCGGCTGACGGCCGTGCTGATCATCGGCGTGACCTGCGCCCTGGTCGTCGCAGGCGTCTCGGCGTGCTCACGAGGCCCCGTCGGGAACATCGGCCCCACCAGGACCACCGGTACCGCGCCGCCGCCGCTCACGGTGCTGACCCGTAACACCAGCGGCGACAACGGGGACATCTTCATCGCCCCCGCCGGAGGCAGCTACCCGGCGGGTCCGGAGATCGTCACCACCTCTGGGAAGGTGGTCTGGTTCCACCGGCTGTCTGCCGGGAAGATCGCCACCGACTTCCGCACGCAGACCTACCTTGGCCAACCTGTCCTCACCTGGTTCCAGTCCGGGGGCCAAGGGAGCTCAGGAGGGCCCGGGGGTAAAGGCGGTCCGAACGGTCCCGGCGGCACCGACTACATCTTCAGCGACCGTTACCGGCAGATCGCCACCGTCCGGGCGGGCAACGGCGACGCGACCGACTTCCACGAGTTCCTCATCACACCCAGAAACACCGCACTGATCCTGGCCGATACCGTCACGACCGCGAACCTGACCTCCATCGGCGGCCCCGCCGACCAGCGCGTCATCGACGGCCTCGTCCAGGAGATCGACATCGGGACCGGACGGGTGCTCTTTCAGTGGGACAGCGCCGCCCACGTTCCCTACGCCGACAGCTACCTGCCGCGGCCGTCTTCCGCGAGCACACCTTGGGACTGGTTCCACATCAACGCCGTCCACCTCGACACCGACGGCAACCTGCTGGTGGACTCCCGAAACACCTGGACTGCCTTCAAGGTGAACCGCCATACCGGTCAGATCATGTGGCAGCTCGGCGGCAGGCATAGTTCCTTCACCCTGCGCGCCGCCCCTGGCCAGGTCCTCGACCGCGCCGGGAAGGTCTTCGCCTGGCAGCACGACCCGGAGGCCATCGGCGGCGGCCAGTACACGTTCTTCGACGACGAGTCGGGCGGCAACCTGCTCGGCTCCAGCCGGGCGGTGACGGTGCAGCTCGACCTCGCCACCCGGGTGGCCACCCTGGTCAAGTCGGATGACCAGCCGGAAGGCCAGGTCGCGCAGGTCATGGGGAACGCCCAGACCACGCCGGGCGGCGACCTGTTCGTCGGCTGGGGCGGGCTGCCCTACATCTCCGAGTTCAGCCCGTCCGGAAAGCTGCTGTTCAACGCGGGGCTCCCGGCCGGTGTCAGCACCTACCGGGCTTACCTGCTGCCCTGGAACCAGCATTGCCATTAGCGCTGGACCTCCCGCACAGAACCGCGGCACCGACACCATCTCCTTAGGTCCTTCACGACTCTGCATCCAGCTCAAGCAGGCGACCTGAGACATCCAGACACTGTGGCTGGCAGCACTTAGGACTAAGGAGCTCCTGCAAATGACGTATTCGGTTGCGAAACGACGCGGACGGAGATTCTAGCCACATGCGAGCGGTCGATTTTGTCTTCGCCATAGGGTGGGCGGCGTTCTGGTTGTACTGGCTCGTGGCCGCCTTCTCCATGAAGAGAGGTCGAGTCCCGTGGGCACGCGAGCTGCGCATCAGGGCGCTGATCGCCGCCCTTGTGATCGTCTTGCTCCGCTTTGGAGCCTTCCGGGGCCGCGGGCTGAACGCCGATCCATGGCGCGCCGGCCTCGGACTCGTCCTTTTCGCACTCGGGTTGGGCTTTGCGATCTGGGCGCGAGTGCACATCGGGCACAACTGGGGTACGCCCATGTCGCGCAAGAACGAGCCCGAACTAGTGACCAGTGGTCCCTACCACCTCGTCCGCCACCCCATCTACTCGGGCGTGCTTCTCGCGGGTGTCGGCACCGCTACGGCGCTGGGTCGGGGGTGGTTGATCGCCGTGGCTTTGGCCGGGGTCTACTTCGTCTACAGCGCGACCGTGGAAGAGCGCAACATGGCTAAGCAGTTCCCTGAGCAGTACCCGGCGTACCGGCACTCGACGAGGATGTTCGTGCCCTTCGTCTTCTAGGTGGATCGTGGCGGCCTGCTCGCCGTCATCGTCCTCACGGAAAGACAGCAACGCAGCTGATCTCGATCACCGCCTCCGGGTCGATCAGCTCGGTCACCCCCACCGCTGTCCACGCCGGGAAGGGATCCTGGAGGAACTCGGCTGCCACGGCGAGCAGTACCTCGGCCTGATCCTGCAGACCGAGGTGGTAGGAGTTCAGCTCGACGACGTTCGACCAGTCGAGTCCCGCCTCGGCGAGGGTCAGCGCGATGTTTCGAAAGGTGCAGCGCACCTGCTCCTCAACGTCCTCGGAGAACACGCCATCGAGTCTCTCTCCCGTGTGGCCCGTGACATGCAAGACTCCACCTGCCCGGACCGCGGCCGGTACGTGGGTCGCCTCGTAGAACTCGCGCCACGCGGAAGGGATGAACGCTTCGCGGTCGCGTGATGTGCCTTCGTTGCTGGGCATCGATCTCACCTCTATTTCACTGGGTCGGCCGCCACGGCCGAGGGCGCGCAGCGGTCTCATAGCTGCTCCGTCTCCTGGGGCGTCAGAACCCGCGGTTCCCGGGCCGCGCGCATCTCACTCCGCTTACGGGAGGTGCTGCGGTTCACGCTCCAAACCGCGACAGGCCGCCAAGCCGAAGATCGGCCCGCGCGGCTAAGCCGCTCCGCGGGTATGCGGGCAGCTGCGGGGTGGGTGGGGCGGTCGCTCGTGATGCTCTCCGGGGCTTAAGCCGTATAGTCTTGATGGCGACCTGAGGCCGATGACTCTGTCGGCGGTGTAGGGTGCCACCAAGTGCCGGCGAGAGCCGCCGACCGCCACCTTGCAGCGCTGCGTGCGGTTGCAGGAGGGTTGCAAGACGCGGGCTACGGCCACCGATCGTGGCGCGGCCATCGGCCCTGTTGGCGGTGCTCATCGGCTCGCTTTGGCGACCTGCAGCGTGACCTCAGGCGATGCCTTCCTCTTCGCAGGATCGATGATCCGATACGCGACCAGCTTCACGCGGTCCGTCACCAGGAACCACGCCAGCGCATACCCCCAAACAAAGAGGGCATAACCCCAGCCCAGGGGCGTCATGAACAGCCCGTAGACCGCGATCAGTGTCGCCAGGGTCTGCGTGCCGACCACGGCGATCAGAAGAATGCGCGCGGGCCGTATGGACCAGAATGGACCACGGGTCCGGGCGAGGAAGATCGTCAGATGCCCGGCTACCGAGAGCATCAGATACATCAGGGTCTGCAGCTGCGGGTGGCCGAGGTGAAAGACGCGGTCGCCAAGGTAGAACAGGCCGAACGCGGCCGCAGGTCCGACGAGGCCCAGCACCGTGGCGATGCCCAGCACCACGTGCATGTTCCAGGCCTCGGGCTGATCTCTGTAATGGACGTGGTCATAGGCGATCGACAGGATGGCGCCGTCGTTGAGCAAGGCCAGCATCACGATCATTACCGCGGTCACTGGATAGAAGTTGAAGATGAGGATCGCCAGCGTCATGAAGACCAGTACGCGCAGCGTCTCGGCAATGCGGTAGATCGCGTAGCTGTTCATCCGTTGAAAGATCTTGCGGCTCTCCTTGATGGCGTCGATGATCACCGACAGACCGGAGGCCATGAGCACGATGGCCGCCGCGGCACGAGCCGCGTCGGTCGCGCCCGACACGGCGATACCGCAGTCGGCTTTCTTCAGCGCGGGGGCGTCGTTCACCCCGTCGCCGGTCATGCCGACGATGTGGCCGCGCTTCTGCAGCACGTCGACGATGTGGAACTTGTGTTCGGGGAACACCTGGGCGAAGCCGTCGGCTCCCTCGATGGACTCGGCCGCCGCCGCCGTCTCTTCATGTTTGACATCGCCCAGGCCGGCGGCGTCGAGAATGTCGCTGCCCAGCCCGACCTTCTTGGCCGTCTCTTTGGCGATGGCGAGAGCATCGCCGGTCACCATCTTGACCGCGACGCCCATCTGCCGCGCGGTGGCGATGGTCGCCTTGGCGTCGTCGCGCGGCGGGTCGGAGAGAGGCAGCACGCCAAGGAATCGCCAAGGGCCTTCTCCGTCGGCCCGAGCCACCCCCAATGAACGATAGCCGCGCGCCGCAAAGTCGTTGACGGCCTGCTCGACAGCGGGCTTCACCTGGCCGGCGTCGTCGGCCAGCTTCAGGATCACCTGCGGCGCGCCCTTGGTCACCTTGAACGGCTTGCCGTCGGCGGCCTTGACGGCCGCCTCGGTGCGTTTGTGCACCGGGTCGAAAGGCAGAAAGTGGACCACCTGATAGCCCTGCAGCACCTGCTTGTCGGCAAGGCCGGCCAGGACGGCCAGATCGATGGGGTCGTCGTTGTCGGCGCGTGAGGCCAGGGCCGCGTCCAGGATGACTTCCTCGGCGGAGACATCGTTCACGCTGAACGGATCTCCCAGGGTGAGCTTGTTCTGGGTCAGGGTGCCGGTCTTATCCGCGCACAGCACGTCCACACCGGCCAGCTCCTCGATGGCCACCAGGCGACTCACGATCGCTTGCTTGTCGGCCAGCAGACGGGCGCCCACTGCCATCGTCACCGAGAGCACCGTGGGCATCGCCACGGGAATCGCCGCCACGGTCAACACCAGGGCGAACTGCAGTGTGGTGAGGATCGGGTCGCCACGCAGGATGGACACGGCGACGATCACCGCGACCAGCACCACGGCGAGCACGATCAGGTAGGTGCCGATCTTCAGCACCGCCTGCTGGAAGTGGCTGACGGTGCGCGCTTCCTGGACCAGTTGCGCCGTCTTGCCGAAATAGGTGTTCGCGCCGGTGGCATAGACCAGGGCACCGATCTCGCCCTG
>Ga0181517_10003477_pt1 | contig 15002 bp, 13 predicted proteins | sample PEATcosm2014_Bin_31_FD_119748 | JGI IMG/M metagenome (GOLD analysis project Ga0181517, IMG submission 119748) | Peatland microbial communities from MTU Mesocosm Facility, Houghton, MI, USA - PEATcosm2014_Bin01_30_metaG | ecosystem: Environmental > Terrestrial > Soil > Wetlands > Peat | place... | reverse complement strand
TCGATTGTAGGAATTGTACCCGTGGCACATTTGCCGACAGCCACCAACAGGCCATTCAGATAGGTGTTGCCGAAGATGGAAAACGTTCCTGGTCCGCTGAACGGAGCGGATGCCGGTGGCGCAACCTGGGTCGCACCTGCGGGAATTCCCGGCGTGTTGCCGGTGGTTGAGTTGGCGAACGTCTGCATATCCCCGGCGCTCTGACCCAAACCGAAGATCATGATGTTGTCAGAGAAGCCGCTTTGTACATCCGCAATATTCGGCGGCGTTGAAATGGTGTCCTGACCAGCCGCCACCACGGTGCTTCCGTCGTCTGCGTTCAAGAGATTGAACGTGAACCCCGCGGCAACATTGTTCTGGTCGCCTTGTCCGTCGGTCAACTGATAATATACGCTGCTGTTCAATTGGCCCGCGTGCGTATTGGTGGGCGAGAGGCTGACGCCGCTGTAGATGACGTCCTTCAGCGTGCCGGGAATCGCTCCTTTGATGGGGAGATAGAAGTCCATGATCCCGCCGTCGACGCCGTTGTAGGGGCCGGTGTCGGTATACAATGAGAGCGAATTCGGCGTCACCGTGGTGCCGCTGACTGTGCCGTCGATGGCGTAGATGGCGAAGCTGTTGGGGGTGTAATCGCCGAAGCCGTCGTCGTTGAGGGACACGACGTAGGTGACGGTTCCATTGGGGGCGGCGGAAAGCAAAACGCGTCTTTCCATCGCCTCGATGACGCACCCGGCCGCACGCGCGCTCAATCTGCGCCGGCGCTGCCTGCGATTTTCCGAACCTGTTAACGAACCAAACGCCGCCGCCGATGCCCTTGCCCGGATCATGACTCGCTCCCTTTGATCGCGGCGAGTGCGTGCAACTAAGCGGCGTAGGCGCCCCGGAAGAATGGTCTGTGCGTCGTGCGTCGCCGTGGATGCACGTCCCGGCGATCAATTGCAGGCGGCATTATACGAAGCATGAACCGTCTACACAATGACATTTTTCGCAGACATGCAAATTTAATAATTCAAGAATCCGAACGACGTGACATTTCCGCCCCTGCTGTCCGGATTCCCGTTTACCTACGCCGCCGGCGCGATGGCGGGCAGGAATCGCTCCAGCGCGGCCGGCACGCGGCGCATTCCCCGTCGCAGGGCTTTGCTGACCGCGTATTGCATCGACAGATCGAATCGGCGCAGCACGCGTGCATCCGGCGGGACGCCCAAGCGACGCATTTCCTCAAAGGCCCACAGCCAGACGTGATATTCCTCTTCGCAGCGCAAGCGGTAGCGATCAAATCCAATGACGTGATGGCCCACCTCGTGAAGAAAGATCGCCAGGCTGATCGGCGTCTTGGGAAAGGGGGCTTCGATCAGGTTGTCGATACGGCCGCCGCGATAGTGAATTTGCCAAGCCCGGCCGGACATGTTGCGCCGCCAGGAATGAACCCGGATGCGGTATTGCTGCTGGGTCTTCCGCACGATGAGTTGGTAGTCCGGCATAGCCAAGCCGCTATCGGCCTGGAGCGCAAAACTTGATTGCAGGGATACTTGTGGAAGTTTGAGGGACAGAACTCGGACGTTGCGAATCATGCGGCCGATGCGGAAAGCGGTGGCACCGAACGGATTATAGGCTCGCCGGAAGTTGGCCGAGGCAGCCAATAATGCTCAATTGATAAGCGGGAGCGTCGCGCGGTGAGTAAACACTGGGCGGCGGCGGGGCCAAAAAAACGGGAACTTGGGTAATTGCGATAAGAAAGATTGGCGATATTACGCAGAAAACGCTGTTTTGAGGCAAATCCAATGCGGCCGGGCAGGGCGTGGCATCGGGTTTGATATAGGTTGGGTGTAATCGTCGCGGTGACGGTTATGGGTGACTGGAAAGTCGCTCAGAAATCATGGAGCGCGGTTGGTTCCCACGGGCGGTGTCGGCCGATCGACGGTCGATCGGCCGACACGCTTGCCCGGGGCTTTTGATTGAATTTGACAATCTCGGTTGGTCAGTTTTACTTGGGTTGCTTTGATTGGGTCAACTTTGGCAGTGAATTGTGGGTGTGCATGAACTGATGTGGTGCCTGCCGGCGTGGGTGACGCGCTTGGGTGCCCTTCAGTTTGTGTATTTTTGTCGCAACCGGCGATTGAAGTTCTCCGTATTGAATTCGTCGATCGAAATGACCTGCTCGTCCACAGTGCCGGGCCTGTAAGGCGGGGGGCCTTGTCCGATGCCGCATTATCGCAGCGGGGTGGATCTTGTTGTCGTGGGTCGAGTGGTCGAGCGCGTTGCAGCCGTGAGAGGCACGCGAAACCGCCAGACGGCGACTTGGTTGTCGGGGGATTCCCAATGCGTTTGGCCGTCGGGCATCGGGATGAGCCGGGCGTGGGTCTTCATGTAGATCAGCGACAGCGTTTCCGGATCGGCCCAATCGCGATGTGAGAGTACCAGGTCGATTTCGGCGAATTTGCCGCTGGTGAGTTGTCGTCTAAGTCCGGCCAGATCGGACAACGACAGCACACGCTGCATCGCACGAGGCGGTCGATTGTCGAAGAAGCCGTTGGGAACGCCCGATTCTGCCGGGCGGGGCTCGCTCGTATTCCGGTAACGGTTGTAATAGTAATCGAACGTGGGCTGGCCGTCGTTGGCGTCGAATTCGATCAGCCGCACCTGCGGCGGCAGCGCGGCGACAAATTGGCCGGCCGAGCGCCAGTTCTCCTTCTTGTGATCCATGACGTAACCGATGAGGGTGGGAACCAGAAGCAGGAACAGCACAACAATGGCCGTGAACGACAGCGAGCGGACGAGCCGTCGCCGCAGTCGCTGGACGGGGCGCTGGCCGCCCGCTTGGGGCGAGCCATCGAGCATCGCGTCGGCCGGCAGGGCCAGCAGCAATGCGATCGGTGGGATCGACGCGATAAACGCCTTGGGGAGGAAGATCGACGTTTTCCAGCAACTGTAGATGATGCCAAAGTAGATGGGCAGCCAGGCGCACACCATCAGCGCGGCGGCCTGGCGTTTGCGGGCAAACAAGGCGTGGGCCATCAGCCCGCCGCCGGCCAGCAGGCTGCACCAGTGCATCAGTTCCCGCGATCCGACGCGGTACTTGTCGATGAGCACGATCAATTCCCAATACGCCTGAGTGCCGAACATGGCGGTGGCCAGATCCGAAACGTCGCGGCGAGCCGGGGGCGCAACCCAGAAACTGCTGCCCACGGCGCGGGCCTGCTGGATCAGTGTCGGCACCCAGGGGATGTAGAGCAGAAGCACGATGGTTCCGGCGATGGCAGCGTCGCGCACGCACAGCCGCGTTTCCAGGCCCCGGCGATGCCACAGACGCCGCCGTGCCGCGGGACGCAGTCGCGTCGTGGGGTTGCCGGGAACCGGCCAGACGCACCACGCGGCGAATATCGCCACGCCGTAGAACAGCATGATGTTCTGGGTGTAGACGGCGGCCACCTGGCAGGCCGTCGCCGCCAACACAAATCCGAAGCCCCCGCCTTCAACTCGGCGGACGATAAAATAGATGGTGACCGCCTCGAACAGCGCCAGCAGCGCGTAACTGCGGGCTTCCTGTGCGAATTCGATCTGCATCGACGAAAGCGCCACCAGCGACACGGCGATAAACCGGGCGAATCCGGATCGCAGGCATCGGTCGGCCGTCGCCCACACCACGAAGATGGTCGTCGTCGATGCCGCTGCCGACAGCGAACGCAACCCCCATTCGCTGTTACCAAAAATCTGAGTCCACGATTGCAGGGTGATGTAATAGAGCGGCGGGGCGGTGTCGGCACGGATGTAATGCAAAATCGCCAGCCAGGAATTGCTGGTGATCCACGCGGTATATCCTTCGTCGAACCAAAGGCTCAGCGAGCCAAGCTTCATCCAGCGGAAAACCAGGCCGATCACCACCAGAACGCCAGTGGCAAAGGCCCAGGCATTGCCGACGGCGGCATGGGACGATCGCGGCGATGTTTCGATCGCGGAGCGGGCGGACGATGGACCGGCGGGATGGCTCACAATTGCAACAGCTTGCCCTCGCGCGGATCGGGATGCAATAACCGGCAGCAAGAGGGCCCGATTTTCCGGGCGAGTGTAACTCCATGCGGGGCCACCTCTTAATCCCCTCTCCCTGTACCCTGGTCTTCGGCTCTGAGCACAGGCAGAGGCGGATAACGCAGCCTCCCGATAAATCGGGCACACGCAACCGATTCATTCCCCGTCATACCTTGACGCATCGCGAGACAGTGGGATAACCTAGTCGAAAGAGAGATGGTTCCACGCGATGAACGACAAGACGGAAATCCTGTTTGTTGTCGAAGAGGCGGCCGAGGGTGGATTCATCGCCCGCGGGGTCGGAGCCGACATCGTCACGGAAGCCGATTCGCTCGACGAGTTGAGGGTCAATGTTCGCGAGGCGGTGGAATGCCATTTCGACGAGGAGTTCCTTCCTCGCCTGGTCCGGCTTCATTTCGTGCGGGATGAAGTCCTCACCGTATGAAGATTCCCCGTGATGTTTCCGGCGACGATCTGATCAAGGCGCTCGCCAGATACGGCTATGCTGTCACCCGTCAAAAAGGGCTCACACGTGAGACTTACAACACAACAAGGCGGCGAACACCACGTTACTGTGCCGCAACATGATCCAATGCGCATCGGGACGCTCAAGGGAATTCTGGATCTGGTCGCTGCCCACATGGGCGTCGATCGCGACGAACTTCAAAGAAACCTGTTTGAGTAGGCGACGGCGCGATGGCGACAATGATTGCATCAAGGCGGTGCTTTGCGGAGTTCACAAACCGCCAGGGCTCTGGCCACATCGCATAGTGAGCACTTATTTGGATGACTCAGGCAGTTGCTGCACGTAATTCTGCGCGATCGGCATGCGACGCCCGAAGCCGAAGGCGCGGGTGGTCACTTTGATTCCGGGGGCGGCCTGGCGACGCTTGTATTCGGAGCGGTCGATCAGCCGCACGACACGCAGGACTGTCGCCGCGTCGTAACCCTCGGCCACGATCTGGGCGGCGCTCTTCTCCTCTTCGACATAGCGGAACAGGATCGCGTCGAGAACCGGGTACGGCGGCAGCGAATCCTGGTCGGTCTGGTTCGGACGCAACTCGGCGCTGGGGACTTTGTCGATGCTCGATTGCGGGATCAACTCACGGCCGGACTTGGCGTTGATCCATCGCGCAAGGTCCCAGATCATCGTTTTGGGGACATCGCTGATGACGGCCAAACCGCCGCACATGTCGCCGTAGAGAGTGCAATAGCCGACGGCGATTTCGCTCTTGTTGCCGGTGGTGAGCAGCAAGTGATTGAATTTGTTGGACAGCGCCATGAGGATTCCGCCGCGGACGCGGGCCTGGAGATTTTCCTCGGTGACGTCGGGCGGTCTTCCTGCGAAGGTGTCGGCGAGCGTCGCTTCATAAGCATCGTGAACCGCCGCGATGGGAATGATGCGGAACGCAATGCCGAGATTCTGGGCAACCTGACGCGCATCGTCGATCGAGCCTTGCGAACTGAACCGGCTGGGCATGGCGACGCCGAGAACTTTTTCCGGCCCCAGCGCCGCGGCGGCCAGTGCCGCGGTGAGCGCCGAATCGATGCCGCCGGACAGACCCAGCACGACGCTGTTGAATCCGCACTTGCGGACGTAATCGCGCAGGCCGAGCAGCAGGGCCTTGTAGACCGATTCCAGGCCCGATGAATGTGTTTCGATGCGGGCGTCCTCCAGATCGGTGTCCGCGGCGGCGATATCGACGACCAAAAGGTCTTCATCGAAATCGCGGGCCTGGGCGATCACCCGGCCGGTGCGATCGAAGACCACGCTGTTACCGTCGAAGACCAGTTCGTCGTTGCCGCCGACCTGGTTGACGTAGACCAGCGGGCGGTTCCATCGCCGCGCCTGGGCGGAAAAAAGCTCCAGGCGGAAGTCGTGCTTGCCCAGCACGAAGGGGCTGGCGCTGGTGTTGACCAGGACGGCGGCGCCGGCAGCGCAGAGTTCGGCGATGGGGTTTTGATGGTACAGCCGGCGCGGAATCAGCTTTTCGTCGTTCCAGAGATCTTCGCAGATGCAAATGCCAACCGGTCGCTCGGCAATGGGGACCACATTGTGGGCGGCGTCCTGACCCGGCGGGGCCGGCTCAAAATACCGGCTCTCGTCGAAGACGTCATACGTCGGCAAAAGCGTCTTGAAATGCCGGCTGACGATCCTGCCGTCGCGAAGCAGGGCGGCGGCGTTGTGCAGCGGCCGGCCCACCGGATCGGTGTTCCGATCGACATATCCCACCAGCGCATCAATCCCCGTTGCGGCCCTGGCGACGGCCGCCAATGCGGCCAGGTTGTCGTCGATGAACGTCGGCTTGAGCAGCAGATCCTTGGGCGGATATCCGATCAGGGCCAGTTCCGGAAAGACGACCAGATCGGCCCGCTGCTTCCGGGCATCGTCGATGAAGCGGATGATCCGCCGGCAATTGGCGCCGATGTCGCCGACGGTCGGATTGATCTGGGCAAGGGCGATTCGCATGGTGTTGGTTTCTGGTTCGATAGCGGATGAATGTTAACGCATCGGAGTTGGCGGGCCGGCGGGTGGATCGATAGCGTTGGAGTCTATCGGCTGAACGGGAATCGGCAAGGGCGGCGGTTTCTCACCGGCCAGCGGTACGACGGGGAATCCACGGACAGGAGGATCCTCGATCGGCAGCGGACTTACCGGGCGCGGCGGACGTGCCGGCCGGGCGGGCGTCGGGCGCGCATACGCGCCGTTTGGGTTCCGCGCGGCCCGCACGAGGTCCACCGTCTTGCTCGCGTGATTTCGGAAAAACCGCTGCCAGGTCCAGGGGAATTCTTCGCGATGCTGGCGGTAAACCAGGCCGGCCGACCAGCAGAACCAGTGCATCAGGTAAATGCCGGCCGTCAGCAGCGGATACCCCAGCCGCCATCGCCAGCCGGAAAGCCGCTGAAGTGCCGGAATCATGTCCACGATGGGGAGGAACTGCGACAAAATCAGGCCCAGGGCATAGACGGCGGCGGCCAGCACAAACGTGAAGATCAGGAAGATATAAGACCGGCCGCACGCGCCGATCATGCCGAAGATACGGTTGGGTTGCAGGTCGCCCAGATCGCCGGCGACGAACGTGATCGCCACCGCCGGAAATAGAACCGCTCCGCCGGCCAGAAGGAGCAGTGCCACAGCCTTGCCGGGCGATGTGTCGCCCTTGGACATCGTCACCAGTGCGGCCGGGCCGAAACAGATCAACAGCGAGAACACGCCGCGCCAGCCGGGCCTCCAGAGGTCTTCGCCGAAGGAGAATGATCGGAACAGCCGGGGCAATTCATCTCGCTCGACCGGGCCGATCTCTTCGATCGTGTTCATCCAATGGGCCATCAGAATCCACGCCAACAGCAATCCAACTGAAATCCACAGGGACGGTCCGGGAGTAAACCCGACTGCGGCGCCGACACCAATGATCGCGATGATTCCCAGGACAATGGCGTTGAAGAGCACGTGGAAAAGCAGCACGAAGAACATGTCCACGGCGTTGATCGGCATCAGCAGTTCGACCAGCACGCGCCACGGCGAGGCCGCCCCGGACTCTTTGGTCATCGCCAGCGACGCATACGGCAACGCTGCGCTGATGACCGGAACGGCGGCGTTGGGATCCAGCGACGGCGGCGCGGGCGGCTTGATGTCCAGCGGACGGATCAACTCGCCGGTTTCCGGATCGTAACGCGGCGGAATGCTCGCCGGCTCGGCATCAACCGGCGGCGCATGGGGATCGAGCAGCGATTTGCGGTTGTCGATCGGCTGCCCGTTCTCATCCACGCTCTGGTGCGTGAAGGCGCGATAGAGCTCGCTGACACGACCCGGCTCGGGAGGCTTGGGCGGCGCGTCCATCCGGTATGTCCCGTCGGTTTCCCATTCGGCCAGATCGCTCGTCGTCGGAACGTAAACCAACTTCCGGCAATTTGGGCACTGCATCGGCTCGCCGGCCAGATTCTGGTCGACATGAAAGACATGTCCGCATCTGCACGGGAAGTCGATCATGCCAAAAACTCCGTATCCGCGGGAGATCGCCGCCGGCACGGATTATACGTTGCATGGCCTTCGCGTTACACACGCCGGCCGTTCATGACGCTACGTCGAACCGGCACACGATCTGCATGGATAAGACGGAGCGCCCGGTCGGTGATTTCAGGCGGGCAATCAAATCCAGGTCCGCAGTGTCAGCGGAAGACAGGCTCCAGGAGGACATGCACCAGCATATAGGCAATGCCGGCCATGAAGGCGGCACAGGGGATGGTGAGGATCCAGGCGACGACGATGCGCTCGCCCCAGATCCAGCGGACCGAGCGCACGCCGCGCGTGGTGCCGACTCCCAGTATCGCCCCGGTGATGGCATGGGTGGTGCTCACGGAGATATGGGCGAAAGTGACACCGATGATGGTCGTCGCCGCCGCCAGTTCGGCACAGAAACCTCCCACCGGGGCCAGCCGGGTAATGCCCGATCCCACGGTTTTCACTATGCGCCAGCCTCCGAACAGCGTACCCAGGGCGATCGCCGCATGGCATGCGAGGATGATCGGCATGCCATACTCGTTCTGCAGCCACGGTAAGTGCAATTGTCCCGTGTAGATCCAGTCCTTGTGCCCGCCGGCCACCAGCAGCATCACAATAATGCCCATGGTTTTCTGCGCGTCGTTACCGCCGTGGCCCAGACTGTAGACGGCGGCCGACCCCAATTGCAGGCGGCGGAACAGCTTATCCACCTTGTGGGGCGTGGAACGCCGAAACAGCCAGGCCACGGCGATCATGTTCATTGCCCCCAGCAGAAAACCGATCAGCGGCGAGAGCACGATGAAAGCCAGTATGGGAATCCAACCCTTCCAGATGATCACGTGAATGCCGTTCCTGGCGATGGCCGCTCCGGCCACGCCGCCGAAAAGCGCGTGCGACGAACTTGTGGGCAGTGCCAGCAGCCAGGTGATGATGTTCCACAGGATCGCCCCCAGCAACCCGCCGAATACAACGTAGACATCGATCATTGCCGTATTGACCAGCCCGGTACCGACCGCTTTGGCCACACCCGTACCGAAGGTAAAGGCGGCAACGAAGTTGAACACGGCCGCCCACAGCACCGCCTGGGCCGGGCTCAGCACGCGGGTGGAGACGACGGTGGCGATAGAATTGGCCGCGTCGTGGAAGCCGTTGAGGAAGTCAAACACCAATGCCACGGCAATGATGAAGAAGATCAGCCCCAGGTTGGCCGGGGCGGTTGTGATGGTGGCGGATAAGAGAATCGGGAACGTCATGGCGTGGGGCAGGTGATGGGCGCCGTCAGGGCATTTGGTGAAAATCGGGCAGGTGCGGCATCATCCGTTCTTGAGCACGATCCGTTCCAGGATGTTGCCGACATCTTCACAGCCATCGATGGCGGTTTCGATGTAGTCGTAGAGGTTCTTCCACTTCATGACGTCAAGCGGCGGCGTGTCGCCCTCGAACAGTTTGCTGATGGCCGCGTGATTGACGTCATCACCAACGCTTTCCAGACGATGCACCTCGATCAGCACGTTCTTCAGTTCCGACAGCTTTCGCGACTTGCGCAGGTGATACACGGCATCGCTCATGGCCACCGTCGCCTGCACCAGCACCTCGGTCTGCTTCTTGAAGAGATCAGGAACGCTGGTGACGTGAAAGATCGGAAACCGCTTGGCCAGGGCATCGATGTTGTCGATGATATCGTCGATGCGGTTGACCAGTTCGTGAATGTCCTCCCGGTCAAAAGGAGTGATGAACGTCTGGTCCAGACGCTCCAGCGCCTTGTGCGTCAGGTCGTCGGCCAGGTGTTCCTCCTGGCGGATTCGCTGAATTTCGTCGTCGATCTGCGGGAAGCGATGCGCCAATTTTCGCAGGTGCTCGGCGCAACTGACCGCATGACGGGCCAGCCCCTCAAACAGGTCATAAAAGACCGTGTCCTTCGGCAGCAAATTGATCATCGCGGCGGCTCCAATTGTGAGCGTTGTGTGTGCGTTTTGTTAAGCCGCATCGATTGTACGACGCCGGGACGCGAACACAATCCCGCGGCGGTGCGACTGCGGGGCTGCGTTCTCGTCGCCGCACTCCTACCCGCCGGCACGGCCCAGGAGAAAGGAAAGAATCAGCATCCCCAGGACAAACGCGGTCAGAACGACGAACGTGAAGTCGCGCTGATAGGCGAAGGCGACGATGGACACCGCGACACGGATCACGGGAGTGACGATCAGGAGTAGCAGGCCGACGGCGACGATGGCATCGCTCCGGTCCTGCCGCACGCCGTCAATAACGGCTTTCAGCGAGTGCGGAAATGACTGGCTGGTCCGCAGATCCTCCAGTTGCGTCCGGGAATCGAGGTAATCGTGATGGTGTGCGAAGCGGACGATCGTACCGGCCACGATAATGGCCAGGCTGGCGATCACGCCGGTGCGCAGGATCATGCTGAGCATGATCTCGACCTTGTGAACGGGGGAATGCGGGTCGATCGCCAGCGGATGATTCGGCGGGACGTTCACCATGAGGCGTATCCCCTGTACAGCATTTCGGCCGCGATGATAAGCAGCACGACAATGAAGAACCCGCGCACGCGGGCGCTGTCAATGCGGCCCAGCAGATGCGAACCGGCCAGCGCCCCGCCGAGCACGCCGGCCGCCACCGGGGCGGCGATGAACGGATTGATGTCGCCTCGCGCGAAATAGACGCCGGCGCTGGCGGCGGCGGTCACGCCGATCATGAAATTGCTGGTGGCCGTCGAGACCTTGAACGGCAGCCGCATCGCAAGGTCCATCGCCAGCACCTTCATCGCCCCCGACCCGACGCCGAGCAGCCCGCTGACGCCGCCGGCCAGGTACATCAGGATCAAGCCCAATCCGGAATGCGTGACGCGATAGGCGACGACCTGGCCGGTGTTGGGATCGTAATAGCGGTCGTGCAGTCGAAGGTGATCGGCGATGCGGTCAGGGGGAACCGGAGCCGTTGAGTCCCGCTCGTTATGGCGAAGCATCTGCAATGCTGACAAGGCCATGACCGTGCCAAAGATCAGGAAGAGGGCGGCCGGCCGGATGTGGCCGGACAGGTAGGCGCCGCTGATGGCGCCGGTGGTGGTGGCGATTTCCAGGAACATGGCGACGCGGAGGTTGGACATGTGTTCGCGGACATAGGCGGCGGCGGCACCACTGCTTGTGGCGATGACCGAAATGATTGATGCCCCGATGGCGAAGCGGATGTTGACATGAAGCAGCAGCGTCAGCGCCGGGATGACGATGATCCCGCCGCCCAGCCCCAGCAGCGAGCCGACGAATCCGGCGGCGATCGAGAGGACAAATGCGAGCAGTGTAAATTCCAGCGGCGTCATGGGCGTAATTCCACCGGCACAATAGATGATGCGGGGGCGAGTTGTAAATCGTACCAACCGCCGAAACCGGCAAGAAATACCGCGAGCTTGCCACGGAGGAAAGACGAACACGATTTGATCACGGATTGGCACAGAAAGGAGAGAGCTTGACGCCTCGCTTCATCCGTGGCATCAGTGAAATCCGTGGTCAATATGCATTTGCTTTGCGCCCTTGCGCCTCTGCCTGAGACTTCCCTTAAGCGATGTTCCGCACGGTGGTTACGCCCAAAACACACCACCATCCCCGTGTCGCCCCACCCTAGTTTCCAGCCAGATATCGCGGTTTCATGCCCCGCCCGCGTCGAAAAAACGCGCCAAATGTCTCGAAAAAGTTCGAAGATGTGCTGAAAAAGTCCGAACTCGGCCCGGCCGAGTCCAATCTGGGCGCGCCGAAGAGGCGGATCGGGGAATTCCCTACATAATCGCTCGACAATATCGGATTTGCCGGATTTCGGCGAAGCTCCCGTCTTGCACCCGACGGAAGACGCGCCGCATTTCGCCGGAGGTAACGCGGCGCGGGCGACTGTGGTAATATCCCCGCGACGTCGGCTGTGGCGCAAGGCGGCCGGTCCGACGGCAACCACGAATCGCGGTAACCAAGCCCGGCAAACTCGCCAGGCCGCCAGAGTGCATGCGGGCCTAAAGTCGGTGACTCATGCTCCGATGTTTTCTTTGTGCGATCCTGTCGTTGTTGGTTGTTGCCGGGAATCGGGTCTGGGGTCAGAGTTTTGACGGGAGTTTCGGATTGAACCCGTCGGATCAGGCGCCGGCGAATTCCAATTACAACCCCAGCTTCTTCGACAGCAGCGCTCCCGTCCAGGAAGCCCCGATCAACGGCGGGGACTGGAGCTTCCGCATGGGGTACACTCCGACCTACTACGGCCTTTCGCTGAAGAAGGAATCGGTACCAGTCCATCCAGACGACGCCGGTTTTCTCTCCGGCAGCACCGTTGTGCGTGTCGGCAGCGGTATCGACTGGCTGTCTTTTGACCTCGGCATCCAGCGCAACTTCCATGTCAACGGCTGGGCAGGCGTGACGCCGAAGGTGGGATTTGATGCGGATTTGAGCCTGCTGTCCGTGCAGGGGCAGAACAACAACGGCTCGCGCTCCATGCTGTATGAATTCAAGCGTTTCAACGGCGACACCCGTCCGGCGAGCCAGGCCTCGTTTGTCTACGACAAGTTCGCCCCCGGAATCTTCACGCCCGTGCCCTTCATCGGAGCCGATTTCAGGAACGGCGACTGGACCCTGAGTACCGAACTTGGCTTTGCCTACAAGGATCTGACTCGGGAATACGGCTGGAACCGCTTCGCCGAGGAAGAGAAATACGGCAGCTTCGACGAATGGTGCTTCAGCCCGCGGCCGGCGATCGGGTTGAGCTATGCTCCCGACGAAAAGACGTCGCTGGGAGTATTCGGCTCTTACGAGTGGTACACAACCAGCTTCGGCAAGGTGATCGGCATTAAATTGATGCTTCTCTTCCAGCGCAGCTTCTGATCGCCGCGTCAGGGCTCCGACAAATCAAAACGGTCGGGAGTCCTTGATCCGCTTTGTTCATCAAAGATTCCCACCTCTGAATCTTCCAGCACGCTTGACGTTAATAACGCATAGCGATACTATACGGCCAATGATCCTCTCGTTCAAGTGTGCCGACACGGAGGCCCTGGCCAGAGGATGGCGCGTGAAACGATTCGTGAGCATCGAGTCGGCGGCCCGGCGCAAGTTGCGGCAGTTGCAGATCGCGGTGCAACTTCAGGATTTACGTGCGCCGCCGGGCAACCGGCTGGAGGCGTTGAAAGGCGACCGCGCGGGACAACACAGCATCCGGGTGAACGACCAGTTTCGCATCTGCTTTCGCTGGACGCTTCCCGGGCCCCAGGACGTGGAGATTGTAGACTATCATTGAGAAAGACCACCGATGCGAAGACTCAAACCCGTGACGCCCGGCGAGCTTTTGCGCGAGGAATTCCTCGTGCCGATGGGAATTTCGCAGTATCGGCTGGCGAAGGAAATCGGCGTGCCGGCGCAGCGGATCGGACAGATCGTGGCCGGGAAGCGTGCCGTGACGGCGGATTCGGACCTGCGGCTTTGCAGGTTTTTCGGCTTGTCCAAAGGGTATTGGCTCCGCGCCCAGGCCGAGCACGATACGGAAGTGGCCGAAGCGGCGCTGGGTAAGGTGCTGGCGAAGATCAAACCGTGGACGGGCGGCGCCGCGTAGGTTCGAGTCCGCGAATCAAATGCGTCGGGAGTCTCTTGTGAGCGAAACCCAATCAAAGACTCCCAACGCCTTTGATCGGATTAACAGTCTGGGCGGCTGGGAGAGCTGCGACTCTTGCCTCGGAGTAGCAACTTATGCGAAGCAGTGCGCTGAAAATCGTTCCATTCGTAGCGGCCGCATTTGCCATCGCGGCGATAATCTGCGGTGACGCGGGCGCCGATGTGTACCCAGTTGACGATGTCGTCTGGGATGCGCCCGAGTCGCAATCGGTAATTTCCGTCGCACTTTCGCCCGATTGCCACCACGTTGCGATGGTTCTGCGAAGACAGCCAAGCGGCAATGACCTTTGGCTCAATGGCTCCGTCGCCGCGTCGGCGCGCGCTATCCCGGCGGTGGCGTATTCGCCGGATTCCCGGCACCTTGCATATGTCGTGGACGACGGCAGCGCCATGAGCGTCGTCTTGGACGGAAGAAAGGGCGCATCTTATGACGAGGTTGCGACTGGGGGTGAGCATCCCCTCGTCTTCTGCGCCGAAAGCGATCACCTGGCGTATGCGGCGCGCCGTGGCGCGAAATGGTTCGTTGTGGAGGATGTGGCCGAACATGATGCCGGCTCACAGGTTCCGCGCGATCTCCAACTGGCGCGAGACGGTGCCTCTCTGGCGTTCGTCGCTAAGGAAAATGACCTCTATCGCCTGATATTCAATGGCGTCGCGCAAGCAGCGTTCGCCGATATCCGGGATGTTCGCCTTAGCAGCGACGGTCATCACGTCGGCTACGCCGCCTCGCAGGCCGCGGACCAATGGGTAGCTGTATTCGATGGTCGTAAGAGCAACCCGTACCTCTTCGTGACCGGAATTTGTCTGGGGCCGCATGGCGAGCACCCAACGTTCGCCGGCCAGTTGTCACGACAGGACGATGTAGCCGACAGTGTTGCTGTCGTAACGGACGGCGTCCAAGGCTCAGCAATTTACAGTCTGACGGCCGGCCCGACGATGAGTCCCGATGGCAAGCAAATCATCTATTGCGGACTTAAGGCCGTGGGTCAACCCGAAAAATCGCCGCTCATGGCATCTCCAAGCTTCCGCAATGCGAGCTTGCTGTTCGAAGCGTCAGGCGACCTTCCAAGTCTGGCTTTCGCGATCGCCCACGACGGGCACGGCATTAACATGGCGGGGCCGCTCCTGCGTGACGCATTCGTTGGTGGGACCGAGCGCGCCGTGATTTTCACTGCGGACAGCCTCCACTGGGCTGCCGCCACAGACGGCAACGAGGAGTTGGTGCGGGACGGCCAGCGGATCGAGGACTCATTTTCCGAAATCGGATGCCTTGCTATTAGTCCTTAAACAAGCGAATCCCCCGATAGTTTGAATCGGTGGTAGTG
>Ga0181517_10003471_pt1 | contig 15013 bp, 10 predicted proteins | sample PEATcosm2014_Bin_31_FD_119748 | JGI IMG/M metagenome (GOLD analysis project Ga0181517, IMG submission 119748) | Peatland microbial communities from MTU Mesocosm Facility, Houghton, MI, USA - PEATcosm2014_Bin01_30_metaG | ecosystem: Environmental > Terrestrial > Soil > Wetlands > Peat | place... | reverse complement strand
GCTTTGTTATACCGGATTACACCCCAAAGCGCAACTCTACCTATTTTGCCAGAATTACGCAGAGTGCGCGCTAGCCCTGTGTCGCAACCCCACTCCGCCCCGCAGAGCAGGTACGTTGCCTGCATGGACATCATGTAGAACTTCCCCCCTTCTTGATCAGGGGATCACCAGTTCCCGGATACTGCCGGCGTCTGGTCCGTTCCAAGTACAGCTTCTTGACTTTCTTGTAACACTCCCTTTTCGTTGTACATCCCAGCGACCGCCATTCCGCACTCCATCCCCACTCGGTGGCTTGCGATTCGATCGGATGCGCGAACTTTGAGTCCTCCCACGTCGGGGTGAGAAGCGATTGTTTTTTGCACTCGTACGCGATTCGGTCCTCTGCTGGCCACTGTCCGTAGCTCAGAAACACGAAAGGGTATCGATGATCCCAGCGCTGAATCTTCCATGCACCGTTCTGCAACTTCTCATAAGGAATAAGACGGGTGCTGTTCACTGCCTCTCCCGCTGGAAGGAGCGACGCGCACAAGACTCCGACGAACGTGAAAACGGCAGTTCTCATGACGATGATTTCTCGGCAAAGGCTTTTCTGGCTGTAATCGTATGTTGGTTACCAACTCACCTTCTCGGCATCGGTGACGTACTTGCTTTTTGCCCGCGCCGATTCGGACAGGAATCGGTCTTGAATGAGCCGATCTACCGCCTCGGACACTTTCCTGCGGTAATTCTCGGGCGTGCCGTAACGGCGGGTCAGCTCAGCCTTGTCCAACAGTACCGCTTTAGGCGACTCGCCCTTGACGGAAACATAACGGATGATGGGAACGGCAACCGGCGGCAGCCGCACACCACCTTTAGCGATTCCTAGATCATCAAGAGCCGGCAGTTCAGCCGGCTCAGCCAGCAGATGCTTGGCCCGTGGGCTATCGCGTTTCTCCAGCGTGAACATCCGATTGTCGGGCGGCTTAGTCCCGTTGCACGCCCACTGCTCAAGTGCAATCGACAACGGCTGAACACACTCGTGCCAAGGCACTATCCCGCCGCCGCCGTGGCCACCAAGTGGGAAGTCATAGACCCGCACGTTGTCCGGCACTGGCCCGCGACGGGTCATGTAGGCCATCATTTCGTAGTATTCGCTCTCGGCGTTTAGCGCGAATACCTTGGCGTCGGACGCGGAACGTGCCATCAGTTCCGACCAAGAGTACGGGGCATAGACGGTCTCGACACTGAACGTGCCACCCGAACCAGGATCGGAGTTCGGGCGGAATAAGTCAACGTACCCCGCCCGTGCGCCATCTGGCAGCAAACCATCAAAGACCTTGCCCGCAGGGGCGGTGTTCAGCCCCAGCAACAGGAATGTGCGCATAAAACGTCCGCTCTGGCTTATTCCGTAGGCGAAGGCAAACTGCACTTTGCCCGCCACGGGGTTGGGCCTGGCGTTGGTGTCGGACGCATAGCGGAGGAAGGCGACGAAATCCCGTACTACCACCAGCCCGTAAGCCTGCGGTATTGGGCCGGCGAAGCCGGTCAGCTTGAGCTGCGGTTTGGACGGGTCCACGTTCTTGGCCTGCCAGGCACACCAACCGTAGGCGCCGCCACGACAAAGGATGCCGTCACGCAATCCGCCCGTTTCGTTACCGCGATTGAGCACCGAGAACCAGAGTCGCCCGTTTCCAGTGGCGGCCGGTAGCCACAACTCGAAGTCCGACTCGTACATCAGCCCGACAACCTTGCCCAGAGTCGGGACACTCGGTTCGTTCCTCTCGGCTTTTCCCGAGATCGCCCCGGCCACGTGTCGGACGGTTTTTCCACCGACCGAGAGCGTTTCCTCCTTGGTGATCTTGACTCCGGTAATCTCGGCCGAAGCTGGGATGCCGCAAAGCAAGACCGCCATCGCGAAGATCCATACCGCACGGCACGAGCGTCTTGCTTGCCGCCCTCTCGCCCCACTGTTTTGTCGCGACTGCCTATGCATCGTAAGTTCTCCTGTTTTGGGATCGAATGTACTCTGGCGGTGGACGCATTGCATCACGGATGGAGTATCGGGTGATCGGCATGAAAGGGTCATTACCGGCTCCGCGCAGCGGCAAAACGCTTGGCTACTTCTTCAGGCTTCACCGCCCGGTCGTACACTGCGATCTCGGCGATCTTGCCCGCGAAATTGGCGAAGTTGTCGTTCCGTCCGCCGAAATACAGAAGTTTGGTGTTCGGCGGTATTCCCAACGCCGCCTCCCCGGTGATTTCTGGAGTGGTGTTGCCGTTGAGGTACACCGATACTTGCGTCTTGTCGCGGACCAGGGCGACGTGATTCCAGGTATTGGGTTTGATGAGCGTACTTCCCACCAGCACCTGGTTGAGCCCATGACCGTTGAAAAAGAAAAGCCGGCCCGTCAGTGGCTTGCCCTGCTCGATGTGCGTGCCGCCGATTCCCAGATGATCGCCCAGTGGCGTACCAGGATGCGACTCCGGTCCCCGTGAGAAGAAATAGCCGGTGATCGGCCGAGCATCGTTCGGTGTGGTATTGTAGAACCAGAGTTCGATAGCATACGATTCCCCCAATTCCTTGACCGTGGTTATCATCCGCCCGCCGGAGAAGTATGCAGCACAGTTGACAGGACGCAAGGCACTGGCATCAGCGGGAACCAGGACCGGCAGCGTGAGGTCGACCTCGCAGACTGCTTCGTGGCCGCAGCCCGTGGCGTCTTCCAAGATCCGGCCGCGGAAGCGATCCATTCGCCACCAGGCGACTGGTTTGGATGCGGAAACCGCTTCCGCGTACGTGGTGGCCAGACCCGGCCCGTTTGTGTCCGGGATACGGATCTGTGGTGGCCGGATGGACATCGAATGGGCGTTCTCGGCATGGTAGATGGCCGTCAACTCGTCAAACGCCCTCTTCAGCATCTCTCCTTCCAGTCGGCCGTGGTGCTTGAACAATTCGTTGTCGATCAAGGCGCGAAGCGCTAAGATGCGCCATCGCCAGGCGCGGCTCGCCTGGGGCGTGAGCTTCTGCTCGGCCGCCCGGACCAGCTCGTACGCCTTGCCAGCGCTCGGATTGATGCGGCCGCGAAGATGATTTTGTTCAAGGATTTCAATGGCAGCCGCGACATCGCTAACCGCGTCCGGCGAATACTCGAAGGCAATGTACTCCTTGATCGTCTCGACAGCCGGCCGGTCGGGGCTCCAGTAGAACTGGTTGCAGATCACCTTGTTGATGTCTTCATAAATGCCTTCCGAATAGGGGAAACCGCCGGACAGTTTCTTCTCGGTCTGGTTCCACAAACGCTGGAGGCGCGACGGGAGCGGATTAACACCGTAGCCACCCCAAGGGTTTTGGCCCCACATGCTGATTTCCGGGAAGTTCAACAGGGGCAGCCTACCGGGCACGCCCTTCTCCAGCGGATAACGAGGGAAATCCTCGTGGGCGTCGGCCTGGATGTAATCCACCCAGCTCTTGTCACGGGCGAGGCATTCGGCCAGCCCTGCCCATTCACCCGCCGGGGGCGAATCGAAGGTCCAGGTGGAAAGGATGAACTGCACGCGCGGCACTTTGGCACGGGCCAAGGCCGATAATTCGCGGCAGAGTTTCGGGTATCCCCTCGCTCCCCAGGGCCAACACTCTTTGCAACCGCAGCCCCCTTCGTCGTACGGCCAATACTTGATGAAGTCGAGTCCCACGTCGGCGAACTCGTCCAGGAGCCGGCTCCAGTCGCGGATCAGCACCTCGTGGGCTTTGGCGTTGCTTGGGCAGAGATTGACACCGAAGTTGCCGTGCCGGCCCCAGGGATCGGGAACAGGGGTGTGGAGGAGTTCCGGCGGGGTAGACTTGAAACCATCGTTGGCCGCCTCAACCAGTCCCACGCGAAGGCCCAACCTTTTGGCCGCCCGCATAACGGCCCTCAGACGCCGGATGGACTGCTGGGCCGCCGGGTCGTCAAAGCCCTGGAACTGCCAATGAGGAAAATGCAGGATCAGCGAATTAAGCCCCCACAATCCGAGGTCTTCGACATAGCGCTCGACCTCCTCCGCCGAAGCCGCCTCATAGAAGTTGTTGAAGTGTGTGGCGAAGTAGATGCCGCGGATTGGGCAGACCCGCACCGACGTGCCACGCCACGAGCTGGGGGTCCATCCGCCTTGGTCGTATCGGCTGGTGCGAAGCAACTTGCCCACGCCGTAGAGCAGTCCCAACTCGTCGTTTCCCACAATGCGAATCGAACCATCCGCGCCGTCCACACTCCTGAATCCCTCGGTGCCAATGCCGGGCTGGACAAGGAGTTCCACACGCGCGGACGTACCTCCGCTGGCGCTTACTACCTTGGCCTCGCACCGTTGGGCGACTTGCCGGGCGAAAACCCCCGCGATACGCTCGATCACTGGGCTCGATTTCGCTGGCAGGACCAGGTGAATCGAACGCACTGGTTCGGCTGGCAAGACCGTGGAACCACACAGGACCATGAGCAGCAGTGACGATACTGTCGAAGTTGATCGCATGGCTTGACGGCTCTCTGTTCTTTCAGGTTCCTGATCGCTTTCACACAACTCGAACTAAGGCTTCTCCAGCACGACGATGTCGGTCCACTCCAACGGCATTTGCAACTCCACACCTGCTGTTGTCCGTGTCACGGTGACGCTTGCGCCTTCCGTGCTTACGACACCACGGAAAGGCCCGATCGAAGCCAAGCTGATCCTCAGTTTCGGGATTGGCTTGTAGGTGTGATTCGCCAGCACCAGGGCCGAGCCCTCCGGACCGCTCAGCAGACTGGCTTCCACGACGGGCTCCGAGAGCACAACGGCCGGCGGGGCTTTCAATCCACACCGCAGCGGAAGGGAAATTACCGCTCGGGGCGGTTGCGGCCAGACCTCGTTCAAAGTGGTTTGGCCGACCTTGAACGGCGAGTACGCCAACCCCGGCAGGAAGCCGACGCCGACAACCGCTCCCCGGCCGTGGTCTACGGTCGCCCCGGCGGTGCGGCCGTCTTCGTAGGTGGCCCAGATCGTGGCCGGGGCGAGCCGTTCTTTCAGGTCGAGGCGGCAACCGATGACCGGTATGGAGGAATCCTTGCCTTCCAAGACGATTTTGACGCGTGTGATGGGCGGGATCGTCGGCAGGTCGGCCCGCTCGTTATAGCGATGTCCTGATTGCCGAAGAAACCGATCGGCGGCCCGGTCCGGCCAGACGGTGGCGGCGAACGGCGGCACGTACGGTTCGTAGAACTGGTCACGGGTGGCGGCGCCGGGTGCCAGGTAGACCACGCCGCCAGCCTTGACCCAATCGTCGATCCGCCGGGCTGCGTTCCGCGTCAGGCATTGTCCGGTCACGTACAGGACTTTGTAGGTGGACAACCGCCCCGCTTCAACGTCTTCCTCCCGCAGAAAGTCAGGCTGCACGCCGAGATGCCGCAGGGCGGTCCACGTAAGGCGGTTCTCGACGAAACTCGCCGGATCGTCGGTATGCCAGAGGTCGTGGCTGACCGAATACAGAACGGCTACTGGATCGCGCACCGGCTTGGCCGGATAGAGGACCTTCTCAGATTTTTCCAGGGCCCGGGTGAACTTGGCGATGCCGTCATATTCGCTGCGGAGATCGGACCAGTAGTTCTCGGTGCCGATGTACGTGGGGCCGTAGGTCCAGAAGAAAAAACTCTTTGCACCTTGACCGAGTGCCGTGTAGGCCTTCAGCCGCAGGTAGCCGTCGTCGCTAGGCGTAATCAGGCCGCGGAGGGTGACGGGACGGTCGCCGATCCCGCTGCGCAGAATTGCGCTGAAGTATCCGAACGCCGCGGCTCCCGTCCAGGTAGCGCCGGGGCCGTACATGTGATTCAGACCGAGCCAGTCTTCAGCCGAGAGGACATCGACCGCCTGCTGTTCGCCTATTTCAAACAAATCGAGTCCGCGATAGCCCATGCCCATGTGCGGCGGTCCCCAGGCGTTGAAGAAGCTGTGGTCCGAGGGCAGGGTCTCGGTCTTCATGGGCGAGGGAAAACCGGCGAACGTCCGGTGGATGAGGTCGCTTGTATGGCGAAGTTGCCGCACTGACCACCATTGGCCGAACTTCGCGGCATAGTAGGCGATCTTCCGCACAGTCAGGTCGGCCTGGCGTGGTAACGTCTTCTCGTACATGGCCTGGGCCGGATACTCGATGCCCGTGATCGGGCGGCCGAGCGAAGTATCGCTCTCGCCGCAGCGGCGAAGATAATCGCGGAACCAGGTGTTGAGTTTGGCACGATCGACGCCTCGGAAGTCGAGCGTCTGGATCTCGTCGGCGATTACGTAGTGTGCCATGTGCTCGTAGGTCCACCGTCCCTCCTCGGTCGTCATGCTGCGGGCAATCTGGGCTGCCTCGCCCTTGTTCCACTCCGCGATCGATTTCTCGGGATCGGGCACGAGGTGCCACGTGGCCGTATAGGTCCGCATGCCGGCCTCGCGCAAAACGGACATGGGCACGCCGCCCAGGACGTTGAACCCCAGCAATTGCAGGGTCTCGGTCGCCTGCCGTGCCAGCAGTGGATCGTAATGTCCCCACACGCTCGTGATGAGGTCGAATTTACGGAGGTTCCGGGATCGCCCGCCGGTCGCCTCTTTTGCCCACGCGAGATGCCGGGCAGTCATCTGCGAGCCCGTTTCAAACTCGCCCTTCTTCTCCCGCAACGGATGCGGCAGCAGGAAAGCGATCGAATCGGAGCCGCTCCGCTCGGTGAACGCCAGGACGACGGCCTGCTCTTCGGGCTTGTCGGCCAGTTGGACCTCGAAGGTGCAACCGCGGATGGGCTCCTTGGCGCCGATTCGGGCGAGCGACAGTTTGATCGCCGGCCACTCGGCTAGGCCTCCCTCGCGATCCAATCGGCGGTGAAGCGGCCATTTCCGCAGGTCGATCCACGGGCTCCGCTGGCCGCCTTCCACATCGACGGTTTGGGCCGGCAGGTACCAGTTCTCGACGTGGATGAAGCCGCCCAGTGTGACGCGGAACTTCCCGGCCGGCGGGTCGACGACCTTCAGCCGGAGGAACACGTCGGCGGCCCGACCGGTCGCGGCCGAGATGCCCAGCGCAGTACCGACTGCCAGGCAAAGCGTGAAGATTGGTTTCATGGCGAGTCGTCACCTTTCTTACCAGGTTTCCATAACGCCGATCGGTTCTTCCAGGGTCTTCATCCTGTCACTTGGATAGAAGCGCCGGATACCGCCGGGCGATCGCATCCAGTTCCCCTTTCGCCAGCCGGGCCAACGGTACGGGTGTGTCTTGGGGGCGGCTCCGCTTCATGTTCAACCGATTGATGAGACTCCAGTTCCGGGCATTATGACCGAGCGTCGGAACGGAGGGCTCCTTGGCGGTGAGGTCGTAGCGCGTGAAGTCGATAACCATCTCCGGTTTGCCAGCCTTCCAATCCCGTAGTAGTGCCAGGCGGAAGTCCCGGTTCATAAACCAGCGGATCTCCAGGTTGGCGTCCGATCCGCCAATCCCGCTGCCCCGTTCCTCGAAGCGGTAATCGAAGGAGTTGTCGTGGTACTGCCGTCGCCAGGCCTCGCCGAACTCACCCTGCGTGATCAGCTTCGCTTCCGGCCATCGGCGGCGAATCTCGCTCAGCCAGCGGACCAGACATTCCATGTCCCGCTTGCCTTGGGACCCCCGCCCGCCCAAAAGGGAAAGTTCCCAGCAGTTGGTCACCCAGGCAAAGCGGTTCAGGTCGAACCCTCGATCAAAATGGACGGCCGTAGTGTGGAGCATCTCGCGGACACCCTTCTCTGGGCCGTGGGCGAAGATCGTCTCGATCGGCCCGACCCCCATGCGGCTGTTGAAGCCCTCAGCGAACCCTGCGCGGCGAGCGGCCAGGAAATCGCAGGTCCAGCCATCCAGGTTCACACAGTCGATGAAATCTGCTCGGCCCTGGGCCGGTTTGCAAAAGTGCTCCGTGGAGGGGTAGTACGGATAGCACACTGATCCATCGCCGTCGCCGTTGTCGATCGAGTATTGGCTCCAGATGTTCCCCTGGCAGACGTGGATGCCCTCCTTCTCTGCCAGATACTTGAGACTGGCTGCGTCCAAGAACCCGGCCAGCACGCTCCGCGGCCGATAGCCACCACCCACGATGTCTGAGATGCGCTGTAAGGCTTCGTGCAGGTCCTGCCGGGTCTGCTGGCGCGAGTTGTACATCGGCTGGAAGTACCCGCCGGGGATGAACGTAACCTCGTCCCCATAGCGGGAATGGTATTCTGCCACGAGATCCCTAATCGCCTTGTAGTTGGGCCGCTGGTCCTGGAGCGCCCGCCAACTGAAGGCCCAGGTGATCTTTCCGCCGGGCCAGCCGCGCTGGACGGACTGGCGAAACAACTGGGTCAACTCCGGGGCATGGATACTACCCTCGTCCGTTCCCGCCACCCGGTCCCGAGCGACCTCGATCTGATTGACACGAACGACCGTGTTAAATGTCAGGAATCGGTTCCCGATAAGGGCCGGTGTCTGCCCCTCCGTAGGTAAGGTTACTGCCAAGGCCCGTCCTTGGGTCGACAGGCAAGTTGCGGCGGACATCGCGGTTGCAGCGATGAACTCGCGGCGGCTGCATGCAGTTCCAGTACGACGATCCATAGTGTTCTCTCCGAGGATTCGATAGTAACGATCTTATCCACCGCATGGATGGCCTGCAACCGGCCCACCGGCGAGACGATGCTGTCGGGGGGGCCACCACGATCCTGGGTTAGGTGACGATCAACCGCATCGCGGCCAGGCCGGCCAGCGATACGGTTAGCGTGTCGAAGGGCCGTTACGGGATGATCCGGCAGGATGCCCCCGGGAACCTCGGCAGCCATCGCTTGAGTAACCCCGTTCCGGAAGGTACGTTAAGGGTGGTTTGTTTCTTCCGAAACCCCGTGTGCAGGTGCCGCCCATGCCAGAAATGAGAAACACGCAGAGCCTTGGGCTTGCGATCGGAATCCTCTGTGTCATCGGGATGATGCAGAACGCGGGAAAGACCTCAGATCCCGTCGCCACGACACCTCGGGACGGTTCGGTTTCCAACGCCCGGCCCAACGCTACTGGTTCCGGCGAATTTCCGCCACTGCTGTTTGCCGCCGAAGGGGCCAAGAAGATTTTGCGGTACGGCCGCGACGGGGCGGTTGTCTGGGAGTACCCGGCCGAGAGATGTCGCGGGACGTGTGGCAGCTCCCCGGCGGCAACGTCTTGTTCTGCTACAACCGAAGCTAGACAGTGGTCGCACTAGAAACACCTAATACGAGTGAAAACCACTGGCCCGATGCTGCCAATCTCCCGCCTTCGTCGTTGCATACATTTCGGACCCCACTCGGCTTGCCCGAGTCGGTGAAGAGGTTGAACGGCTAAATTCGAAGCCGCGATTTGATCTTGTTTTCTTCGCCGGGATAGGCCGCCTACGGCGGCCTATCCCGGCGAAGAAAGAGGGCGGGGGAGGCACATCGTGTGTTAGCTTTTCAACCTCTTCACCGACCCGGGCAAGCCGGGTGGGGTCTAGTACTTGCTCAATTAGCAAGAAGGCTGTCGAGACCCAAAGTTAGTTTTTCTCCCGGCCACTTGCACTCCCCTCGCGTGCCTCGGTACACTTGTAGTTGAGCGCGGCCCTTTAATATGGGCCGCCCGCTGGTTCGACAAAGCCTTTTAAGCCGTATTGCTGGGCGGTGTCGCTCGCAACCAAATCATCACAGGAGAATCATCGAATGAAGTCGAATGGTGTTGGGATGTCGCGCAGGGAGGCATTGGGCGCGCTGGGGCTGATGGCGCTCTCGGGTCGGATGGCATGCGGTACGGAGTCGCCTGCGAAGGTGGGAATTGCCTTGCAGCTTTATACAGTGCGGGATCCGGCCAAGAAGGACTTGGAAGGCACGCTCAAGCGGGCGGCCGAGATGGGCTGGCGCTACGTGCAGTGGAGCGGAATGCCGTCGTTGCCGGCCGACAAGATCCGCGCGGCGCTGGATAAGGCGGGACTCAAGTGCATCGCCTGCCATACGAGCATCGAGTCGTTCGAGAAGGATTTCGACGCCCAGGTGGCATTCTGGAAGACCGTGGGAAACAAAGACGTAGCGCCCGGCGGCATGATGAACGATTGCACGGAGAATCTGCATGCCTGGCTGCGCGGCGCGAAGCGACTCGACGCGCTGGGCGCGAAGTTGCGCGCTGCCGGGATGCGGCTCTCGTTCCACAATCATACGATGGAGTTCGGCAAGTTCCCGGACGATCCGCGCACCAAGCACCAGATCCTCATGGACGCGACCCAGCCGGAGAATCTCTGCGCCGAGTTGGACATTGCCTGGGCGGCGGCGGCTGGCGTCGACGTGCCAGCCTATATCCGCAAACTGACGGGACGCATCAAGGTGGTCCACGCCAAGGATGTCCTCATCCAAGGCAAGAAGCACACGCTCACCGCGCTGGGAAAAGGTTCGCTGAACTGGAAGGAAGTTTTCGCGGCGGGCAAAGCGGCGGGCATCGAGTGGTACATCTATGAACAAGACAACGGACAGGGCGAGGTCTTCGACTACGTGCAGGAGAGCTACGACTTCCTCTCGAAACAGTCGCTGTAGGCGGCATGGGCGGCCTGCCGGAATAGGCCGCCTACGGCGGCCTATTCCAGCGAAGGAAGAGGGTGGGGAAGGCGCATCGTGTGTTAGCTTTTCAACCTCGTTCACCAACCGGGACGAGCCCGGTGGGGTCTCGGAACATGCACGGAAGTAACTCTTCCGCCGATCCTACTTGCCAATCAGGAAGCCCAGTAGCGGACGGCCGCTAGCCGGCGAACGGGCATCCAGCCGCAGACTCCCTTGTTTCCACTGCCAATCCGTGGCCGGCTCCTCGCGATCGAGGAAGACCGCCGTCACGCGCGCGGGTTTCTCTGCGCGCGGCAGTTCCAACCAACCGCGGTCAAAGGGTATGCAGGCTAGCGTGGAAGCGGCGTAGATGTCCTGCCGGTCCTGCGAGATGATCGCCCAGCGGCCTTGCCAGTGAACGCCGGGCAGATCCTTTAGGGCTAGGCTCTCTTTGCCCTCGTCGCGCAAGGCGAGGGCGGTGAGGATCTGCTTGCCGCCGGCCGTCTCCAGCCGTCCGAAGCAGCGGAGTTGCGGGTCCGAGGTCAGGCTGCCCGCTTCGCTGTTCAGACAGAGGGGCCGCCAGCCAATTGCGCGGCGGTGCCAGCGGGCCAGGGCTTGGCGGTGGGCAATGGCCCCCGGTGGCAACGCCGGCTCCTTGGCCAGCGGCAGCGGCAAGACCGCGCCGGGCGCCCCGATAACAGCCGTGTTCAACAAGATCTCCACGTCGTGTTGCCAATCGTAGCCGCTCGAGGCATTGATGGCCGTTCCCTGCAAGCCCGCCAATGCGGACCAGACGCTCCATTGGGCATGCCCGGCGGCCTCCTTGCCCCCGGCGTCCCCCAGGTCGTCCAAGGCCACCATGTCGGTTACGGGCCGCATCAAGGGGTGGATGCCGTAATACTGGATGGTCACAGCCGGGTTGATTTCGCGGGCGGATTGCACGATGGTCTGCATCAGTGCGTAGGCCGTTCGTTCGCCGCGCAAGGCGGGGTCGCGCGAGGCGGTCACGTCAGGACCCGGGAACCCGTAGCCGAAGTCCAACTTGAGCAGTCGCGGGCCATACTGTTGCATAACCCGCTGCGTCCGCTCCTGCAAAAACGCGCGGGCCCGCGGCGAAGCGGGGTCCAAACAGTAACTTGCATCGGCGCTATCCAAACTCATGCACCAGGTGACGCGGCGCGGACGACCATCGGCCCCGCAGAGCAGATCGGCCGGCCCTAGACCCAACTTCTCGGGCTCATGTACCCAACCGATGGCCTGCCAGAAGCCAACTCCCAATCCCTTGGACTTGATGTATTTCAGGTCTTCGTCGAAATGCGGGAAGGTCTTTCGATTGGGGATCCCGCTGCTCGGCGACGTTTCCCAGCCCTCGTCGAGGACGAGGATGGGCAGATGAAAGTCGCCCGCCACCCGGTCCGCCAGATCGCGGAGGTCCGTCTGCCCGCGTTTGAAATTTCCCCAACTATTCCAATGTCCCTGCTGGTGGATGGCGGGAGTGGTGGGAAAAGGGCCGAAGGAGTCGAACAGCCGGGCATAGGCGTCCCAGGCCCGCGGTGCCCAGAAGAGCCGCAGCGGTTCAGCCCACACGCGGCGGCGCTGGGCCGGGCGCGGCCAAAGATCCTCGCGGTAGAGCCATTCCAGGGCGGCGGTGCCAGAGCGAATCTGCAGGGTCAGGGCGGCGTCGGGAAGGACGCCCGGCCCCATCGCCACCCAGCCCTCGCTGCCGCCCATTGCAGCGCTGAACAGCGGCCGCGGGTAAGCCGCCGCGTAAGGCGTCCCCATGGCGGGGCCAAAACTGCCCAAGGGAATGTTCGCGTGGCCAAAATCCCAATAGCGGAAGAAACTCTGGATCGGCGAGCCCTTGGCGCTGGGGATACAATAGCCGTCGGCCCGCCAGCGCGGCCAGAACGGGCGATCCAGCGTGGGAACCATGACTTGCTCCTCCGCGTTCAAGGGCGCCATGCCGAAATAAAGCGCCACCAGGTCGGGCGGCTTGGCGTCCCACTGGACCTCAAGATGCCTGAAGATGATTCCGGCCTCCGCCGCCTCCCAGCGGATCAGCCCGCGTCCCTGGCCCTCCAGCACCAGGGTCACCTCGCCCTGTTGATCGTCTTTGGGCTGTGCTGTTTTACGTTCCCCGGCAAGCGGACGGTCTCTCGCGGGAATGCCGGCCGCTTTGGCCTTGATAAACTGGCGTTCGCCCGTAGCGCCCTTCAACCAGAAAGAAGGCAGCAAGGGACCCTGCCAGAAAGGACTCGCGGCCCGCCGCATGCGGAGTTCCGCCCAGTCCTTCTGCAGGTCCCAGCGGAAGACCACGCCGCCCGAGGTCCTCTCCAAGACAGGCAAGGGCCGGCTTGCCTCGTGACTTGCCGACAGTGTCTGTGCGGGCAGAATCTGCGCAGACATGCAGGCCAGCAGCCAGCCATAGAGTACACGTAGGGCTACGGTATTCGGAAGGGCAGGCATGGTTCTCACCTTTCGCAGTAAATAAGGGTTTACGTTTTTCATTCATGGCAATGGACTGTGCCGCCGCCTCGAAAACGCGGAGCGTGAACGTACCAACGGCAAAAGCCCAACAACGAGTGCAGGCACGGACAAAAGGAGGAGCACCGATAGCACAAGATGTATGCCGGGCCAAACATCGGGCAGCAGAAAGCTCGGAACCGCACCGATCAGCAGGGCCAACGAAGCCAGCCCGAAAGCCAACCCCGGTTCGCGGGGAAAGATACGATAGACTGCCATCAGGGTCACCGGCATCGTCATCTGAAAGAGCGCCATGCCCACCACTGCCGACGTTCCGTCGTCTACAAATATGCTCAGTAGCGGCATCGAAAGCAGCAGAATAGCCACGCCCGTGACGATCCATCCGAAGCGGTCTGCGGCAAATCCACCCAACATTTTCCCGGCGCAGGCCGCAATTGCCAGGCCCCAGAGTTCATCTATCTCGCTTCGATGCACTTGGCCGACGGCCAGGCCAGTCGCCGAACGGAGAGCAATCGACAACAAAAGGGCCGCCAGGCAAACCGCCACAAGATGTTTACGGGGGGCAAGCCGGCCGGGGACCGGGGCGCTCTCGGCAGACGCAGGCCGCTCACTCTGGCAGTCCGTGGCGATTGACAAGGCGCCCAGTGCGAGAGAGACAACTGCGCTAACGGCCAGAAGTGCCAGGCTGATCCCCGGCCAGAATTCGGCGTACTCTTGCTGGAGCCAAATGCCGGCAGCCAGGCCAATCGCGCCGGGACCGACAAATACCCCGGCCGCCGAAGTCCGGCCTGGAGACAGCCTTAGCACCAAGGCCCCCGCGCCAACGTGGAATACCGCGTTGCCCAAGGCAACCAGCACGATCGCCGCCGCCGGCGCGGTGTGGCCGACGGTCACCCCGGCGGCGAGCAACCCCAGCGATCCTAATGCGGCCGCCCGATAAAGCCCCCAGCGATCGACCAGTGCGCCAATCGAGAACTGCGTGCAGAAGGCAATCGCATAGTAAAGCAGGTAGAGATCCCACCAGGTCGTGCCGGGCAGGTACAGCGCGGCCTCGCCGCTCCCCGAGGCAGCCATTCCGCTTTCCCGCGTGAGCAACGCCACGCAAACCGCGTCCACAATCGCGTGAATCACGCCGAAGACCAGAGCGACGCCCAACACACCGCGAGCGACTCGGCCCACACCGGCATCCGTGATTTGTGCCTCGATCTTCACTTCGGCAGATTCGGCGCGTTCTTGCCCAGGATCAGGATCACCTGATCGCCCGAATCAACTGTTTCCACGATAACCGTCGGCCCCCCAACCGGCGCCGGCCCAGGGGTAGGTCTCCGCGCACGGCCGCCGGGCACGGGGATGTCCGCCAGCGCAGTACCAATCAGGAGCAAGGACACCACAAGCCCAATCGACAGGAGTGCGCCGGTCCCTGCCTTACGGCGCCTGGCGAACGCCACAGCCAACCCTCCTCCAGCGATCACGATCGTCAGCGCGATCCCCGCGCCGACAGCGGCTGGCAAGGCCTGTCCGCCCGCCAACAACTTTCGCGGAATGAGGATGCGGCTAATCTCCTGCACGGGATCGCGACGAACCACGAACGGCGATGGTTGGACGGGCGCCGGAGCCGCCTTGCTGGCCTGCGGTGGCGGGAGGAGGTCTGCCGATGCTGTCTTGACGGCCAACGTCCATAGAAATGCCATCGCCACCACACACGCCGAACGCGAAAACCAGGAGGCCGTCATTGCCATAACTCCCAACAAGGGTTGGATTTGGAGAGATCACCGTGCCGCACCAACGGTTATACACCAATTCGACGATCCCGGAAAGGCGAAGTTGGCTCGCGGCATCGTGTTACAATGATTGGATGCTCCATGCCGCCGGATAGTTCCGTTTAGGTCCGGCGAATCAATAACTGCCGTATGGTCGCCTTTCGCTCCGCGAAAGTTGCGCATCTTTCGCGGAGCGAAAGGCGACACTTGTTTCTGCGCCAGTCCTTAGT
>Ga0181517_10003470_pt1 | contig 15013 bp, 17 predicted proteins | sample PEATcosm2014_Bin_31_FD_119748 | JGI IMG/M metagenome (GOLD analysis project Ga0181517, IMG submission 119748) | Peatland microbial communities from MTU Mesocosm Facility, Houghton, MI, USA - PEATcosm2014_Bin01_30_metaG | ecosystem: Environmental > Terrestrial > Soil > Wetlands > Peat | place... | reverse complement strand
GTGGGGCTGGGCGGTGTTCAAGCTGGATTTCTTCAGCCACCTGCCGGGGTTTGCGGTGATGGGATTATGCACGGCCTTCGCGGTAGCGGCATTCGGGATGCTGCTGGCCAGCGTTTGCCACACGCGGGCGCAACTGGGCGCATTGTCCACGCTGCTGATTCTTATTATGTCGTCGGTGGGTGGGAGCATGTTTCCGCGCTTTCTGATGCCGGAGTCGATGCAGCGAGCGGGCCTCTTGACCATCAATGCTTGGGCCATCGATGGCTTCACGAAGGTGTTTTGGCGTGATTTGCCGGTCAGTGACTTGTGGCCCCAGGTGACGGTGCTATTAGCGGTCGGTGCGGGGCTGTTCGCGATCGCCCGCAGAGTGGCGCGGCGGTGGGAGATGGCGTAAAGACAGGGCGCAGTGGTTGGTGGTTAGTAATTGGCGGCGGAAGCAAGAAATGTGAGAGGGAATTATATGGATACCGAGACAAGCAATGTGGAATTGACAGAACGGTTGAAGCTGATTGAAAGCATGATGGCCGAGGGCAGACACACGACCGCGCGCTGGGGATGGTCGTTTGTGTTGTGGGGCGTAGCGTACCTGGTGGCCACGGCGTGGTCTTCAGGGTTGGTGGGCGGCCCGGTCTGGGCGCAACGCTATCTCGCCTGGCCCTTGATCATGATCGCGGCCAGCATCGCAACCGGAGTGGGGATTTCCCGGATGAGGAAGGGCCAGCCCGCGACGGCGCTGGGACGGGCAATCGGGGCAATATGGAGAGCGATGGGGATCTCGCTTTTTATCGTTCTGATGTCGCTGGGAATGAGCGGAAGGTACGAGACGCATGTGTTCGTCGCGGTCATCGGCGGGATGCTGGGTGTAGCCAATATGGCTTCGGCCATCATTCTGAAGTGGAAGATGCAGTTTGCGAGTGCGGTAGTTTGGCTGGCCTCGGCAGTAGTGGCGTGCTTTGTCACGGAAGAGCAGGCCGGGATTGCGTTTCTCGCGGCTACGTTCTTCTGCCAGATTGTCTTTGGCGTCTATGTCATGATCCGCGAATCGCGGCGCCGCCGGCAGCAGAGCGAGGTGGTGAATGTCTGAGTCCGTGCCTGGGCTGCCGGAGTTGAATCCCGTGATTCACGGGAAGCTGCGCCTGGCGCTGCTCTCGCTGCTCTCGGGGGTCGACGAGGCGGAGTTCACCTGGCTGCGCGCCAAAACCGGCTCGACCGATGGCAACCTGGGCGCGCAGCTGATGAAGCTCGAAGAGGCCGGCTACGTGACGGTGGAGAAGCGGTTTGTGCTACGTAAGCCGCAAACCCTCTACCGCATGACCGAGGCCGGCCGCGCGGCGCTTACCGAGTACGTTGCCGCCCTGAAGCAGTTGCTCGGAGCGGCGATTTAACATTCTTTCCCCAAAGGAGGTCGATCATGGCGCAGAACATCACAGCGAATCGAATCGGAGGCCGGGCCATTGGAGCGCTGTTTCTTACCATCTTTGGCGCAATATGGCTGCTGCTTGGGCTGTACGCAAAAGAGCGGCTGGCGGCCTCAACCCTGAGCCTGGTGGCGTGCGGCACGGTGGTTTTGGCGGGCGGCGCCTTTTTCCTCCTGCGGCGCGCAAAAGCGCTGCCCCGCACGCCGGAAGATCCTGCGATGGGGCGTGCGTTCAAGTGGATCAACATCATTCAGTGGGTGGCGGTCGCGGTGGTGGCGTTCACGTTTGCGCACTTCGGCATGGACGCCTACGTGGTCTCGGCCATCACCGCCATTGTGGGGCTGCACATGTTTCCGCTGGCGCGGCTGTTCCGCTATCCCCCGCATTACGTGACAGGCGCGGCACTGGTGGGCTGGGCGGCGGCCAGCGTTCTACTTTTCTCGAAGGATGAAATGCAAGGCTCGACCGCGCTGGGCACGGGCTTGATTCTTTGGCTGAGCGCGCTGGTTACACTTGCGCTCGCCGTGCGGGCGGTGAGAATGCCCGTGACGGTGAACGGCATTCAGTGACCAGAGGCCTGCGACGCCACGTTCGCCGAGTGGGTTGCTGCCCGGAATCAGACAAGCAATTTGAGCCCAGCGATTTGAGCCTAATTGCCGGCTTCGCACGTCTACTTCTATGACACACTTGCAGCACGGAGGTGGGATGGGCGTCACGGCGAGTTTTCGCAAAGGCATCGCGCGCTTCCTCATCCTGTCGGCCGCACTGCATCTTCTGATCTCGGCGTGCGTGTTCCTGGTCGAACACCGGCAAAAGACTCAGGTGGCCAAGGTAGACCTGGAGCAGAAGCCGGTCACCATCTACCCGGCGATGCTGCTGTACGCGGGTGGGACCAAGGTCCCGCGGAAGGATGCGCCCGACGGCCGCAAAAAACATCCCCAGGAGACAAAGCAGGCTACCGACTTCACCATTAACCGGAACATCGCGCCTGCGCAGGGGCAACCGGTGGCAGCACCCGACAGTTCAGTGGCAGGCAGCGGAGCCGACCGGCAAAGTGCCGATCCGGCCTTCCCGGTCTTCTCGCCGCATCCGCCTGTCGCCGACCGCTCGCTGCTTCCCAGCTCAAATCAGGAAGTGGTGGTGGACGTGAAGGTGAGCGCGGCGGGCGATGTGCTGGAGGTCACGCTGGTGAAAGGCATCGGCAACGGGCTGGACCAGATTGTGCTGGATACGGTGAAATCGTGGCGCTTCCATCCCGCTACGATCAATGGAAATCCCGTGGCCACCGAGGCGGAGCTGATCTTCCCGTTCAATCTGAGCTACCCTACGACGCCGGCGTAAAGCAGTGGTCAGGGATCAGGGGTCAGTGATTGGATCTCTGTTGCCAGCGAATCGCGCACCCGCAGCATGATGCCAAGATAATACGCAAGATTGTGGATCGAATTCAGCGTCCCCGAAAGCGCTTCGCTGGTGTGCATCAGGTGGCGCAGGTAGGCGCGGGAGTAGCGGCGGCAGACCATGCAGTTGCATGCGGGATCGGGCGGCCCTTGGTCTTCAGCGTACTGCTTGTTCTTGATGTTCAAGCGGCCTTCGCTCGTGAAGAGCAGTCCGTGGCGCGCGGCGCGCGTAGGCAGCACGCAATCCATCATATCCACGCCCATGCGCGCGTACTGCTCAATCTCGTCGGGATAGCCCACGCCCATCACGTAGCGCGGTTTGTCCTTGGGCAGTCGGGGCAGGGTTTCGGCAATCATTTCCAGGGTCAGCTCGCGCGGCTCGCCGACGCTCAAGCCGCCGATCGCGTAGCCGTCGAAGTCCATCTCCACGAGGCGCTCGGCGCACTGACGGCGCAGATCTGCATACATACCGCCTTGGACGATGCCAAAGAGGGACTGCGTGCGGCCGGCGGAGGGGCCGTAAGTTGATGTAAGTGGTCTCCCCGGTCCCCAAATGCGAGGGACCGGGGGCACCCCATCATTATTTTGGAGAAATTCCTGTTCGTGCCAGGGAACCTCGTGGCGGTGAGCGCGGAAGTGATCGAGCGAGCGGCGCGCCCATGCCATGGTCAGTCGCAAGCTCTCTTCGGCGCGAGCGCGATCGGCGGGATACTCCGTACACTCGTCGAAGGACATCATGATGTCGGCGCCGAGGGCGATTTGCACATTGATGGAATGCTCGGGAGTGAAAAAGTGCGAACTGCCGTCGAGGTGCGAGCGGAAGTGCACGCCGTCATCGCTCACCTTGCGCAGCTCGTTGAGCGAGAAAACCTGAAAGCCGCCGGAGTCGGTGAGCAGGGCGTGCGGCCAGCTGATGAACTTGTGCAGGCCGCCCATGCGACGGATGGCTTCGTGTCCTGGCCGCAGATAGAGGTGGTACGTGTTGCCGAGGATGATCTGGGCGCCCAGCGATTCCAGCGTGTCTTGCGGCACGGCCTTGACGGTTCCCTGCGTGCCGACGGGCATGAAGACCGGGGTTTCCACGGTCTGATGCGGAAGGTCGAGACGTCCGCGGCGTCCGCCAGCAGAAGTTTCGGCCAGGATCTGGAACTTGCGAGTCACTGATTGATTTTAGCGGACGCTGTTCTCAGTCCAGGGGTCTCATTCGATCTTCGCGACAGCGTCCTGTTCCAAGTGGTCACCGAGAGCCAGCAGCAGTTGTGCCACGGTTTTTCCGGAGCGTGGATCGCAGAGGTCCGGCGCGATTTCGTGGAGCGGCACCAAGACGAAGGCCCGCTCGGCAAGCCGCGGGTGAGGGATTTCGAGGCCGGCTGCAGCGAGAGCCAGATCGCCGTAGAGGAGGAGGTCGAGATCGACGGTGCGCGGGCCGTTGGGCACAGACGCCGCGCGGTCGCGGCCGAAGGCCTGCTCGATGTCGAGAAGACTGTGCAGCAGTTCGCGCGGCGGCAAGTGCGTTTCCAGTGCGACCACGGCGTTCAGGAAGCGGGGTTGATCTTCGAGTCCGACGGGCGCGGTGGAGTAGAGTGAAGAACGCGCGGCGACGAGGCCCAGGGCGGCGAAGCCTTCGACGGCTGCGGCAAGCGTGGCGTTAGGCAAGCCGGCAGAGCTGGGCAGGTTGGCACCAAGTGCAATGTAGGCGAGGGGCATGCTTATAAGAGACTAATGTAGCCGGGAGGGTGAGCGGTGTTAGCGGCGTAAGCGGAGCTTCCTTCGACACGGGGCGATGTTAGCTTTGTGCGCGGTGGGCGGCACCGCGAACCTCATGCTCCACCGCTATCTGCGTGGCGATGGTGGCGGCAAGCGTTATGAAGAAAAGCGCCCAGCCTGGATGGGCCGGCCAGACGAAGTTACCCAACCCGAAGACCCAGCCGCCCGTACCTACCGCGGTGCCAACGGCAGTCGCCGCCCAATTCGATCTTGCACTCATGGTTCGTCCCTCCGATTGAATGTACGGAGATTATAGGTCTTTGGTTCCCTCGTGCGAATCAGTTCCCGGCGACACATTTGCCACGCGGGAGAGATGGGTCGCCCGGCGTCGAAATGCGCTTAATCTGGTAGCATCGGACTTCGGAGAATTTGCTTATGGACACACTGAGTACCGCAGGGCTTGGAGCCCGGCGCAATGAAGATATCGCACTCGATCTGTTGAAGTTTGTGGCGGGCACGGCCGGCGTGGGCAAACTGGCATTGCCTTCGACGGGCTTTAGCGGCGCCACCGCAACCAAGCCCGAAGAGCAAGTGAACCAGTTGCTCGAACTCTACAGCCGCTGCCTGAAGGCCGTGGAAGGAAAAGGCTAAGAGAAAGAGGCGGCGAAATCGCAGGCAAGACCCAAGTACGCATGGCCGTGGCTGGCGCCGGTGCCTTCGGACGCAACCATCTGCGTGTGCTGCGCGAGTTGCAGACTGAGGGCGCGGGTGTGGCGCTGGTTGCAGCGGTCGATCCCGATGCCGCGCGTGCAGACGAGGCGGCAAAGCAGTACGGCATTCCGGTGTTCGCGACTGTCGAAGCGCTGCTCAAGGCAGATCTGAGGCTCAATGCTGCATGCGTAGCGGTGCCCACGGTCAAGCATTTCGAAGTAGCGTCGGAACTGCTCGGCGCGGGGCTCGATCTACTCATCGAGAAGCCGCTGGCGGCATCCCTTGATGAAGCCGATGCACTCATCCAAATCCAGGAAAAAAATGGGCGGATTGTGCAGCCGGGACATCTGGAGCGCTTCAACCCGGCGGTGATGGCCGTAGAGCCGAGCCTGACGCGGCCCATGTTTTTTGAAGCGCACCGGCTGAGCGTGTACACGCCGCGCGCGCTCGATGTGGACGTAGTGCTCGACCTGATGATCCACGATCTCGACATTGTGCTCACGTTTGCCAAGTCCCCGGTGCGCGAAGTGCGCGCGGTAGGGCTGCCGATTCTCTCGCCCAAGGTGGACATTGCGAATGTGCGCGTGGAGTTCGAGTCGGGCTGCGTGGCTAACTTCACGGCATCGCGCGTGTCCACGGAGCGCGTGCGCAAATTGCGCTTCTTTGAGCCGCGGCAGTATGTGTCGATCGACTACGCGCGGCGCGACGTGCTCGTGATCCAGATTGATGACAAGGAAGCCGCTAGCCCCAACCTTCAACTCGCGCAAGCCGCCGCTCAATTCCTGGCCACGGGAAAGCTCGATGCCTCGGTGATCCAGGGAATTGTAGCTTCAGGCCAGGTTCCGGCTGGGCTCATGATGAAGGTTCTCGCCGCAAAGAACGATCCAGAAAAACTGAAGGAGATTGCGAAGGAACTGGCTGGATCGCATGCCGAGCCACACGATGGCCCGGCACCGGGTTTGAGCTTTGTGAAACCGGAGGTAACGCCGGGCGAGCCGCTGAAGCTCGAAATTCTCTCCTTCCTTGAATCGGTGCGAACGCGCCGCCCGCCGCGGGTCACGGCGCGGCAGGGACGCGCGGCGCTGGAGCTGGCGCTCACGATACAGGCGCAGATGGCGGCTCATGCCGAACGGGCGGGGCTGGGAGACTTCTTCAAAGGTAGCTCCTAGCTGCCCGCGCTGATCGCAGCTGCCTAACGCGGCGCAAAAACCCTGCCGCGAACCGTGACCCTGGTGGTTCCTTTTCCTGGCTTTTTCCTCTCTCCTGCAAAGGCCGCATGTACAGTAGCGGCAAGGTGATTCCGCACAACCAAAGTGGGAGTTACTGCGCGCGCCTGGCGATGCTACCATCGCGGACGAAGATCAGTTTGGCAGGAGGCGAAAGTGGCTCTGAGCGACTTCATCAGCAAGCAATTCATTAAGGTCATCCAGTGGAATGAGGACGGCGATAATGTGCTTTCTTATCGCTATCCCATGCAAGACATGGAGATTGAAAACGGCGGTCAGCTTACCGTGCGCGAGTCGCAGTTGGCGCTGTTTGTGAACGAGGGGCGAATCGCGGATGTCTTTGCGCCGGGACTGCACACGCTGAACACGCGGAACCTGCCGGTCTTGACTGACCTCATGAACTGGAGCAAGGACTTCGAGTCGCCGTTCAAGTCCGACGTGTACTTTTTTCCACGCGGCTGCAGATCGACCAGAAGTGGGGTACGACGGAGCCGATCACGACCCGCGACAAGGAGTATGGCGTCCTTCGCCTGCGCGCCTTCGGGAATTACGCCTATCGCATCGCTGATCCCAGCAAATTCTTCACTGAAGTGACCGGCACGCGCCAGGCGGTGTTTGCCGCGGACCTTGAAGGGCAGTTGCGCACCAACATCATTGCGCGCCTCACCGCCATCTTCGCCAGCAGCGAGATTTCGTTTGTCGATATGGCCGCAAACCTGGGCGCGCTCACCGATAAGGTCACGAATGACGTGAAGCCGATCTTCGCGGCGCTCGGTTTGGAGCTGAACCAGTTTGTGGTGGCCAGCGTCTCGCTGCCCGAAGACCTTCAAAAGGTGATGGACCAGCGTATCGGTGTGAACATGGCCGGAGACCTAAGTCGCCTGACACAATTTGAGGCGGCTGAATCGCTGGAAGAGGCTGCGCAAAACACGGGCGGCACGGCTGGCATGGGTGTGGGACTGGGCGCGGGCGCAGCGATGGCGCAGGCGCTGATGGGCCAAGCAATGCCCGGACAGACAGGGCCGGGACAAGCGCGCGTCGCGCCGGAACCAGCGGCTGCGGCGCCTGCTGCTGGATCGAAGTTCTGCATCGAGTGCGGCAAGCCAATGCCGGAGCGGGCGAAGTTCTGCCCTGAGTGCGGGAAGCCGCAATGAACTGCCCATCCTGCGGAGCGCCGATGCACGTGACGGCCGGGCTGATCAGCCTGCGCTGCGACTATTGCAACAGCGTTTGTTCTGTCGCGCCGGATGACCAGGGAGTGCAGTATCTGGACGAGTTGCAGGAACTGCCGTGTCCGGTGTGCGCGGTTCCGCTGTGGGATGCGACCCTGGCCGGTATGCCCCTCCGCTCCTGCAAAAAATGCCACGGCCTGCTGGTCCCGATGGGAGCGTTCGAGGCGCTGATTGGGCAGATGCGCTCCGCACATCCCGGAACAGAAATTCCCGTAGCTGATGACGGCAGCGACCTGAACCGCAAACTGGAGTGCCCTTCGTGCCATCATCCGATGGACACGCACTTTTACTACGGCGGTGGACACGTGGTGATGGAAGACTGCGAACGCTGCGAGCTGAACTGGCTGGACGGCGGCACGCTGATGCGGATTGTGCACGCCCCACACCACGAAGAAGCAGAGGACTAGAGCGTTCTCCCACGGCCCTTCTCAGGCGACGCCGAGAACGCGATTCACGAAACCGACGATATATTTCCAGGCCAGGTAGTAGAGCACGAGCGCGAATGCGACACCGCACGCAATCACTGCGTAAGGCGCTTCAATGGCGTGAAACCAGGTGACACTGTGGGGCCCGAGCGTGATGACGCCAAGGGCTTTGGCGAGAGTGGCTCCCGCGGGCAGCAGCAGAAGGAACAGGATGGCTCCGTGCAGGCCGAGCGGCAGATGGGTGCGATGGCGCGAAGCCACCCAGAGCATGTTCCAGAGCCCCCAGCATGCGGGCACAAATGTGAGCGGAAAGACCACAATGCGCTCAACGGGAAAGGGCGTCGGCTGCGTGAGCTGGCCCAGGAACAACACCGTGAGCAGCGCCGGAAAGGCCAGCGTGGGCAAAAAGACTCCGGCAAGATAGGCGCGAAGGTAAGTGTGGTTGTTCATGACAAGCTCCTTTTGTGTTCGTGGTTCGTGATTCGTGGACCGTGAACGCACCGTGAACTGCGAGCTGTGAATTGTTCCTCACAGGTAGTAGAGAAAGACCGGGATCGTGGCCGGGAACGACACCGCGAAGACCGCGAGACCGCCGAGCAGAGCCCAGTCGAACCAAGGCACCGCTTTGCGCTGCGCTACGTCTCCATCTAAGCGACGCAGCACTGCTGGCCACAGATCGCGTTCCGGCTCCGCGTTCGATTCAACCGGCGGCAGCGTTTGCTTCAGCAATTGTTTGATCCGATCCTCTTCTTGAGCATTCATGGTTTGATCCCCTGTCGTTCCAAGTCCTTTCTCAACAATCGAAGGGCGCGAAAAACGCGCAATTTAACGGCACCAACGGTAATTCCGAGCGCGGCAGCGACTTCTTTGTGCGGCTGCTCCTCCACCACAGCCAAAATCGCCGCAGCGCGCAGGCTGGGCGGCAACCGGCTGAAGGCCAGCGCGGTCTTGCTGCGAATCTCGGCATTGATGGCGGGATTGCCCGCGGGTGCGGAGGGCAAAGTGCCGGCCATTTCTGCCGTCAGTTCCACTTCCGGCCGCTGCGCCCTGAGCCAATCGAGCGCCGCGCGTGTGGCAATGCGCCGCGCCCAGGGCCCGAATGGGTACTCCGGCTGAAAGCGATCGTGCGCGCGATGAATTCGCCAGAAGGTCTCCACCGTGAGGTCCTCTGCGGCGGCCGTGTTGCGAACCATACGCAAAATCCAGCCGTATACCGGTCGCTGATGCTCGCGGAAGAGCGCCTCGAAGGCGTCGAGATCGCCATCGCGGAACCTTTGCAACATGGTGCTGGGCACCGTGCTGGAGCCGTTGGCCATCCGTCTTCCCTTTCTAATCATGCTTACGGGCGCGTTGGCAGAAAGGTTACACGAATCGGCAGCGGAGCTTGCAGAGTTGGCGATGCCCGCGGGGTTTGCTCAACCGCGCGACGCCGTCCCCGCTTCGGCCGAGACCCGCTTCTAAAGCGATTTTCTTGAGGGTTCCGTGCTTGACACAGAACTTTGGCGGCAATTAGAGTGGGCCGCGGAGGGACGCTTGATCCGCGCGCTGTCGCAAGCTGCGGCATGTGCCGGTTGCCCCATCCTGGAGATCATGACGATGTTTGGATTGCGAGTGGTGGCGGGAACTTTGCTTGGGCTGGGAGCGGCGGGCGCACTGTGGGCGCAGGAGGCCGGAAAACCTGCGTATCTCGACCCGAATCTGCCGGCGGAGCAACGCGCAGCCGACCTGGTGAAGCGCATGACGCTCGAAGAAAAAGCCAGCCAGCTGGTGAACCAGGCGCGCGCCATTCCCCGGCTGGGCGTACCCGGCTACGACTGGTGGAGTGAGGCGCTGCACGGCGTGGCCACCAACGGAACCACGGAATTTCCCGAGCCCGTCGCACTGGCCGCAACCTTCGATCCCAAGGGCATTCACCAGATGGCCACCGACATCGGCACGGAGGCGCGCGTGGTGCACGCGCAATCCGTAGACGCGAACGGCAACAGCGTCATCTTTCACGGGCTCGATTTCTGGGCGCCGAACATCAACATCTTCCGCGACCCGCGCTGGGGACGCGGCCAGGAAACGTATGGCGAGGATCCATTTCTGACAGCGCGTATGGGCGTGGCGTTTGTCACCGGGATGCAGGGCGACGATCCGCATTACTATCGCGTGATTTCGACGCCCAAACATTACGCCGTGCACTCGGGGCCGGAGCCCACGCGCCATTCGGCCGACGTGCCGGTGAGCAAGCACGATGAGCTCGATACGTATCTGCCGGCATTTCGCGCCACGGTGACCGAGGCGAAGGCCGATAGCGTGATGTGTGCCTACAACAGCATCAACGGGCAGCCTGCGTGCGCCAACGAATTCCTTCTCGACGATCAATTGCGCGGCAAGTGGGATTTCAAAGGCTACGTGGTTTCGGATTGCGGAGCGGTACACGACATTGCCAACGGCCACAAATTTGAGCCAAGCGTGGAGCAGGCGGTGGCCATTAGCCTCACGCGCGGCATGGACAACGAGTGCATCGATCTCCGCGCCAAGGTGACCGACGACCACGACTACCGGCCGTATCTCGACGCCGTCAAGGACGGCTACCTGAAAGAGGGCGCCATTGATACTGCACTCGTTCGGCTGTTTACGGCGCGCATAAAGCTCGGTATGTTCGATCCGCCGCAGATGGTTCCTTACTCGAAAATCGACGCGAGCGAACTGAACAGCGCCGAGCATCGCGCACTGGCGCTCAAACTGGCCAACGAGGCGATGGTGCTGTTGAAGAACGACGGCACACTGCCTCTGAAGACAACCGGAGCGAAGATCCTGGTCGTAGGCCCGCTTGCGGAACAGACTCGCGTGCTGCTCGGCAACTACAACGGGATTCCGACTCACACGGTGTCGATTCTGGAAGGGCTGAAGCAGGAATTTGCCGGGGACACGATCCAGTTCATGCAAGGCACCGGGTTCCTGAGCAAGCAGACCCAGCCGGTGCCCAACGCGCTGCTCACTACAGACGGACAACCGGGCGTGAAAGCAACGTATCTGCACCAGGACATCGTGAGCTTCTCCAATGAGAAGTCGAGCGGAACCGCCGCACTGGCCACTCGCGTCGAGCCTGGAATCGATATTTCGGCGCAACCGCTGCCGTCCGCGGCGACCGGCGTCGATCCGCTCACCGTGCGCTGGGAGACGACGCTCACGCCCGCGGAAACGGGCGACTACAACCTGGGCGTCGAGACCGATGGATTCTTCAGGGTGTTTCTCGACGGAAAGCTGGTGACGATCGCGAATTATCCGCACGGCGTGGAGACGGTGACCGGAAAAGCGCATCTGGAAGCGGGCAAGCCGTACAAGCTGGAAGTGGAGTACCAGAGGACAGCCAATGCGACTCCGCACCTCAGGCTGATGTGGGGCAAGATGGATCGTGGGGTTGATCCTGCGGTGGTGACGGCGGCGCAGAATGCCGATGTCGTGCTCGCCGTGGTCGGCATCACCAGCGAGCTCGAGGGCGAGGAGATGAATGTGAACGAGCCCGGATTCAAGGGTGGCGACCGCACCAGCCTCGACCTGCCGGAGCCTGAAGAAAAACTGCTGGAAGCTCTGTCGGCCGCGGGCAAGCCGATGGTAGTGGTGCTCACCAATGGCAGCGCGCTCGGCGTCAATTGGGCCAACGCTCATGCCAACGCCATTCTCGACGCATGGTACCCCGGCGAGGAAGGTGGAACGGCGGTGGCGCAAACCCTCTCGGGCAGGAACAATCCGGCCGGGCGCCTGCCTGTGACCTTCTACAAAGATGTGAGCGAGTTGCCGCCCTTTGAGGACTACTCCATGAAGGGACGGACGTACCGGTATTTCGCAGGGACGCCGCTCTATCCGTTTGGCTATGGCCTCAGCTACACGAAGTTTTCCTATAGCAAGTTGACGCTTCCTGCGGACCCAGTGGAGGCGGGAAAGCCGGTGGTTTTGGAAGCTACCGTTACTAACTCCGGCTCACGCGCGGGCGACGAAGTGGCACAGCTTTATCTCACGTTTCCCTCCGTTCCCGGTGCGCCGCTGCGCGCGCTACGGGGATTCGAACGCGTACACCTGGAGCCGGGCGCATCGCAGACGGTACGGTTTGAGCTGAAACCACGCGACCTGAGCATGGTGACGGAAGCAGGCGAGCCGATTGTGGCCGAAGGCGTCTACGTGGCCACAGTGGGCGGCGGCCAGCCCAATACCGCAGCGCCAACTGTGGCGGGAAGCTTCGCGATCAAAGGCGCGCTCACGCTGCCGGAATAGCTTTCTGCAGACTGGAAGATTGCGCGCCTTGCCGGCGGCGTTGGGTTGTCGTGCGCAGATTTTTAACGGCCATTCACTCTCCATTTACATGGCTTCGATATCTCTGAGGGGGTTCGGAGGTAGCCGCATTCCCCTGCTCCGGACATAAGCCCTCACATTTCAATCGATTTCCGGAGTTCACCAATGCCCGAACTGGCGACGACCGTAATGCCCCTACCTCACGAGGGGCTCCTGGACAAAAAAATGAAGAAAACCTCCGCCTGGGTAAGTGGCGCAGTCGTTCTAGCTGCGCTTCTCGGCGGGCTGGGCTATATCGGCTTCCACGTGTCGCAGGATCTGAGCAACGTGACGCTGATGAGCATTTGGCCCTGGGTCCTGCTCTGCACGGCGCTCGCGATCGCACTGGGTTTTGAATTCGTGAACGGTTTTCACGATACGGCGAACGCTGTGGCGACCGTTATCTACACGCACTCACTCGATCCCAACATTGCTGTGGTGTGGTCGGGACTGTGCAACCTAATCGGCGTGCTGGTGTCAACGGGTACGGTGGCCTATAGCGTCATTACGCTGCTGCCCGTGGAGCTGATCCTCAAGGTCAGCTACGGCGCGGGATATGCGATGGTGTTTGCCCTGCTGATTGCGGCAATCATCTGGAACATCGGCACATGGTGGTTAGGCCTTCCGGCTTCGAGCTCGCACACGATGGTGGGGTCCATCATCGGCGTCGGCGTAGCGAACCAGCTCATATCCGGCGCCACCGGTACATCGGGCGTGGATTGGACGCAGGTCGGAAATGTTTTCCGGGTGCTGCTGATCTCGCCGATCATTGGCTTCTTTGCCGCCGGCCTGCTGCTACTGGTGGCAAAGGTGTTTATTCTCACGAAATGGGGCAAGACTTTTGCTGTCGCATTCGATGCGAACCACAAAAAGCCACTTTGGATCATTGCCACCATAGCCATAACAGGGATCCCTGGAGCCTATATGTTCTTGTGGGTTGCTCCTATGCTTTTCGGGCTCTTTGGCGCGCCGGGGATGGCAGTATGGAAGCCCATTAGCTCTTTCACGTCCTGGAACCCTCCGGTTGGGCTCATCGCCACGATGTTCCTGGCAGGCATCGCGGGGTGGTACCTCATAGCGTTGTTTGCCAGGATCGTTATCGAGGATGGCGATGTGCTGTTTACCGCGCCCCAGGGCGACGCGCCGCCGCCGTGGCCGATTCGTGCTCTGCTGATCTTCACCTGCAGCGGCGTGAGCTTTGCGCACGGGTCGAACGACGGCCAGAAGGGCATGGGCCTGATCATGTTGATCCTCATCGGCACAGTGCCTACGGCGTACGCCCTGAACCACGCCGTGCCGCAGAGCGGCGTGCAGACTTTTGTGGCGGCATCGCAGCAGGCCGACCAGGTGATTAACGCGCACGTGGAAAAGGATGCGGTGCTGGGCCCCGATGCGCGTGACGCAGTGACGCACTTCATCGCCACGAAGCAACTGCAGCCCGATACGATGATTGCGATGCGCGAGCTGATCAACGATCTGACCACCCAGATCGCGATCTACAAGGAATACAAGGCGGTCCCGGCCAGCCAGCAGACCAACGTGCGCAACGACATGTACGTGGTGAGCGAAGGTATCCGCCTCATGCTGAAGAACAAGATTGGCGGCTTCTCACCCGCCGAAGTAAAGACCCTGACCGCCTACAAGGCGCAGATCGACACTGCCACGAAGTTCATTCCCGGATGGGTGAAGGTGGCCGTGGCGCTGGCGCTGGGCATGGGCACCATGGTGGGCTGGAAGCGCATTGTGGTGACGGTCGGCGAGAAGATCGGCAAGGACCATCTGACCTATGCGCAGGGCGCCTGCGCCGAGTTGGTGGCCATGGCGACGATCATGGCCGCGGACAATTTCGGGCTGCCGGTTTCGACTACGCACGTGCTGAACTCGGGTGTGGCGGGAACCATGGCGGCGAATAGGAGTGGATTGCAGTTTTCCACCATTCGCAATATCGCCATGGCGTGGGTCTTCACGCTGCCGGCCGCGGCGCTACTTTCCGGCGGCCTGTACTTTCTTTTCAGGCAGTTTATGGGATAATGTTTCCCCGGCTACAGCCGGTTTCAGAAAGGCGCCCGGCTTTGGCCGGGCGCCTTTTTTGTGGGCAATATGCCGCATCCTTCGCGAATGCGCGAAAGAATACACCGGTTCCAGAATTGCCATGCCCCGGAGCCGCTGCCGCAGAGTGGCATTTTCCTAATGAAAATGCCACCTTTCTCCCGTCTCAACAGAGCAAGTGAATTCTGGGACCGGTCTAGCCACTTCCGGTAACATACAGAATGGTGCTTAACGAAGAATGAGTCTCAAAGCCAAACTGGAAGCTGTCATTTATGCCGCAGAAGAGCCGGTAACGCTGGCGCAACTGGCGGGTCTGTTTGCCGACGACGCCCTGGAGTTGAAGGCGGAGCAGGAGGCGGCTGCGCAAGCGCAAGCCGAAGAGCCAACTGCATCCGAGGATACGTCCTTACCATTTCAGAATGAGAACCTTCCCGATCTCGATGCGGATGCCGGGCAGGACACCGTTGCCGAGGATACGGGCGGCCAGGAGCCCGGTGGCGACACGCCGGAATCCGCTCTCGAAGGGGCCGG
>Ga0181517_10003466_pt1 | contig 15021 bp, 12 predicted proteins | sample PEATcosm2014_Bin_31_FD_119748 | JGI IMG/M metagenome (GOLD analysis project Ga0181517, IMG submission 119748) | Peatland microbial communities from MTU Mesocosm Facility, Houghton, MI, USA - PEATcosm2014_Bin01_30_metaG | ecosystem: Environmental > Terrestrial > Soil > Wetlands > Peat | place... | reverse complement strand
GTGGAGTGCAGACCGGCATCGAAAACCTCGTACTCGCCGCCATCGAACAGCATGCGGATGCGGGAGACGGCGTCCATGCGGAAGTGGTGGCCGCACTTGGGACAGATGTTCCAGTTGGCAGCCAGGTCCTTCTTCCAGACGATCTGGCGGCAGCCGTCGCATTTCTGCCAGAGGCCTTCGGTCTTGACGTGCTTCGATTCTTCGTCGATGGCCTGCGGCTTTTTGTCGTCCGGCCTGTCGCGCTTAAACCAAGACATGCAATCAACCAACTTACCGCGGGTAGGGATGGCCCCGCAATGTTGTGAAGGCCCGGTAGATCTGTTCGGCGAGCATGGCGCGGGCCAGCTCGTGCGGAAAAGTCATGGCGGAGAGCGAAAGCAGCAGGTCCGCCCGGCCGGCCCAGGCGGGCGGCAGGCCGTCGTGCCCGCCCACCAGGAACAGCAGATCGCGTCCTTCCATTTCGGCTTTAGCGACGATCGCGGTGAAGGCGGCGGAATCGGTCGGCTTGCCGGCCGGATCCAGAAAGATTTTGCGCGCGGCGGGGTGGCGGGCCCAGAGATCGGTGCGGTCCGGGCGGATCTCGCGCATCTCGACGGAGGAATAGCGGGCGGCGCGGCCGACATAATCCTGCGCCACGGCGTTGATGTGCGGTTCTTTGGGTTTGCCGATGAAGTATACGAAGATCTTCACTCGGACGGAATCCCGACCGGCTTCGCATTGCGCCAGAGCCGCTCTAAATCATAATAGGCTCGGGCCTTGGCGGAAAAAACGTGCACCAGCATGTCGCCGTAATCGGCCAACACCCATTCGCCCTGCTCATAGCCTTCCAGACTCATCGGCAACTCACCCGCCTGGCGTTTGAGCTGCAGCGTGACCTCGTCGGCGATGGCCTGAATCTGCCGCTGGTTGGACCCGCTGCAGAGGACGAAATAGTCGGCGAAGGAAGTGATGCCGGTCAAATCCAGAACTTTGATGTCGGTGGCCTTCTTGGATTCGGCGGCGCGGACGGCAATCGTCCAGGTTGGTGCGGCGGCCGGAAGGGCTGTGGTTGCTTCAAGATGTGCCTTGGTCAGAACACGCTCCTGTTGGTATCGTACTACGGCAGCTTCGCAGGCGGGGCCGAAGCGGGAACGTGCGCGACCCGGAAATGGAGTTATATGGAGTATACGGGCAAGCTCGAAGCTGCCCCGCCGGGGGACCATGACCGAACTCACCAATTATTCCGCCACCCAACAGGCGCGCCTCATCCGCGAGCGGCGCGTCTCGTCGCGCGAACTGGTGGCTGCTCACCTGGAGCGGATCGACGTCATCAATCCGAAGATCAATGCCGCGGTGGAAGTACTCGCGGAAAGGGCGCTGGCCGAGGCCGCCGCCGCCGATGCGAGCGAACCGCGCGGCCCGCTCCACGGCGTGCCGTTCAGCATCAAGGACTCGCTCGAACTGGCCGGCACGGTAGTGACGGCGGGAACGTTGGGCCGGAAGAACGCGGCCGCTTCCACGGAAGACGCGACGCTGGTCGAGCGTTTGCGGCGGGCTGGCGCGATCCCCATCGCCAAGACCAACCTGCCGGACCTGCTGTTCGCCTTCGAGAGCGACAACCTGATTTTCGGCGCTACCCGCAACCCATACGACACGGGACGCACCCCCGGGGGATCGAGCGGCGGCGAGGCAGCCCTGCTCGCCGCCTGCGGTTCGCCGCTCGGCCTGGGCAGCGACTGCGCCGGCAGCGTGCGCCTTCCGGCGGCCTTCTGCGGATGTGCCGCCATCAAGCCGACCTCCGGCCGCCTGCCGCGCACCGGCCATTTCCCGCCGGCCGGAGGTTGGATCGAAGCCCTCTGGCAGATTGGTCCGATGGCGCGACGGGTGGAGGACCTGGTCACCGTGATGCCGCTGCTGGCCGGTCCCGACGGCCGCGATCACACGGTGGTGGACATGCCGCTCGCCAACCCACGCGCCGTGCGGGTGGCCGACCTGCGAATCGCATTCTACACCGATAACGGCCTTGCCGCGGCCGATGAGGAAGTGGCGGGGGTGGTGCACGCGGCGGCGGCGGCGCTCGCCGGAGAAGGCGTCCGCGTGCAAAAGGCGCGGCCGGTTTGCCTGGATGCCGCTTATGAGATCGAGATGAAACTGCTCGGCCCGGATGGCGGCGACGGCCTGCGCAGCTATCTCCGCGACATCGGTTCGAGCCGCGTTCATCCGCTGCTGACCGGCTGGCTGGACAAGCTGGAGCAGTACCGCACCGGCATCGACGGATTCGCGCGCTACTGGGGCGAGTGGTTCCGTTACCGTGCCGAAATGGCCGCGTTTCTCGCGTGCGGATTCGACGCGATTCTGTGCCCGGCCTATATCCATCCGGCGCTGCCGCTCGGCACCTCGACGCAGGATGAGAATTTCGTCGGTTTCAGCCACACCATGGCCTACAATGTCGCCGGTTGGCCGGCCGCGGTCGTGCGCTGCGGCGAATCGGCTACCGGCTTGCCGGTCGCCGTGCAGATAGCCGCCGCACCGTGGCGCGAAGATGTAGCACTGGCCGTGGCTTTGTGGCTGGAACAGGCATTCGGCGGATGGAAACCGCCGGCGGAGTAGCGCGGGGCGGCGCGGGCCGGTTCTGCTCTGATGACACTGCACTTGCCGATTTGCAGGCCCTTGTAAGTCCGAGTAGGGAGAATGGGAAGCAAGCTATGTCAAAGCAAAAAGAAGCCGATCTGATCCTCAAGCTGTACGATTTGCGCCGCGAAGCGACCATGCGCAAGGCGCGCGACTGGTATTTTCGGGACTTCAATCCCGAATCGTTCGAGGACGTCAACAAGGTGCTGGCGAGCGAACACAGCGGCTACGCGCGGATGGTGTGGACTTATTGGGACATGGCCGCCGCGCTGGTCAACCACGGAGCCATCAGCCTCGACCTGTTCAACGACACCAACGGAGAGCACATCATCGCCTTCGTGAAGGTGGAACCGTTCCTAGCCGAGCTGCGGGCGAACTTCGGGTCGCACTACCTGGCCAACCTGGAACGGCTGATCGACACCTCGCCCGACGGCCGCCAGCGGGCCGCCGCTTTTCGAGAGCGTATGAAAGCGATGCGCGCACGACAGACCGCGGCCGCCAGCGAAAAATGACCTGGACCGGGCGTGCCCCTACCGCGATGAGGTATCTTTCGGTGTCGCCAGGTAGCCGACGATCTGGTCCTTGGTGACCTGGTTGATCACCAGTTCGTAGGGAGTGTGGCCGCCCTTGGAAGTCAAGAACTGCACCGGCTCGTTGACGTTCTTGTCCTTCTTTTCGTACCTCTTGTCATCCGCCATCACGATGACGCTGTATTTGTAGCGCTTGGGATCGGCGCTTTCCAGCTTCAGCGTGATGTCGCCGAAGCGCACCGGCTGTTTGGTCTTGCCCAGCTTGATGTCGAAATAATTGCGCTCGCCCTTCAGCTTCAGCGCCTGCAATTCGTTGCCGTTGGTGGCGATCAGCCCGCTTTGCACGCCCAGGTCGCCCGTGACGCTCTTGAGGTCGGCGATCGTCTTTTCCAACTGACTCTGCGTCATGGCTGCCTGCGACTTCACGGCGCCCACGTCGGTCGAAACGTCGGCGATCTTGGCATTGGCCGCAGTCACCGACTGGTTGACCTCGCTGATCTGGCCGGTCATCTGCTGCTGCATCTTGGCTTCTTCGGCTTGAAGCTGCCGGGCCAACTGGTCGGCGTGAGCTTGCGCTTCCACCTTTGCCTCGCTGGACATGCTGCGCGCTTGCGAGTTCGCCGTCGCCAACTCCGCCTTCAATGCATCGATGTGCCGCTGCTGGGCTGCCGTGCTGACCGAGGAGGCGTCGCGCAATCCGGCCACCGCCGCCGTCAGCTTTTCCATCTTCTGGGTCGTATCGGTTTGCAGATGGTCCAACTGCACGTATAAGTAAATGTTGGCTGCAGCCAGGGCGATCAGGCCTCCGGCAAGCAGCGGAATTGCGAAACCCGATCGCTGGGGCTGGGGCGACTCATATGAGGATATGCTCACGTCTGGAACTCCTTAATCTTTTTAGTATAGATGGGATTGACCGGAATCCGGTTTCATCCCCGTTCCCATTCCGTGCGCTGGAGCCAGGGCCCCGCAGCCAGTTATAATCCCTTTTGACACCGAAAACCGCTTTCCTTTTTCCTGGCCAGGGGTCGCAATACGCCGGCATGGGCAAGTCGCTCGCCGATAAGTTTCCCGTGGCACGGCTCGCGTTTGAAGAAGCCGACGATGCGCTCGGCTTTGCCCTTTCGCACCTCTGTTTTGAAGGCCCGGAGGAACAACTCAAGCTGACCGAGAACCAGCAGCCTGCATTGCTGACGGTCTCCGTGGCCGCCTGTGCGGTGCTCGGCGAGCGCGGTCTGGTCCCCGATTTCGTGGCTGGCCACAGCCTGGGCGAATACGGCGCGCTGGTAGCCGCCAAGAGCCTCAGCTTCCGTGATGCCGTCCGCCTGGTGCGCCATCGCGGCCGCTACATGCAGGAGGCGGTGCCCGCGGGCGTGGGCGCCATGGCCGCCATCCTCAGGCTGCCGGAAGGCAAGCTGGATGCGATCCTGGCTGAAGCCGCGCAGGGGGAAGTGCTCAGCGCCGCCAATTTCAACTCGCCCGACCAGGTGGTGATCGCCGGCCACGCTGCGGCCGTCGAGCGCGCCATAACGCTCGCCAAAGCCGCCGGCGCCCGCCGCGTGGTGCCGCTGCCGGTGAGCGCGCCGTTCCACTGCGCCCTGATGAAGCCGGCGCAGGAGCGGCTGCGCGCCAATCTGGACGCGACCGAATTCGCCGATCTCGCCTGCCCGCTGGTCAACAACTGGCAGGCGCGCGAGATCCGCACCGGCGCCGAAGCTCGCGAGGGCCTGTACAACCAGGTGCCGAACCCGGTGCGCTGGGTGGAAAGCATCCGCCTGCTCGCCGCCAGCGGCGTGGAACGCGCCTTCGAATCCGGCGCCGGCTCGGTGCTCGCAGGCCTGGTGCGCGCCATCGCTCCCTCCATCGCCGTCGCTAAGGCAGGCGAAGCGGCGGATTTCGACGCAATCGGCGGGTGAGTGCGCAATGGATGGTCGGCCGGCACACGCCAGCCCGCCTATCGCACTTCGATCCACTCCGGCATCATGCGCAGCATGCCGCCTCGCATCCAGGCGCGGAACGGAACCCGCCCGAACACGGCGCGCAGCCTGGCCTCGAGCGCGTCATCCTGCGAATGCTTCAGCCACAGGTCGAGCAGGCTGCGGCGTCCCGGATAGAGCAGCAGGCCTATGTCCTCGCCCGCGGCAACCCCCGCCTTCTTCTTGAGCAGCGAAACGGCGGTGTCCATGCCGCCCAGCTCGTCCACCAGCCCGCGCGGCTTGGCTTGCGAACCCAGCCAGACGCGCCCCTGCGCCACCGGTTCGATGTCGGCGATCGCGCGATGGCGCGCGGTGGCAACCTTGGCCACGAACTCGTGATAGCTCTCGTCGATGCCGCGTTGCATCAAGGCCCGCTGCGCGTCGTCGAGCGAGGTGTAATCGGAATCGATGCCGGCATTGCGCCCGCGCTGGATCGAGTCCTTGGTTAGCCCCAACTTATCGTAGAGTCCGTGCAGGTTCGGCTTGCCGAAGACCACCCCGATGGAGCCGGTTTCGGTTTCCGGATAAGCCACGATCGGGTCACCCGTCATCGCCATGTAATAGCCGCCCGAGGCGGCTACGTCGGACATGGAAATCACCAGCGGCTTTTTCCGGGATACGAGGCTCATCTCGCGCCATATGTCGTCGGATGCGGTGACTTCTCCGCCGGGCGAATCGATGCGCACCAGGATGCCCTTAATCAGCGGTTCGGCCGCGGCCTCGCGGAGCAGCTTGTCGAACCCGTAGGAAGTTAGCCCTTCGCCGCCATCGTCGCTGGGATCGCCACGCACGATGTCGCCCTCCGCCACCACCAGCGCGAAATGGTTGCGCGGGACGGTGCGCGGCGAAGCCTTCAGGTACCGCGACAGGGCAACCTTGTTGGGTTCCCCGCCTTGCAGACGTTGGTGGAGCTCGCCCCACATCTGGTCTTCGAAGCGCAGTTCGTCCACCAGCCCCGCCCGCCGCGCGTCGGTAGCGCTGAACGGCCCCTGGTCGATGAGGTCCCGCACCTGGTCCGGCTGTTTCCGGCGCGCGGTGGCGATGCGCTCCACCAGGTTGCCGTAAAGATCGTCTACCAGCGAGTTGAGGACCTCTTTGGTTTCCGGGCTCATATCGGCGCGCGTGAACATGTCGCCGAAATCCTTGTACTTGCCGTCGTGCTCCACATCCACCGAAATTCCCAGCTTGGCCAGCGTGTTCCGGAAATAGAGGATCTCTGCGCGCATTCCCTTGAGCATGAGCGGATCCTCCGGTCCGAGATAGATGCGGTCGGCGGCCAGCGCCAGGTAATACTCGCGCGCCGAGGGATTGCGCAGGTAGGCGAACACCGGCTTGCCCGATTTGCGGAACTGTTCCACGTCGCCGCGGATTTCTTCGAGCTTGGCCCAGCCCACCGAGAGGCCCTCCGGCTCTAATACGACGGCCCGGATGTGGTTATCCTGCGCGGCGCGCCGCAGCGCCGTCCACACGCTGGCAACGGTAATGCCAGCGCGCGGGTTTTCGACAAACGGCACCTCCATCGCTGGCTTTTCCGGTATCTCGCCTTCCAGGCGCACCACCAGCACGGAGTTGGAGGCGATGTCCGGCGACCGGTCGCGGAATTGAAACAGCACCACCACCAGCAAAATGCCGCCCAGAAAAACCAGTAGCACGCCGGTAAACAGTCCCAACAGAAACTTCGACATGGTACTTAGAAAGTAGCACAGGGGCCGGACCTGGGAGGCTGCTGAACGTCGCCAGTACTCATTCACGGCATCGATCCGGCCCTCACCCGGACAAAGTTTCTGCCGATGAGTAGAATAGGACAGGAGCGCATGCCGGCCAGCGTGGTTTCCATCACGGGCAATCGACAGGGTACTTACGTGCTGCTGGAAGCGGTTTTGCCGGGTGAGACCCCGCGCCACATCGGGGTCATTCTGATCGACGCGGCCACCGATCGCGGCTGGTTGAAGCTGCGCGGGCGCTACGACGATTTCGCCGCTCCCGAAGACGCCGAAGTGCTGGAAGGGTTGGAAGCCGATCTGCGCGCCAAGCTGGCCGAAATGGGCGCGGAGGCCTGCCTCCGATCGCTCGAGGATTCGCTCTCCAACGTGCTCCGCGTAGGTGAGCGGCAGGCGGTCGCGGTGGACGCGTTTTCGCGCGTCATCGAGCGCTTGTACGGCGAACACGTCGAGCCGGTCGCCATCGAACGGTTCTCGACCCACCTGCCCCTTTACAGCCTGCGCGCGGCCGCCGGGCGGCTGGGAGAGGAAATGGAATCGGTGGAAGAAGACTGGGTGCCCGCGCCGGCCGGCGTGCGCCTGACGCCGGATCTGTTCGTGGCCCGCGTGGTGGGCCGGTCGATGGAGCCGCGCATCCCCGATGGCAGCCTCAACCTGTTCCGCCTTCGCCCGGTGGGTTCGCGGCAGAACAAGATTCTTCTCATTCAGAGCTTCGGCGCGCTCGATGATACGGCCCGCTATACGGTGAAAAAATATACCAGCCGAAAAGTCGCCACCGGTGAGGACCAATGGCGGCATGAACGGATCCGGCTGGAACCGCTCAATCCGGAATTTGAAGCCTGGGACGCGGGGCCCGAGGATTTCGCCGTGGTCGCCGAGTGGCTAAGCGTCATCGAGTGAAACGCCGCGTCTCGAGCCTGCTCGCCCGGTGGTATGCCCAGGGGCATCGCGATCTGCCCTGGCGGCGCACCACCGATCCCTACCCAATCTGGGTATCCGAGATCATGCTGCAGCAAACCCGCGCCGCGGCGGTGGTCCCATATTACCGGCGTTTCCTGGAGCGCTTCCCCACCGTGGAGGCGCTCGCCGTCGCGGGGGAAGCGGAAGTGCTCGCGCTGTGGAGCGGCCTCGGCTACTATTCGCGCGCGCGCAACCTGCTCGGCGCCGCACGCCAGATTGCCGCGCGCGGCGCATTCCCGCGCCAGTATGACGAACTGCGCCAGTTGGCGGGCGTCGGCGACTATACCGCCGCGGCGGTGGCGAGCATCGCTTTCGGCGCGCGGCGCGCCGTGCTGGACGGCAACGTGCTGCGGGTGGTGGCCCGCATGGAAAACGATGCCGGTGATATTCGCTCGCTCAAGACCCGCGAGCGGTTTCGAGCCGTGGCCGAAAGGTGGCTCGACCCGCGCCAGCCGGGGGCATTCAACCAGGCGCTGATGGAACTGGGGGCTACGGTTTGCCTGCCGCGGCGCCCGCTGTGCCCGCAATGCCCGCTGCGCAGCCAGTGCCAAGCGCGACAGAAGGGAACGGCAGACCAGTTGCCGGTGAAGCTCGGGGCCGTGCGGCCGGAGCGCATTGAAGCCGTGCTGCTGCTGGTGCGCCGCGGCCAGCGTATCCTATTGCGCCAGCGCCCGGCCACGGAGCGGCGCATGGCGGGTTTCTGGGATTTGCCGGGGCCGGAGCACCTGTCCGGCGCCCGCGCCGGTACCTCTATCGGTCAGTTTCGCCACACCATCACCCATCATCACTACACGTTCACCGTGAAAGCGGCACGCGCACCCAAGCGGCTTCCCGCCGGCTCGCTCTTCCAGTGGCGGGCGCCGCGCGAGGCCGGCCGAATTCCGCTCAGCACTACCGCCAGAAAAGCGTTGCGGCTGGCGGAGTTGTTGTGATCGGGGCGAACGCACGCCGGGCCGGTGGTCCGCCCCTCTGTGATGCGGCATGAGGTTATGATGAATCACTCATGGGCGAAGAGAATAATCCCTGGCCAGGCCGGAGTGCTATTCCGAAAGTGGCCGGAACAGACGATACGGCGAACACGATGTCGTATTGGAACATTTTTGCCGATTCGTTCCGCGCCCTCGGCCCACCGTTGCGGCCATCCGCGGAGGATATCCGGTCGATGGAAGAGGCGGCGTCCGCCTGGGCCGCCGGCCATCCCGGGCAGCCGCTCCATGCGCTGCTGCTGGGAGTCACACCGGAGATTGCGCAGATGCGTTGGCCGGATCTCGCCTCGCTGATGGCGGTCGACAGCTCCATGGCGATGGCGAAAGCGGTCTGGCCGGGGAATATTCCGCGGAGAAGCTGGGTGGTGTGCGGTGACTGGCACGCGTTGCCGCGGCAAGAACGCTCCTGCGATTTCGTGGTGGGCGATGGCTCCATCAATTGCCTCAGCTACCCCGTCGATTATCGGGCGCTGGCTGCCGTTGTTCATAGGGTGTTGCGCGACGACGGACTTTTCGTACTGCGCTGTTATCTCCGGCCCGCATTGCAGGAGACTCCCGAAGATGTGGTGGCGCGCATGGCGGAATTCCCCAGCTTCCACCATTTCAAGTTTTCTCTTCTGATGGCCATGCAGCGTAGCGTCAGCGAGGGGATTCCGGTGGATCGCGTTCACCAGTTCTGGGCCAGCCTGAAGTTGGAAGAGGAAGCGTTGGCCGCCCGAACCGGTTGGGAGCGGCCGGCCATCCGCACCATCGAGTCATACCGCGGAACGAACACCGTCCACACCTTTCCCAACCTCGCGGAGTTGCGTGCGACGCTGCTCGAATGCTTCGACGAAGTCTCGCTGACAACGCCATCCTACTCCATGGGCGAACGTTGCCCGACTCTGGTATTGAAGCCGCTGCCCGGCAAGCGCGGGCGCCGCGGCGAGGGCGGAGGGAGCCTTTGACTCGACCTGCGCCCGGCGGACTCTTTCCGCTGACTGCCCTGCAACGGGCCATGGTGCTGGCATCGCGGCAAGCGCCGCGGAGCGGACTCTACGTGATTCAGGATGTCTGTGAGTCGGACCGGGCGCTGGACACGGAGTCTCTGCGGAGCGCATGGCGTTCGGTGGCCCAACGCCACCCGGCGCTCCGCACCAGCTTCGTTTCTGCCGCCGGCGGGGAACTCTGGCAGCAAGTCGACGAGGAAGCGGAAATACCCTGGCAGGAACTGGACTGGACCGGCGTCGAGCCTGACCAGAGGGCGGACAGACTGGCGGCATTCCTGCGCCAGGACTCGGAACGCGGGTTCGCGTTTGACGCCGGCATTCCGATGCGATTCGCCTTGGTACGAATGCCCGAGCACTCGAGCATTCTGATCTGGACCGTGCACCACGCGCTCGTCGACGGCCGCTCGCTCGCCATTGTCTGGCGCGAGTGGTTTGCCTTCGACGATGCGCTGCCGCGGGGCGAGCCAATCCGCCTGGCCGATCCAGCGCCTTTCCGCGCGCATGTCGAATGGCTCCTGCGACAGGACCTTGGCGAAGCCGAGCGCTATTGGCGCCAGCGCTACGCAGGCAGTCCGGAGAGCACTGAGTATGTGGTCGATCGCCTTCGCCGGCCCGCCGACGGCGCCGATGGATTCGGCAAGCAGGGCGTGAATCTGTCCGCGGAGGAATCGAACGCGCTGTGGGAGTTGGCGCCCCGTCACGGTGTCACGGTCAACAACCTGGTTCAGGGCGCGTGGGCTGCGCTGCTCAGCCGATACAGCGGCAGACCGGACGTCGTGTTCGGCGTCACGCGCGCGGGACGGCACGCTGAGGTGGCCGATGGCGGGGAGATGGTGGGCCTGATGATTAACACGCTTCCGTTCCGGATCACGGTGGACCCCGGGTCAAGCCTGGCGCCGTGGCTCAGGCAGATCGGAGAGCAGTGGGCGGCCCTGCGGCCGCATGAGCACACTCCGCTCGAGAAGATCCGGGAATGGAGCGGGCTGCCACCCGGAATGCCGCTGTTTGAAAGCATCCTGGTCTATGATCACGAGCCGCCGTCGGAGATTCCGCGCCAACTCGGTGGCAGTTGGCTCGAACGATCGCTTCACCGCACGCAGCGTACCGATGTCCCGCTGACCCTGGCAGCCTATGGCCGCCCGGTGCTCAGCCTGGAGATCGCTTATGACGGGCGTCTTTTCGCCCGCGAGACGGCGGCCGGGATGGCCCGGCATCTGCACACGTTGCTGCGGAGCTTCATCGCGCAACCGGATGCCCCGCTGGCCGCTTTGCAGATGCTGGCCGCGCCCGAGGAGGCATGGCTGCTCTCGGAGGTAAACCGGACCGAGGTTGCCTACGAAAAGGATCGGTGCGCCCACCACCTTTTTGAGCGCCAGGCGGCGCAAATCCCGGAAGACGCCGCGATCGAATTTGCGGATGGCGTCATCTCGTATGGCGAATTGAACCAGCGGGCCAACCGGCTCGCCAGTTTCCTCGGCGCGCGCGGTGTCGGCCTCGAAGACCTGATTGCAATTTGCATGGGCCGCCATCCCGAGGCCGTGGTTTCAATCATGGCCGTGCTCAAAGCGGGCGCGGCTTTCCTTTCGCTGGATCCCAGGCTTCCGCCGGCCCGGCTGGCGCGGATGATCGAGGGCGCCCGGCCGAAGCTGGTGCTGGTTTCGGGCGCCGGTGGACCGGACCTTGCCTCCAGCGGATCCGAGGTGGTGGACCTCGACCGGCTCAGCACCGAAATCGCGCGCCTGCCCTCGGACAATCTTCCCGCTCTCGCCATGCCCGGCAACGCCGCCTATGCCATGTATACCTCTGGCTCGGCCGGCGTGCCCAAGGCGGCCGTGCTTACCCATGGGGCTCTGCGGAACCACACGCTGGGGGCCTCGCGCGCCTACGGAATTGCGCGCGGCGACCGGCGGCTCCAGTTTGCTTCGCCGGGTTCGGATATGTTCGTCGCCGAGGTTTTCAATTACCTCTGCCACGGGGCAACCCTGGTCTTTTGCCGGGAAACGGGAGGGATGTCGGTGGCGGAATTCCTGCGCGCACTGGAGGAGTCAAAGATCTCCGTAACCGGAGTCCCCAGCTCCTGGTGGAGTGAATGGGTGGCTGCCGTTTCGGATAGCGCCTGGATTCCGCCGCCGGCTCTGCGCGCGGTAATTGTCGGAATGGAACGGGTGAACCCCGCGGCATTCCTGCAATGGAAGCAAATCATCGGCAGCCGCGTGCGGCTGTTCAATGCCTACGGCCCTACCGAAGCTTCTCCGACCACGACGATCTACGAAACTGGCACATCGGAATGGGAGGGCGGCCCGTTCGTGCCGATTGGAAAGCCGATCAACAACGTCAAGGCATATGTCATGGACAGCGACGGGAATCCGGTCCCGGTCGGTGTGTCTGGCGAGTTGTACATCGGCGGCGAAGGCCTGGCTCGCGGGTATCTGAACGCGCCGGACCTGACTGCCGAACGATTCGTTCCCGATCCTTTCGGCGCGGCTCCCGGGAGCCGGCTCTACCGCACCGGAGATCGCGTGTTTCGTTTTCCGGACGGCAACCTGGCGTTCGTTGGGCGGCTGGACCGGCAAGTGAAAATCCGCGGCTTTCGGGTGGAACTCGACGAGGCGGAAGCCATACTCGTGCAGCACCCCGCGGTCCGCCAGTGTGCCGTAGTCGCGCAAGGCCCGGAGGGACAGCAAAGGCTGGTGGCTTACGTGTCGCCCGCCGGCAGCCAGACATTGGATCGAGGCGACCTGCGGCTGTACCTCTGCCGCCACTTGCCGGCTCACATGGCGCCGGTCGAATTTGCCATTCTGCCCGAATTGCCCAAGACTGCGAGCGGGAAAGTCGATCGCCTGTCGCTGCCTGAACCGGCGCCGGAGCCTCCGCTTTCGGAACTGGAGCGCCGGGATCCCGCCACGGAGACGGAGAAGCGTCTCGCCGCGCTCTGGCAGCGGGTCCTGGGGATTCCCCGCGCCGGAGCGACCGACAACTTCTTCCTATCGGGCGGCGACAGCCTGCGGGCCGCCGAGCTTCTCGCCCTGATGAGCAGAGAATTCAGCCGCGAACTCCCGATGGCGGCCCTGCTGCGCGCGCCGACGATTGCCGGGCTGGCGTCCGCGCTGGACGGGCACGAGCCCCAGGCCGCGCCGGCAGCGGGCGACGTCGTACTGTCTTTCAACCAGAACGGCGCGCTGGTTCCGCTGTTCTGCATCTCGTCGGAAGGGAACGATGCACAGTGTTTCCGCCATCTGGCGGCGGAGCTCGGAGCGGACCAGCCCCTTTTCGCCCTGGCCGGCCCCGACGGAAGCGAGCGGCTGCGACATATTGAGGAGACGGGCCGCCGGGCATGCCAGGCGATCCGCCGTCTGCGGCCGCGCGGCCCGTACCTCTTGGGCGGATACTGTTTCGGCGGAATCGTGGCATTTGAAAGCGCGCGCCAACTGCTTGCCCTGGGAGCGGAAGTTCTCCTCGTCACACTGTTCGACGTGCCGGCGCCCGGGTACCCGCGTTTCCTGCGAAGGTCTGTCCGCGTTTTCAAGCCGGTTGGCGTTCCTCTGGTGCACTTCATGGCCCAACGGGACGATGCCATGGGCGCGCGCATCCTCCATCTGCTGGCGGATCCCCGGCTCGGTTGGCGCGACCTGTGCGAGAAGCCGGTCCGGAACATCCGCGTGGATGGGTCGCATGCGACCTTGTTGCACGCGCCGCATGCCGCCCATATCGCGGCCGACCTGGGAACGCTCCTCAAGGAGGCGAACCGCCGCTCGGTCGTCAAATGAGGTCGGGCGGCCGGTTAGCTGCGGCTCAAGATTCCGCGCGGCCGGACGAAGAGCCTGTTGAAAGGCAGTGCCGGTGGCCAAGAACGCGGGACCAGTTGGTGCGCGTCCGACCGTTCCAGTAATCGGTGTCGATGTGAGCGAACTGCGCTGGGTGCGGGCGCTGATCGCGCTGCTTCGCCATCCGGACCCGGTTGTGGCGGAGCTCACCCGCCACGCGCTCGAATACTTGAGCGATTCAGCCGCGTCGAGGAAAACACCCGGCACTCTGGAAGGGCCACGCTTGGACAACACGGGCTGAACCGTGGCGCGGGCGGTCCAGCGGGCTGAGCCGAGAGTCGTCTCGGCTTTTCTTGACGCGCGCCCATCCTCACGCCTTATGGAAAAACGGGATATCGCCGCGCGGCTCGGCCTCCGCCACGCGGTCGCCGATGGCGACGCGGTCTCCCAGCACGCGCGCGGTCACGCGGCCGCCGCCATCCAGCGTCACAATCGCGGCCTGGTAGGGAACGTCCGCGGCGAACGCCTCCGGCGCCGACCAGATCACAGTCTCGGTGTATACGGTTCCGCTTCTCATGCCGCTGCCCAGCTTTTCATACTGCCCCGAGGATGGTGACCACGCAGGTGGCGCCCGATCCGCCCAGGTTTTCCGCCAGGCCGAGCGAATGCCGCGCGATCTGCCGCTGGCCGGCTTCGCCGCGAATCTGCAAAACCAGATCGCAGATCTGCGCCACGCCCGTCGCGCCCACCGGATGGCCTTTCGCTTTCAGCCCGCCGCTCGTGTTCACCGGCCGCTCACCCGCAAGCGCCGTGCATCCGGCAAACGCGTACGGTCCGCCTTGCCCCTTTTCCACGAACCCCAGGTCTTCGGTGGCGACGATCTCGGCGATGGTGAAGCAGTCGTGCAGTTCCGCGAACTCGATCTGGCGCGGTGACACGCCCGCCATCCGGTACGCTTGTTCGCTCGCGCGCCGGACGGCCGGGAAAGTGGTGATATCCGCCTTCTGATCCAGCGCGACATAATCCGAGCATTGCGCGATGCCCAACACCCGCACCGGTCTGGCCGTGAATTCGCGGGCGCGCTCGAGCGGCGCCAACAGCACCGCCGCCGCGCCATCGGAGACCAGCGAGCAATCGTACAGGTTGAGCGGCTCGGCGATCGGCTTAGCCTTCATCGCCTGTTCCAGCGTGATTACCTTGCGCATGTGCGCGTCCGGATTCAGCGCACCCGCCGCGTGATTTTTTACCGCGACCATGGACAGGTGTTCTTTCTTGGTGCCGTACTCGTGCATATGGCGCCGGGCGATCATCGCGAAAAGTGAGGCGAAGGTCGAGCCCACCTTCATCTCGCCGGAGCAGTCTCCCGCCTCGGCCAGAATCTGGCTGACGCGCGCGGTGGGCTGCGAGGTCATCTTCTCCACGCCCACCACCATCACCAGGTCGTAGACGCCGGCCGCCACTTCCGTCCAGGCGTGGAAGAAGGCCGAG
>Ga0181517_10003464_pt1 | contig 15024 bp, 15 predicted proteins | sample PEATcosm2014_Bin_31_FD_119748 | JGI IMG/M metagenome (GOLD analysis project Ga0181517, IMG submission 119748) | Peatland microbial communities from MTU Mesocosm Facility, Houghton, MI, USA - PEATcosm2014_Bin01_30_metaG | ecosystem: Environmental > Terrestrial > Soil > Wetlands > Peat | place... | reverse complement strand
AGCGGTGCCCGGCATGAAGCGGAGCACCGGATTCGACAAGCTCGTTGCCAGCCGAACGGTTGCGCAGTCGTGAGGTTCAGGACCGAATGAAGAAGATCGCCATCATTGCCTTTCTGTTGGCCCTAGGCGTGGCCGCAGGGCGCGCTCAGGAGAGCCGCCAGGACATTAGCATCAGCGGAACCGGGCTTGTCGAGCCGTTCATTGCCGCCTCAACCGACGTGCAGGTTCACTCGAACCCGGCTTATGGCGCTTTGGTCAGCTACCGCTTCCAGCTGACCCCGTCCAGCGCCATCGAGGCCAACTACGGAATCACCTACGAAAACTCCATCAAGTACCTGGTCAGCAGCACCAACACCTACCGGATCCTTACCCGCACCCAGGAGATTTCGGGCGCTTACGTGCGTTCCTTCAATTTCCGCAAGTTCAACCCGTTCGTTGAAGCCGGACCGGGTGCAATGATCTTCCTGCCCATCCGCAATTCCGGCACCACCACGCTGGATGCGAAACAGGCGACGGGTATCGGCGCTATTTACGGCGCCGGTTTCGCCTACGAGATCAGCCCCAGCTTCGACATCCGCGGCGAGTATCGCGGCTTTATCACCAAGGTGCCCACCTTCGGCGTTACCTCGTTCGCCACCAACAAGTACTACAACATCTTCAATCCGACCCTCGGCGTCGCCTACCACTTCTAAGGCCATACCCGGGAGTTTTGCATCGACAGAGCCGGGCTGGGAGGGCATTCCCCGCCCGGCTCTGTTTTTCCCCATTTCTTCTGCCTCCAACCCTCTCGCCGGAACCCGTTCCACCTGCTAAACTCTCACGTTATGTTTATTGGAATCCTGTCGATCGTCACGGCCGCTTACCTGCTGGGTTCGGTTCCCACCGGCTATTTGCTGGTCCGTTTTTTTCTCCACCGCGATATCCGCTCGTCGGGTAGCGGCAATATCGGCGCGACCAATGTGCTGCGTTCCGGGGGCAAGAGACTGGGAGCAGCCACTTTTCTGCTCGACATGCTCAAGGGCTGTTCGGCGGTCTGGATGGGCGGATTTCTGGGCGCGCTGCTGCTGCCCGGCACGCCGATGCGCAGCGCGCAGGCCCTGGCGGCCCTGATCGCCGTCCTCGGCCACATATTCCCGATATGGCTGCGCTTCAAGGGCGGCAAGGGCGTCGCCACCGGCTTCGGTGTCTTCCTGGTCTCCGCTCCCTGGGCGGCCCTGGCTGCCATTGCCGTCTTCGCCGTGGTGCTGGCCATCAGCCGCTATGTATCTCTTGCTTCCATCCTTGGAGCGGCCTGTTTCCCGGTCTTCGCCTGGAGCCTGGTGAGCGGCAGCAAGCCGGCCGTCTACATCGCCGTCCAGATTGCCGTTGCCGCCATCATCATCCTCAAGCATCACCAGAACGTGCGCCGACTGCTCAGTGGCACGGAATCCCGCATTGGAGCAAAGAAAGCCCTATGAGTCGCATTGTTGTTCTTGGTTCCGGAGCTTGGGGAACCGCCATCGCCCTTTCGCTCCACCGTCGCGGCGGCCATGAAATCACGCTCTGGTCGCACAGCCACGAAGAAGCCGGCCAGATCGCCGCGGCGGGCGAGAATACCCTGTTCCTGCCCGGCTTTCCCCTGCCCAAAGAGATCTCCGTCACCGGCAGCGTGGAAGCCGTGGCGAGTGCCGAAATCGTCGTCTCTGTCATTCCCTCCGGTTTTCTGCGCGCCACCATCACCCGGCTGCGCCCGCAGCTCCATGCCGGCCAGATCGTTGTGAGCGCCACCAAGGGCGTGGAAAACGGCACTTTCCTGCGCATGACCGAAGTGATCGCGTCTTGCCTCGAAGGATCGGGACTGGCCCTGCCCATCGGCGCATTTTCTGGACCGAGTTTTGCTTTGGAAGTGGCTCAGGGACAACCCACCGCCGTCACCGTTGCCTTTGAAGACAGCGCCATTGCCGCGCGCATTCAGCAGGAGTTCTCGTCGGAAGCGCTGCGGCTCTACACCTCTACGGATGTGATTGGCGTGGAATTGGGCGGAGCGCTCAAAAATGTAATTGCCATTGCCGCCGGCGTGGCTGCCGGTGTGGGCCTGGGGCACAACTCCACGGCCGCTTTGATCACCCGCGGCATCGCCGAGATCACCCGTCTAGCGGTAGCCTGCGGAGGCCAGCGCGACACCTTGGCCGGATTGTCTGGCGTGGGAGACCTGGTGCTGACCTGCACCGGCTCGCTGAGCCGCAACCGCACGGTGGGCCAGGCGCTGGGACAAGGCCGCCAGCTCCCGGAGATTCTGGAAAGCCTGGGCGGAAAGGTGGCGGAAGGCGTGCTGACCACCCGTGCCGCTTTGGGGCTGGCGCGCCAGCACGGCATCGAAATGCCCATCGCCGAGCAGATGGAGCTGATTCTGGACAGCGGCAAGGACCCGCGCCAGGCGATCCGCTGCCTCATGCTCCGGCCCGGAAAAGACGAAGTGTAGGAATGCTCCTCCAGGGGCTTTGCCGAAATAGTACCCGGATACCGCAGTTGCAGTTAGAGCATTTTGGCTTTTGCTATGGACCACCGTGCCCCATCCTTTCCGCGTTTTCCTGCGGAAAGGGTGAGAAGCCGATCACAATTCCGGTCTACTCCATTTCCAAGAATGCTCTAGGGTTTTGCGGAGGGAGCATGGGCCTTCAGGCCCATGAAAGAGCCGCAAATCAGGGTGGCCTTTAGGCTCGGGCCTTTGTCTTTTTGAGACATACCTGCGAAGCACAACTGTTGTACGGACAGCCTTTGGCGAAAGTCATGTTATGAAAGGGCACGGCTTCAGCCGTGCCGCAAATGGCCCATTAAAAACAATGGGCTTTAGCCCCCGAGGGATGTTCTTAGCCAATTCGACCTTAACCACTGGCCGCTCACGCCCTTTTATTGCCCCAAAAGTCCGCCCGAGGTTCACGTTGGATTTTCTATCAACGGGTAACTGACGAGTGGCCCCTGATTCAGGAGGGACGTGATCGCGGGGGCGTGGGGCTGTTAGCCCGGTAGCCATTCGCTAAGGCGCGACAGAAAATCACTCGCAAGGCGGCATAGATCTTGCTGGTGTGACCTTGTCTCTCATTTCTTGCACGATGCGCTTGGGATCTGTCGGATTCGCATTTGCGGCTTCCTGATGGGCAATCTGGCATGTGACCAAATCGAGGCGTCCCTTCTCAGCCCCCATGAACAGAGCACCCCTTGATTCTTCTTGTACCCGAATGAAGTACTTTCCTCCCTCGGCCAAATCAAGTGAGAGTTGCGAGTTCTCGGCCGGGTGTTTCGCGCTGAGGCTCGCTGAGAATGCATGCGGACCAGGCGGGAGGTGCAGTGTGAGGAAGTGCTTAGGCTGAATGAATCCGATAGACCGGCTTCCATCGTAAAGCCACCCAAGAAATGCCGCATGATTTGCGCGGGGCGCACCCGTCGTGAGGATATTGCCGTTGGAATAAATTGTTACCTCGGCACCGGGAGTAGGGACGGATGAAGCAGGAATGACCAGCATAGTAGTGAGGAGCAGTGTCAGAGTTCGCAAGAGTCACCTTTCGGCGTGAGCGTATTCGTTGGCAATTATTCCGGCTGTGATTCATGGTACTGAATCTGCGCAGCCTTTACCTGAAGCTCAAGTGTCGTCCACAACCCCGTGCGCTTCAGCATGGATGACTTTCTGAATCTCCGCCCGTATCGTCGGCAATCCGGACAGAACCCTCTTTATGGCCGTCCGCCAGCCAATCTCGCTGTCTAAGCACCTGCGACGGAAGATGAAAGGCATTTTTCAAAGGCCGAACAGCCTGCGGAAAAGGGCCACATCGAGCGAAGAAGCCGGAAGCATATTCCCTCGGGGGCTAAAGCCCACTCATTTTGTTGGTCTTATCGGCACGGCTGAAGCCCTGCCCTTTCAAGACAAGACTCCGCCGAGTTCTTCCGCAGCCTGTGAAGCCGTGCCCTTTAAAAAGCTACAGCGCCGAGATCGACACGCTGCCATCGCTGGTATGCACCACCAGCGGCACGGTTCCGCCGTTCAGTCGGCCGTGCAGGTTATGGCCGGAGTCCTTGCCGGAGTCATACCCGCTCATGGTGAGCGGAATGTCGGTCTTGATGCTGCCGTCGCTGGTATGCACATCCAGATCGACCGCGAGGTTGTGCGGCAGATGAATGCGCACGCTTCCATCGGAGCTATCTACCCGCGAAGGAGCGGTCAAATTCGACCCGTCGGCCAGCGTCAGATCGAGGCCGCCGTCGCTGGTGTGTACCTGCACGGCATTCAAGCGCCCGCTGATTTCAACCGGCCCGTCGGAAGAGCGCGACTCCAGCGTCCCCGCCAGATTGTGCATATGAATGGCCCCGTCGCTGGCGGTCAGCCGCACGACGCCGCTCACGTTGTCCACGCTGACCGCGCCATCGCTGGTGTGCAACTCCACATTGCCCTGCACGCCGTCGATCTTGAGCGCGCCGTCGGCGGTTTTGGCGGTCAGGTCCAGTTGCGCGGGCACCTCGACGGTCACCTGCGGCGCATGCCAGCTCCCCAAGCCGATATGAAACGCCATATGAGTCTTTTCTCTCAGCTCGAAGTTCACCTGGTTGCCGTTTTGAGACTCGCTCAGGTTGAAATCAGAGGCCTTGCGGTCTTTCCATTCAACCCGCACCTTGACCGTGGAGCACGCGCCGCAGGAATGAACGTCCAGCGAAGCATCGCCGGTGCTCAAATAAACCGACGCCCGGCCCGGAACGGAATAGGACTTTTGCCACTCGACAGACGAAGACTGGGCGGCAACGAATGCGCCAGCCAACAGGGCAAGCGCTGAAACCGATGTTGAAGCAAGACACAGAACTCGCATAGCAATCTCCCTCAGGTTCATACGCAACAACCGGCGCCGGAGTTCCAGGCGCGCGCGGCGGCCGCAAACCCAGGCGCGAGGATGCTCGGAAAACAAATTCGTCTCAATCTTTTCAATCAGTTTTGACCGGAATCCACCTTTATTAAAACGCCCGTAACATTCGCCATAGAGAATCAGCGATGGCAGCTTGTCTGCAAGGGAGACTACCGTGAAAAAGATGTTGATTATCGCTGGCCTGTTGCTTTTCGCTGTGAGCGCAGCTCAAGCGCAAAAGCTGACCGCAGCTGGCGCAACTTTTCCATATCCGATTTATTCCAAATGGTTTAGCGAATACAGCGCGGCCCATCCTGGCGTCGAAATCAACTATCAGGCCATCGGCTCTGGCGGCGGCATTCGCCAGGTGACGGCCGGCCTTGTGGACTTTGGCGCTACCGACGGCCCGGCAACCGATGAACAGCTCGCCTCTTCCAAGAGCAAGCTGATCCATATTCCCACCGTGATGGGCGCCGTGGTTCCCATCTTCAACGTTCCCGGAGTGCGCAACCTCAAGTTCAGCCCCGATGTGCTGGCCGACGCTTTCCTCGGCAAGATCTCCACTTGGAACGATCCGCGCATTGCCAAGGACAACCCGGACGTCAAACTGCCCGACCAGAAGATCATCATTGTGCACCGTTCCGACGGCAGCGGCACCAGCTATATTTTCACCGACTACCTGAGCAAGGTGAGCAAGGACTGGTCCAATGGCCCCGGCAAGGGAACCTCTCCCAGCTGGCCGGTGGGCGTGGGCGGCAAGGGCAATGAAGGCGTTGCCGGCCTGGTCCGTCAGCTTCCCGGAGCCCTCGGCTACGTGGAATTGATCTACGCGCTGCAGAACCGCATCAGCTACGGCGAAGTGAAGAACCCGTCCGGGAACTTCATCAAGGCTTCCATTGAAGGCGTCACCGAGGCCGCAGCCAGCATGAAGCAGATGCCTGCCGACTACCGCGTCTCCATCACCAATGCGCCCGGCGCCAACTCCTACCCCATCTCCAGCTTCACCTGGCTGCTAGTTCCAGTGAAGTCGGCCGATCCGGCCAAGGGCAAGGTCATCAAGGACATGCTGAACTGGATCATCACCTCCGGCGAGAACGAAGTCTCTTCGCTCTCCTATGCTCCATTGCCCAAGAACGTGGCCGCCAAGGTGCTGAAAACGGTTTATAGCCTACAGTAGATTTCGCCTTATAGACCTTAAAGAGTAGATTGAAACTCCGGGCCCGGCACTCTGCCGGGCCCGAAGCTTTTGAATACAGGGATCCGGCTGACCAAAAAAACAGTGCATCCCACCCTGGAGCGGTTCCAGCAAGTGTTTCCCCCTTTGCCTTGCAGAGAATTCATCTGCCCCGGCGCAAGATGAAGAGGTGGACAATCATCTGCAACCCCGTCCGGTCTGTATCAAACCGGCGGACCCCACCCCCCCCCCCAGGGTCTTGCCGCAAAACTTCCTTGCGGATCATTTCGCCGGATTGTGAAACACCCCGATTTTCCGGCCAAATCCTAAGACTCCGGCCAGATCGGTCAAATCTTTCGCCTGTTATTTTTCCGGAATTCTGCACCACTCTTAGTGAAAACACCCTCCAAATCTCACCATGCGACACGTTTTCGGGCTATTTTCGGATAAATTCAGTGTCCGGTCGAGACCGGATTGACTCTTTGCGAATTCGCGGCGTCCCGGCGCAAAACTCACCGGGGCAATCCAACTCCAACCTCGATCTACAGCGGTGTTTTCGACCCACGGACGATGAATTTGTAGCGCTGGCCTCCCGGCCGGCTGGAGTGTGGACCTCCAGGTCCACGCTGGCTCATTTCAAAAAGAGTGCCCCTGGAAGACAAGGGCACGCCGCCGGCATTTATGGGCCCGATTCTGGATGCGAAAGCGCGCCCCCATTGGCCCAGCGGCGAGGGACGGGTAAACTGGTTGCATGGCGGAGATCAAGCGCAGGAAGACGAGTACGGTCAGAATTGGCCAGGTTCGTGTGGGCTGGGAAGTTCCGGTTGTCGTGCAGTCGATGACCAACACCGACACGGCGGACGTTGCGGGAACCATCGAACAGGTTGAAGCCTTGGCCCTGGCGGGCTCGGAACTGGTGCGGGTTACGGTGAACAATGAAGCTGCCGCAGCAGCCGTCCCACATATTGTGGACGGGTTGGACAAGCGCGGCATCCACGTCCCCATCGTCGGCGACTTTCACTACAACGGCCATCTGCTACTGAAGAAGTTCCCCGACACGGCGCGCGCGCTGGCCAAGTACCGCATCAATCCCGGCAATGCCTCGATCGGCAAGAAGGACAACGACAACTTCCAGACCATGATCGAGTGCGCGGTTGAGAACGACAAGCCGGTGCGCATCGGCGTGAATTGGGGTTCGCTGGACCAGCAGTTGCTGGCCCGCAAGATGGACGAAAACAGCAAGCTGGCCGATCCCCTGCCGATTCGCGATGTGATGTTCGAGGCAATGATCGCCAGCGCGCTGGAGAGCGCCGCCGCCGCCGAAAAGTTCGGCCTTGCCGCAGACAAGATCATCCTCTCGGCCAAGGTTTCTGGCGTTCGCGACCTCATCGACCTCTACACGATGCTGGGAGAGCGTTGCAGCTATCCGCTGCACTTGGGACTGACCGAAGCGGGCATGGGCGTGAAGGGCCTGATTGCCTCGGCCGCAGGACTGGCCCCACTGCTGCTGGCCGGCATCGGCGACACCATCCGCGTCAGCCTGACCCCCAAGCCGGGCGGCGACCGCACCGAAGAAGTGCAGGCGGCGCAGCAGATCCTGCAATCGCTCTCGATTCGCAGCTTCATGCCGCAGGTCACCAGCTGCCCCGGCTGCGGCCGCACCACCAGCACCTATTTCCAGGAACTGGCGGAGCAGATTCAGACCTACCTGCGCACCTCCATGCCCGAATGGCGCAAGAAGTATCCCGGCGTGGAAGAGTTGAAGCTGGCGGTGATGGGCTGCGTGGTCAACGGCCCCGGCGAAAGCAAGCACGCCAACCTGGGCATCAGCCTTCCCGGCACCTTCGAGGAGCCCAAGGCCCCGGTCTACGTCGACGGCAAGCTCTACACCACGCTGCGCGGCGACACCATCGTGGCCGAGTTCAAGCAGATTCTGGACAACTACGTCGAGAGCCACTACGCCGGCGTCGGCCTGGCCATGCCCGCCGCGCGTTCCTGATCCGGCCCACCCTAGCCGCAAAGACAAAGGCGCGGCGAAGGTGGGGCACCCAGCGCATCCCTCGTCCCAATTCCCATACAACCATCGCGGGCCATTCGCAACTCACTGGAATGGCCCGCGGTTTTGTGCGCGCATCGGAGGGGGCAAGCGCAGCGCTTTCAGCCGCCTATTTGGGACACAATGAACATCGAGATTCATTCTGGCACTTGCCCCCGCCAGTACCGTGAAATCAAGGCCCGATTCGCTTGCAGCACCCCGCCCATCCATTCCAAGATGAATCAATCCTGCGCTGAAGTCTGAAGGATGACACTGGTTCAGGCTGTGCGGGTGAGGGATCGTGAGCGAGAGAAAGAACAGTCAACCGAACGATAAGATAATGGAATTCTGTGCGCTCAAGTACGGCCTTCCCAGCTTGCACGCCAACCCGGATTCCGGCGCGGTGATCCTGCTGGCGGTGAAGGGCGAAAACGACTTGCAGTTGTATCTTCACAAGGCTTTTCAGCAAAACACCGCAGACCGCGACCTTCGCTACATGAAAGAGCTTCTGCCCGACCTGCTGGTGCGAAGCACGCAGTCGCCCGAGGCGGCTTTCCGGCAACTCTCGCAGCTCTCCGTCGGGCCGCTGGTGACCGACGAAGTGGGACACTTGGATTCCGGGGATCCGGTCGAGAGCCTCTACCCCGAGCTGGAATTGGTCGGCAGAAAGCTGCTTTCCCGCCATGCCGACGCACTGGTAACCGCGTAGTGGCGGCCCTGGCTCTCATAGCCTGGGCGGGCCCATGAACTCTTCCGCCGGTAAAGACTCGACTCAGTGCGCAACATGCTCGTCGATCAGGCGATCCACCAGGGGCTGCAGCAGTTCGCCGGTGCGGGGCAGGATAAATGCCTTGACCAACGGCTCCCAGTCGAGCTTGAAGCTGGTGGAGAGCGCCGAGATCCAGATCTGGCGCACCGGCGTATTGGGCGTGATGACAAACTTGCCTGCCGGATCGTCAAAGACTACATTCAATACGCCGCCCTGTTCCTCTACTTCGAACGCGTCCTCGTTGTCCTCTTCGCGGGAATAGAGGTGCTTCTTCAATTCGTCGAGCGCGGCATCGGCCAGGCGTCGAAACTCCAGTTCATCCAGCATGGCCACAGTGTAGCAAGCCGGGCAGCAAGTTTTCGTGCACAGCCCTGTTTCAGAGATTCTTCCGGCTCCGGCCCGGAGTTCTACGATTTTTTCCGTTCATTCACGGGAATCTTGCCTGCCGTTCAATACTTCTGCGTCATACTCCCGCTTAAGCCGATCTGCAAGGAGGAAGACTGATGAGAGCATTGTTGGTCATCGCAGGGATTCTCGTTGGGACGCAAACCGGTTGGTGCAACCAGGAAATCACACCCTCCCAGGCCGCGGTGCTGGTGCGCGAGGTGGTCTACAACGAACTCCAGGACCACGGACACCACGGCTTCTGGCGCTACTGGATTCAAAAGAGATCGCAAGGCGAGGCACGTCTGGAAGAACAGATTGAGACCGCCGACGGACCAGTTACGCGCCTGGAGCGCATCAACGGGAATCCGCTGAACTCCGAAGCCAGCCATGGCGAAGAGGCGCGCCTGGCCCGCCTTCTGAATTCACCGGCGGAACAGGCCCGCCACCGTCAGGAGTACGGCGAAGATGAGCACCGCATTGGCCGCATCCTGGCGCTGCTGCCCGATGCTTTCCTCTACACCGATGCCGGCGAGGAAAACGGTCGCCGCCACCTGCGCTTTCGCCCCAATCCCAATTACCCCGCCCACTCCATCGAGGCCCGCGTCTTTCACGCGATGAGCGGCGACTTGTGGCTGGACGAGCGCTTCAAACACCTCGCCCGCCTGGACGGCCACCTGCAGGAGAATCTGGACTTCGGCTTCGGCATTCTCGGCCGCCTCTACAAGGGCGGCTGGTTCCGTCTGCAGCGAACCCAGGTGGGAAGCGACTGGAAGACCGAGCGGTTGGAGGTACACATGATCGGCCGCGCGATGCTCTTCAAAACCATCGCCCGCGAAACCAGCGAGATGCGGGGAGGATTTACGGCTGTTCCCGGCGGGCTGAATCTGAACCAGGCGGTTCTGTTGTTGGACGAAGACCGTCCCTCGATCCCGTTGATTACCCCGGCGGCTTATGCTTTGCGCCACTAAGATTTCCAAAGTGGATGAATCCCGGCGCCTGGCGGCCGATCCTCCTGCGCGCCGTCCCTTTACGGGACAGTAAAAAATTAATTATTAGCTAAAGTTAATCTTTCCAGTGACGATAAGCCGCGTAGAGGACAAACCTCGAGGAGGAAGCGAATGAGCTTGCAAATCAGTCCAGCGATCAGCATCGGCCCGTCGCAGACTTCGACCTCCAGGTCAGCAGACAGCGCCAAGACAGCGGCCACAGGACCGGAAACTGTGGTTGGAGTTCCTTATTCAACCCGTGTCGGAAGCACGACCTACTCGGGGCAGGTTGAGCAATTCGCAAACGAATATCAAGGAACCGTGTCCAACCTATTCGGCGCAAGCGCGAGCGGGTCGAGTGTGCAACAGGTGGAAGAACACTTGGGGAACCTGATCAGCTTCTTTGCTTAGTTGAAGAAGCTATCTTGCGGCGGGCAGTGTGTCCGGCTCAATGCATTCGTTTGCCTGCCCAGATCGGCGAATCAAGGTTGGAAATCTGGTACTGCGCTGTTTCAGAATGGGTTACCAACCTTCATTCAGCCACAAGATAAATCTTTCCAGCCCCATTGCCGGTCCGTGCGCTGATATTATTTTTGGCGTATTTCTGAACGCGTGCATTCGTCTCCCTCCATCTGTCTCTTTCTTGTACAATATTTTTGTCAAATCACTAAAGTTTGCTTTTGCCAAGTCGATCTTTTGCGGCAAAGGGACATGTTGAGCACGTGTCTGGAGCCATTATGGAGATCAGCCCCCTGCCCGGAATCCGGGTAGCTACATTCGGCAAGACCCCTCCCGCGGTCATCGGGCTTCAGCCGGTCCTCGATATCGAGAACTTTGCCCACATCTCCGATGAGTCCTACACCCCCAGCCAGGAAGCGTCGGAAAGCGGAATGGAAGACGACTTCTACGATTCCGGCGCGACCGACGATGAACCCGAGCAACAGTCCGTCGTCCGCCCCAGCGAAGACGACGACAGCGACCACCACCTGAGCATCTTCGCCTGACCACCGCCTGAGTTTCTTCACCTGCCCGTCGATCTAAACCCCACCAGCCCCCCGCTACGCTTTCCCACAACCTCGATTCCCTTCTCCCGTCACCTGAAGAAGCTGCCCCCAACCGCGCAGCCTACAGGCCCGAATCAATCCGCTTCAAGGGAAACACAACTATAGAATTCAGCACCAGCAAAGACCAATTCGTGCGTCGCACTCGAATTCGGAGACCATTCAGCGATCTCTGAAGTCCTGTGCACGAAGTGGGCCCGCACGCGGAAATTCACACAAGAATGACCAAAGTGCCTTGCAATCCGGCGGGCGTCGGTTTAATTTACTAACTAGTTAGTTAAAAACAAATGACAACCACACCCCCAACCCGCACCCAGGCTGAACGCGCCGACCAGACGCGCGTCCGCATCCTCGAAGCCGCGGTTCGCCAGTTCAGCGAGAATGGCCTGGCCGGCGCGCGCACGGAACAGATCGCCGAAGATGCCGGCGTCAACAAGGCGCTGCTCTACTACTACTTCAAGAGCAAGGACGCGCTGTATACGGCGGCCCTGGAGTGGGTAGGGGCAGAAGTACAGGCGCGTAGCCTGGCGGTTCTTGAAGGTCCGGCATCGGAAGGGGAAAAATTTCTGCGCTTTGTGCTGAACCACTTCGACCGGATCCACACCAACCGGGGCTTTCAGAGCCTGATGCAGCAGGAGATGATCCGGCTGCATCGTGGCGAGAGCCATTCACTGAGCTCCCTGGTGGAGAAGGTCTTCAAGCCGGGAATTGAAATGACGATGGAATTGCTGCGAGCCGGGATCAGGTCGGGTGAGCTGATTGAGGCGGATCCCATGCAGTTCCAGTATGCGGCGACGGGCGCAAATGTTTTTTATTTCCTTTCGGCGCCGCTCATGAAGCTGGTGCTGGGCACCGATCCGCTGGAGATTTCGGCCTTGGAATCGCGGCGCAACAAGGCGATTGAGTTTCTGGGGCAGACGCTGTTTGTGGATCGTCGCCATGGTGAGGAAGTTGCGGCGAGAGTGCTGGCTGAGTCGCCCATGCCGGCGAACGGCGGAATCCTGCCGCGGCCTGCGCCAAACGAAATGCCCCTGCACCTGCGCTGAAAGACGAAGGAGCCGGAGCCCCCTAATCAAGATTGACAAGTTCAAGCAAGTTTGAAGAACGACAAGCGAGGCACACGTGAACGCACGCAACCGGGTATTTCTGATTTTGAGTTTGCTGACCATTGGATCGGCGATCTGGTATTTCATGACCGTCCGCCCCACCAGCGATCTGCAGTTGATCGGCACGGTGGACGCCAATGAGATATTGGTGAGCAGCAAAATCCAGGGCCGCATTCAGACCTTGACCGTGGATGAGGGCCAGGAAGTGAAAGCCGGGCAGCTCATCGCCATCATCGAGAGCGACGACTTGAACGCCGCTGCCAAGGCAGCCGAAGCCTCCGCGCAAAGCCAGGTGAGCAAGCTCGGTGAAACGGTGGAAACGGAGCGGCAGACGCGCGGCGAGGTTTCCAACGCCACGGTGAATGCCGAGGCGCAGTTGCGCGCTGCCAAATCCTCTTTGGCACAGGCGCAGGCCAACTTCGAGCACCAGAAGGCCGATACCAGCCGCACCGTTGCCCTGGCTGCACAGGGGATCGCGAGCGCGCAGGCGAAGGACGAAGCGGTGACCAGCCTGCAAGCTGCGCAGGCTGCAGTGGAGATGGCCGCACAGAATATTTCCGCTGCGGAAGCGGCGCTGCGCCAGGCCCGTGCGCATGAACTTCTGGCCGAGGCAGCGGCCAAGACCGTCGACTCAACCCGCGGCATGGTGCAGAACGCGCAGGCGCTTGCCGAACAGGCAAAGGTGCAAACCGGGTACGCGCAGATCTTTGCGCCGGTCAGCGGCCGGGTGAACGTGCGCGCGGCCCGCCAGGGCGAAGTGGTGGCCGTCGGAGCGACCATCGTGACCATCATGGATCTGACCCAGACCTGGGTCTACGCTCCGCTGCCCGAGACACAGGCCGATGCGGTGCAACTTGGCGACACGCTGCAGGTGCGGTTCCCCAGCGGCGCGAGCGTACCGGGCAAGATCATTTCGAAATCCGCGGAAGCCGATTTTGCGACCCAGCGCGACGTCAGTTCCCGCAAGCGCGACATCAAGACCGTGCAGTTGAAGATGATCATCGACAATCCCGGAGAGCGGTTTGTGCCCGGCATGACGGCGGAGATTTTTATCCCCAAGAGCAAGCTGGTGAAGCAGTGAGCAACCAGAGCAAAAACGAGCGATACGGCCAGCAGCAGGTGCCCGACACTGCCATCGCGGTGGAGAAGATCGTCAAGCGGTACGGCGATTTCGAGGCGGTCAAGGGCGTCGACTTCACGGTGGCCAGAGGCGAGATCTTTGGTCTGCTGGGCCCCAACGGCGCGGGCAAGAGCACGCTGATCCGCATGATGACCACGCTGATTCCGCTCACCAGCGGCAAGGCCATTGTCGCGGGTTACAATGTTGCCGAAGATGCCGACGCGGTGCGGCACATGATCGGCGTCATCCCGCAAGCCCTGACCAGCGACCCCGATCTCACCGTGGAAGAGAATCTGAGCATCTATGCCAAGCTCTACAGCGTGCCCAGAAGCGAGCGCGAGAAGAACATTCAGGAAGTTCTGGAGGCCGTCGATCTTGTGAAATGGCGCGGCGCGCAGACCAAAACGCTCTCGGGCGGCATGAGGCGCAGGCTGGAAATTGCGCGCGGGCTGGTGCACAATCCGCATATCTTTTTTCTCGACGAGCCGACCACCGGCCTCGATCCGGTATCGCGCATCGCGGTGTGGGAGATGCTGAACAACCTGCGCACCACACGCAACCTGACCATGCTGCTTACCACCCATTACATGGAAGAAGCGGACAAGCTTTGCGACCGCATCGCCATTGTGGATCACGGCACCCTGGTGGCCCTGGGCACACCTATGGAACTGAAGCACAGCGTACCCGGCGCGAATGTTGTCGAGGTGCACTTCGACCGCGAGACTCCGGAATGGCAGGCGCGGCTGGAAGGTCTGGACGATGTAACCAGCGTGCAGAGCCAGAGCGCGGGCTTCTATCGCGTGCTTACCTCTTCGGGATCGCGCACCACCATGCAACTGGTTGAACTGGCCAGTTCGCTGGGTGAAACGCTGACCTCGCTGAGCGTGCAGAACACCACCCTGGACGACGTGTTTGTCCACTACACAGGCCGCCAATTGCGCGATGAGCAGGTAAAGCCTCCGGCCTTCACATTGCCGCCCCGGCCGGGAGCACGCCCATGAAAAGAATGTTCGCGATTATCGAGCGCGAGATGCGCAAGTTTTTCCGCTCGCCCATGCTGATGATCATGTCTCTGATGATGCCGATTCTGCAGTTGCTCATCATGGGCAATGCCTTCGGCGGAAAGATTGTAGGCGCGCGCGTGGCCATTGTGGATTACGATCACGGGCCGCAGGCAGTGAAGATTCGCGAGGCTTTCGACGCCATCGCGGTGAACATCAAGACCTTCACTACCGTTGAGTACAAGGACGAATTGCAGGCGCGCGAGGACGTGCGGACGGGAAGAATAGATGCGGCGGTGGTGATTCCCGCGCAGTATTCGCACCGTGTTTACGCGCAGAGTGCACCGCGTCTCGGTTTGGTGGTGGATAACTCGGACCAGTTCACCTCCAGCTCGGTTGAATCGGAGATGCAGCTGGTGGTGGATGCGCTCAGCGCGCCGGTGATTCAGCCGCGCCTGGCCAATTCCATCGCGCTGGAGATTGTGGAGCTGTATCCGTACGTCAACTACATGAAGTT
>Ga0181517_10003462_pt1 | contig 15032 bp, 13 predicted proteins | sample PEATcosm2014_Bin_31_FD_119748 | JGI IMG/M metagenome (GOLD analysis project Ga0181517, IMG submission 119748) | Peatland microbial communities from MTU Mesocosm Facility, Houghton, MI, USA - PEATcosm2014_Bin01_30_metaG | ecosystem: Environmental > Terrestrial > Soil > Wetlands > Peat | place... | reverse complement strand
CGACATCATCCGCAGCGCCAGGTACCGTGACCGGGTCCTGGCCGCCCATCGAGAGCAAGCACTGGCGTCTGGGGACACCGAGACCGTGGCCGACATCGCCCTCGGCCTGAGCCGGGCCCGTCGCTATGACGCCGGCGTGGGCGTCTCCAAAGCGTTGGCGGCGCTGAAATCAGGAGACTTCAGAAAAGCGGCCGACCTGGTCTTTTGGTCCCTGCGGCGGTCCCCGTCGCAAGCAGTGCGCACCGCTGGCAGCCGAGCCTGGCGCAAGCTCGTGAGCAGGCGCCGGCCGAGCGAGCGCCGGCCCAGTAGATAGGTTGCCGGCGCCAAAAGCCCAGGTTTACCATGGGCGCCGTGCCCGGCCCTGAGGGGACGCCTACGGGGCCGTGGTCGCCCTTGGTGAGCGTCATAGTCCCCACCCATCTGCCTGACCCGCCCTACCTGGGCGAGACGGTGGCATCGGTAGTGGGCCAGGACTGGGCCAACTGGGAGGTCATCGTGGTGGACGACGGCTCGGCGGCCACGACCGAGAGGCTGGCCGAGCTGATCGGGACCGACCCCCGGACAAGCCTCGTCCGCGCCCCCAAGGGGGGCCTCTCCCGGGCCCGCAACGTGGCCCTCGAGCACGCCCGAGGCGAGCTGGTGGCCTATCTGGACTCCGATGACTACTGGTACCCCCAGCATCTCTCCCGCGCCGTGGCCGCCCTCGCCGGGCACGAGGAGGCCATCGGCGTTTACAGCATCATCGCCCAGGTCTGGGACAACGAGAAGGAGCCCTTCGAGGTCAACCGCCAAGCGGGACCGGTCGACCGTCGTACGGCGCTGTCGGGGGGCAACCGCCCCTTCATAACCACCCTGGTGGCCCGACGTCAGGCCGTGGAGGCGGCGGGCGGGTTCGACCCTCGCTTCGACGGGGCCGAGGACAAGGACTTCATCTACAGGTTGCTGGAGAAGGGGCCCTGCCTGCGCCTGGACGACGTCACCGTGGCGTACCGGACACACGGTAACAACTTGTCCGCCGACCCGGTCCGCAGTTTCAAAGTCGACGCCCGGGTGCTCGCCGCCCATCGGGCCCGGGCACTGGCCAACGGGGATAACCAGGCGGCGGCCGACATCGCTGTCGGTTTACGTGCACTGCGCCGGTACACCGCCGGTGTCTCTGTCTCGGGGGCGATCGCGGCGACGAAATCCCATGAGTTCAAAAGGGCGGCATATTTTGCCCTTTGGTCACTGCGGTGTTCGCCCTCCAAGGCCGTGCGCACGGCCGCCAGCGCGATCTGGGAGGCGGTGCGCTAAGCCCGCCAGGCCGCCCAGCCATCCGGGGCGCTAAGCCCGCCAGGCCGCTCAGCCCGCCTGGGCGCCGTCAAGTCTTTCGTCCAGCCGGTCGAGGACGGTGCCGTCGACCGCCTCGTCGAACTTGCGGGCGAAATGGGCCCCCGAGCCGACCAGGGCGGCGAAGTCGCCCGCGGTGAGGACCTCCGGGCTGTCCTTGCCCTCCCAGCGGATAAAACGTCCCTTGTCAGGGGCAAAGCTCAGGCCGCCGGCGTTGCCCAGGATGGTCTGGAAGCAAGCCTCGTCGGCGATGGGCACGTGACGGAAGAAAGACATCACCGGGCGAGGAGCGGCCAGGACGGTGGCCACGGCCCGGGCCGACAGCGACATCCATGAGCTGCCGGTGTAGATCGGCATACCGAGACCGTCAGGGCGGAGGACCCCCCACCACAACTGGTCCCGCTGGTGGAAGTGCACGAGCCGGGGCAGGGGCGGGTCTCTCCTCGACCAGTGGACGCCAGGGATCTTGGGGGCGACGCGGCGGTCGAGGGCAAAAAGCAGCTGTCCCGCCTCGGACAGGCACCACCACCGGTACGAGTAGCGCCGCATCCCCTCGGGCCACATCACGACGCCATCGCGCACCAGGGGCCGGATGTCCGCCCAGACGTCGAAGCGGGCGAGTTCGCTCTCGAGCCCGCCCACGTGGCACAGCGGGTAGTCCTGGCCGGAAATCAGGACCACGTAAGAGCAGTGCAGTTGCTCGGTGGCAATGCGCATCATGTCGATCAACAACTGGACCTGGTCGAAGCCTCCCCAGTGCACCGGGCGTTCGGGGACGAGGGTGAGCCGCGGCCCCGCCAGTTCGCCGGCGTCGAAGCGCGCCTGGCGCTGGTCGAAGTGCAGCACGACCTGGCCGGTGGGGTCGTCGTGCAGCAAGCGGCGGACGAGCCGGCGGGTCTGGCCGGGCCGGACATAGGCACCTATGCAATAGCCGATCACGGCGGGACAGCCCGGGGGCGAGGAGTTGCTCGGCCGGCTAGCGCAAGACGCGCTGGCGGCTGTAGATGAGCTCCCAGCCCGACGCCTCGCGGGCGCTGCGGGCCTTGGCCAGGACGGCGTCGGTAGCGGCATCTTCGGGGACCGCTCCGGGGGGGACAGGCGCCCGCAGGGCCTTGGCTTCAGGGTCCTTTTCGCCCAGAGGCCCTTGGGCCTGAGCGGCGTTGCTGATGGCGTCGGCCATCGTGCCCAGGAAGTGCCGGGCCACCCCTTGCGCCTCCTCGAGCGTGGGCCGCTTCTCCAGGGCCCAGCGGTGCCGGCCGTCGCCCAGCTCGATAAAAGGCTGCCAACTGCCCGGCACGGCGATGATAAAGACGTCGGAAATGCCGAGCACGGCCAAGCACCGCCATACCTCGGCCGGCGCCAGGCTTTGCCCGGCCCGCCGTGAGCGGTATATGGCTATATTGCCGGTGTCGAGGGCAAAGCGGTAGAGCCAATGGCCCCTGTCAATATGTACTGAGCTTTCACCGTTCACCCCAGGGCTCCCAAAAGTAGGGCTAGCACCGTACGCTAGCCAATTGCGAACATTTGGCAAAGGTCCTCACTTACTCCTGCTCCAGCATGCTAGCCAGCCGGGCTGCGAGCCCCGTGTAGGTCGCCGGCGTAAGTGCCAAAAGGCGCTGCCGCGCCCCCGCAGGGAGGTCGAGCGCGCGCACAAAGTGCTGCAAACCCTCGCGGGTCAGAACTTGGCCCCGTGTCAAAGCCTTCAGCCGCTCATAGGGTTCTTCGACCCCATAGCGGCGCATCACCGTCTGCACGGCTTCGGCCAGCACCTCCCAAGCGTGGTCGAGGTCGGCGGCCAGAGCGGCGGTGTCGGGTGCCGTCCGGGCAACACCCCGCCGGGCCGAAAGCACGGCCAGCCCCGAATAACCAAACGCGCTACCGATATTGCGCAAGGCGGAAGAATCGGAAAGATCCCGCTGCAGACGCGATATAGGCAACTTCTCACAGAGGTGGCCGAACAATGCACCGGCAAGGCCGGCATTTGCTTCGGCGTTCTCAAAATCGATCGGGTTCACCTTGTGGGGCATAACCGAGCTGCCCACCTCCCCTTCGACCAGCTTTTGGCGCAGGTACCCCAGGCTCACGTAGGACCACATGTCCCGGCAGAAGTCGATGAGCACGGTGCCGAACCGGTTCAGCGCCCCGAAAAGCTCGGCCATCCAGTCGTGCGGCTCGACCTGGGTGGTGAGCGGCGCCCATTCCAAACCCATGCCCTCGACGAACGAACGCGTCAGCGCCAACCAGTCGACCTCGGGATAGGCGACGACGAGGGCCGCCAGCGTGCCGGTGGCGCCGCCCCATTTGCCCGGGACGACCACCGCTTGCGCCGAGCGCAACTGGCGCTCCCAGCGGGCGACGAAAACAGCCAGTTCCTTGCCCAGCGTGGTGGGGGTGGCGGGCTGGCCGTGGGTGTGGCCCAGCATGGGCAACGCGCCGTGAGCGAGGGCCAGGTGGCGCACATCGCCCACGAGGGCTTGGGCGCCCGGTAACCACACGTCGGCCAGCCCCGCCCTGATCATGCGGGCATAGGCCAGGTTGTTGACGTCCTCGGACGTGGCCCCGAAGTGGGCGAACTCGGCCCGCGCCGCCGGCCAGCCCAGGTCGGAGGTGAGCCGGCGCTTCAGGTAGTACTCGACGGCCTTGACGTCATGGTTGGTCCGGGCCTCGATCTGCTTGACGGCGGCGGCGTCGGCCTCCGCGAAGGTGGCGGCCCAGCGTTGGAGGGTGGCGTGCTCGGCCTGCGACAGCGGGCCGAGCTCGGCCAGGCCGGGCCAGCCGGACAAGTGCACGAGCCAGGCCACCTCGACGGCGAAACGTTCCCGGACGAGGGCGGCCTCGGAAAAAACGGCGGCGTAAGGCTCCATCTGCCGGCCGTAGCGGCCGTCGAGGGGGGACAGCGCCCCCAACCGCCACTCGGCTGGCGTGAAGGCCGTGCCCGTGGCCTCGCCGTCCCCGCCGCCGCCCCCTTGTACCGTCATCAGACCTCCCCCGGGCGACGTTACCGCCAGACGGGGCCGGCGAGGGCGGAGGCCGGGCTCATTCGATGGCCATATTTCGGTGACCATATTTTCGCTAAGCATGTAGTGGTGCGCCATAACCCGAGCACCGCCCTCCTGGCGGTGAGCGCCGTGGCTGCTTTGGCCCTGACCGGGCTCAGCCCGGCGCGCCCTGCGCTCAGCCCGGCGCGGCCCGCGCCCAGCCCCCCGGTCACCACCGCCCTCGCCGGCCTGGGCTCGGACCCCTCGGTCGTGGGCCTTGTCCTGTCCGGGCGGGGGGCCAGCCTCTACCCGCCCCTGAGCCCGACCGACAAGGCCTACAGCACCGATTGCCAGTCCCTCGTCGACCCCGGCTTCACCGGCAAATGCGCCGTGGTCAGCGGCGCCCAGGGCACGGTGGCGGCGGTGGTGGAGCAGGAAACGGCCGCGCTGGAGGGCAGCGGGCCCCGGACCGGTCCGACCTCTGCCAAGGTGGCGCAAGTCCAAGAGCGCGACCTCGTCTGGAGGCGCCAGGGGCGTTCCTGGGCCCTGGCGTTGCGCCGGGTGTTCAACACCGCCGCCGCCCCCACCCGGCTGTGGTCGGGCGACGTCGAGGCCCGGGGGCGGCCCGTCCTCGTCTTCGTCACGCCTTCGGGCGAGGAGGGCTTTGGCAACGAGCTCGACGTGGTGGACGGGACGGGCCGCGTCAGCCTCTACCGCTTCCTGGGCGAGGGCTTCGTCGTCGCCCCCGGGCCCGGCGAGCTGGTCGCCTACGTGCCCGGCTGGACCGAGCAGCGCCCGGTCGCAGGAGCCTACGACCAGACCCTCATCGGCTACTCGGCGGGGTCGTGGAGGGTGGTGTCCGAGCAGTACGTACCCGACGCCGCCGCCCTGGCCCAGCACGACGGGCCGTTCCGGGACGCCGCCGCCCTGCCCGCCTCCTGAGCGGGGCCGGCCGGCGAGGGGCCAGGCTCAGCTACTTCCCGCGCCCCCAGCGCGCCCGGGGCGCATCGGCCGGCCCCAAGATGGCGGCGGTCGGCGGCTCAAGGCCCTCGCCCCCCTGCTTGGTCGTCGCCGCCGCCACCGCCAGGCGGTCCACCAGGTCGTTGAAAGGGTCGCTCCCGTGGCCCTTCACCCATCGGAACTGGATCCGCCCCGGTGAGCTCCGGTACAGCTCGACCAGGGGCTCCCAGAGGTCCCGGTTGGCCACCTTCTGCTTGGCCGAGCCGACCCAGCCCCGGGTCAACCACCCCTTCCACCAGCCGTCCCGGAAGCAGTTGACCACGTAGGTGCTGTCGCTCACCACCTCCAGGGGGCCGTCAATGGTGCGGGCCGCGTCCAGCGCGGCCATGATCTCCATGCGCTGGTTGGTGGTGGCGGCGGCCGGGCCGTTGCGCCAGCGGCCGCCGGGGACCGCCCAGGCCCAGCCGCCGGGCCCGGGGTTGCCCAGGCACGCACCATCGGTGTAGACGGTCGTTCCGCTCATATCCGCTCTTCCATGGACCAAGCATGCCCGATGCTGCCCGCCGCGGGGCATTGTGGCCCCAGTTCGCTCAGGTCGGTAACGCCAATCACGAGCGGCCTGTAAGACTGTTGCCCGCGCTGCGACCGGCGATGACAAAGGGAGGGCTGATGATGGCGGACAGCGATGCGAGCCTGGCCGCGGCCGACGCGTTCGTATTTTTTGGCGCGACGGGTGACCTCGCTCACAAAATGATCTTTCCTGCTCTCTACCAGATGGTGAAGCGAGGCACGCTCGACGTCCCTGTGATCGGCGTCGCTTTTTCCGGCTGGGCCCTACCCCAGCTGCGTGACCGGGCCCGGGACAGCGTTGCCCGGGCGGGCGCGGGCCCAGTAGACGATAAGGTCCTCGAGCGTCTGCTGTCGCTGATGGCGTACGTAGATGGTGACTACGCCGACCCGGCGACGTTCGCCGCGCTCAAGCGGGCCCTCGGCCGCTCGCGCTGCCCGGCCTACTACCTCGCCATCCCGCCCTCGCTGTTCGCCACGGTGGTCCAAGGGCTCGGTGCCGCGGGGCTGACCAAAGACGCCCGGGTCATCGTCGAGAAACCATTTGGGCGCGACCTCGCATCGGCACGCGAGCTCAACCGCGTCGTGCGCTCAGCGTTCGCCGAACCGGCGATATTCCGCATCGACCACTTCCTCGGCAAAGAGGAGATCATGAACCTCCTCTACTTCCGCTTCGCCAACTCCTTCCTCGAACCGATCTGGAACCGGGACTACGTTGCCAGCGTCCAGGTCACCCTGGCCGAACAGACCGGGGTGCAGGGCCGGGGCGCCTTTTACGAGACCGTCGGTTGCCTGCGGGACGTGGTCGAGAACCACCTGTTCCAGATCGTGGCGCTGCTGGCGATGGAGCCGCCGGCATATCAGGGCGTGGGCGCGGTGCAGAACGCGAAGTTCAACGTGTTCAAGGCCATGCGACCACTGAGCGCCGACGACGTGGTGCGGGGCCAGTTCACCGGCTACCGCGACGAGGCGGGCGTGGCCAAGGGCTCTGACGTGGAGACCTTCTGCGCCCTCCGACTGTTCATCGGCTCGTGGCGCTGGGCGGGCGTGCCCTGGTACCTGCGGTCGGGCAAGTGCTTGGCCGAGACGGCCACGGAGGTGCTCGTCGAGCTGAAGCCGCCGCCCCAGCCGCTGTTCGCCGACTCTGCACCGCCAGACGGTCGGGCCAACTACGTGCGCTTCCGGCTGGCGCCCAACCCGGTGATCGCACTGGCAGCCCGGGTAAAACGCGCTGGGGAGGAGTTCGTCGGGGACCAGCGTGAGCTCTCCCTGCTCAACGCGCAGCCTGACGAGGAACAACCCTACGAACGCCTTCTCGGCGACGCTCTGGCGGGCGATGGTGCGCTGTTCACCCGCGAGGACTCGGTCGAAGCCGCCTGGGCGGTCGTCGACCCCGTGCTCGAGGCCCACGACCGCGCCCACCCCTACCGGCCGGGCAGCTGGGGCCCGAGACAAGCGGGAACGCTCATCAAGCCCGACGGGCGCTGGCACGATCCCATGGCCGACCCGGCACCGCACTGACGTGACGGCGTGGGTAGGCGGCGCGACGGTCAGTCGCTCGTGGGCTGCTCCCGCTTGAGCGAGATCGCGAGGTCGGCCTTGACCATGGACGCGACGTAAAGCGGCCAGAGCATGGCTCCATGGCAACGGAAGTTGACCGTCCCTGCATCACGGGTTCTTGGTTGCCGTTTTGCGAGCGTTCCGTCGCCTTGTCCCAGCATCAATGCCGGCGCTGCCCGTGGTCGACCTCTTCAAACGACGGGATGCTCCCGGGGGTCGTTCGCGGGGCCTGACCGGGCAGGCCAGAGCGCTGCCTGGCGATCCTTTTCTCCAGCAGCGGCGAGAAGTGCTTAGCATAACGAGCTTGCACGTCAGCAAGTTGCCAGTCCCGCCCGGTGACAGTGCCTCGACAGTTTTCAGTGCCGCAACGGCAGGGCCAAGAGGCCCTGAAGGCCTCGTCGGCCTCGAAGAGCGCGTAGTCGATGGTCAGCTCTTCGCCAGGCTCGGCCCCTCGCCGCGCCAGCAAGGTGAAGGCGTCTTTGAACCAGAGGTTGGAGTCGCACGAGTGGTTGAGGAAGTAGCCTTCGTCGGCTCCCCTGTCTTCGATGCTGTACAGGTCATCGTCCCACTGCATGACGTCCTTGCCCTTGGCACGAGCCCTCTCGGCCGGGCCTCGGTCAGTCGTATAGGTGACGACCAACTTCTCCTTGGACCGCTCGCCCCAGACTTCTACTACCTCGCCGGGATCTATGCGTTGGACTGCAAAAGAGCCGCGGCCCTCGACGGACGACGTCCGCACCTCGATCTTGGGGCTGAACCAGGAGCCCCTGGGCGCACCCGCACCGGTGGTCACCACCGCGATGATAAGGCGACTTCCACTGGCCACAACGTCCCGACTTGGGTCCCCCGAGCAGGACTAGCCGGAGAATGGCGCGGTCGCGGTCAGGACGCTGCCTGCCGTGTCGACGGCGGCACAGAACACCGTGGTCCCCGGCGGGCAGGACACGCCGGTCAGGCCGCCTGAAGGAGCCGACTGGCTGTCGATGACTTGAGGTTGGCCCCAGCCCCGGCTCGTGAGGACGACATCGGCTCCCTGGCTGTCCACGCCGAGGCACGTGCCGACCTCGGGGCACGATAACGACACGGGCGTGGAAGCCAAGTCGTCGACCCGCACCGGGGCTGACCAGTGCCCATCCTGGTAGCTGAGGCCATGGCCGAAAAGGTCCGTGGCCTCACAGAAAGTAACCTTGGCACAGGAGATCGCGGTCAATGCCGTGTTGTCGACTTGTTGGGGGGCGGACCATTTCTCCCCGCCCAGGACCAGAGCGCGGCCGTCTCCGTCCACCGCCACGCAATGGCCGGGAGCGCCGCAGGACACTGCGTTGATGGGGTAGTCGGGGTCTATGAGCTCGGCCCTGGACCACGTGCGCCCGTTGAAGGTCTCGGCGTTGCCTTGCCCGTCTACGACCACGCAGAACTCGGGCGAGGTGCATGAGATGGCCGCCACTGTCCCCGGGTAGGGAGGCCCTGGTGCCTGGTCCACAGCCGCCAAATTGGACCAGCGGCCGTGCTGGGACACGGTGACGGCGACGAGGTCGGTCACGGCCGCGCACCAACCGACCAACGGGCAGGAGACCGACTCGACCTCGCCTACGTACTGGTCGACCCGCTGCGCCGCGCTCCAGCTCCTCCCGTTGTACGTGATCGCATAGTCGGTCCCAGTCGACCAGCCAGTGGCAACGCAGAACGCAGCGGTCGCGCACGACACCGCATTGAACGCTCCCACAGAGGTCGCCACGGCTCGCCATGTGCCGTCGGCCTGGGCCGGGGCGGGGAGAGCCACTAGCGAGCCGACCAAAAAGCTACAGAGCACCAAGCAACGAGCCCGGCGGGACGTGGTCACGCCGGCGCGCCTACTGGCACCCGGTAGAGGGTCGTCGGGACGGTCTCCGGACCTCCCACTGGCAGGGACGTTTGACCAGACGGCCCAAGCAGGTAAAGGGCACCGTCGTAGAGCGCCGCGTCGGGGTTGGCGTCGTAGGATAGTTCCCCCCAATAGGCAGGCAACGTTACCGACGCCACGGTTGTCTGTGCCCCATTGGACGGGTCGATCTTCACAATGGTTGTCGATGTCGGCTCGGCACCGGTCACAGTACTGCTCGGGAACAGCGACGAGAAAATGCCAGACACGCCGTTACCGACCGCCCAATCATCTGTCTGGGCTGTCTCGGCCGACGTCAGCGCCGGTCTCGGGACGAGCCTGTCGAAGCGAAGGACGTGGCAAGCGTTGGTGGTGCTCAGGTGCCGGCAGACTTCGGCCCAAAGGGCTGAGCCGTCTCCCACCATCCAATTGGTGAACTCGCCCCCTCCGAGGCCGCCGGTACCGGCGACGTAGAAGGGCTGTGCACTTCGAGACGTCGGGCCAACCCGGAAGATGGTCACCTCCGACTTCGCCCCCGCAGCGGAGAAGCCTGACTCGATGCTCGGCGCAATGTAAAGACCTTCGTCATCCGCGGTGACGACGGGGCGCGTGAGCACCCAGGGGAGAAGAGCCTTTTGGAGGACCTGGCCGCTGGCCTCCGACACTTCTATGGCCTCGCTGTGGTTAGGCGAGGCGCGTGGGGCGGCCACGTACAGCCACAACGTCCCGCCACCAAGAGCGCTCTCCAGATGGGTGTCCGACGCCTCTTCGTAGGTGGCGATGACAGGCCCGAGCTCGATGTTGCCCGTTCCCAAAGGCGAGAGCCGGGCGATCCGAAGGTCGTCGGCCAGCCCCCCGGCCAAGGGTTGGCTGACCGCCATGAAGGGCTCGCCTGAAATGCGCGGGTCGTCGCAGCGAGGCTCGATGAGGTGGGACAGCGAGAGTGCCAGCGGGTTGACTTCTGCGCTCAGGCAGTCCACTCCGCTGTTGCCGGCGATCGTCGCCGTCCCTGACATCAATAAGCCCCCGGGCCCGGCGGTTATCGACTCGAACTGCAGGTTGGGCGGGAACTGGGCTGAGCTCACCGGCGTGGGTGCGGCGGCGGCGATCTGTGCGGGGGCGGGGCCAAGCACGCCCGCACAGAGGACGGCGATCGCGCCAAGGGCGCACCGGCCGAGCCGGCGCGAACAATGGTGCCCCACCTCCTAAAGACGCCCGGCTACGCAGGATGGTTCCCAGCGTGCCCCGGCCTTCGGGAAGCGACGCTGCTACTTTCTGAGCCTTACGCGAACATGAACGGCGGCGAGGTCCAGGGTCGCGCCCCCACGGCGTTGGAGAAAGAAGATGGCTGTTCATGCCGGCGTAAGGCGGGACCGAGATGATGGTGCCCATGGCCCGGGACAGCTCTCACGCCCGCAGGGGCCTGAACGCGCCGTTCTGGGCGCCGGGGACAGCACCGACGGGCGCTACCTGGCTCCCGGTCATGCCGTGACTGGGCCGCGCCACCAGCGGCTGTTCTCTTCTCGCAGAGCTCGTCGGGCCCGGCTCATAGGCTGTCTCGCCGCCATCGCCATTGTCGTGTCCGTCGCCGCTGGGGTCGGCTTGGCGCGACCGGCGGCCGAGCCGGTCCCGACTGCGGCCAGGAGCAGCGCCGCGCCCCACCAGGGCGAGGGCTCGCTCGGGGCCCGGACGGGCACGTCACCGGGGACCAGATTGGCCGCGGTGGGAGCTCCCGCCATCGAAGCGGGCCAACTCCCCTGGGAGCTCGCCGCACCTATAAGCCGGGAGGTCGTCCTCAGCGGTGCTGGCGCCGACCAGCTGGTCATTGCCGGCGGACTGGACGGCTCGGGGACCTCGGTCGGCGGCATCTTTGCGCTCGACACCGCCACCGGCGCTCTGCGCCAAGAGGGCGGCTTGCCGTCCCCGACCCACGACGCAGCGGGGGCGACCCTGGCCGGTCGTTCGCTCGTGTTCGGCGGCGGGACGGCGGCGCCGAGCGCGGGGGTCCAGCGTTTTGTCGCCGCCGGCCCCGTGCTCTCGTCCGGTTCGTTACCCGAGGCGCGCGCCGACGCCACCGCGGTGACGATCGGGGCCCGGGCGTTCGTCATCGGCGGCTACGACGGTTCGTCTCTGGACGCCGAGGTCCTGGGTACGACCGATGGCTTGCACTTCAGCCCCGTAGCCGCCCTGCCCGTGCCGGTCCGCTACCCGGCGGCGGCGCCACTGGACGGGAGGATCTATGTTTTTGGCGGCGAGAGCGGCAATGGCCAGCCGGTGCGCGCCGTCCAGGTCGTCGACCCGAGGACAGGGTCGGCCTCGGTCGTCGGCGAACTACCGTTGCCAATAGAGGCGGCGATGGCCGTCAACCTTGGCGGTACGGTCTACGTGGCCGGTGGGGACACGACAGGCGGGCCCTCGTCCCTCGAGCCGGTGGCCTCCATCTACGCCTTCGATGCGGCGGACGGTAGGTTGCTCCGGGCCGGCTCGCTCCCCGTGCCTGTAAGCAACGCTGCGGTTGCGGTGTTGGGCACGAGCGCCTGGGTGGTGGGCGGCGAGCTGGCGGGCGGCACGCCCACGGCCGCCGTCCAGGTGCTCGAGCCCAATTCCAGGTTCGGTACCGCGGGCAGCCGCGGTGCGGGCTCACCTTTTTACGGGGAGCACCTGTTGGTTGCCGACCGGGGCAACGACCGCCTCCTTGTCCTCGACGATGCCAACCAGGTGGTGTGGAGCTACCCCTCGAGGTCTTCGCCCCCGCCGCCGGGAGGTTTCTATTTCCCCGACGACGCCTTTTTCGTCCGCCACGGCACGGCCATCATCTCGAACCAAGAGGAGAACGAGACCGTCGTCGAGCTCTCCTATCCTTCGGGCCGCATGCTGTGGTCCTACGGGCACCCGCGCGTCGCCGGGTCAGCGCCCGGGTACCTGGACAACCCCGACGACGCCTATCTGCTAAAGAACGGCGACATCACCGTCGCCGACCCCAAGAACTGCCGCGTCCTGGTGATCAGCCCGACGAAGCGCGTGCTCGACCAGATCGGGACCACGGGAGCATGCACGCACAACCCCCCTAGTGGGCTCGGCTCGCCCAACGGGGACACGCCCCTGGCGGACGGGGACCTGCTCATCTCTGAGATCAATGGCTCATGGGTGGACGAGTACACGCCCCAGGGGCGCCTCGTGTGGGACGTACAGCTCCCCATCGGCTACCCGTCCGACCCGCAACAGATCGGGCCCGACGCTTACCTCGTGGCCGATTACGAGGAGCCCGGGGCGATCGTCGTGTTCAACCGGCAAGGAAAGATCCTCTACCGTTACCAGCCCTCGTCGGGCGCCGGAGAGCTCAACCGCCCGTCCCTGGTCGAGCTGCTGCCATCCGGGGTGTTCATGCTGAACGACGATTACAACGACCGGCTAGTGGCCATCGACCCGGGGACGGGGGCTCTCGTGTGGCAGTACGGCGTAACCGGCGAGGCGGGCGCGGCCGCCGGCCTCCTCGACGTGCCCGACGGCTTCGACGTCCTTGGCCCGGGAGGCTCGACCCCAACGCACACACCCACGGGATAGGCGCCGGAGAGGACCGCAGCGGCGTTCATGTGGGCGCAAGGATCTCCGGTCACACTGGTTGAGGTGGCGGTTCCCCCTGTGCGACGGGCCCCGGACGCTAGCTTGTCCAGCCGTCCAGGGCCCGCTGCACACCGGTCGCCAGGCGTCGAGTCCAATGCCCGTTTGACAGGGACCGTGGCCGCGGTGTTATTGGTCCTGCTGGCAGCCGAAGGTGTCACCGTGCTGCGTGTCCGGGCGCTCCTCACTGCTCACGTGTTCATCGGCATGCTCCTGGTCCCACCCGTGCTGCTGAAGATCGGGGCCACCGGCTACAGGTTCGTCCGCTATTACGCCGGCTCCCCCGCCTACCGGCGCAAGGGCCCACCACCCTTGTTGCTGCGTGTTCTCGGCCCCCTCGTGGTGGTACTGACGACCTGCCTGTTCGCCAGCGGCATCGCCTTGCTGTTCGTGGGCCACGGGCTCCGCCGTGACCTGCTCTTGCTCCACAAGGCGAGCTTCGTGCTGTGGTTCGGGGCCATGGCCGTCCATGTCCTGGGCCATCTCCTGGACACGGCCCGCCTCGCTCCGAAGGATTTCTACTGGCGCACCCGCAGGCAGGTCAAAGGAGCGGGTCCCCGCCAGTGGGCCGTAGCTGTCAGTCTCGCCCTGGGTACCTTGCTGGCCGTACTGTTTGTTGGGCGGGTTGGCCATTACCTGGTCAGCTGAGCGCCCTCGCCCCCCGACGGCCTTGACGCCAAGGGGCTACAACGGCCCCCGCCGCCGGCCAAAATGAAGACCGGTGCGTCTTCTTAGTCGGGTAGATCGGGGAGGTCGGGCCCTTTTTAGTTCGAGCTGTATGGCCGCACCACGCCCGCTCCGTCTGCGCACCGGGAGCGGTCCCGCCACCTGGGGCCATTGTCCCAGTATCGGTTAGGGATGCTTACGTCAACATTAACGACGAAGTCTCCTGAGATCTCGACCGCCGGCACCGGTCCAATTGGCCCATCGCTGCCCATGGGAGAGGCGTTGGACCTCTGTCTGTCCGATCACTTTCTTGTTTGGCGCGACGGACAAGAATGGCCGCTTGGCTTAGTGGTCAGATCGCGGCCCAAAGGCCCGTACCCTACGCCGCTGGGCTCAACTTCTGCGTATTTCCATCAATTGTCCGTTACCCGCCTCACACGAAACGAAGAACCACCCGCCGGGCTGTTCAGGGTTCTCCCCGCTGAGAAGAGCCCATCGGGACGTCATAGGTTATGGCGCCCCGGCCTTATCAGAACTTACATGAACCCCTATGGGCTTGCGCCCAACGCGACCGAGGAACCTCCCCGGAGGGGAGCGTAAGCTCGCACCTCAACGGGCATGACTTCTGGCCGCGAGCCAGAAGTCATGCCCGTTTCAGGTTGATGGTCCCGACCCTACATGTTCGGGCAGGGGTGCGCGGTGGCTGGCAGACTGGTAGTAGGGGTCGAACTTGTCGTCGTCGAAGGAGCCGACGTTGCGGCATACGCCGCCGCCGCTCCCCCGCCCAGCAGAACCCCGGTGAGGGTCAGAGCCCCCACGACCTTCATAACGCGTGGCCTCATGGTTGTTCACCTCCCTTCTGGACTTCATTTGTGTTCTGACCACCCAACCGGGATCAGCACAGAGCATCCTCAGATTGGGCTGGTAATGCACTGGGAGCCTTCGGGCTCGCGCCCCGGCGCATGGGGCTCTCCACCTGAGCCGGTGACCCGTCCGAACTTAAGGCGTTCATGTTGGCGCAAGGCTGGCGTGGACATAATTGGGCCTGGCGCTGGGAAGTGCCGTGACCGGAAGGAGAAGATCCTGGTGCACGAGGCCTCGGGCCGGAGGCCATGACCGGAACGAAGCACGCCGCACCGCGGCGCCGGGCACGGCCCCGCCGGCGTTTTCTCAGGTGGCGCGCCCTGCTGGTGGTACCAGTGCTCGTGACCCTCCTGCTGGGCGTGTCCCTGGCCGGTGCCGCCCTCACCCCCGGCAACCAGAGCTTCGAGGCCAAATGGGCCGACTGGTTGCGCGCCCACCACGCCGGGCTGGTGGCCCAGCGCTTCGAAGAGATCTACTACTCGGCCACCGCACCGGCCAAAGGCGGCCGCCCGAAGGCCCTCAACAAGGTGCCCGTGACGGTCCTCAGCACCCCGGCAACCACCCTTGACCCAGGGCCGGCCGCTGTTCCGAGCACGACGGCGCCAAACGCCCCGACCACGACGGTG
>Ga0181517_10003461_pt1 | contig 15034 bp, 7 predicted proteins | sample PEATcosm2014_Bin_31_FD_119748 | JGI IMG/M metagenome (GOLD analysis project Ga0181517, IMG submission 119748) | Peatland microbial communities from MTU Mesocosm Facility, Houghton, MI, USA - PEATcosm2014_Bin01_30_metaG | ecosystem: Environmental > Terrestrial > Soil > Wetlands > Peat | place... | reverse complement strand
GCTATTCGCCCTGGCGGTTCAGCGGCAATTACTGCACACAACCTGGCGGCTCTGGGCCACTCCGTCGGGTTCATCAGTACCGTTGCCGGCGACGACCTTGGCAATCTCTGCCAAACGGAACTGCGTCAGGCCGGCGTGGATCTCTCCCGCTGTGTTCCGGTCGAGCATGTGCAGACCGGCGTTACCGTCCTGCTCCAGCACGAGCTTCGCCGCCATATGTTCACTTACGCAGGCGCCACCTTCCATCTGTCTTATAGCGATCTCGACCTTGACTACCTCGCAGATGCCCGTCACTTTCACATGGCCTCCTATTATCTGCAGCGCTCACTCACGCCCCAGATTCCCGAACTATTCGCTACTCTTAAACAGGCGTGCCTCACCATCTCGCTCGATCCCAACGACGATCCTGCGCAGCAATGGGACCGATGCATTCTCGAGGCGCTACCCTTCGTCGATCTCCTCATGCCCAACGAACGCGAGGCCTGCCTGCTCGCCGCCGAGCCAGATCTGGACAAGGCGATTGCAATCTTGCGCTCGCTGGTTCCGCTGCTGGTCGTCAAGCGAGGCGTGAACGGCGCTTCCGCCTTTAGCGGCTCACACTCCTGGCACGTTCCCTCGCGTCCCATCGAGGTGGTTGATGCCGTTGGAGCCGGAGACAGCTTCAACGCCGGTTTCCTGCACGCATGGACGCAAGGTTGCTCACTCGAGCAGGCGCTGGCCTGCGGCAATCTTGCCGGCGCATGGTCCACCACCGCGAGCGGCGGCACATCAGCCTTTCGCGAGCCGCACTCCCTTCGCGCGCTTGAAGCTGCACTCGCGGAGAGCATCCGCACTACCAGTCCTTGAAGCTGTCGGAGCAATCAGCGGAAGGTAGACTTTGTTCGCTCGTACTCTTCTATCGTTAGCAGTTTTGCCCGAAAACGCAGCGGGTCAGCCTCTGCATTCTCCGTTTCGAGGCTTGCTCGACGTTTATTCACATTGCAACCTACATGCTCACCGAGCCGCTTAAACGGCCCTTTACATTGAAGGCTCCAACAGCTTTGTTGCCTCCACCGCCGCTTCGATTGTTACCGGGCGGAACGAACCAGTTCCCGGGTGGGTCTATTCGCTCAGCACGGTGGCGGTTTCCATTGGCCTTCCTTCGGAGGATCTCAGTTTTTCAGGTGCTAGCTTTCTGTCGAATATTGCAGGTGGATTTCAGGGTATCTGTGACGAATTGCTCCAGCTATGGGGCAACGGACGAATACTTATAAGCGTTCTTGTCACCCTCACAGCCCTGACAGGGGTGCGCGTGACAGTACGAGTTATCAAACGCAAGATCCGCATAAACTCATGGATATTGTGCTTGGTAGCTGCAATGACAGGGCTTGGGGTGATATTGGACGGGTACGATCCCTTTCGGGGCTCCATCGTTGATGACACGATTCTCGGTCGTATGATTGCCGGTTGGTCAGCTATTACCGCTAGGCTCCCAGGTGTTCGCTTTACGCTTGGACCCTGTCTCGCGCTTGGGTCGGTCTTACTCTTGTTGGTAATTATGGTCGGGGTGAATACTGCACGGAAGCTGCTCCGTGGAAGTCGATAATTTAATAGTACTTAGCCGGCGAAGTCACCGCGCTACCTGATTTCGCACCCAAGGTTGATGGTCGGACCCTATCCAATTAATACTGATAGCATGAAATGAGAATCCGGCGCGGATCATGCCGGGATTGATAACCAGGGTAGTCGTGGGAACGGCATGTCGGTTGTACCGCGAAGGCCAGATAGGTCCCGGCAAACGCCGCAGGCTTCGGGAGCCTCCTCGGACCCGAGCACGACGGGAGGGCACGAGATCCCAGTCGACATGGCGACTTCGCAGGATTGATCGGGACGATCATGGCCGGTTTATCGCCTTGTTGGGTACCGTGGCCTCCCCGTCCCCAAGTGCGAGGAACAGGGGGCACCATCATTTGTGGCTAGGAAGGTTGACTTAGAATGGGGCCAGCTGCCAAAACTTTAATTGTCATACTCGACGTCTTCTTCTTTGGGTATATCTGGCAGGAAAAACTTTTCGAGAGTCCTTAGAGTCCAAACGCACTTGATGAAAATGTCTTCGAGAACCTCGGTCAGTTCTTTCTTATCCATCTGAAAGAACGGCTTTATTTTTTCGTAGTTTTCTCCCTTCCGGTGCGCAGTGCTGGCCGAGCGTAATGCCTGAAGCTTCCGTAAGAACTCCATCATCTTATCGCTGCGAATGTTCTGAGTCCCGAGCCAGGTCTCAAATTTATCGAGGCCCTTTGCATTTTCCTTATTGGTAATTCCCTTTGCAAGTTCATTCTCATTCAGGGAGTCGATAAAGACCTTTGTTAGCGTAGCGATCTGCTCGTCAAATTCTCGAATATCGTTTGTCAGTGGCACGCGCAGGATCTTAAAGGCGTATTCATCCTTGCCGGTCAGAGGTCTAAACAGCTCCCAGCCAAATTTCCTTTTCCAGTATTCGTTGAAGATAGTGAATCTTTGTTTGAAGTAGAGATCGGCGGTCTGAGGGTCTGCGAATTGCCCGAGAATGCTTCGCTTGAACGCAACCCTGCTCATCGTCCCGGACGGGAGATTAAATCCGCGCCAGTACATCTGCTCCGTGTGCGAGAGGTGCCCGAGATCACCAAGAAACACCATCACCGCCTCGGGATGATTGTTGTCGATGTAGAGGCTCCACAACGCTCCACATGATAAGTACCCATCGCTCACGGTGTACTTCACTGGCTGCGAGTAGTACTTATTCAAAACCTCTTTTCGGAAGCACACCGGCGTTAGGTAATTCGGAGCTCCTTCGTTGGCGCCAAAGTTGTTTGCAAGCTCCGCTTCGTTACAGGTAAATAGAATTTCCTTTCCGTCATCATCAGCACCGATGATGAAATCAATGTATTGCTTTTTCTGGCGCCCGAATATATCCGGTTTGAACGAAGGATCGCCAGACACGAGTTTCTTCCCCAAGAGCCGCCCGTGAGACTTCTTTGTGTTATCGGAGAACCCCATCCATTTACCGACGCCAACAGAATATATGAAGTCTGCCCCCTTTTCCTCTCTCGAATGCTCCCTTACGCCAAGTTCCTCGATCGTTTTCTTCGATAGCCGGTTGTAGTCGAAAAAGATAGCTAATTTCATCTTGCGAATGGCGAGATACTGACGAATCAAAAAAGTCTTGATTTTGATCTCCCCATCCTTCATTAAGACCGCTTCGTGCTCGTCACCGTTATCATCGATCCGGAAAAGTTTGCGGCCCAACTTGTCATCGTAGAGATTGAAATATAGCCGGAAGTCTTCGGAGACTTCCCAGTAGTCGGGTCTGATTTCGTGAAAACTGCGCTTCAAGACAAGGGGCTCAATTCCACCATCCGAAGACCGAACATAGCGCGTCTTTTCCTTCTCGGCCCCAAAGCTGGACTCCAAGCCAGGGGCTCCGTCTCCGATAGTTAAATCCCAAGAGGGGCGTTGTAGTACTCGTTTGACGAGCGTGTTCTTTATGAGCGCAGAGTAGATCGCCACACCATCGAGGCTGTCCCGGGAGGAATAGACTGTCGTCCATTCGCCTTTCCCAAGCTTGGCGAGTGTCGGTAGAAAATCTGAGAACGTTAGATCCTCAGGGTCCATATTCTGATTTTATCGGATTATAGAAGGCCTATTTCCAAATCGTAACACTGTTTCATGCACCCTGGGTCCACAGACCCCAACGGGCGCAAAGCGGTTCAGCTCAACCAGGATCGGTCCTCACAAACGCCTATGTAGCCGGGGGAATTCTGGATTCACGCTAAATCGCCGAGTATCAAATCGAGGGGCGTTGAAATCCCAAGTCAGTCGGCTGCCGCAAGCTCGGCACCGAAGATTTGCACCCGAAAACGACCTCGCGTTTGCCATTCAAAATTGGAACGACATTGGGTGAGCGATGGCTCCGATAGGCAGAAGAGGCCCCCGCAAGCCGGGAGCCTCTTCTTGTCCTAAAGTTGTTGTCCAGCCCACTCAATGAGGGCTCAAAATTCCTTATTGTCCCTTTATTGTACCTTTGAATGTCACTTGCCAAACACTCCTAACTCCTTTGGAATGAATGGAGGGGACGACGGGGCTCGAACCCGCGACCTCTGCCGTGACAAAACCATGAAGAATGGTAACTCATTGATTCTAAAGCGCACTGATGGCTCAGAAAGCGCACAAGAACACCCAAAATGAGGCTTCAGCACCCTGATCGAACCCTGATTTTGGAAAGAAAGCAGAGGTCAAGCGAGCAAGTGGCGTGGGTAGCAGGATTATTGCCATGCGAAAGCCCGCCGGCTTGCATCACTGTTACGATCTGGCCGCCTGAGCTGCTACGAACATTCCGTATCGGAGTCAAAAAACACTACGGGAGAGGTGTGACCACCAACCATTCGTGACCCACTCAGTGCTATCTTTGTGGCGATCCGAGGTCACCAACTGCCCCCTACTGCTGTCAAAGACCCCTTCCGACACTGCTTCCTCGTTCGAAATGAGGCCGCTCTTTCCTCCGGACGGAATTTTTGCGAGGAACACCATTGCTGTATTCCACTTGCGGCGCTCCTGTCGAGTCCGTCAGCGCCACAGTGCTGCCCAGCGCATCGGTCAGGTAGTTGTAGGTACCGGTCGAATCCGCGCGAATGAAATACTCATCGATACCGCCGGTAAGCAGGTTAGCCGTGGGTGTTGTTCCGTTCAGCTCCTGCACCGGATTTGCGCCGTCGTAAAGGAAGTAGGTGTTCGGGTTCAGAATCGTTTTGGAGACGCGCCGCCCCAGAGGATCGTAGGCAAACGTAGCGCCATTGTTATCCGCCGACACCAGCCGGTTCTGCGCATCCCAGACGTAGGTGTTCGTGCCATCGCTGAGCGTGTTCACTTTGGCATCGTGGGTCATTGCGGTCGAGCCCCACTGCGTCAACCGGTTGTTCGCGTTATAGACCGCCGAGGAAACCACCAAGGACAGCTGCGTATTCGCCAGGCTACCGGTCGCGCTCACTCGCCGTCCGGCCAAATCGTAGTTGTACTCCAGATTTTGCGCGCCCAGCGCGCCGTCAGCGTAGACAATTCCCGTAAGCTGAGAGGCAGTGTCATAGCTGAAGTTTGCAACCACGCCATTCGGCAGCGTCATCGAGGCTCGCCTGCGGCGCCTGTGCCAGCGGAAAATCGCGATAAGGCGCCTGCCCCAAAGAGATGCGGAAGGCCGTGTCCAAAATGTAGCTCGTGTCCCAGAGGACGTCGAGGTGCGCATTCTGCCACAGGACCACGGCTGTGCTGGCAATAAACAATGTGGACGCGGCAGTGAAATCGCGCATACTCCAGCGGCTTTGAGTGAACTGAGATTTACGGCGAACAGGTTTGGGCTTGCACATGTCGAGTGTCAGGCGGCATCTTATCGCGTTCCGCCCAATCCATTGTTCTTCAACGCTCACGCCCAGTTATGCAAGCCGACTGGATTGCCAGAGAACTGTTGTGGCTTCGCTACGCACTTTAACTTCTGAATAAGTCGCGGTTGCGCAGAGTTCTGTCGCTGCGTGAGAATAACAATGGAGACAAATGTGAGACTTATTCTTGTGTGCAGGCTATCAGTCTATTTTGCCCTGTTTCTAGCCTGTTGCGCTTTGCCAGCGCTGCCGCAAAACGACCAACGGCAGGTTGCCTTTTCGCTGGAACAGCAAGGCAAAGTTCCCGAAGCAGAAGCCGCCTGGCACGCATTGTCCACTGCGTACCCATCCAATCCTGAACCGTACGCTCATCTTGGCCTGCTCGAAGCACGTCAGGAACATTACACCGAGGCGATAGCGTTCTACCGGAAGGCCATGGCGTTGAATCCAGCCATGCCTCGCTTGCGCTACAACCTGGGCTTAGCGTACTTCAAGGACGGCGAATACAAGGACACAATTTTGCAACTTAGACCCCTGCTCAAAACGCAACCACCCTCCTCAGACGAGGCGCAGCAGTTGACGGTCCTGATCGGAATGTCGCATTTTGGGCTGGGTGAATATGCGGCGGCGGCTCCCTATCTGAAGAAGGCTGCGGACCGAGATGCGCGGAACCTTCCCTTGCTCTTGACTTTGGCCCACAGTTGTTTGCTCTCGAAACAATACCAATGTGTCATGGATGAGTTTCACCGCATCATCGCGCTCAATGCTGACTCTGCCGAGGCTCACATGCTGGCTGGCGAAGCGCTGGACGAAATGAAGAACACGGCCAGCGCCACAGAGGAGTTTCGCGCCGCCGTCCAGGCGAATCCCAAGCAGCCCACCGTCCACTTCGGCTTGGGGTATATGTTGTGGATGCAGGGTCAAAACCAAGAGGCCACGCAAGAATTTCAGGCCGAACTCGAGAACACTCCCGACTATGTCCAAGCCATGCTTTACATGGCCGATTCTTATATAAAAATGAACCGGCAGGACGATGCTCGCCCGCTGCTGGAGAAGGTAGTGATGATTAGCCCTGACAATTCCATGGCGCATCTCGACCTAGGCATCGTTTACACCGATGCTGGTCAAAAGGAAGACGCGCTACGCGAGTTGAATAAGTCCATTGCGCTCAAGCCGGATGACGTAAGCGCCCACTGGCGCCTCTCGCGGCTTTACCGTTCCATGGGAAAAACGGCCGAAGCCAATGCGGAACTAATCGAATCCAAGAAAATCAACAAAGCCGTCGACAATTCACTGCTCCACGTATTTTCCGAGACCCCTCAGTCACTCAATGCTCCACACGCAATCACCCCTGCCCCGGCGAACAAGTAACTTATCTTGGTGAAGGGCACTCAGCGCAAGAGTAAGGCCGGAGCTTTCGCCCCGGCCTTTGGTTAGGCTGCATTGGATCGGAAAGAACTAGAAGGTAAACTTTCCGCCCATCTGGAGCAGACGTGGCTCGTGATCGGAGGTAACTTGCCCGAAGTGAGCAGCGCCCAGCGTGGTGCCGACAGCCCAGAAGTTGGGATGGTTAAATACGTCGAAAGCTTCGACGCGAATTTGGCACTTCAAGGCTTTGTAGATGGTAGTGTTCTTCGCCAAAGCGATGTCCCACTTCTGGAAGTCCGGTCCAAGCATCGTGCCCGTACCCACGTTGCCCCATGCGCCGGCAGCGGGAGCAAAGGACGAGGTCGAGAACCAGCCCGCACCCGTATACCCTGGCTTCTTGGACATCGTGATTGGACCCACCTGATTCGGGCGCGCAGAGCCGTAGGAAGCGATACCCAGGCCGCGAAGACCCTGTCCATTCACCGTAACAGGTAGCGGAGTTGTTACTGTTCCGGGGTTGTAGTTGCAGAGTCCAGTATTCGGATCAGTCGGGCATTGGAACGGGTCGCCCGTCTGGGTGATAGTCATCGAAGTGCCGGAGGTGTAGGTGGTAATGCCGGAGACTTCCCAACCGCCCAGCAACATTGCTTCGGCATTGTGCTGCTCCTTGAAGAAAGGCAGCGTGTAGATGTAACTGACGACCAGGTTCTGCGGCTGGTTGAAGGCCGCCGGACCGTAGTCGGCCTTGATGTTGTAGCTGTTTTGGATTGGATAGGACGGGTTGTAGGCCAAATCGCCTTGGCGATCCGTAGATTGCGTGGTCATGACCTTCGACCACGTATACGCGGCATTCACCGTGAGGCCTTTGGCGGAGCGATGGTTCAGCGAGATTTGCAGCGAGTTGTAGTTGCTGGTGAAAATTGGGTTTCTGTCCTGAATATGGTCATAGCCCAAATAAGGACGGAGCGAATTGACGTCGGTATTGGCCGTCGCAGCCAGCCTGGCTGCTTCCGTGGGCTGGTTTTCGTTCCACTCGCCGACCAGATGGCGGGCCTCGTTGCCCACATAGGCCACAGAAAGAACCGTGGTAGGCAGCAGTTGGCGCTCAACGGTCAGGTTGTAGTCGAAGTAGCTTGGAACCCGGAAGGTTGGGTCGCCGGTTGCGACTAACGCGTTGGGACCCAAACTAATGGCCGCCGTGGAACTCTTCGACCCGTCAAAGGTGGTGTTAGAGATGGTCACGCTCTGCGTGATCGGCGGATCGTCAAAGGCGTTCTGCTCCCACATGCCGTCCAGCACGCGATCGTAGAAGAGGCCGAAGCCGCCGCGAATAGAGGTGACTCCTTTTCCGTCGGGGTTGTAGGCAAAGCCAAGGCGGGGTGCGAAGTTGGCGATGTCGTTGGGATTTACGTATTTGCCGTAGGGCGAACATTGAACAAGCGGGCCGATGGCTTGCGCTGCCGCGCAGTGTTTGTTATTGTTCGGGAAAATGAGCCCATTGGCATATGTGTTGGCCACAAGCTGCGTGCCGGCAACGATCTGACCAGGGTTGAAATTGCCGCTGATCGGGTCGATGGTCGGGGCAACCGCGGAACTGAACAGCAGTCGATCAAAATTGGTCAAAGTGTTGTTTTTGTCCCAGGGAGACGGAAGCCTGCTCCACCGCAAGCCCATGTTGAAAGTCAGCTTGTTGTTGAATTTCCAATCGTCCTGAACATAGGCCTCGGTGTTGACGAAGTTGAGGTCGGGAACGGTGTCGCGGCTTGACTGTCCGTAGCTATATACCGTGCCAACAAGGAAATCAGCAAAGGGTATATCGCCATTGCCCACGTACACACCGGAGTTATTGAGAGAACCGGAACCGAAGGTGAAGGATGCATCGCCGCCGGTGCCATTTTCGGTCTTGATCATCTGCTGAATCTGGAAGCCCATGCGGACGGTGTGCTTGCCCAAGGTGAGCGCCAGGTTGTCAAAGTAGGTGCGGTCCAGGTTGCGCTCTCCATACGGATCGCTGCCTGGCCCAAAGCCCGTAGTGCCATCGGCAAAGCTAACGGCCGGCATGCGCCCGTAAGGATCTTTTCCATAAGCATACGTTCCGGGCTGCAAGGCGCTCACATAGGTAGGATTGTCGGCAAATTCGCCGCTTTGGAAATTCGCGTTGATGGTGCCCTGCGCGTATGCAAACTCCAGCTCGTTGACGATCTTGGGCGAGATGGTCCAGGTCAGGTTGCCCACCACGTTTTTGCCGGGCGTGCTATAGGAGACTGCGGCCGCCCCAGGATATTGCGGGCCATTCCAGAGACCGCTGGGATCGACCTGCGGATTACTATCATTCATGCCGCGCACGAAAAGGTGGATCTTGTCGTTGAAGTAGTGATCGATGCGGACGATGTCGTCCCGATAATCGTTCGTCGAAGGTTCGTTGAAGGTCAGTGACCCGCTGGCGTTCGCGAATTTATCAAAGAGATTGGTCAGATAAACCTGTGCATTCTTGCTGAAGGCGCTTGAAGGGATCGTTGACGTGTTCGTGCTCGCGTTGTAGACAGCAACCGGATACTGGTCCGTGATATCGCCCGGAAAGGTTCCGGCAACTTCAGCCGTGGTTGGAGGAGCCAAAGTGGTACTGCTTCCCGCTTGGTTGATCTTGTGCCAGTCCTCGGACCAGAAGAAGAAGGTCTTGTTCTTGTTTTCGTTGTAAACCTTGGGAATATAGATGGGACCGCCGATGGTGAAGCCGTAGACGTTTTGATGGTAGACGCCTGGCGTATTGGGCAACGGGTCAGGCGCGCCGCTGGCAGTCGTGTTGGTCAGCTGAGAATACTTGTTGAGCCAGTCGTTGGCATTGAAGTCCGTGGTGCGCACGTACTCATATCCCTCGCCGTGGAAGGAACTGGTGCCGCTGCGCGTGGCCACGAGAATTTGGCCGCCGCCCGAACGTCCATAGCCGGCATCGTAGTTGCCGCGCTCCAGGGTAATTTCCTGGATGGCTTCCATGCTGGGCTGACTGGTGGCGGTGGTGTTGGAGCCGGTGTCGTTGATGTCGGCGCCGTCCACCGTCCAGTTGTTGGCGGTGCCGCGAGCGCCGTTGACGGACATGCCCGTGTAACTCGAAGAGTCCTCGTCGCCCAACATATTTACAACGCCGGGTTGCAAGGTCACCAACTGCACGAAATTGCGGCTGTTGATCTCAAGTTCGCGGACCTGCACACCCGAGATGGTGCCGGCCTGGCCGCTGGTCTCAGTATCGACCTGAACCGGGTTGTCATCCACGGTGATCGTTGTGCTGGTCGAGCCGGGCTTCAGTTGAGCGTTGAAGGTGTGTTTTTCGGCGACGTTCAGGACGATGTTCTTGCCCTTGAACGTCTCAAAGCCCGTCGCCGTTATGGTGACCGAATAGGTTCCGGCCGTGAGGTTGGTGACAACGTAGTTGCCGGAGCCATCCGTCTGCACAGCGCGTGCTCCTGCGTTGACGCCGTTCTGCGCAACCGTCACTGAGGCGTGAGGAATCACAGCCCCGGTTGCATCGGTAATAACGCCGCTGAGTGTTGCCGAGAGTTCCTGAGCGCCCGCAAACATCGAGCTGAGCAGAAACACTACAGCCAACAAACTGAGCAGCACTGGCCCGCGCTTCGTTCGAAAGAATTCAACAAATAACCCTCTGAAATAAATCATTGCTGTCGCACCTTTCTTTGAAGTCCTGTTGATGTCCATACGCCGGTACGTATTGACGAATAACGTTGAAACCATGGAGCACTGTCCAAGCCGGAAAAATGCTCGCCTCCGAATTGACACAAACGCCTGCGATTCAGACTCCGGCACTCTTGAGTGTCAAGGCTCTCGCAGACCGCGCCTTGGCTTTGGAAGAACGGACGCTCTCGCGCCGCCGGAATTCTGATTCGAACAGGGAGCGATTTCGGCCTTACTTTTCTGCCTCAGGCTCCTGAGGTGGTAAGTCACCCTCTCCGCTCCTGCGCACTTCCGCCCTGCTGGTCATCTAGATGAGCAATTGACGGCAAAATGCTCAATTGTGAGACGTGAGAACTGTAATACATATCCTCGGGCTTTTGCAAGGGATAATATGACGAGATTCCGCCAAAATGGTCAACCTTATGAGAGGTTTGGTCCTTAAGCATGTGAATATATGTCGCGCTCCTTTGAATCTTCCTTTTTTCCGCCGACTTTGACTCCTTCGAACGATTACTCTCCTTTTCTGAGGGCCGCTTTCAGAGGCAAAGCCCCATTGCCTGCCGGTGAACAGTCCGTAACGTGCGTTTTTTCGCCATCCTTGCTCCTCTTCCGCTGCCGGACAGTTTGTCAAGCTACATCTTCTGGGCATGAATAGTGATAATGGTCACATGCATGACCATTTTGTAGTTCTTCGGTCAGATTTCTGCGTATAATGGATTTTATTCGTATTACCGGTAGCCGTGCCGGATGCGCCACGATACAAAGAGATGAGTTGTTGCTGCTGAGCAGATTGCCTGAAACTGGCGCATTTACGCCGCGGAAGATCATGTAGAGAGAAGGATATCCATGACCGCCAGCAGCAAGATCAAAGAGGAGCAGTCTATCCGCCGGCATCCCGCCGCCTGGGTGCCCACTCTCTATTTCGCCGAAGGCCTGCCTTTCTACGCAGTCAACTACATGGCTCTGTACTTTTATCAGAACATGGGCGTGAAGAACGCGGTGACCACGCTGGTTATCAGTTTGCTGGCTTTCCCCTGGACTCTGAAGCCTATCTGGAGCCCGATGCTAGAGATGTACAAGACCAAGAAGTTCTTTGTGGTTCTTACCCAAATGGTAGGTGGATTGAGCCTGGTCCTGATCGCCCTGTCCCTGAACATGCCGGGGTACTTCCGCTACTCGATTGCGATCTTCGCGGTGTTGGGCTTCTGTTCAGCCACCCACGATATAGCGGCAGACGGCATCTACATCGCCGCTCTCACAACGAAGGAACAGGCCGCATATATAGGCTGGCAAGGCGGTTTTTACAACTTAGCGCGGATATTTTCGACCGGCGGCTTACTTTGGCTGGTTGGCGTCCTCGGGGAGAGATTTGCGCTGGCGCACATTGCGGCCCCACTGGTGCGCGCGTGGATGATGATCTTCGGCGCAGTCGGGTTGGTGCTGGTGGCGCTTAGTCTTTATCACGCGCGTATGTTGCCCACCGGCGGAGAAGAAAGAAAATCGGAAAACGTGCGCCAGATGGCCGCGACTTTTTGGGATGTCTTGGTCAGCTTCTTCAAGAAGAAGAACATCTATCTATTGCTGATTTTCATCTTTCTCTATCGTGCCGGAGAAGGACAAGTCATCAAGGTTGGTCCACTGTTTCTGCGGGCCGCGCGCTCCACCGGCGGACTTGGTTTGAGCTTCCAGGAAGTTGGAGCCATCTACGGGGTTTTCGGCAGCGCTGCCTTCATTTTGGGCAGCGTTCTGGGCGGATATTTCATCGCCCAGGTGAGTTTGAAGCGCGCGTTGCCCTGGCTAATCCTGGTCTTGAACCTGCCCATGCTCGCCTACTGGTATTTGAGCGTCGCGCTGCCCGTGAATCCAGTTCTCGTCACTACGGCGATGAGCATCGAGATGTTCGGATACGGCTTCGGATTTGTGGGAGTCATTCTGCTCATGATGCAGGAAATTGCGCCGGGAAAATACCAGACGGCCCACTACGCATTCGCAAACTCGCTGATGAATCTTGGCGTGATTCTGCCGGGAGCCGCGAGTGGATGGATCCAAACCAGGCTCGGCTACACGCATTTTTTCATCTGGGTAATCATTGCGGCGCTGCCCGCCCTGGTTCTTTCGCGCTTCATTCCAATCCGCGGAGGAGCCCAGGCGACCCCACCGCAGATTACCGACGCGCGAGGGTAGTTCATCGCAAAGTTCATAAGGAGGTATCGCAATGGTCAAGGAGCCGGAAGCAGAAATGATGGACTCCAGATGTGTCGAAGCCCATGCAGGATTGAAAGCCGTTATTCTGGCGGCGGGCAAGGAGGCTATCACAGCCAACGGCGAGCCGCTGGTGCTGCAAACGCTGGGCGAGCGCAGCATCCTGCAGTGTGTCGTACAGAATGCGCTGCAGGTTGTTCGGGCCGAAGACATTTATGTGGTGGTCGGCTATCGCCAGGACGATGTGCGAGCCCACCTGGGCCCGAAATTCAATTACATCGTTCAGGAAGAGGCGCTAGGCACCGGACATGCGATGTTGCAGGTTTCCCAGGTGCTCAAGGATTTTCCGGGTAATTTGTTAATCCTCTACGGCGATACACCTCTGTTCCGGCCCGACTCGATTCGCGGGCTGCTCAACCGGCATCGATTGCAGAAGGCCGATCTCACTCTGCTCTCCGCAAACGTTGACCGCGCGCTCCCCTACGGGCGCATCATCCGCGATGCCGCGGGTCAGATCATCGACATCATCGAAGACACGGAAGCCTCGGCGGAGGTTCGCCAGATTCACGAGTTGAACGTTGGCGTTTACGTAGTCAATGCCGGGGTTATCTCGCTTGCGCTGGAGAGCTTGACCCCTTCGCCGCGCGATGGCGAATACCGGCTGACCGACTGCGTCCATCAGTTGATCCGTTCAGGTCTTCGCGTGGTAAATTATCAACTTTACGATCAGGACGAAGTGCAGGGCATCAACACGCAGCAGGACCTGGAACATGCCGAGTTCATTCTGCAAAAGAGGCTCTTTCGCCCGCACCGGCAAGAAGAGCAGAACCTGGTGGCTTTTGGGACTGGCGGATGGCGCGCCATCATCGGCGAGGGTTTCACCATGCACAACGTCCGACGCCTGAGCCAGGCTTTGTCAAATGAAATAACCAGGCGCAGAGACGAAAAGCACGGAGTTCTCATCGGTTACGACCGCCGTTTCCTGTCAAAACAAGCAGCCGAAGCATCCGCGGAGGTTTTCGCCGGCAACAACATTCCAGCCATCCTGTTGAGCGAGGATGCGCCGACGCCTCTTATCACATACGCCACCTCGCTTGAAGGCGCCGTCTACGGCCTGGTCTTCACCGCGAGCCACAACCCGCCGGAATGGAACGGGCTGAAGGTCTTTCGCAGCGACGGGTCGCTGCTGCTGGACGATGAGACTCGCCAGATCGAAACCGAGACCAATGCATTGACTCCAGGCGACGTCATCAAACTGGAACTCGACATCGCGCTTGAAGCGGGCGTTGTGCGGCGAAAGGACTACACCAACCAATATGTGAATGCTGTCGAGGCCCTGATTGATCTTAAAGCGATTCGCGACGCCGGCCTCAAAGCGATTGTCGATCCCATGTACGGCGTGGGCCAGCTCACCCTGGGTATTGTGCTGACCGAAGCCCGGTGCCGCGTCACCTTCATTCACGAGCGCCACAATCCATTGTTTGGAGGCCGTTCGCCGGCTCCGAGTCTCGAAGGACTGCGCATGCTGAGTTCGCAAATGCAAGAGGACGGCTATGACGTAGGCCTGGCGATGGACGGGGACGCCGATCGCATCGCGATTCTCGATGAGCAGGGCCGGTACATTTCAGTCAACGATCTCCTGCTGCTGCTCTATTGGTATCTCCACGAAGTGCGTGGCGAACGCGGCGGTGTGGTGCGTAACCTGGCCACCACTCATTTGCTCGACCGTCTCGCCCGGGCCATGGGCGAAGAGTGCTATGAAGTGCCGGTCGGCTTCAAGCATATTGTCAACGTGATGCAACAACATAACGCCCTGTTGGGCGGCGAGTCGTCAGGCGGGCTTACCATTCGAGGACACATCCTGGGAAAGGACGGCATATTCGCATCGGCCCTTGTGGTGGAAATGCTGGCGCGAACTGGCAAGAAAATCTCCGAGTTGCGCGACCGCGTATATGCTATGACCGGGCCGTTGTATGACCTGGAAGAAGACATTCCAGCCACGCCCGAGATGCGGATAGCGGTTCCGCGCCTTCTGAAAGAGGCGCCCAGCAGCCACATCGGCTGTTATCCCGTCACACGGATTTCGCACGTCGATGGCACCAAGCTCGTCTTGGAGAACGACAACTGGGCCCTGCTGCGCTTCTCCGGAACCGAGCCTGTGCTGCGGCTCTGCGTACAAGCCGATACAGAAGAAAAGGCCACGGAGCTGATCCAGTGGCTGCGGCAGTTTGTGACGGCGTAGAGGTGGAAGTCCCGCGCTGGATAACTGAGGATCGCGGGAACAATTCAAGTTGGACTTCTGGGCGTGGGGGATTTTATCCTGCGCTCAAGATGGCGTGGCAAAGTCTTCATCAGTCGCAGTCTTCTTTGGAGGGACTTCTTGCGCTACG
>Ga0181517_10003460_pt1 | contig 15036 bp, 15 predicted proteins | sample PEATcosm2014_Bin_31_FD_119748 | JGI IMG/M metagenome (GOLD analysis project Ga0181517, IMG submission 119748) | Peatland microbial communities from MTU Mesocosm Facility, Houghton, MI, USA - PEATcosm2014_Bin01_30_metaG | ecosystem: Environmental > Terrestrial > Soil > Wetlands > Peat | place... | reverse complement strand
ACTGCGTTTCGATCTCCGGCCGCTGCGGGTTCGGCATGGACACGTGGGAATTCAATCCCGCTATGGTGCTGACTGATGGAGAGAGATTCGCGCTCGCTTGAGCACCGGTCAGGGTCGATCGCGGATCGGTCGTTGCCAGCATAAGGCTGACAACCAGCGACAGCGCCATCGCCAATCCGATCCCGCCCCATGACCGCGCGCCCATCCGATGCAACGCAAGCTGTGCCGGGGTTATCTCCCGGCAACGAACGTCAGCCGTCGCAGCCAGTGCGGCGTGCCACGCCGGATCGGCAGCTCTGTATAGGTCGCTCAATAACACGCTGCTGAGCAGTTCGTGCAAATCAAGTTGCCGATCGATTTCCATCGCGACCTGCACCAGCGTCGGCCGGCGGCGCCAGGCGACTATCAGACCGATTCCGATCGCCAGAATCCATGCCGCCAGAACCGCCTCGACCGGCGACACGTGCCCCGATCCAAACCGGATCACGCCCGCCGCCACCGCCCCGCCCGCCGACGCGATCAGGACACATAGACCGACCGATTCGCACGCACGGATCATGCAAAGACGCCGGCGCATCGCACCAATGAATTGCTCGCTATGGAAACCCCGATCCGCCATGTCAGCCCCGTCTCAGTTCACTCGACCCATTTTTCTTCTCCGCGCCCTGGGCGTCTTTGCGGTTAAGCACCGCCGTTTATGCGCATTGTTCCAGCCGCCGGCTCAGTTCGTCGATGGCCATTTGCACGCATTCCAGCCGCGGATTGATCGACAAGGCCCTGCGATAGCTTTCAATCGCATCCTCAATCTGATTGGCGTGGGCCTGGCAATGTCCCATGCCGGCCCAGGCGCCAAAGTGCATCGGCATCCGCCACACCACCCGCCGGCAATCGGCTATGGATTTGTCGTATTGCTCCTGAAGGTAATACCCGATCGCGCGTTGGTTGTACGCCTCGGCAAACGCGGGATCGATCTCGATGGATCGGTTGAAATGAATCTCGGCCTGATCGAACTGGCGATCGTTCATCGCCTGCGTGCCCAAAAGAAGTTCCTGGCGGGCTTCCGGAACGCCGCATCGAAACCATATCGACCACAGCGCATGCTCGGCCAGTTGATGCACGACCGGATCGCCGTCGTGAAGCAAATGGGCCAGTTCGCCGACGCAACAGCGCCGCCCCACCAGCCCAACGGCCAGAATCGCGACCTTCTTGGCGTCGGTATGCGACGACCGCAGCAATTCCTCGAGTTGTTCGCACGTCCAGCGATGGACGATCAGATCGTGGATTCCCTTGAGATCCTGCGATTCCAACAGCGGTTCCACCGCGGAAATGAAGGCCTCGGGATCAATCGTCGTCGCTGCCATGACGCCTGAATCTTAGGTATCCGCTCCCGACAATGTCTATCCGCCCGCGCCGGCTATCTGTCCGGCGGGGTTTCGTGCCCGACATCGCCGTATGGATTCGAGTTATCGGTCGGTCGAGCCTCCGGCGCGAACGACGGGACATACCAACTCTTCCTATCGTCGCTGTTGGCATCGAGCTTGTGCGGTTCGTAGCCGTCGTCCAGGGCGGATGAACACCCGGCCGCAACGATTATCAATAACATCGCCAATCGCCGCATGGATCACTTCCAATATGCGCCATTGCCGGGCAGAGAGCCGGGCCCTTCTCGCCCCGGCAGCATACCATCGCAAGCCGCCGTCGTCGATCCGCCAGCGCCGGCCGGACGCCCGGAGTGTGCCCGAATTTCCGGGCTAGGGTAACTCGATGCGGAGCAACCTCTTACCCCTCCCCTTGTACGCAGGGGGAGGGTTGGGTGGGGGTCGACTGCTATGGCGTCGGTCGCGGCTTCGAGATGGCAGCACCTCTGGCGAAGAACCCCCACCTCCGTCCTCCCCCTGAGTACAAGGGGAGGAGGAAAAGACAGGCTCCCGGAAAATCGGGCGCTCTCGACGCCAGCGGCCGACACGGTCCGCTCCCGGTGTCTTGTGTTAGGGGCGCCTTTATTTGACGGATGCCGCCGGGCGTTCAATGATGTGGCGATGTATCGACCCGCCCGCAAGGCCAAACGGTTCGATTTTCCCGTCGGCAAGCGGCTTGCCGGAAAGTACGTCGTGCAGGCGTCGCTGGGAAGCGGCTGGGAGGGCGAGGTTTACGAAATTGTCGAAACCTCCACCGGCATCCATCGCGCCGCCAAGTTCTACTATCCCCATCGCGATCCCACCGGCAAGGCCGCCATTGCCTATGCCCGCAAGCTCGACGCCCTGCGCCATTGCACGATACTCCTGCAATACCACCACCAGGAGACCGCCACCGTCCACCGCCGCAAGGTCACCGTCGTCATCAGCGAACTGGTTGAAGGCCGCAAGCTCAGCGAATTCCTGGCCGCACAGCCGCCCAAGCGGCTCAGCCCCTTCGAGGCCATGCACGTGTTGTATGTTCTGGCCCGCGGTATCGCGCCCATCCACGCCCGCGGCGAATACCACGGCGACATTCACGACGACAACATCATGATCCGCCGCCAGGGCATCGGATTCGAAGTCAAGCTTCTGGATTTCTTCGACCTGGGCAAACCCACACGTGACAAAATCCGCAAGGACGTGCTCAACCTCATCCAGGTCTTCCACACCCTCGTCGGCGGCCGCGAGCGATACGCCCGCCAACCCAAGGTCGTCAAGGACATCATCCGCGGCCTGAAGGATTCACTGATCCTCGAACGCTTTCAAAGCGCCGGGGATATTCAGCGGCATCTCGAAACGCTTCAGTGGTGAATGACGTGATCCTCGGCCAATGGCTCGTCGGAATTGCGATCCCCGATCGCTCCGCCCCGGCCCGGCGAGCGGACTCGCAGGCCCAGCACGCTCAGGAAGAAACTGTTCAGCAACACCTGGCAGCCCAGCATGATGGCAAACGCACTGGGAATCACCAGCCGCAGCATCTGTTCCGGATCGAGATTGCCGAATCGCTGGCCGCCCCAGTGCGTCACCGCAAATACCGAACCGCCCAGCCCCAGCATCAGCAGCAGCGTGCCGGCGATCAGCCCGGCCTCCAACGACACGTATCGCCCCACCCGCGCCACGCGCGGATCCGGCGGCAGCAGACCCTCGCTGATCGCGAACACCTTCGTAAAGACACTGAAGCTCACGGCCTGAAATCCGATCAGCACCGCCGCCGCCGCGTACATCAGCGTGTGGACGTCGAAATTCACCCGCCCGATCTTCACCGGCCCGCGCCGCAGCACCGCCATCCCCGCCAGCCCGGCGATCATCAGCAGCACGCCCGGGGTCAGGAACAGCCAGCGCGGACTGTACAGCAGCATGAACCGCAGATTCCGCCATCCGTCGCGCCAGGGTCGCATGTGCGGCGGACGCTTGCGGCCGTCGGGGTCCAGCGTCGTGGGCACTTCGGTGATCCGCAGTCCCATCAACGTCGCCTTGATCACCATTTCCGAAGCGTATTCCATCCCCGTCGTCTGCAAATCCATCCGCACGAACGCCTCGCGCGAATAGCCGCGCAAGCCGCAATTGAAATCCTTCACCGGACAGCCAAAAAACAGCCGCCCGATCGCCGTCAGACCCGGATTACCGAAATACTGGTTCTTCCACGGCATCGCCCCCGGCCGGATGCCGCCGCGGAACCGGTTGCCCATCACCAGCTCATATCCCTCGCGCAGTTTCTCGACGAACGGCATCAGGCTGGTGAAATCGTAGCTGTCGTCCGAATCCCCCATGATCATAAACCGCCCGCGCGCCGCCATGGTCGCGTGATACAAGGCCGCCCCGTATCCGCGCACCGGAACATGCACGACGCGAGCGCCGCATCGCTCGGCAATCTGGACCGACCCGTCCGTCGACCCATTGTCCCCGATCACGATCTCGCCGTTGATCCGGTGCTGATCCAGAAACCCCCGCGCCTTGCGGATACAGGTTTCCAGCGTCTGTGCCTCGTTCAGACACGGCATGATAATCGACAATTCAATATCCGAATTCACCGCCAATACCTTTCCCTGTGCAACCTCAGCCGGCGGGGTTGATACCCGTCATCATCTTACGGCCGATCGGATGGATAGGGCACCGGTATGATATCGGCCGCCGGTTTATTTGCGACTTCCAGCAGCCATACCGTGCGGTCCCGATAATAATCGCGAATTTCGGCGTTGCCGCCGGGCAGGTCGTGAGCCCAGACGATCTTCGATCCGTCGATATCCGCCGCGTTGTAGACCCATTCGGTTTCCGGCCCGTGATCGGGCGGATAGCGCACCAGAACCAACTGCTTGCCGGGCTGCCGCGACAGGAAATCGACCACGTGCTGCCTCGGCCGGGCAATTTCCCTGTCGCCCCAGATGCCATGCGCCAATTGATGCAGACTGGTGAATTCGCCATGAGCCGAGATCAAGACGACGGCCCACGCCAGCATCTGACCCACTCGCCGTCCGCGTTGCCAGGTACACAAGTATCGCAATGATTGCATAAGCACCAGGAACACCAGGCCCACGCCCGGAGCCACGTAGTGCGAATGCATGAACGTCTCGACCGCCACGCCCGCCCCCAGCGGCAACAACATCACCACCGCCCATGCCGCGCGCCGATCCCGCCGCAATAACCACGGCAGCGCCGCCAGCGCAAACGGCAGTCCCATCCCGCCGAAAAATCCATCGCCAGACTGCGGCCCGCCGGCGCACAGGTCGGAAACCTTGTCCAGCAGATAGGAAACCGGCTGCGCCCGCCCCTGATCGTAAAACTTGCGTTCGTATACAAGATGCTGGTCGCGGATTTCGTCAAACGCATACGCCGTCGCCGCCGGCGCCGGCCGCAGCGACTGAAACAGAAAACTCGGCACCGTCGCGACCTGCTCTTCGTGGATCATGTACGGCATCGTCAGTGCATGGCCGGTGACGCTCTTGTTGTACATGAGCATCAAGCCACTGCTGACGCCGGCCACCGCCACCCACGGAACCGCCAGCCGCCACAGAATATCGCTCCTTATGTCGCTCCTCGTCGATCCCGCCCGCCGCGTTCCCGCCGCCGAACCGGGCCATCTCATCCCCGATATCCACCGCCACCCCAGAATCGCCAGCACCGGCGCCAGCACGAGCAATCCTTCAAACGGCCGGGTATTCGCCAGGATCGCAGTGCCGATTCCCAGCCACAGGGCCGCCCCGACTCTCGGCCTCTCCATCAATCGAATCCACGCCCCCACCACCAGCGCCCCGCCGGCCATCGCCAGTGATCCGCCCCAATATCCCTGGCTCCATTGAAACACCGGCCCGTCCATCGTCACCAGCAGCGCCCCCAACAGCGCCCAACGACGCGGCATCCATCCCAGCATCATCCAATACACCGCCGCCGCTCCCGCCCCCGCCGCCAGCCACACCCCGACGATTGGCCGGCCCGTTATCACCTGTCCCAATGCCATGACCAAACCCGGCCCCGGCGGGTATTTCGAGGCGTACGTGGGCTGCATGATCTCGTGAATCGTCTCCAAATGCCGCCACATCGCCGGCGTCGGGTTGGTCAGCCGCCCTTGTGCGAATGTGTCGGCCGACAGGAGATAGCTGAACTCATCGTGCACCGCCGGCAATGGCCGCCGCACAAATGTGGAATACGCCGCCGCCGCGGCAATTGCGAAGATCGCGACCCCTGCGATCGACATGCCCCTGGATCGCGTCGCAATTCCGGCCCCGCGGCGAATCCATCCCGCCACGCGCCGCCCGGCCCGCGTCGCGCACGCCGCCACGCCCGCCAGCATCATCGGAACAGGAAATACATCCGTGACAAACATCGGACCGAAACCGCCCTATCGCGCCGGCTGGGCAACTGGCTTGGAAACCACGTACAGATCGTACACTTCATCCGCTTCGATCGCGTCGCTCGATCGCCACACGTGCCGCACATTGGCCGGCAGCACCGGCACTCGATCGGCAACCAGATCCATATTGTGATCGAGAATCTGGCTGAACACGATGACCACGTCGCTGGACCGCTGTGCCGCGATGCGCTCGGCCTGGCGGATCACTTCATCGGGGGGCGCCCAGGTTTTCCCGCCGTCCTGATCGACCTGCTCATCCTTCCGCTTCTTGTCCCAGATAATGTACGTCCCATCGCGATGCCCCGAGACGTAATAGACCGACCGGCCCAGGTATCCCGCCACCGTCGACGCCGCCGCGTCCATGTCCCCCACAATCGGCACGTCCGCGGGGAAATTCTGCTGGATATATTGCGCCGTCTGTCGCCCGGCCGAGAAGGGATATTGCACGTCCCGCTCGACCGCCCACAATCCCGTCGCCGCCTGCACCGCCAGCAGCGAGCCCAGCAGCACATTGGCCCATTTGTCGCAAACCCGTGTGGTCAGTTCCCGCCATCGCGCCGGCCACGGCGCGCCCTGCCGCGAAAGCCAGTCGCCCATCAGAAAAGCGATGAACATGTGCCCCTGGTGCCGCATGCCCCATTGTGCCACCTTCACGTACATGAACCCCAGCACGCCGCTGAAACACAGCACGAGGACGACCAGCGCCGCCGGCCGTCGCGCCGAGACCGCGACCGCGGCCACTCCCAGAATAACCGCAACCAGCGCACCCACGGGCGCGCTGGGATCAAGGAGATTGGATCCCCAGAAATGGACGAGACGCCCGGGAATGGGCAGGAGGACATGAGCCAGCGTGGCGGTGGTTGCTTCCACGCGATACCAATTGAACCGCGCGTACCAATACTGGTTCATCCCCGCATCCGACGCCGGGCGCAGCTCGATGGCCAGGATCAACGCACCCACCACCATCACCGCCACCGCGATGATCATGCGCGATCGGGGCAGTTCCTCCCGACCCTCATTCCGCCGCGCCAGCCACTCCACCCATGCCCCCCACGCCAGCGCCAGCGCCAGTATCCCCGCAAACACGTTGCACTGGGTCATCAGCAGCAGCACCAGCGCCAACAGCAGCAGCGGAATCCGCTTCGGCGATGCGATGATCGCGCAGGCCGCGAAACCCAGCAACACTCCCACGCTGTAATTCCGGCTGATAACGCCGTACTCGAAGAGCGGGAAATACCCCAGCGCAAACGCCGCCCGGAAGATCGGCTTCCACGGCGCCCGCCACGCCACAATGAACACCGTCCCGCTCGCCACCGCCGCATGAAGCACTTTCATCGCGACCGGATCGGCCGTCAGATGCGCCACCGCATCCACCATCAGGAACCACAGGATCGGATGCCCCTCGTAGCGAGCCGACAACAGGAGTTGCCCCAGCCCCGGCCGGGCTCGCACCAATTGCCAGACCTGCAGCTCATCGCGCCACATGGCGTGTTGCAGGATGATCGGAAACAGAATCGCCGCGAACCCCGCCGTGATGGCGATTGCAAACCATAGAGATCCCCCCGCTGTGCCGATGGATGCATCGCCCCCAACACCCGCCGTCAACAGCCCAGCTTGCGCCGGGGACTTCCGGATTTCCCCAGCCATAATTCCTTCCATCCGCCGCTGATCGACCTCGACAAGCGGCTGTTATGTTGTAATCGCGACCCGCGCCAAGAGCAACGGGGGTATCGCGTTACCACCGACTGCGTGACCCAATCGGCTGCCCCCTCTTTCCCCCTCGCCCTGTACTCAGGGAGAGGGTTGGGGTGAGGGTTCATTTGCGTCGGCGCGGTCACGCACACGCTACCACTTCCCCGCCGGGCATTCTTCGCCGGCCAATGTCGTCTTGGCGGCCGTCAGACAGCCGCACAGGCCGCATTGTTGGAAGACACCCAGCGTGACGCGCGCATTTGGACAGGCGTTGCAGATGGCTCGCCGCGATTCGATCACGGCTTCGGCGGCACGATCGACTCCAACGGCCGATTTGGCCAGCCCGGCCGCCCCGGAAGCCAGCTTGTGCAATCCGCCATCGACAAGGCTGCGCGATTGGCGTCGCACCGGCTGGGGTTTGCCATCCACCATCCGCCACGCGACATGCCCCGGGCGGCTTGTGCGGGCGCCGCAGCGGTTTTGACAATCCTCCGGCGTGGGATGGCCGCCATAGAATCGCATCCGGCATCGGCCATCGTCATAATGGTCGCACTTGATCATGGGAAGGGAATTTTCGACATGGTTGCGCGGAATCGCTACGAGAAACTCCATTCGCCCCAGCCGCCCGCTGGTATCGGATCGGTCGGAAAGCTCCATACCGCGTACGTGGTGTTTTGTGGACATTCGCCGGCCGTCAGCGGGTAGAGAAAGGCGCTGCCGTTGGTGGTGCCATAGAGGCCGTAGATGGTGAACAAGACGCCCGATCCGCTGGCCGGGCCGACGCCATAGAGGGAATGGAACGCGGCCAGGTCGGTGCACTGGCCCTGGAGGATCAATCCGCCGTCGCTGGAGCGATAGGCCGAGTAGCTGCAATCGACGAGTTTGGCGTCGAAGGTCAGGACGTGCGATCCGTTCTGCGAATTGCCCAGGCTGTCGGTCGCCAGGCAGCCGGTGATGGTCACGGTGATGGTGTCGCCGCAGCGACTGGTAATGTCCAGGCAATTCGCCGGACAGGACGCGATGGCGCCGCCGCCGGCGCTGCCACAATCGCACACGGAACTGTCCGGCAGGCTCGGGGCGCTGGTGGCATTGGTCGGACAATCGCCCGCCGAGCCGCAACATTGGCCCAGATCCTGGTTGTACACCGCCGTACACGTCCCGCCGCTCGAATTGGTGAGTGTCCACTGGCCCAGCGAATCCGCCGAGGTGCAGACGACATCCCCGGCCGTCGGGCCCGTCCAGGTGGATGTCGCGCAGTCGTAAACCGCCGTCCATTGCCGGGCGCAATGTCCGATTCCGCCCGGCGCCGGCGGCGCTGCCGGCGGCGACGGGGCGACGCCGCAGTCGCCGGGGCTGGCACACACTGTCGAGCCGTAGAGCCATTGATGAGCGGCCGTGGGCGAATCATAGAGCCAGGTGTTCAGCGGCTCGCCGTTGGTGCTGCCGCATTGCGTGGCCGTCCGCTGCGGCGTCGACCAGGCGCAATTCGCGTTGGAATATGTGGTCGCAAACTTGAACGCGCAGCGGCTTCCCCCGCAGCAGGCGCACGGAAAGACTTGTGTCCGAATCGTGCTCATGTTCCTCCTCCCACATCCACTGCGCTGCCCGCGGGAACCTGGAGCGTCACCAGCGATTCCACGATCGCGATCGTCCCGCTGGCCGGGTCGCACGTCACGCTCGTTACGCCGCCGGACACCGTCAACGTCTTCACCGGCAGTTGCCCGCGGAGTCCCGCCGTGAACGGCGCCGGACAGTTCACGCGCAACAGCACCGGCACAACCTGATCACCGGCCGCCACCGCCGCCGAGAGCGCGTCGTCCGGATCGCATGCGATCGATCTCACCGCGCGGCAGGTTCCATCGGTGAACGCCCCGGCGATGTCGATGCCGTTCCATTCCAGAGCGGCGGTCGATTCGGGCAGGCAGCCGCCGCTTCCGGCGGACACCGAGAAATCCGCCCTCCCGCCGTGATCGTTGATGATGTTCAATTCCGCCAGCGACGAAACGATGCTCGATCCGTCGCAGGCCAGCTCGACCCCGCCGGTTGCCGCTGACAGGCATACGCCCTGCCCCAATCCCATCAGCAAATATGCCAGCGTGTCGCCGGTCGAGAAATTCACTTTCGCCACCGCTACGGACGTTGGCACAACAATCCGGCAGGCCACATCGTCGCTGCCGTCGCCGGCGCCCTGTAGCGGCCGCAGAACCACACTGTTGCCACACGCATCGACGGACACGACCGTGCCCCACTCGACGCCCATCCGGTCCGCCGCCACGATCCGCCGGCCGTCGCCGGCGACGCCGACCACGATTCCATTCACCCACGTCCCGGACCACAATCCCAGTCCTGCCGTCGAATCCTCCGGCAGATTCATTACCAGCGCATCGTCGGCCGCCGGCACGAGCATGCCTTGCGGCATCGACAAACACTCGCCATCGGCGATGGCGTCGAGCGTCGCGATCCGGCCGGTATACATCCCGCCGCCGGATGCGTCCGGACCACTGATCAGCACCAGGACGCCTGGATAAGCTCGCGGCGGCGCCGATTCGGGCGCGGCCACGCTCACGCCATCGGCCGTTTGCGTCACGCTCAGGTTCGCCGAGCCGCGCACCTGCCGCACCGAATCCAGCGCGTCCACCAGTTGGTTCAGCCGCCGGGCGCTCAGCGCTGATCCGGCGACAAACGGCGCAATGCTCGTCGTGCGGCTCATCAGATCAGCCCCAGTTCGTTAAAGTCCGCCGATCCGTACACCGTCACCCATGCGATGCCATTGCCGTCCGCGATATCCTGTGCGCTGAGCACCGGCCGCGTACGCGTGATCGGGTCTTCCCAGAAAACGATCGACTGGAAGTTGTTCACCGGGTCGTATTCGAATGTGTAGGTGACGACGTAGGTGATGCCGCCGTCGCTGCTGCGGCCGGTGATTGATGTGCAGAGGTAGGTGTTGGCATCCGCGCCGTTCCACGGCTGCGAATTGGTGACCCCGACATACGACCGCGACGCCGCTCCCGGCTGGGCGGATTCCGTCCGCTCGATCACCAGCGTCGATCGCGGCGCCAGCATTGCTGCCCGCGCCGGCGCTGTGCGCGTGACCGCGCCCGCGGCCGGCGGCGTGTACGACACCTCGATCGCCTGCCGCTGGCCGACGGGCAACGCCTGATTTTCCGCGTCGAAATCCGTCTGCGACGCCGTCAGCGTCGTCCCGATTTCGATCTGACCCTGGTTCCCCGTCCGCGGCACGGTCAGATCGGGCGAACGGTAGGTGATGACAATCTCCGCATCGGCCGTGCCCCACGCCTTCACCGATGCGCCCATACACAGCACGACGACCGGAAAATCCGCCAGCAGCGCCCCGAACGGCGGCACGTAATTGGCGAACGCATAGCTCAACTGCTCCAGCGGCGTCGCCCCCGGCAGATCCTTGGCATGGAGACTCTGCGTGACGGTCACGCGCCCCACATCGTCGCGCGCGATCTGGAAATTCTCGATGAGATTGGCAATGGCTGTCGGTGTTGGCATAGATGTCCCATGAGGCGGCAGATCGTTCCGATTCTCTGCGGATCAAGGCCCGATCACGGCCGGTGCGGGATTGGCGGTGTTTTTCACAATCTGGCGGAGCAGTTCGGGGATGATGGTTTTGAGAGCGTCCGCAGCCTGGGTCAGGGAGTCGGGGGAAATTGGCGAGACGGCCGTGGCGCCGGTCGAGGGAATATCGACAGCGTCGGCGGCGATTTGCGTTGGTGGGTTCAGACCCGGATCGATGAGCTGAGCATTGGTTGACGGCTCGATCGACGCTGGCTCGGAATCGACGGCCGGTTCCGGAATCGGCGGAGCATCGTCGCGCAGCGCGAATTCGCCGCGCGGAATCCGAATATCCGGTCCATCGAGCGTGTCCTGGCCGGGCGATATGTCCGGAGTGTCAGGTGAATTGTCCTCCAGCTCCGGGGTCGCGCCTGACGGCGGAATTTCCGGCGCCTCGGCGTAGCGCGGCGACTGTGCGCTGGACTCCGGATCGACAAGGCGCGCTATGGCCGGGTGATCCCGTCGCAAGTGGTGCCCCGTGGCGTGGCGAGGCGAATGATGTGTACTGTGGTGTCGTTTGGACATCGGTCAATCCTCGATCCAGAACGGCGGCAATGGCGAATCGCGGCGACGGGAATCTACTTTCGCTCGGCGCAGCCGATCGAGAACACGCTGGCGCGGATCAGATCGGGACGCGGCCAACGCCATCGGGTGAATCAACCTGGCATCCGACAGACAGGCATCGAAGACATCCAGCGGCAGATCAAGCGGCCGGCGAATGTGCGGGAAACAGTGGCCGATCAGGTTGGCCTGGAATCGCCAGTCGCGATCGGCGGATTCGACAGGCTCACCGCGGGCGGATTCGTGCCGGCGATCGCTCCGGCCCGGACAAAAGGGCCCACTTGTCCCTCCGCCTTCGGCCGCGATTCGATCAGTCGCAACCGACAGACGGCTGCAGCGGCTTCGAGCATCCGGCCGGGAGGGATGCCCAGACCATCCAGATCGGACTGGCTCGCGCGCGGCCGGTCCTTGCGGAGGGCGCGCAACACGGCGGCGGATGCGCCGGCGCCCGTGTTGAGATATCCGATCGTGTCCGCGTGCCGCCACGGCCGGGCGTCGAATTCGTTCAGGAGCTTCAGAACCGCGTCAGGTTGGGCGCCGGCGGCGCGGGCGTTTTGGATCAGGTCCGCCTTGCGTTCCCGCCGGCATTGCCGGCCCAGAGCCAGGAAATCGGACGGGCTGAGGATCGGCAATTCGATCGAGCCGCTGGCCGTATTGAGGATGGCGCGGGTTCCGGTGCGGTGCATGGCTCTCGGTTAGCTTGTCGCCCAGGTCTCCGTGATGGTGCCGGTGAACTTGCCTTCGTAGGCCAGCGCCACGGCCGGGTCGTCCACTTTGCTGTCCAGGCGGATGCGCGTGAAGATCGCCGTGCCGGAATAGGTGCAGCCGCTGTCGACGGTGGCGGTGATGCTGGCGCCGTCCTGTTCCAGTGTCGCGGCGCCGGGGGATGTGTTGGCGTTGGATTTGCGTGCAAATCCGCTGGCGACGAACGTGCCCTGGATCATCCCGCCGCGGAACTGCCGGAACCGGCCACTGCCGTAGACGCTCACATCCTTGTCGTTCATGGTGAAGGTCAGAGCGATGGCGGCGATCTTGCCGCCGTGACCGCTGGGCAATGTGAATCCGCCGGAATTTCCGTCACAGAATGTTTCGGACATGGGAATGCTCCGTCAAAGTCCCCTCGCCCTGTACTCCAGGAGAGGGTTCGGGTGAGGGTTCGGCGCGGCGATAGATTCCGGCCGAGTCATAAAGCTCCACGCGAAAAGACCCCTCACCTCAATCCTCTCCCCGAGTACAGGGCGAGGAGGTGGCGAACTGGCCGAGATCGACGGGCTTGGCGCCGGGGCGCAGCGGCTGGCCGAACAGGGCATCAGTCGGCGCACCGGGCGTGACCTCGAGCAATTCCAGGCCGGGATCGCCGCCGCCCTGGTCGATCGCCTGGAGGGTCTGTTCCTGCAGCAGGCGCCGCGCGGCAACGATCATCTCGTCGATGGATTTGGGCCCGCGCGTCACGCGGCTGTGCACGCGACCGGTGCGGTCGCGAAAGGTCCAGTCGAAGGTGGCTTGGTTGGACATCATGGTCGGATCCGATTCGAACGCGGCGAGCGTCATGACAATTCGTCCTCGCCCTTGAGACGCAGTGTGACGGCGAATTCGAGCGTGCTGGCGAGCCGGCGGGTGCCGTCGGCGCCGGCGGCATCAATTGGCGGCGAGCGGCCGGTCGTGATCTGCCGCGCGATCACCACCTGGCCCCAGCGATGCACGAACGGCAGACCCAATCGCGGCCCGCCGAGTCGCAGGGCCGTCAGAGCGGCCGCTTCCGTAGACAGGGCAACGTCCAGTCGCAGATCGCGATGATTGATGGTCAGCGCGAAGGTCTCCGTCCAGGTTTCGATCCAGCTTTGGGCAATCGGGATCGCGCCGGGATTCGCTAATCCGAACGTCTTGTACGAGCCGTATTCGCTGTCGATCCCGCCGGCCGCCAGCAGGACAGCTTCGGGAAAATCGCTGTCCTGCTTGGCGGTCTTGAACGGCATGGGCAAGCCGTCATCCAAGCGGATGCGATTGCCCATTGGGATCGACTGGGCCAGTGGAGGATACTGGCCCAGCAGATCCCAAATCCGGCCGTAGACAATCTCGATGTAGTTGGTTGCGCTCATGCGATTCCTATCGACCGAGGATGGTGAGACGGCCGGGAACCGCCGAGCCGGCATTGGCGGCGATCTGGAGATGGTTGGTCGATCCGCTGGTGACGGGAAGGCCTGCGGCCGGCGCCAGGAAGGCGACGGCGCCGCCGGATGCCTGGGCGGGAAGCGGACAATTTGCCACCAGCGGATTGGTTCCGCCGCCCAGCGACAGGTCATTGGTGGCGGTGGTCGAATCGTTGGTGAGGAGAATCGCGGTGACGACGGCGAAGGCGATCGCCTTGCCCAGCGGATCGGTGAGGTTGGTCAGGTCCAGCACCAGAGGCGAACCGCTGGTGACGGTAAACGGCAGGTGGAACTCGATGTTGACATTGCCCGATCCAGAACCGACCGGCAGCGATGGATTGACGGCATGGTTGATGGAGGCGGTGACAACCGGCGGCAAAAGCCCATCCGACAGTGCGCCGGTGACGGCCAGCAACATGCGGGGATTGAGAAGCGTGCTCATGGGAGTGCTCCAAACAAGTGGCGGCAAATAAACAGGGATGGGGCCGGCTCATAACGAGCCCCGTCCCCATTATTCAGAAGTTCACCGTGGCGATGAAGATCGCCTTGGGGACCTTCAGCACCGGGAGGAATGTGTCGCCGTAGACCAGCTTGATCGCCACCGGGTCGGTGGTGATCGAACCGTAGGCGAACATGCCGCTGGCGGGGACGACGCTGTCCAGGGCGGTGCCGATGTCGGCCGCGTATGTCACCGAGCCGGGAACGTCGATCGTGCCTTCGAGGAAGCCGACCCAATCGGTGTCCGGCTCGGGGGTGAAGACAACCTGATCGTCGCCAACGAGCGACTGGTCGTTGCCGTTGGCATCCTCGAAAAACGCGCTGTACGCCGGATGCCAGGACAGGCCGAGCAACGGGCTGGGAACATCGGCCGTGCGCAGATACTCGGCGTTGGTCTCCTGGTTGCGGATGAAGTAGGACTGGAGGGTGGTGTTGCCGGTGAGATAGCCCGGGATGTTACGGCCGTAGAAGGCGTGACGCAGTTCGTAGCCGGTAAGCCTCTCAGCGGCGCGGCGGAGAGTGATGAGCTGCGTGGCGATGTCGGTGGCGGCGGATTCCCAGCCGGCCGTCAGCACGCTGCCGTTGCCGTCCCAGTTGAGCTGGCCCTTGTTTCCGGCGGGCACGGCGAAATCGACGGTGGTGCGGGCGCCCGATGAGCTGGGCAGCAGATTGCCCTGGCCGTCGAAATAGATCTGGCCGTTGAAGAGCATCTGCGTAAGTGCGGCGACGCGGAGATTATCGACGTTTT
>Ga0181517_10003458_pt1 | contig 15042 bp, 10 predicted proteins | sample PEATcosm2014_Bin_31_FD_119748 | JGI IMG/M metagenome (GOLD analysis project Ga0181517, IMG submission 119748) | Peatland microbial communities from MTU Mesocosm Facility, Houghton, MI, USA - PEATcosm2014_Bin01_30_metaG | ecosystem: Environmental > Terrestrial > Soil > Wetlands > Peat | place... | reverse complement strand
GCACTCCCCGACAGCCTCGAAATCCACCATCATCAGAGAGTTATTTAATGAGCCTCAAATCAATCAATGTCTCTGGGGCAACACCGGGGGGCAGGGCTATCTCTCACTCGGTGCGGGCGGCTTGGTGATGAACGGTGGCAACGGGATCGACGGGCAAACGGTTCTGAGTTGGCTTGATTCAGTAGAAATGGGCGGGACTTTGCTGCTGGAAGCCTCCGGCGTAACTCTTTCTCTGGGCAGCACGGGAATCCTGGCCGGCCTTTTTTGCGGAGGGGCGCAAGCCGGCGACTGTACCACAGGATTTCAAGTAACCGCTCAGCAAGGAACGGGCGCCGTGAGTTTGCAGCCCCTGGTCCAGGGCACGCCGTCTGGAACAATCTTCGCCGTGAACCCGGCAAACCAATATACGCTTAGACTGAGGGTGCACTGCCCGGAGTGTGAGCGGGTGCAAGCGATCTATCGCTCGTTCGGCGATAGCGGGGCAATTGCGGCAGGAGGCCAGTGGAATCTGAGCCCAGCCAAGTTACAGCTTGAGATTGAGGAGTTTGTCAACGGCGTTGGCGCCACCCCGGTCACTCTTTACGACGGCGCCATCGCAAACGCGCCTGGATCATGCACCGTGGTCGCCGCCAGCAGCATAAATTTGGTGGGAACCATGCGTGCATTGAGCATGAACAACCTGGGTTCGGGCTGGGTGGTGAGCACACCTCCGAGCGGAGCTCCTTACACACGCCGCATAGGCACGACCGCGGAAGCTGCTGAGTGCTATTTGGAGAGCACCGGCAAGGTCGTCTTCTATACCGGCTATGTGCCAGTGGCTGGGGAGCAGATTGCGGTGAATTACCGCACCATCGGCAGGGCGGTGGGCCGCCAGGTGAATTCGGCCAGCCAGCAGGCGCTGATACAAGCCGGGTCGCCATCGGTGGCTGCCTGGATCGGCTCGGTTACAGATCCCCCGGCGCGCTGCTCTGCGGACTGCCGCAACGCTGCGCTGGTGATGGAGCAGGCCGCGTCTGGAGTTAGCGCTTTATGGAGCGGAACCTATAAGGGGACAAGAGCCAGCTTTGCGAGCGACGTTTGGCCGGGCGACGCGCTCCTGCTGAGCGCACCGTCGATGAACATGGACGCACAGGTGGTCGTCAGGACGGTTAAGGTAAGTTATAGCGCCAGTTATCCCGACCTTGTCGAGTACGACATAACTTTCGCCAACGACTGGGCTGACGATCTGGCCATCAAGAGCAGCATGACGGTTCCTGTTGACACGTGGCTGCCGGCACTTATCGGTCCCACTTTCCTCAACAATCTCAATGCTCTGACAGTGACGACATTGAACGGGACGTCCGTGGGGATCAGCACAGGGTTAACGCCGCCGTCAGGAGGCGGCTTTGAGATCAGGCGGCGCGATTTCGCTTTCATGGCCGGAGAGGACCCCGGTTTGGTGGCGCGTACGAGCCTTTCGAATTTGACGTTTTCGCGAGAGACCGCCAACGACCGGTTCTATATAAGGATGTATGACGCCGCGACGCCGCCTAACTACTCTGAGTTTTCAACGGCATTGTTTATCAATCTGCCGTTAAGCTCGTGAGCTACGAAGTTTTCTGGACGGGTTGTCCACTGGAGTCCGGCGAATGCGGATGATGAATGAATTCGAAGCACAGGTGCTGAGCGACTTGAGCGTGCTCAAGACGCAGATGACCGGTCTAATGGGGGACGGCAATGGCGGCCGGATCGCTGAGCTGGAACGTCGTTTGGAACGCCACGAGCAGAACTGGCAGCGTGCCAAGGGCTTTTTGGCGGCGGCCAGCGTGGTGTTTGCAGTGATTGAAGTGGCGCTCGATACCTGGCACCGGCACTGATGGGCGGAAACAAACCGCAAAGAGGAAGTGTTGCCGGTTTTCGGTCTCGGATTGCTTCTCGAAGCCTCGTATAATCGGCTTTATGAGCGAACAGCCGTTGGTAGGCGTGGTAATGGGCAGCAAGAGCGACTACGAGACGCTCTCGGCGGCCGTGGACATTCTCAGCCTCCTCAAAATCCCGCATGAAGCGAGAGTCGTTAGTGCGCATCGAACGCCTGATCGGCTCTTTGAATACGCTGAGACGGCCCGGGCACGTGGGCTGCGCGTGATTATTGCGGGAGCTGGCGGTGCGGCGCACCTCCCGGGGATGCTGGCGGCCAAGACGCTGGTTCCCGTGCTGGGAGTGCCGGTGGCGGCAACGCAGTTGAACGGCATGGATTCGCTGCTATCCATCGTGCAGATGCCGAAGGGTGTTCCCGTGGGCACGTTGGCCATTGGCAAGCCGGGAGCGGCCAACGCGGCATTGCTCGCCGCGGAAATTCTGGCCGCGACGGATGCCGCGCTCTACGAACGGCTGGCCGCGTGGCGCGCGGCGCGCACCCGGGAAGTGCTCGATCAGAAGCTGGAGCAGGAGCTGCCGGGTTGAGCTCGGGATCTAAACCAGAACGAGAAAAAATCCTGCCCGGCGGGCTCATTGCCATTCTGGGTGGCGGGCAGTTGGGGCGAATGACGGCGATGGCCGCGCGCACCATGGGCTATCGCGTGCGCGTGATGGACCCGGAGCCACGGTGCCCGGCCAGCTTCGTTGTGGATGAAACCATCACCGGGCATTGGGACGACGTGGCCGCGGCCAGGAGACTGGCCACTGGGGCGGATGTCGTCACGCTTGAAATTGAGCAAATTGGAGTTGAAGCTCTCACGCAGGTAGCGCGGATTGCTCCGCTTCGTCCCGGTGTCGAGCCCATCCGAATCATCCAGGACAAGACCCTCCAAAAAACATGGCTTGCCGAGGCTGGCTTCCCGGTGGGGCCGTTCCGCGTGGTGCGCAACGAGGCGGAATTACACGATGCGGTGGCCGTCCTCGGAGGCCGAGTCTTCCTGAAGATTGGGCGCGGAGGCTACGACGGGCGCGGCCAGGCGCGCATTGGCCTGGAAGGGACTGCCACCGAAGAGGCCATAGCTTCCGCGTGGCAAAGTCTGGGCTCCCGCGCCGCCGTCGCCGAGCAGGCTCTTGATCTGGACTTTGAAATCAGCGTGATGGCGGCACGGAATCCCTCCGGCGAGGTGCGCAGTTTCCCAGCCGCGCGCAATCATCATGAGAATCAGATTCTGGCCTGGAGCGTGCTGCCGGCAGGCATCCCCGCAGAACTCGAATTGCGCGCCGAAGCGCTGGCTGCGGCCATCATTGCCAAACTTGGCCTTGAAGGACTGCTTTGCGCGGAGATCTTTGTCACCCGCGCCGGCGAGTTGCTGATAAATGAGCTTGCGCCGCGCCCCCACAACAGTTATCACCAGAGCGAGCGCGGATGCGCCACCAGCCAGTTTGAACAACTCGTACGAACAACCTGCAATCTGCCTCTGGGTTCAACGGAGCTGATTACACCGGCAGCCATTGTCAACCTGCTCGGCGAAGTGTGGCTTAATGGAGTTCCAGATTTTGCTGCGGCTCTTGCCGTGCCGGGTGTGCGTTTGCATCTTTACGAGAAACATACGCCGCGTGCGGGCAGAAAAATGGGGCATCTGTCGGCGATTGGAGCAACGGCAGAACATGCATTGGAACGAGCACTGGAAGCGAAGCGGCGTCTTTAACACAGCCGGTTCGCTCGATCCGGTTCCATTCAACCCAGACTCCGGAATCGCCTCTGAAAGAGCACCAACACCGCTCCCTAACCTTGTTCGCCTTTTTCCCAGCGCTTGGGCCGCCGGTTTTGCTGCAATATCCTCTTGCGCAGACGCAGTGACTTGGGCGTGACCTCAACCATCTCATCTTCAGCGATGAACTCGATCGCCTGCTCCAGGTTGAGCGCCCTCACCGGCACAAGACGGATGGCCTCATCGGCGCTTGATGCGCGCATGTTGGTCATCTTCTTTTCGCGGACCACATTCACGTCGAGGTCGTTATCCCGCGAGTGCTCGCCGACAATCATTCCTTCGTAGACCTCAACGCCCGCACCAACAAACAGGGTCCCGCGCTCTTGCAATCCATTCAGCGAATACGTCGTCGTCAAGCCCTGGCGGTCGGAAATCAGCGCACCCGTGGGCCGCTGCGGAATCTCGCCCTGGTAGGGAATGTAGCCGTCGAACAGCGCATTCATCACGATGGTTCCGCGTGTCTCGGTCAACATCTCGCTTCTCAGGCCGATGAGTCCACGGCTAGGCACACGAAACTCCATACGCACGCGCCCCGAACCGTGGTTATGCATCTTCGTCATCTCGCCCTTGCGCGGTCCCAGCTTTTCAATCACCACCCCGGTGTGTATTTCGGGCACATCGACCGTCAGGTGTTCCACGGGTTCCATGCGAACTCCGTCCACCATCTTGGTCACAATCTCCGGCCGGCCGGCCATCAGTTCGAAACTCTCGCGCCGCATCATCTCGATTAGAATGGCCAGTTGCAGTTCTCCGCGGCCCAGCACCTTGAAGCTGTCGGGCGAGCCGGTATCCTCCACGCGAATGCTCACGTTGGTCAGCAGTTCCTTTTCCAGACGCTCGCGAAGATTGCGGCTGGTTACGTACTGGCCTTCGCGGCCCGCAAACGGCGAATTGTTGACGCTGAACTGGATTGCGATGGTTGGCTCGTCGATTACGATCAGGGGAAGCGGAGAAGGGTTCTCAACGCTGGTGATGGTCTCTCCGATGGTGATGCCTTCAACACCTGCAACGGCCACAATGTCGCCCATCGTGGTTTCGGCGGTTTCGGTCCGCTTTAGCCCCGAGAAGGTGAACAGCTTGGTGATGCGCGTCTTCTGCAGGCTTCCGTCGCGCTTTGAAATCGTCACGTCGTCACCTGCGTGCAGCGTTCCCTGAAAGACGCGGCAGATGGCTATGCGGCCAAAATAATCAGAGTAGTCGAGATTCGTCACCAGAATCTGCAACGTGCCTTCCGCATCGCCGGTGGCTGCGGGAATGGTCGATACGATCGTCTCGAAAAGCGGCTGCAGGTCCACGCCGGGCTTGTCTGGATCGAGAGTCGCCGTGCCCGCCTTGGCCACCGCATAGAGCACCGGAAAATCCAGTTGGCTCTCGTCCGCATCCAGGTCGATAAATAGATCGTAAATTTCGTCCAACACTTCCTGGGGCCGCGCGTCGGGGCGATCGATTTTGTTGATCACCACGATCGGCAGCAGCTTGGCCTCCAGCGCCTTGGCCAGCACGTAGCGTGTCTGTGGCAGGGGGCCCTCGGCTGCGTCAACCAGCAGCATCACCCCGTCCACCATCTTCAGCGCACGCTCCACTTCGCCGCCGAAATCGGCGTGCCCCGGCGTATCCACGATGTTGATTTTTCCGCCGGCAAAGTTGATGGCCGTGTTCTTGGCCAGGATGGTGATGCCGCGCTCCCGTTCCAGCTCGTTCGAGTCCATCACGCGGTCGGCTACCTGCTCGTTGGCGCGGAAAGTGCCGGACTGCCGCAGCATGGCGTCTACGAGGGTTGTCTTGCCGTGGTCAACATGGGCAATGATGGCGATATTGCGTATCGTCTGGGTCACAGGTGCAACGTACCTTCTCTCGGGTTCGGCCAATTGAGGCCTGACGGTTGGGGGGCTCAGGAGGGAAATCACCGCACAGCGCGGCATGCTCCCATTTTACCAGCAGGACAGCTGGGAGCGCGCCGCCACCATGTGAATACTGGACGAACTTGCTCGTCTCACCTGCTTTCCTCCCACCGGCCGGGTCGAATACAATCCTCCGCAAATGCGAATTCCCGTCGTTGGTTCATCTGCTGCTTCCCGCCCGCTTCAACGGTGCTCTTCTCTTGCGCTGCTTTTCCAGCTCCTCGCTCTCCTCCTGCTGGTCGTCGCTGCACGTCCCCCCGCGTTGGCCCAGGCAAGGCCGGCAAAACACCTGCTCATCTATTCGATTGACGTCGAAGGCGGCCAGTCCACTCTGCTCGTAGCCCCATCCGGTGAGTCGATGCTCGTGGATACCGGCTGGCCTGACCAGGGTGGCCGCGACGCCGATCGCATCCAGACGGCAATGAAAGACGCCGGCGTTACGCGCGTCGATCACCTGCTGATTACGCACTACCATACCGACCACGTAGGCGGCGTGCCCGAACTCGTCACCCGCGTTCCCGTTGGCGAATTCCTCGACCACGGCCCAAACCGCGAAGATTCCGACATCACCCGCCATGATTTTGCGGCCTATCTGAAGGCGATCGACGGAAAGCCCCGCCGCATCGTTCATCCGGGCGACACCATTCAAATTGCCGGCCTTCGCGTAGTCGTTCTGGTCGCGGACGGCGAGCACATCTCCCAGATTCCCGGCATCAAGTCCGAGCCCAACCCATACTGCGCCACGGAGCGCCAATGGCCTGACGACCCCAGCGAGAACGCCCGCTCGGCCGGCATCCTGGTCACCTTTGGCAAGTTCAAGTTCCTTGACCTTGGCGATCTCACTGGAGCCAAGGAAGTCGCGCTCGTTTGCCCCCGCAATCCCATCGGCGGGGTCGATCTCTACCTGGTCGATCATCACGGCATGGATCTTTCCAATGCCCGTGCCCTCGTCGATGCCATTCACCCGGTCGCGTCCATCATGATCAATGGCGCCCACAAGGCCGGCATGCCGGCCGCCTGGCAGACTGTCCATGACAGCCCCGGCATGCAAGACCTTTACATGCTTCACACCGCCGAGGGTTCGGACGCCGCGCATAACAGCCCCGAAGCTCTGATCGCCAACCCCAAGGGCAGCACCACGGATGGCGCGTACTTCAAAGTTGTCGCTTCTGCCGGCGGCAGTTTCACCGTCACCAACTCGCGCACCGGCCAAACCAAACAGTACGCACAGAGATAGGCCGCGCCGGGGTTCCGTTTGATTTCGCCCCGGGGAATCCCTGCGGAGGAAGGTCTATAATCGTTCGCGCACCATGTGCCGGTTCGCCGTCGATCTGAAAATGGAGGAAAAATCTATGACTTCATCGCGCCGGAAATTTCTCGCCGGCCTCGCCGGTGCGGGGGCAACCGCAGCTCTGATGTCTGCGCCCGAAATTCGGAGTGAAAGCGTCGCTTGTCCCTTCCGCCTCTCCGTCATCAACGACGAGATATCTGCGGATTTCGACCACGCCTGCTCGGTCGCCGCAAACGACTTCGGGCTGCAGTGGATCGAGCTCCGCAGCATGTGGAACAAGAATGTTACGGATCTGAACGCCGATGAGGTGGACAAGGTCCGGCACATTCTTGAGAAGCACAAGCTGCGCGTCACTGACATTGCCAGCCCCCTGTTCAAGGTCAACTGGCCCGGTGCGCCGCAATCGAGAGAAGGCCCCCAGCGGGACCAGTTCCACGCCGACTCCGACTTCAAGCGCCAGGACGACGTGCTCGCCCGCTGCATCGACCTGTGCAAATCCTTCCAGACCGACCGCATCCGCTGCTTCGACTTCTGGCGCCTTGAAGACCAGAAGCCTTATCGCGACGCCATCAACGATAAGCTCCGCAAGGCAGCGCAAACCTGCGCCGAACACAACCTCATCCTTCTGCTCGAAAACGAGATGGCCTGCAACACCGGCAGCGGCTCCGAGGCCGCTGAAGTGCTCAAGGACGTCCGCGAGCCCAACTTCATGCTCAACTGGGATCCTGGCAACTCGGCCACGTTCGCCGGCGATGTGCCTTACCCCGACGACTACAAAAACCTGCCCGTGCACCGCATCGGTCACTGCCACTGCAAAGACACCATTCGCAAACCAGGCGGAGGCTTCGAGTGGGCGCCCGTAGGCGGTGGCATGATCGACTGGGTGGGTCAATTCAAGGCCTTCATGCGAGACGGCTACCACTACGCCGTCAGCCTTGAGACGCACTGGCATGGCGGAAAGCCTCAACCGGGCAGCGGCATGGGAATCCCGGAAGCCTCAACACGCACCAGCATGAAGGGCCTGAAAGAAGCCTTGGCCAAAGCCGGAGCCCGCTGCTAGCGCTGCGGATGTCGATATTGATGATCTATCGATTCTCTGGTGTTGACGTTTGTTCGCGGCGCACATGCGGTGTCGACTGTCCTGCGAGCACGAAGCAAAACGACACACCCGGCCAGGTCCCTCTCAGCGTGCCCGAAGTGCGCCAACCGCTCACGCGGGTGCCTTGGCGCGGGCAAAAAAGTGGCCGCCCTGCTGACGGGCAGCCACTTGCCGCTTCCTATCGATAGAGATCAGAGTCCTTTGACGCGGTACAGGACAACCCCATGCGATGGGACAGTCGCACTGATGGCGCCGCCCGTTTTCGTCATCTCGCCTGTCCACAGATTCTGTAAGGAAAGGGCGCTTTCATTCCCGGGCAGGCCCACGGCAGATGCTTGTACCGAGACCTTCTCTGCCGTTCCGCCCGTGTTGAACAAACCGACGATCGCGTCTCCATTCGGTTCCATTTTGGCGAACACCTGCTGATCCCCGCTATTCACGACCCTTTTAGCAGCGATCAAATCCTGGTCCGCAGCCAGAACCGCGGCGTTCTTGAGGTATTTCTGCAGATCCGGCTGGTCGAGATGCGTAAGATCGACGCCGAGGATCAGGGGCGCCGACCCAAGGGCCCACAGGCTCATCTGCGTCTCACGCTCTGTCGGAGTAAGCCCGTCGTTGTCGCCATTGCCCACCTCGACGGAGTCATAGTCGTTGTACCTCCCCGAACCGGAGTAAGGCTGCCACGCGGCCACAAAGTTGAACCGTTTCGCAATATCTTTCCAACTGGTCAGCGGGTAGCTGCTGCCGCCCTTTTCGCAGTCATAACATTCCACATCGGGTGCGAATTCCCATTGATCGGCGAACTTCATCAGTGTCGGGGCAAGGGCTTGCGTATAGCTCCCCTGTGTGACGTCGAGCAGCATCGGCCGCCCGCTTTGCCGTATTGCTTTCGACCACGCCTCAACGTCAGGGGCGTTGCTGTTTCCCATGCCGTCGATCTTGATGTAATCGATGCCCCATGTCGCAAGCATATCGGCCCATGAATTGATGAACTCCTGCGCTCCCGGCTTGCTATAGTCAATGCGGACCATGCCCTTGCAGTTGTAGTTGGCTTCCCTTACTGAGGGCTCCGCGATCTGGGCAGCCGTGTACGCCGTGCCTTTAATCGGTGTGTTCTTGCTGACTGCCTGTTTTGAAATACCCGGTGTCACGTAGATTCCAAATTTCATCCCGAGACCATGGACGTAGTCAGCGACTACCTTCATGCCGTTTGCATCTTGCTCGGCCGGGAATTTCGACGGGTCTGTCACCCAGCGGCCATAAGGCCCGACGTCGGGACCCTGAGGGCCTGGGCACTGATACCAAAAGTCGTCAAGATTTATATAGTTGTAACCCATTTCCTGCAAGCCGGACTCATGCAATGCACTGGCCTGGGCTTCCATCTTCGCCGCCGTGGGTTGCGCGCGGAGAAAACTCCAGCTGCTCCAGCCGAGAATAGGTGTGCGCTCGAGGCCATTATTCCCCGCATTGACGTTCTGCTGGCTCCCCGCAAGACGCCCGCCCACCAACAAAACGACTACAAGCGCAGCCGTTAAAGCATGTGTCAATTTCGTCATAAAAATAATCCCCTTTCACTGTCGACAAGAGAATAGCACATGAAAACTCATGTCGGATTCTTGCCCTTGAGGGCCAAAAAGAGCGTTGCCGCGATGCTGCCCGATTTTCCGCCGATAAGCCGATTTCCCACCGATAAACCGGGTTCCGATCCGCCCTGCAGGCGGGATCACGAGAAAAGCAACATACGAGGGCAGGCGCGCCTCTGAGAAAGGCGATTCCCTCCTGTCCATCCTTGTCCATCATGCATCGATCCATCGCAAGGTGCGCTATCATTCTGGCGAACGCCAAATGCCAAAAGGGTGACCGCTTGGATTCTTTCCGTAATACGGCCTGGAGCAGAAGTAGCCTACGGTTATTGCCGTGGGTGGTTCTGCCGTTTTTCAGTTTCTTCGCGTCCGCGGCTGTCGCGCAGGTTGAATACGTGGATCCGACCATCGGAAACGTCGGAATCCTTCTGGAGCCGACGCGGCCGGCCGTTTACCTGCCCAACAGCATGGTGCGCGTGTATCCCATTCGTGCCGACGCGATGGACGACCGCATCAAGTCCTTTCCTTTAACCATCAGTTCCCATCGGCAGCCGGAGTTGTTCAGCATCATGCCGGGACGCGACGGAGCGCCCGCGGCCTACGATCAGGAAAAGACCACGCCCTACTACTACTCCACGCGCTTTGACGACTCGTTGATCCGGACCGAGTTCACTCCTACTGAGCGCTGCGGCTACTTCCGGTTCCATTTTCCCAAGGGAGATGCCGCGGTGGTGATCGCGAACCGGCAGCAGGGCACCGTGCGGATTCAGGCTGGCGGCGCGGTAAGCGGGGAGGAGGCCGTCGGCGATCTGCATGCGTATTTCTACGGAGAATTCAACACACCGGTCAGCATCGAGACGGGGACGGAGGAGGGCCGCAATCGCCTCATTGTGACCGCCAAAGGAAATGCGCTCGAGTTTCGCTACGGTGTTTCCTTTATCAGCTCTGAGCAGGCTGAGAAGAACCTTCGCCATGAGATTCCGGAGTGGGGCTTCGATCGCGTGATGCAAGCCGCAAAGGCGCGATGGAACCAGGCGCTCGGCCGCATTCAAGTGGAAGGTGGAAGCGAACAACAGCGCAAGGTGTTCTATACCGCTCTCTATCGCTGCTTTGAGCGGATGATCAATATCAGCGAAGATGGCCAATACTACAGCGCCTTCGACCATAAGGTTCATCGCGACCCGCGGCCTTTCTACGTGGATAACTGGCTATGGGATACATTCCGCGCGTTGGAACCGCTGCAGACGCTGCTCAATCCCGACGTCCAGGCAGACAAGATTCAGTCCTACGTGCGGATGTACCAGCAGTCGGGCATCATGCCCACGTTCGCGGTCGCCGCGGGAAACCTGCCCTGCATGAACGGCAACCACGCCGCACCCTGGTTTGCCGACGCATGGTTCAAAGGCGTGCGCAACTTCGATATCGAGACTGCCTATGAAGGTGTCCGAAAGCGCTCTCTTGAGGACACGCTTCTTCCCTGGCGCCTTGGTCCCAGGGGCCCGCTCGATGACTTCTACGCAGAGCATGGATACATGCCGGCTTTGCGGCCTGGAGAGAAAGAGACAGACCCGCGGGTGCATCCATTCGAAAAGCGCCAACCCGTTCCGGTCACCCTCGAAAACAGCCTGGACGATTGGGAGATTGCGCAGTTGGCACGAGTCCTTCACAAGCCGGAGGATGAAAAGCTCTTCCTCGGCCGCGCTGCCAATTACAGGAATCTGTTCCGCGCCGACAAGGGACTGATGTGGCCTAAGGATTCTGACGGCGGGTGGATTGAGCCGCTCGATCCCAAGTTCGATGGCGGCATGGGCGGACGCGACTACTACGACGAGAACAATGGTTATACCTATGCGTGGGATGTGAATCAGGACTTCAATGGATTGTTTACCCTGATGGGCGGAATTGCCAAGGCCCAGGCAAACCTCGACCAGCTCTTCCGCGAGCCGCTGGACCGCTCGAAATATGAGTTTCAGGGTAAGTTTCCCGATTCGACTTCCATGGTCGGCCAATTCTCCATGGGCAATGAGCCGAGCCTCGCCATTCCCTACATTTACAATCGCCTCGGTGCGCCATGGAAGACACAGAAGCGCGTCCGCATGCTGCTTGAATCCTTCTTCACAGGTACGCTCACGGGCATCCCCGGGGACGAGGACGGCGGCGGCATGAGCGCATTCGTGGTCTTCTCGATGCTGGGGTTCTACCCAGTCACTCCTGGCATTCCCACCTACGACGTGGGCAGTCCGATCTTCGACAAGACGATCATCCGCCTCAAAAACGGAAAGGACTTCGTCATCATTGCTCACAACAACTCGCGTGACGATAAGTACGTCGAGAGCATTCGCCTGAACGGCCGGTTACTCAACCAGGTTTGGTTCCGCCACGCGGATATCGTCAACGGAGGCACCCTGGAATTGACCATGGGCAATACGCCCAACATGGCCCTGGGGGCGGATCCTGCCACATTTCCTCCGGATTCCATTGATGTCAAACCAGAAGATTACGTGCATTAGATTACGTGTATTGCCTTGAGCGCCCAGCGGGGTGCTGGGATTGCGTCGGTTCGAGTCCAGCGGGGATGCGCGAGCCTGCCGGTACAGCGCGTGATTCCTGGTGCATCGCGTGATTCGTTGACAGAAATCGGGAGATCAGAAATCGGGAGATCCTGGAGAAAACCGCAGCCGCAAGAGCGGCCGAAATGCGTGCCACCGGCCATGCTCATTTATCGAAATAATTTTAGACTCAGGATACTCGGGGTTTCTCTTCGGCTTACGGCAATGCGGGAACCGCTTTAATCCGAAAACCGCGCCAGCTGTTCCGGCGCCGGCGCGCGCGTGAACAGGCTTACGGCCACCATGGCGGCCACGGCCGCAAACAGCGCCGGGAAGATGGCGTCGCGCTGGGCCAGAATCGCGGGGAACAACGCCCTCACGCCATGCACGTCCCAGAGCAGCGTAACCAGCGTGCCGGCGCAGATGGCCGCCACCGCACCCCAGGCCGTCACCCGCCTGGAGTAAAAAGCGGCCAGCACTACGGGCGTAAGCGCGGCGGAATAAATGGTGTAGGCCCACAACATCTTTGCCAGGATGCTGGGAGCATAGATGGCCTGGTAAAGCGCCCAGCAGCCGAGAAGCACAACTGCCAGCCGGGAGACAATGAGAACCTGCTTGTTTGACGCGCCGGGCGCCATGTAGCGCACAAAAACGTCGTTCACCAGGTTGGTTGCCGGAGAAAACAAGTAGTTCGAAGCGGTTGATATGACCTTGGCAAAGACTGCGCCGAGCAGCAGTGCGCCCATCAACGCAGGAAGCCCATGGCGGGCCGTGTAGGGAATGATCTCGAAGGGTTGGCGGGCTGCTTCGCCAGTGGGATAGAGCGCCGAGCCAATCACGGCGATGGCGACGATGAGCGTCTCAAGCAGCACGGTGCCGAGAATCCAGCCGATGACCGAGATGCGCGCGTCTCCCTCGCTGCGCGCGGAAAAAAACTTCTGGTACATCACCTGGTTGCCCAGCATGAGCAACAGGGTCGGCACCAGGAATTCGAAGGCATGGACGAGCGTGAAGTTGCCAAGTACCTGAAAGTGCGACTCCGGCAGCACCGCATGCAGACCCGTCCATCCGCCCGCCTTGAAGAAGAGCATAGGTGCGGCAATGATGCAAATTACGGTAACCAGGAAGCCGATGGCGACGTCCATGTAGGCCACCGATGACATGCCCGCCAGGGCCGTCGTGAGAATGACGAACGCCGCGATGAGATAAGTGCCCAACTCCGGCGTCACCGTGTCAGGAAAGATGAGGTGCAGCACGTTGCCACCGCCCTTGAACTGGTAGCTCGTGATGCCTACATAGGCAAAGAGAATGGCAATGGTTCCCAACACGCGCGCTGTCTGGTTATAGCGGGCTTCAAGCAGGTCAGGCAAAGTGAATTGCGCAAACTTGCGCGCGCGCGGAGCGATGAAGTAAATGAGCAGCAGTCCCAGCCAGCCGCCTGCGGCCAGCCACAGTGCCGCGAAACCATTTCTGTAGGCGCTTTCTGCACCCGCAAACAGCGATCCGGCGCCGATCCAGGAGGTCAGCAGCGTGAGCACCAGAACCAGGGCGGGCAGCGAGCGGCCGGCAACCAGGTAGTCGGCCTTGGTCTTCACCTGGGAGGTGCGGTAAAGCGCCACCGCCAGCAGCGCGACGGCAATCACCACCAAGACAGCAACATACAGATGCGACATTCGCGGGGTTCCTCGCTGGCATTACTGGGGTTCTCAGCAGTGTATCGGATGGAACGCATATTCTGCGCAGTCAACTATTTGACCCGTATAGGCGCTGTTGGTAAACTGTAAATGCGGGGTGGAGCAGCCCGGTAGCTCGTTGGGCTCATAACCCAAAGGTCGCTGGTTCAAATCCAGCCCCCGCAACCAAGAAATCCTAGATTCTAAACGGCTTCCGTGAGTGACTCGGAGGCCGTTTTTACGTTTGGCGTCAATTTAGGCAAATCTTGGGCAAAGAATTCCTTGTCAAGAAGTGCTCCAAGCTCTCCGGCAATCCGAACATCCTCTGGCGCCGGTCATGAATTGGATCAGTTGAGATACGTGGTTCCACGGATACTGCCGTCTATAAGCCAGAAATTGCAAGTATTCGGTGATTTGTAGCGGTGATCAACTCGTGGATCACGTCTGAACATTTAATCCATTTTGCTCAGGCTTGCCGTGGCCGGTAGGCTAAGTAAAAACCGGCTCGAACCCGAAAGATGGTCGGAGCGACGGACAAAGCCAGGCCGTCGATCAGCGCCTGCGCCAGCGGTGCATATATGTCGATACGGCCTGGTCATTAGTAGTGCGCAATTCCGGTTGCGACCCCTAAGGTATGAGCGGCGATTCCAATGATCGGCGAAAGAATCCACAGTTTTCTTTCGTCCTTCTTTAACTTGTAACTGGCGAATGTGCCGGAGCCAACGAGCGCAAATACTACGCCTAACTGCCCTGCTTGCGAAGAGGGCATCAAGGGTTTGCTTCTCGGCAATGGTGATCAGCAATGCAATGCTGCGTCATCTCAATATCGAGGATCGCCACACCGAGGTGAAGGCCATTGAGCACAAAGAAGCCCGGGCTCAGCGTCCGCGAGGGCTTGGGAGCCATTGGCGGTGCAAGGACAAAGCCCGAAGAAGAGAACGGCTCACTGGACGTTCCTGCCTCATGGTTGATCGCGGCCTCAGTCGCTGGAGCATCCACGCGCGCGTATAACTGCGCTTGATGTTCAATCCGTCCGAAAGGAATAACTGGATCTTGCGCAATGCACGCAGAACTACCCGTCGCGAACATGATCCCCAAGACTGTACCTGTTATTGCATTCATGGCTTCCTCCAACCGCATTGCATTTGCGTGTTGAGGCCCTCGGTGATCGGGTTAAATCCGGCCATACGTGATCGGGTTAAAAGCGGCCATAGAGAGAGGCAGAAGACGTGATTGTTTTACCTTGCCGAGGTGTATCTTTGCAAGGCGGCCAGTTGC